>Ga0156231_1110_pt1 | contig 303243 bp, 263 predicted proteins | sample RifCSPlowO2_12_FD_107878 | JGI IMG/M metagenome (GOLD analysis project Ga0156231, IMG submission 107878) | Burkholderiales bacterium RIFCSPLOWO2_12_FULL_64_99
AGCCGTCAGGATTGACAGTGACTACGCCGTTGCCTGGGCCCGTGCCCAGTGCATAGCTCAGCGTGTTGCCATCGGCATCGGTGGCCACAACCTGGCCGGACACCGGGGTGTCTTCCTCGGTGGTGGCGCTGTCGTTGCCCGAGGTCGGGTTCAGGTTCGGGCTGACGGGATCAACGACAAGTGCGTTGTTGCCAAGCGCGTCACCATTGATTGTTGAACCACCGAGAGGCTCGGATGTCGTGCTGAGATTCGCCGAGTCGTACGCATACTCTTCCGTGCCGACGGTTTCCTGCACACGCCCCACGCGAAGGCCTTCAGCCAGCGCGCCCGTCGCGCCACCATTCAACCCGGCCGCCGGGGCATCTTCCTGGGTCGCCTCGTTCAAGCGGGCAACGGCCTCATTGAGATTTGCTTCGCCCTGAGCCAGTAGGGCCTTGCGCACATCACCCACAGCGGCAACGTCGCTCACGCCAGTCGCTTGTTCAGCAGGCAAACCACCGTCAGGGGTTTCCCACAGTTGGCCATTGGCGTCCATCAACTGAAAGCTGGTTCCTGCAGCCGCAAAGACCGCATCCCCCTGATGCAGCGCGTCGCCCACTTTCAAAGTGCCCGCCGACTTGCCGCCTGCCCGGACCACACGAACGGCGCCCTCCAGCTTGGAAACGACACCTGCGGGGATGGGGGCGGGCACGAGCACGGACATTTGAGTTCAGACCTCTGGTTGTTACATTTGTAGCAATTTGAGGATACCCGATTTGCATCCGCTGTCGCGTGCGCATCAGCGACAACATTCGTGCGTCAATTCACGATTTTCAGGGTGGTATGAGCGCTTTGGCGCGCAGCCTGCTTCGCAGTGTGCATTTGCCCATGTCGCAAGCAGGTGCATATGTTCGCGTTGCTGTCTCCAATGGGGGAACACGGACCCACATCCGTGATCCAGTGCACGCCCCACCGTCCGCAGAGCTGGTCTACGCGCAGCGCTCTCTCAGCGCTCTTTCAGCGCGTACGCATGGGCTTTGAGTACTGGCTTGAGCAGGTAAGACAGCACCGTCTTCTTGCCCGTCAGCACGTCCACCTCGGCCGTCATACCGGGCAAGATGGGCAACTTCTCGCTGAAATTGGCCGCTTTGGTGCGCACCCGCACCACATAGAACGTCTTCTGTCCGCGCTCGTCGGTCACCGTGTCCGGGCTGATGTTCTCCACCACGGCATCCAGACCGCCGTAGATCGAAAAATCGTAGGCGCTGAACTTCACCGTGGCCGCTTGACCCGGGTGGATGAAGGCGATGTCGCGCGGCTCGATCTTGGCTTCCAGCACCAGCGCATCGTCCAAGGGCACGACTTCAACGATGTCCTTGCCTGGCGACACCACACCGCCAACGGTGTTCGCCAACAGTCGCTGCACACGACCCCGCACCGGCGACTTCACCTGCGACTTGTCCACCTTGTCCACCAGTGCCACCGCACCCTCGTTCAAAGCACTCAAACGGGCCAGCACGTCCGACAACTCCTTGCGCACCTCGTTGCGGAAGGACAGGTCGGTCTCTTGAATCTTGCGTGACGCCTCCAAAATCGCCGACTGGGCGCGGGCACTCTGGGCGCCCGCCTGCTCCATGTCACCGCGTGCGCGGGTCACATCGCGCTCCAGTCGCAGCACATCCACTTCCGACACGGCGCCCGTGGCCAGCAGCGGTCGGGTCTTGTTCAGCTCCTGCTGAGACAGGTCCAAGCTGCGTGCGGCCGAATCCCGCTTGAAGCGCGCTTCGCTCAACTCTTGACGACGCTGTGCCAGCTGCTGCTCGCTGATGCCGATCAGCGCACTCAGCTCGGACCGGCGCGCGTCGTACAACTGGCGCTCCTCATCCACGATGCGCTGCGCCTCGGCATCGTCCGCAGCCACCTCGGGCGGCACGAACAAGGTGCCCTCAGCCAGCGCTTTGAGGCGGGCCTGCTTCACCTGCAGCGCAAACACCTGGGCCGCGCTCTCGCGTACCCCCGAGGTCGCCCGTGTCTCATCAATCTTCAACAGCAACTGGCCCGCTTCGACGACATCGCCTTCCTTCACCAGAATCTGCGACACCACGCCGCCGTCCAGTGACTGCACCACCTGCAACTGCCGCGACGGGATCACCTTGGCCTCGCCCTTGGTGACCTCGTCGATCTCGGCCAGCGCCGCCCACACGATCAACAGCGCGGTCACCAACAAGGCCGATCGCACCAGCGTTTGTGCACGGAAGGTGGCACTGCGCGACATCACCGCATCGGCCTCCACCTCGAATCCATGCATGCCAGCCTGGGATGCCGTCTCCTGTGTGACACGTGCGCCACCAAGCCCGTCCAGCACGCGGTCGGTCAACGGCGCAAGGCGACGGCGCATGCGCTCCAGCGCATCCACCAGTGTCTGACCCATCTTGAGCAAGGTGTTCATCGCTGTGGTCCTGGCCTGATCAGGCTGCGCGGGAAATGCGACCCGCCGCCAACGCCTGCATGATGCGTTCGCGCGGGCCGTCGGCCACGATGCGGCCCTGATCGACCACGATCACGCGGTCCACAAATGCCAACATCGAGGTGCGGTGCGTCACCAGCACCACCGTCTTGCCTTCGGTAAAGGCCTGCATGCGTTGCGTCACCAAGGCCTCGGTCGAAAAATCCATGGCGCTGGTCGGTTCGTCCAGCAGCAGCAGCGGGGCGTTGTGCAGCACGGCCCGGGCAATGCCCACACCCTGACGTTGCCCGCCCGAAAGCAGCTCGCCCCGTTCGCCCACCTGCATGTCAAAACCTTGCGGATGGCGCTGCACAAACTCGCTCAGGCCGGCCGTTTCGGCAGCGGCCACGATGGCATCGTCGCGCGCATGCGGCATGCCGAAAGTGATGTTCTCGCGCAGCGAGCCATAAAACAGCGTGATGTCCTGCGACACGCAAGCCAGGTTGCGTCGTACATCAGCCGGGTCCAGCTGCCGCATGTCGATGCCATCGAACAAGATGGCGCCCGAGGTCGGCTGATACAGCCCCATGATCAGCTTTTGCAGCGTCGTCTTGCCCGAGCCCACCTTGCCGATCAGGGCCACCCGCTCACCGGGGTTGATCCTGAAGCTCACATCGTCCAGCGACTGCCCTTGCTGTCCCGGATAGGCAAACGACACATGCCGAAACTCGATCTCGCCCTTGAATTCCGGGCGTTGGATGAAGTGACTGCCTTCGGGGCGCTCCACCGGCTGCGCCATGATCTGCTCCAGCGAGGTCATCGCCGTACGGGCGCCCTGGTACTGCATCAGCAAACCCACGATCTGACCGGCAGGCGCCAGGGCCCGACCCGCCAACATGGTGGCGGCAATCATGCCCCCCATGGTCAGCTGCCGCTCCGAAATCAGGTAGACCCCGATCAGGATCACGCACACCGAGACGAACTGCTGCAGCGTGGCGGTGGAATACATCGCCGTGGCCGACATGCTGCGCATCTTCACGTTCAGCGTCGACAGGTACTGGTTGGCCCGCTCCCAGCGAGACTGGATGAGGCTTTCGGCGCCTTGGGACTTGATGGTCTCGATGCCCGTCAGACTCTCGATCAAGGTCGCATTGCGTTGGGCTGCCGCCTGGTAAGAGCTTTGCGACAGCTCATGCAGGCGATGCTGGAACACATAACCCGACACCAGGATCAGCAGGAACACGCCGATCACAGGCAGCACCAACCACGGCGAGATCCAGGCCATCACCCCCACAAACAGCAGCGCAAAGGGCAGGTCGATCAAGGCGGTGACGGTGCTGGAGGCGATGAAGTCGCGTACCTGCTCGAAGCCGCGCAGGTTGGCGGCAAACGAGCCCACCGACTGCGGGCGGTTCTCCAGACGCATGCCCAGCACCCGCTCCATCAGCGTGGCCGAAATCTGCACGTCAATGCGTGCGCTGGCCTCGTCCACAAAATGGCTGCGCAACAGGCGGATGAACAGGTCGCTGGCCAACACCAGCGTCACGCCAATGGCCAACACCCACAGCGTCTCGGTGGCGTGGTTTGGGACCACCCGGTCGTAGACGTTCATCGAGAAAATCGGGAAGGCCAGCGCAAACAGATTGACCAGCAGCGCGGCCCACAGCACGTCGCGGTACACAAAGCGCTGCGCCAGCACCGGGCCCCAGAACCAGTGACCCGAGCGCGTGGCCTTGACCTCGGGCGTGCGTTCATCAAAGCGGAAATGGGGACGCGCAAACAGCACCACCCCGGTGAAGCGCGCTTGCAAAGTGGCGGTCGTCAAGGTCACCGCGCCTTGGCCGGTCTCCGGCAGGAGGATGCGCCAGTGTTCCGCCCCCTCACGGCCCAGCAGCACACATGCCTTGTTGTCCTGCAGGATCAAGATGGCGGGCAGGGTCAGTGCATCGATGTCTTCCAGCGCCAGGCGCTGCACCCGCGTCGCCAGTCCGGCACGCGCCGCCGCACGCTCGACCAGCGCCAAAGGCAGAGGCTCTTGCGGTTGGAGCGGCAGCCCCGCCGACAAGGAGGCCCGCGTGGCCGCTTGTCCGTGCAGGCGTGCCACCTCGATCAGGCAATCGAGCAGCGGATCCGGGCTGATCAGATCATCACGCACGCGCGGGGCGCTGGGGGGCACGGACACGTTTTCCAGAGGTGCGTTCATGACGAAGGGTGGGAAGCAGGCTCACCGAAGATCAGCACAGTAGATGTCAAATTGACCCCGCTTGCGGTCTTCAAAGTAGCGTTCCAGTGTCATCCGCACGGTTCTGAAGGCCAGATCAGCCCAGGGAATCTCGTGCTCGTGAAACAGGCGGGCCTCCATCGTTTCCGGGCCCGGCGCGAAATCGGTGTCCAGCAGGCGGGCGCGGTAGAAAAAGTGCACCTGGCCGGCCGTGACGACGTTCAAGACGCTGTACAGCCCCTGCATCTCGATGCGGGCGCCCGCTTCCTCATCGGTTTCCCGGGCGGCACCTTCGTCCGTGGTCTCACCCAGCTCCATGAAGCCGGCCGGCAGGGTCCAGAACCCCTTGCGCGGTTCGATGTTGCGCTTGCACAGCAAGACCTGTTCACCCCACACGGGCAGGGTGCCCACCACATTGAGCGGATTGACGTAATGGATGTGACCGCAGGAAGGGCAAACCGCGCGCTCGCGGTTGTCGTCGGCGGGCACTTTGTGCTCCACCGGGGTGCCACAGACCTGACAGTGCTCGATTCGGCGTGAAAACAGCATGTTGGCAGTGTAGGGCAACATGCCACGGGCACCGGGCTTGTGGCGGCCGCCTCACATCGGGTTCAGCGTGGGGTCAACAATTGGGTGACCCAGGGGGCAAAACTCTCCATCACCTGCAGAGGCTGACCGCGGCGCCAAAACACCGAGCGTCGGCACCAGACTGGTGCTGGACCACTGCCGGCCATTCCCAGCCGCTGCCATTCACGCACGATGTGCTGACGCTCGGCCGAGTGCCTGGCCAAGCGCTCACCCACCAGTGGATCACGCTGAACGTGGCGGCGTGTGAACAGCAACTCGGCCAGCGGGCGGGTCCCCAGCCCTCTCATGGCCTGCCAGGGCCCTTTCACCGCAGACAGGGGGGTCACACTGCGGGCCCACACCGCCGGGCGACCATCGATCAGCAGCACCACCTCGCGAACATGGCCTTCCGATGTGCTCAAAGCCTCGCGCTCCTGCGGCCACAGCGTCTGGCGGCCTTGACACGTGACCTGCAGCGTGACCGTGCCATGTGCCCGCAGACGGGCCGTGAGCGAGCCCGGGGCATGCAGCCAACGCCGCAGCGACGCCGACACGCAGCCACGCGGTGGGCGCTGGCCGGGCGGGCGCGACGACGGTGTGCAGCGGTGCAGACGACTGGCGCTGGAAGCAGGGCGGGGTAGCATCGGGGCTGGATCATAGCGGCCCTGCCTGACCCTCCATGTCTTTGCCCCCTGAAATCCCATCGCATCCTTCACCCTTGCCGCCGGGGTGGACGGCGGTGAACCTGGGTGATCCGGTGCGCGCCCTCATGAGCGCCCGCGCGGGCGGCGTCAGCCAAGCCCCTTACAACGCCTGCAACCTGGGGGACCATGTCGGTGACGACCCCGTGGCGGTGACCCACAACCGAGCGCTGCTGGCGGCCCACATGCAGGCCGAGCCCGTGTGGCTGACCCAGGTGCATGGCAACCGGGTGGTGCGTTTGAGCCGTACGCCCGACCCTTCAGACCCCGACTGCGTGTGCCCGACGCCGGGCGCCCCCCAGCCCGAGGCGGACGGGGCTTTCACGACCGAGCCGGGCCTGGCTTGCACCGTCATGGTGGCCGATTGCCTGCCGATCTTGCTGGCCGCGCCAAACGGACGTGGCGTGGTCGCGCTGCATGCCGGCTGGCGTGGCCTGGCAGGGGCGGGGGCCATGCAAGGGCAGGGCATCGTGCACACCGGGGTGGCGGCCTTGTGCGCGGCCACCGGCAGCGCACCGGCCGAGTTGCGGGCCTGGCTGGGCCCCTGTATCGGGCCCCGGCGCTTCGAGGTGGGGGCCGATGTGCTGCGCGGCTTCGGACGCGATCCGGATCAAGGTGCCGTGGATGCGCGTTTCGTGTCCTGCGCCCCTGGCAAATGGCTGGCCGATCTGCCGGGCTTGGCCCGCGACATTTTGCAAAGCTTGGGCGTGCAGGACATCAGCGGAGGTGGCGACTGCACCGTCAGCGAAGCCTCACGGTTCTTTTCTTTCCGGCGCGACCCCGTTACCGGTCGTCAAGCTGCCAGCATCTGCCTGCGTTGAACCGCTTGCCACCTCCGGTGATTCGGGTGGGCTGTGCTTGAACAGATTTTCGGCGGCCTGCACCTCTGCGGCCTGCTGGGCTCGCCATTGTGCTTCTTCTGCGGCTCGGCGCACACGGCGACGGGCGGGCGTCCCGATCAGATACATGACCAGCGCCAGGGGAGCCACGCCGTACATCACGAAGGTGATGATGGCGCCCAGGATGGAGCCTTGGGTGCTCGTGGCCTCGGCCAAAGCCATCAGCAGGGCCACATACATCCAGGCGATTGCAACAATCCACATCAGAGCGACTCAAAAAAACGGAAAGACCGAGGGTAAACGAGGGTGCTTGGCATCGGGTTTGCTATAGGTGATGGAGGCAAGATAGGAATATCGGCCATGCGAAAGCATCGTGCGGATCAAAAGACGAGTCGAATTGGTGTCTTTGCAACACTTTGATGTCGTCAGAATAACGCCACATGATTCGGCCATCATGTCGTGAACAAGTGCCTAGTTCAAACAGGAGACGTATGGCTGTACCTCAAAAGCCGCGTGCCGCACGCGGTGCCGCAAAAGAGACTTCCGCCCCCAAAGCCGAGGCCACAGCGTCTTCGGCCCCTCAGGTTTCGGCCTTCGAGCAAATGGGCGCGGCCTTTCGCTTGCCCGGCGTGGATGTCGAGGCTCTGAAAGCGCAATGGCACGCTCAGTTGAGCAAGCTGCCGGGCTTCTCGCCGGATTTGTTTCAGTCGTGGGTGCAGCAGTCGCCCATGGCGGGGCTGAATGTGCCGGGCCTCAAGCCAGTCCAACAGGCCGTCGATGCCGTCAGTCACAGTGTGTCTGGCGATCTGCAGTCGCTGGCCAGTCTCAAGGTTGATCCAGAAACGCTCAAGACCATTCAGAGCGAGTACCTCCAGCGCGCCACCGAGCTCTGGAATCAGGCGCTGACCAAGCCCGAAGCCCTGACCGTCAAGGACCGCCGCTTCGCCGCCCCCGAGTGGAGCCAGAGTCCGGCGAGCGCGTTCACGGCGTCGATGTACCTGCTCAACGCACAGACCATGCAGCGTTTGGCCGACAGCCTTGCCGGTGCTGAAAAAGCACGTGAGCGGGTGCGTTTTGCCGTCCAGCAATGGTCCGCCGCGATGTCGCCGAGCAACTTCCTGGCGCTCAACCCCGAGGCCTTGAAAAAGGCGGTGGAGACCAAGGGTGAGAGCATTCAGCATGGCATCCAGCACCTGCTGGGCGACATCCGCCAGGGCCACCTGTCGATGACCGACGAAAGTGTGTTTGAGGTGGGCAAGAACGTGGCCACCACGCCCGGCACGGTGGTGTACGAGAACGGCTTCTTCCAGTTGATCGAGTACACCCCGATCACCGACAAGGTGCACGCGACCCCGTTCCTGTTTGTGCCGCCGTGCATCAACAAGTACTACATCCTTGACCTGCAGCCCGACAATTCCGTGGTCCGCCACCTGCTGTCAGAAGGCCACCGCGTCTTCATGGTCAGCTGGGTGAACCCGGACGAAAGCCTGGCGCAGGCCACCTGGGACGACTACATCGAGCACGGTGTCATCCAGGCCATCGACGTGACCCGCGAGATCTCGGGCGCCGACCAGATCAATGCACTGGGCTTCTGCGTAGGCGGCACCATGCTGGGCGTGGCGCTGGCCACCTTGGCCGCCAAGGGCCGCAAGCCCGTCGCCAGCCTGACCTTGCTGACGTCTTTCCTGGACTTCTCGCACACCGGCATCCTCGACATCTTCATCGATGAGTCCATGGTGCGCATGCGCGAAATGACCCTGGGCGCAGAGAGTCCGCAGGGCGGCGGCCTGATGAAGGGCGGCGATCTGGCCGCCACCTTCGCCTTCCTGCGTCCGAACGATCTGGTGTGGAACTACGTGGTGGGCAACTACCTCAAGGGTGAAATGCCACCGGCGTTCGACCTGCTCTACTGGAACAGCGACAGCACCAACCTGCCTGGGCCTTACTACGCCTGGTATCTGCGCAACACCTACCTTGAGAACAACCTGGTCAAGCCCGGCGCCGTGACCGTGTGTGGCGAGCCGCTCGACCTGGGCCGTCTCGACATGCCCACCTTCATTTACGGTTCGCGTGAAGATCACATCGTGCCCTGGGAGTCGGCGTATGCGTCGACCCAGGTGGTCACCGGTCCGCGCACCTTCGTGCTGGGCGCCTCCGGCCACATCGCCGGCGTGATCAATCCGCCCGCCAAGAAGAAGCGCAGCCACTGGGTGACCGGTGCCAAGGTCAAGCAACTGCCGACCGATGCCAACGCCTGGCTCGCCAGCGCCGACGAGCAGCCCGGCAGTTGGTGGACCGCGTGGGCCGACTGGCTGCGCGACCATGCCGGCCCGATGGTGGCCGCACCCAAGCAAGCGGGCAGCCGTAAATACCCCGCCATTGAAGCTGCGCCAGGACGATACGTTCTGCGCAAAGCCTGACAACGTGCCCACACGATGGGCACTTCACTTGAACCTTGACTGAAGGAGAAGATCTTGACTGACATCGTCATCGTTGCCGCCGCGCGTACCGCCGTGGGCAAATTTGGGGGCGCACTGGCCAAAACCCCGGCCAGCGAACTGGGCGCCGTGGTGATCAAGGACCTGCTGCGCCGTACCGGCTTGTCGGGCGACCAGATCAGCGAAGTCATCCTGGGGCAGGTGCTGACGGCCGGTTGTGGTCAGAACCCGGCTCGCCAGGCTGTGATCAAGGCCGGGCTGCCGCACGGCGTACCCGCCATGACGATCAACAAGGTGTGCGGCTCCGGTCTGAAGGCCGTGATGCTGGGCGCTCAGGCCATCCGTGACGGCGATGCCGAAATCGTGATCGCCGGTGGGCAGGAAAGCATGAGCATGTCGCCCCACGTGCTGCCCAACTCGCGCGATGGTCAGCGCATGGGTAACTGGCAGATGGTCGACACCATGATCAACGACGGTCTGTGGGACGTCTACAACCAGTACCACATGGGCATCACCGCCGAGAACGTGGCCAAGCAGTACGGCATCACCCGTGAAGAGCAGGATGCCCTGGCCCTGGCCTCGCAGCAGAAGGCTGCTGCTGCCCAGGACGCTGGCAAGTTCAAGGACGAAATCGTCCCTGTGGTGATCCCTCAGAAGAAGGGTGATCCGCTGGTGGTGGACGCCGACGAATACCTCAACCGCAAGTCCACGGCCGAGGCCCTGGCAGGTCTGCGCCCGGCTTTTGACAAAGCTGGCAGCGTGACAGCTGGCAACGCATCCGGCATCAACGACGGCGCCGCTGCCGTGGTGCTGATGACGGCCGAGAAGGCGAAGCAACTGGGCCTGAAGGTGCTGGGTCGCCTGAAGTCCTACGCCAGCGCTGGCCTGGATCCGGCCTACATGGGCATGGGTCCGGTGCCCGCCTCGCGCCGTGCGCTGGAGCGTGCCGGTTGGCAGGCTTCCGAGCTCGACCTGCTGGAAATCAACGAAGCCTTTGCTGCTCAGGCCTGCGCCGTGCACAAGGAAATGGGTTGGGACACCAGCAAGGTGAACGTCAACGGTGGCGCCATCGCAATCGGTCACCCCATCGGTGCATCCGGTTGCCGCATCCTGGTGACCCTGCTGCACGAAATGGAGCGTCGCGATGCCAAGAAGGGCATTGCCTCGCTGTGCATCGGTGGTGGCATGGGCGTTGCTTTGACCATTGAGCGCTGAAGCGCTGACTCAAGTAGCTACACAAATAGAGAGGAGCTTCAATGACTCAGAAAATTGCTTACGTCACTGGCGGCATGGGTGGCATCGGGACCTCCATTTGCCAACGCCTGCACCGCGATGGCTACAAAGTGATCGCCGGTTGCGGGCCCAGTCGTGATGCCACCAAGTGGCTGGACGAGCAAAAGGCCCTGGGCTATACGTTCTACGCCTCGGTCGGTAACGTGGCCGACTGGGACTCGACCGTCGAGGCCTTCAAGAAGACCAAGGCCGAGCATGGCCCGATCGACATCCTGGTGAACAACGCCGGCATCACCCGTGACGGCATGTTCCGCAAGATGACCAAGGCCGATTGGGATGCGGTGATGGACACCAACCTCAACAGCATGTTCAACGTCACCAAGCAGGTGATCGACGACATGGTGGACCGTGGTTGGGGCCGCATCGTCAACATCAGCTCGGTCAACGGCGAAAAGGGTCAGTTCGGCCAGACCAACTACTCGGCTGCTAAGGCGGGTATGCATGGCTTCACCATGGCTTTGGCTCAGGAAGTGGCCAACAAGGGCGTGACGGTCAATACCGTTTCGCCTGGCTACATCGGAACCGACATGGTGCGCTCGATCCGTCAGGACGTGCTCGACAAGATCGTCGCCACGATTCCCGTCAAGCGTCTGGGCACCCCTGAAGAGATCGCCTCGATGATCTCGTGGGTGGCCAGCGATGAAGCGGGTTTTGCCACCGGCGCCGACTTCTCGGTCAACGGCGGCTTGCACATGGGCTGATGAAGTCCGCCCGGCCTGCCAGGCTGGGTTGCTTCACCAGGACCAAGGGCTTGACACCCAATACCGTCCCGCCGCGCAGCGATGCCGGCGGGATTTTTTTTGGGCTAGCCTCAGGCCGCCGCTTCTTGCTCGCGCACCAGTCGATCGAGGGCGGCGCAGACTTCGGCAAAGCGCCCGGCAATCACGGTGCGACGGGCATCACTGGGGTCGGTGCTGATGCGCACTCGAGTGCGACTGCCTGGGGCGATGCGCAAGGGAATGACCTGGGCCATGACGCCGTGGAGCGTGCTGCTGGCAGAGGGCTGCGGCGCACTCCAAGGCGTGATGGGGCGAGGTTTGACGGGCCGGGCCGCCGGCGCAGAGGCCGGACGCGTACCGTCGGTAGAGGGGGTGCCGGCGAGGTGGATCTCGCGGGCATGGAAAGCACGGGCCAGGTGATGAATCATGATGAACTCCCAAAGACAGCGTTGAAGTTCGGCAGGATTCCAGCAAAGGATCACCACGCGGGATTGCACCACCGGCCTGGTGATGCGAATGCCCGCCACCCGCATGGTGAGGGAAAAACGTGCCTAGATCAGCAGCTGGTTGCGGATCAGGCCCACGGCCAAGCCCTCGAGTTCGAACTCGGGGTGGTCGGGTGATACCAGGATGGGTTCGAAATCGGGGTTCTCAGGCAACAGGGTGATGCCCTCAGGCGTGCGTTGAAAGCGCTTGACCGTGACTTCGTCGCCCAGACGGGCCACCACGATCTGCCCGTTGCGAGCCTCGCGGGCACGCGCCACAGCCAACAGGTCGCCATCGAGGATGCCGGCGTCCTTCATGCTCATGCCGCGCACACGCAGCAGGTAGTCAGGACGTTTGGCAAACAGGCTGGGCTCGACGCTGTAGCTTTGCTCAATGTGCTCTTGCGCCAGGATGGGGTGGCCTGCCGCCACGCGTCCGATGAGGGGCAACACGAGTTGCTCCAGACCCGGCAGGGGCAGGTTAAAGGGCAGGCCTGAATGCTCGGCGTCGCCGCGTTTGCGGGTTTCGTTCACCGTGCGCAGGGTGCCGGCTTTCAGCCGGATGCCACGCGAGGTGCCCCCCACCAGTTCGATGACACCCTTGCGAGCCAAGGCTTGCAGGTGCTCTTCGGCCGCGTTGGCCGAGCGAAAACCCAGCTCGGCCGCGATCTCGGCGCGCGTGGGGGGTGCGCCGGTTTTGGCGATGGCCCGCTGGATCAGCTCGAAGATTTGCTGCTGGCGGGGCGTGAGTTTGGGTTTATCGTTCGTCATCGGTTGTCGTGCCTTGAGCTGTGAGGTGTCCGGCGGGTGGCGACGTTGACTGTCATTCTATACAGGGCTGTTTGTTTGTCCAGTATTTTGTCGGATTGTGAGTGTGGACTTGAGGCGACGATGCAGAAGGTGGTGATTCTGGGAACGGGCGGGACCATCGCGGGCACAGCGCACGACCCGTCGCGCGCCTGGGCTTACCAGGCGGCGCAGTTGTCGGTCGCTCAGTTGATCGAGGCGGTGCCAGCCTTGCAGGGCGTGCCGCTCGAGGCCGTGCAAGTGGCGCAAGTGGACAGCAAGGACATGAGCTGGTCGGTCTGGCGCCAACTGGGGCGGGCCCTGCACGTTCAACTGGAGCGTGACGATGTGGCGGGGGTCGTGATCACCCATGGCACCGATACGCTGGAAGAGACCGCCTGCTTGCTGCAGGCTTTGCACGACGGCGTCAAGCCAGTTGTCCTGACCGCGGCCATGTATCCGGCCACGTCACCGCATGCAGATGGGCCCGGCAACCTTCGGGATGCGGTGCATGTGGTCCAGGAGGCTGCGCGTCGTTGCCTGGGCGGTGTGGTAGCCGTGATGCACGGGCGTGTCTGGTCGGCCCACGATGTGCGCAAGGCTCACAGTCATGCCCTTGATGCGTTCGATGGGGGTGGTGCGTCGCCGCTGGTGACCTTGGCGCGCGTTGACGCGGAGCCAGACGGGGGACTGGTCCGAGGGCTGGCGGGCATCGGACTCAGAGCCGAAGTCGACCAACTGGATGAGCCGACCGTGGAGATCTGGCCCTCGGCCTGGCCCACCTGTGGTCGTTTCGGGTGGGGGTATCTGGAGGTCAATCCGCCCAGGGTGGAGATCGTGTGCAGCCATGCCGATGCCGATGGCTGGCTTGTGAGGGCCATGTTGGCCCACGCTCAGACCTCAGAGCGCCCCTTGCGGGGCATCGTGGTGGCAGGTACCGGTCACGGCACGCTGCATGAAGGCCTGACTCAGGCGCTGCGTGAGGCGACACAGCAAGGCGTCACCGTCTGGCGCAGCAGTCGCGTCGCGCGGGGCGGGGTCTTGGAGCGAGAGGGCGACGAATGGCCGGCGGTGCCGCATCTGACGGCCGCCCAAGCCCGTGTGGCACTCACACTGTGGCTGTTGGGTGTGGGCACACTGGATAGGTTGGGGGCGTGGGACTTGTCTTGACTGTGGTGACCAGCATGTCAGGACAGCCTTTGCTCCCTCCGGCTCGCCACTGGACGATCCGGAACAGAGCAGAGTGTGCCGCTGCGGTGTGAAAGCCTGATGACAGGGGAGGCATGCCCCATGCCTTCTCAAGGTGACAGCGTCACGCGCGTGGTGCGAGTGCGGGTGTCGATCGGAAACGCCAGACCGGGACGTTTTTCACCCATGGAAGGCGACCAGACCCGCAGGCGGTGGCTGCCTTCGGGCAGGTCCAGCGTGACCCGACCTTGCGCGTCGGTCTGACCGAAATAGGGGGTGTCGACCACGTGGATGTAGCCCAGCATGCGGTCGTGGATGTTGCAGCCCAGGGTGGCGGTGCCAGCGCGGTCAAACACCACGGGGGCCACAGGGGTGCCGGCATACAGTTTCAGCTCGAACGGTTTGGTGGGCGAAAACGAATAGACGTGGTGCCGAACCGTATCGAAGTTGGGGAAGGACACCGGGGTGCCGGTTTGCACGACCAGCAAGGTCGGCACAAAGGCCTTGTCACGCTGTGCCATCTGACCCTGTGCGCCTTTGGCAGCACGGGCCGGTGTGCCATCGACCAACACCGACACCACGGCCGGATGCGCCGGTTGGCCGGTCTGATCGGTGACCACAATGGTGTGAGGGGTCGCACCCGTGCTGTTCGCCCACAGCGCAGTGGTCAGAGCCGTCAGCAGTCCAAGGAACTGCGGCCGCCAGGAACGGGGTGGACAGGTGGGCGGATGAGACGTGTGCATCAACGCCCTCCCGTCACATCCAGGATGGCGCCTGCCGTGTAGCTGGCCGCATCTGAGAGCAACCAGGCGATGGCCTGGGCCACCTCTTCCGGGTGTGCGGCCCGCCCCATGGGCAAGCTCGGCCCGAGGCGATCGGCCCGGTCGGGTTCACCGCCGGTGGCGTGGATGCCGGTGGCCGTGATGCCGGGACGCACCGCGCACACGCGTACGCCTTCACCGGCCACCTCCTTGGACAACCCATGCGTGAACACATCGATGGCGCCCTTGCTGGCCGCGTAGTCCACATACAGCGAGGGTGACCCAGTGCGCACCGCACTGCTGGACACGTTGACGATCACGCCCCCATGCCCGCCGTGCCGGCTTGACATGCGCTTGACCGCTTCTCGGGCACACAGCATGGGCCCCACCACGTTGACGGAGAACATGCGTGCCATGCGTTCGGCACTCATCTCGTCCAGGCGAGACGTGCGGTCGACGATACCAGCGTTGTTCACCAGGCCCGTCAACGGTGGCAGAGCGGCATCTGCTGTGGCGAACAAACGGAGGATGTCGGCCTCGGTGGCCAGGTCGGCCTGGGCGATGATGGCGCGTGGCGAGCCCAGTTGCAGACATTCGTCGGCCACAGCCTGAGCCAAGTCGGCCCGATGGGCGTAGTGGATGAGCAGGGCGTGGCCTTGCGCAGCCAGCAAGCGGGCGGTGGCTGCGCCAATGCCCTGGCTGGCGCCAGTGATGAGGGTGAAGGCATTCATGGCTTTGACTTTACATTTCCTTTACGGGCGGCGCGACGTTTGGATACCGTCCAACAGGACACTGTGAACATGAGCACAATAAAACGCAATCAATGGTTGTCGGGCTGGCGCCTGGCGGTGGGGGTGGCCTTGGTCGCCGCCGCGGGCTGGGGCATCAAATCGGTGTACTTCAAGCCGCCAACTGCGCCTCAGGTCATCACGGCCGAGGTGACGGTCGACGACATTGAGGATACGGTGCTGGCCAGCGGCACCATCGAGGCCTCGCAGGAGGTCAGCGTCGGGGCCCAGGTGTCTGGCCAGATCAAACGCCTGCACGTGGCGCTGGGCGATCAGGTCACCAAGGGCCAACTGGTGGCCGAGATCGACTCCACCACCCAGGCCAACACCTTGCGCAATGCCGAGGCACAGGTCTCGCTGCTGAGTGCACAGCGGCAGTCCCGTGTGGCCCAGTTGCGCCAGGCTGAGTTGAGCTACCAGCGCAAGAAAGACCTGTTCAAGCTGGATGCGGGCTCCAAGGCCGACCTGGATGACGCCGAGGCCACACTGGCCACCTCGCGGGCCGACATCGCGGCGGTGGACGCCCAGATTCGCCAGGCCACAATTTCGGTGGACACCGCACGCGTGAACCTGGGCTACACCCGCATCATGGCGCCGATCGACGGGGTGGTGATCGCGGTCGTGGCCGAAGAGGGGCGCACCGTCAACGCCCTGCAGTCGGCGCCCACCATCATCAAGCTGGCCAAGCTCGACAAGGTGCAGATCAAGGCCCAGATCTCCGAGGCCGACGTGGTACGGGTCAAGCCAGGGCTGCCCGTGTACTTCACCATCCTGGGCGAGCCGCAGCGCCGCTACGAGGCCAAGCTGAGGGCCATCGAGCCGGTGCCCGAGTCGGAGCAGACCGACACCAAGACCACGACGGCCAGTTCGTCGACTGCGGCCATCTACTACAACGGTCTGTTTGACGTGGACAACCCCGAGGGCAAGCTGCGGGTGGCCATGACCACGCAGGTGTTTGTGGTGCTCAACCGGGCCGATCAGGCCCTGGTGATCCCTGCGACGGCGCTGGGGCAACGCGATCGCAAGGCCGGGACGTACGAGGTGCGGGTGCTCGAAGGCGAAGGCAAGGACCAGCAGGTGAACACGCGCAACGTCAAGATCGGCCTGAACAACCGCGTGCAGGCCCAGGTGCTTGCAGGGCTGAAGGCCGGCGAGAAGGTGGTGGTGGGTGAGGGCAGCGCCAATGGCGCAGGCGGCGCCGGCGCCGCTCGCATGCCGCGGATGTTCTGACGCCATGAACACCACGCAGTCCACGGGCACAGCCCAGCCCGCTTTGCTTGAAGTCCAGGACCTGTGGCGGGAGTTTCCGTCTGGCGAAGGCACGGTGGCGGTGCTCAAGGGCGTGAACCTGCGCATCGAAGCCGGCGAGATGGTGGCCATCATTGGCGCCTCGGGCTCGGGTAAGTCCACCTTGATGAACATCCTGGGGTGCCTGGACCGACCCAGCCGGGGCGTGTACAAGGTGGCGGGTCAGGCCACGGGCGACCTGGCACCGGATGAGCTGGCGCGCTTGCGCCGCGAGCACTTTGGCTTCATCTTTCAGCGCTATCACCTGCTGAGCGACCTCAGCGCGCTGGGCAACGTCGAGATCCCGGCCATCTACGCCGGCTACAGCACCACCGATCGGCACACCCGCGCGGCAGCCTTGCTGGGGCGCCTGGGCCTGGCCGATCGCACCGAGCACAAGCCGGGGCAGTTGTCAGGCGGTCAGCAGCAGCGCGTCAGCATTGCGCGGGCCTTGATGAATGGCGGCGACGTCATCTTGGCGGACGAGCCCACGGGGGCGCTGGACACGGTCAGTGGCGACGAGGTGATGCGCATCCTGCGCGAACTGCACGCCGACGGTCACACTGTCATCATCGTGACCCACGACCCCAAGGTGGCGGCCCACGCGCAGCGCATCATCGAGGTGTCCGATGGCGAGGTGGTGTCCGATCGACGTCAGGAAGGTGCGGACCCGTCTGCGGCGGCCAAGCTCGAACGCACGCAGGCGACGCCCCACCCCTGGCGCGCCAATTGGGACCGGCTCACCGAGGCCTTCACCATGGCCTTGCGCGCCATGGCAGGGCACCGCCTGCGCACCCTGTTGACCATGCTCGGCATCATCATCGGCATTGCCTCGGTGGTCTCGATGGTGGCCTTGGGCGAAGGCTCACGCCAACGCATCCTCAAGGACATCAGCGCCATGGGGACCAACACCATCGACGTCTTCCCGGGGCAGAACTTTGGCGACCGCACCGCCGGGCGCATCCGCACCCTGGTGCCGGCCGATGCCGACGCGCTGGCCAACCTCAACTACGTCGACAGCGTCACCCCCAGCGTGAACACCAGCGTGACGCTGCGACGTGGCAATGTGGAGGCCGCCGCCAACATCAACGGCGTGGGCGACCAGTTCTTCCGCGTCAAGGGCTACACCATGGCCAACGGGCAGGCCTTCGATGCCAGTGGCGTGCGCCGCCAGACCCAGGAGGCCGTGATCGATCCAGCCACGGCCAAGGCCTTGTTCCCGGCGGGTGAGAACCCCGTGGGCGAGGTGATCTTTCTGGGCAGTGTGCCGGTGCGCGTGGTGGGCGTGACGGCGCCGCAGGAAAGCGCCTTCATGGCCAGCGACAACCTGAACGTGTGGGTGCCGTACACCACGGTGATGCGTCGCATGCTGGGCCAGCGCCATCTGCGCAGCATCACGGTGCGCATCAGCGACACGGCCCCGTCGGCCGCGGCCGAGCAGGGCATCGTCAAGCTGCTGAGCCAGCGCCATGGCACGAAGGACTTCTTCGTGCGCAACAGTGACAGCATCCGTCAGACCATCGAGAGCACCACGCAGACCATGACCTTGCTGATCTCGTCGATCGCGGTGATTTCGTTGATCGTGGGCGGTATCGGCGTGATGAACATCATGCTGGTGTCGGTGACCGAACGCACCCAGGAGATCGGGGTGCGCATGGCGGTCGGGGCGCGTCAAAGCGACATCCTGCGCCAGTTCCTCATTGAGGCGGTGCTGGTGTGCCTGCTGGGTGGCATCTTGGGGATTGGCCTGGCGCTGGGCATCGGCGCGGTGTTTGACCAGATTGGTGGCACGTTCCGCATGGTGTATTCGATGACGTCCATCGTGGCCGCCTTTGGCGTGTCCTCGCTGATTGGTGTGGTGTTCGGTTTCCTGCCGGCGCGCAATGCGGCCCGGCTCGATCCGGTCGATGCCTTGTCCAGGCAGTGAAGAAGGTGAGCATGAAAGCAAATCAGAAGAATGCAAGTCGGCACGGCGACACGCGTCCCTGGACGCCGGCGTGGTTGGCCCTGGCGGCTGCGCTGGCCTTGAGCGGCTGCGCCACTCCCAGCGCCTACCAACAGCCCACGGTGCAGGTTCCCGGCGCCTGGCAGCAAGGGCAGGGTGGTGGTGAGCAAGCCGCACCTTTGGCACTCAGCCCCTGGTGGCCCACCTTGCAGGACCCGGTACTGACGCAGTTGATCGAGGAGGCCCTGGCGCGCAACAACAACCTGGCCCAGGCGGCGATCAAGGTGCGGCGGGCGCGGTTGGCGGCTGGCCAGGCGGCCAGTGATCGGCTGCCCAGCGTCAGCGTGCGTGGTGGCTCCAATGCCTCGCAGGCGATTGATGGCGGCACCACCACGCGCAGCCACTCTCTCAGCGCGAGTGCCAGCTGGGAGGTGGATTTGTGGAACCGCCTCGGCTCCTTGCGCGACGCCGCCGATTGGGAAGCCCAGGCCACCGAGCAAGACCGGCAGGCCGCAGCGATGGCCCTGGTGGGCACGGTGGCGAGCCAGTACTGGCAGGTGGGCTACCTGAACCAGCGGGTGGCGGCCAGCGAGCAAAGCATGGCCAATGCGCGCCAGACGCTCAAGCTGGTGCAAGGTCAGTACAGCGTGGGCAGCGTGTCCGGGCTTGAGGTGGCGCAGGCCACTCAGGCCCTGGCCAGCCAGGAGGCAGCGCACACACAATGGCTTCAGCAGCGTGTGCAGGCCCGCAATGCCTTGGCGATCTTGTTCGATGGCCCGCCCGGCGTGGCCCTGAACGAGGCCGTGCGACTGCCCGAGGGGGCCTTGCCGGCCGTGGCGGCGGGCTTGCCGGCGTCTTTGCTGACCCGGCGCCCCGATCTGCGTGCGACCGAATTGCGTCTGCGCAAGAGCCTGGCGTCCGTCGATGCCACCCGCGCGAGCTTTTATCCGTCGTTGACCCTCACGGGCAGCGTGGGCGGCAGCAGTTCGGCCTTGTCCGATGTGTTGCGTGACCCGATCGGCACCTTGGGCGCTGGCCTCTTGCTGCCCTTTGTGCAGTGGCGTGACATGGCACGCAGCGTGGCCATCTCCGAGGCCGACCATGAGGTCGCGGTGCGCGGGTATCGGCAGAGTTGGTACGAGGCCCTGGCCGACGTGGAAAACGCCTTGTCGGCACGGGTGCAATACGAAGATCAGGGCGCACGCCTGGACGAGGCCCTCAAGGCCGCCCAGAAAGCAGAGCGTTTGGCCGAAGCCCGCTATCGGGCCGGCGCCACGGCGCTCAAGACCTGGCTGGATGCTCAGGAAACCCGCCGCCAAGCTGAAAACAGTCTGGCGCAAAACCGCTTGAACCGCCTCAATGCGCTGGCCACCCTGTACCAGTCACTGGGTGGCGGACTCCAGTCAGAGTCAGGTCAGGGCGAGTGAGGGAGCGGCGAGCCGGGGTGGGGCCCTGGGTGGCGCAGGCTGGCGTCGAGGGTGTCAATCAACTCGGCCCAGTCTGAGTCGTCCTGCAACTCCTCACTCAGGAAGCGAGCTTGTTCGGGTCGCCAGAATGGCGCCTCGGCCAGGGGCACCTCGGGTGGCAAGGGTCGATGCACCGCAATGAAACGCGACACATCGGCCCGCGTGTCGGGCAGTCCCAACTGGCGAAACAGCTCACTGAGGGTGTGAACGGCTGAGTCCATCTCGGCACCTCCTGTGCGTGGCGGATGGCCTGTTGTACTGCGATGAACCGGGCGCGTCAACCTGACAGGCCATGTCCTTTGTGAGCAAAGGTCAGCGCAGCACCAGCACGCTCGTCGGGGTGCGTCTCAGCAGGGTCGAGGTGGTGGTGCCCAGCAGCTTCTGGCGCCATCCGGTGTGGGTGAAGGCGCTCATGACCAGCAAAGGCAGTTGCTGGATGGTCAGGTGACGGGCCATCACCTGCTCCACATCACCGGATTCGATCACGATGTGGGTGCTGACGCCCGCGTCCGCCAGGCGCTGAGCGGCCTGCGTCATTTCGGCCTGGATGTCGGCGTTGCGTGCACCCGCATGAACCAGATGACAGGGCAGGCCGTGCAGCAACTCACATTTCGCCACCGCGTCGACCAGTTGCAGCGACTCCGGCCCACCGTGATACGCCAGCGCGAAGGCGGACGGAGGCGTGAAGTGGGAGCGCGTGACCACCAGCAGCGGTTGTTGCACGGCGTGCAGGGCCTGTTCCAAATGGTGAGCGTCTTGGCGCCACGGGCTGTCTAGGTGATGAGAGTGCAGGCCCATCACGAGCAGTCGGGTTTCATCACTCAGGTCCAGCAAGGCATCGGTGAGTTTGCCCTGGCGCAGGCTGAGTTCGACCATGGTGTGCCCCAGGTGCAGGGCACGTGCACGCACACCTTCGAGTAATTGCTGGCTGTGCGATTGACCGCCAATGATGTGGCTGCCCGGCATGGCGTCCAGTGCCTGGGTGCGGGTCGTGCCAGGGTCGTAGCCGGTCAGGTCGCTGAAGCGCGTCTCTCCGGTGTGAGCTTCGCTCTCATCGATCACCTGCAGGAAGTTCAAGGGGGCATGCAGATGTCGGGCTGCCCAGGTGGCTCCGTCACACACGGCCGAGGGGTGGCCGTGCGCATCGACGCAGGCCAGGACGGTGTTCATCGTGAGCGTAGGCTGGAACATGTCAGGGATTGTAGGTGTGCGATATGGAATTGGGGATGTGACAGCAGGGGGCAAAAGCCCTTCGTTTCCGTCATGAATTCGGGCTGGCTATGCTGCGCAGCATGATCACCGTACACCACCTCGAAACGTCTCGTTCACAGCGGGTGCTGTGGCTGTTGGAAGAACTCGGCTTGCCGTATGAGCTCAAGGTTTACCAGCGCGACCCCAAGACCCGTCTGGCACCGGCTGCCCTCAAGCAGATTCACCCGATGGGCAAGTCGCCCGTCATCACCGATGGCGACCTGGTCGTCGCTGAATCGGGAGCGATTCTGGAATACCTGATGGAGCGCTACGGCCAGCAGTTGGCGCAGGCGGATGGCCCTGTGCCCACGCAACCCGGCACGCCCGAGCACCTTCAATGTCGCTACTGGATGCATTTTGCCGAGGGTTCACTGATGAACTGGCTGGTGATGAAGTTGGTGTTCATGACCATTCCGAAGCAGCCGATGCCGTTCTTTGTACGGCCGATTGCGCGCGCCCTGTGCAAACAGGTGCAGCAGCGTTTGATCGACCCCAATGTGGCGGGCGCCACGGCTTTCATCGAGTCTCACCTGTCCCAGCACGCGTGGTTCGCCGGCGAGCGTCTGACCTTGGCCGATGTGCAGATGAGCTTCGCGGTGTCAGCCCTGATGTCACGCGGTGAGCAGGCTGCAAGCTGCCCCGCCATTGCCGCTTATGTTCGGAAGATGGAAGCGCGTCCGGCCTATCAACGTGCGTTGGCCAAGGGCGGTCCGGTCATCATGTCGGCCTGACAGAGTGGGTGGCCCTTGAGGCTACCCCTCACAGGTTCATGGACGGCAGCAGCTTGCGCCAGATCTCGTGGCCCGTCTGATCGAAGGCCAACACGCTTTGCGTGAAGTCATGGCGCACCTGGCTGTCGACCAGGGGGTCGGGCAGCAGCGGATCAAAAATCAGCTGTCGGATGGATTCATTGCCCAGCAAATAGCACTCGCGCGCGGCGACATCCAGCTCCAGCTCGTGCCAGCGGCTCAGCCATTGCTCCAGCTTCTGGCGGGTCTGGATGTAGCCCTGGGTGAGAGCTTCGTTTTGCCACAGTGTGCGCGCTCGGGCATCGAGCTCCGCGTCCAGGTCGGTGGCGGTGAACACCGGGGCTGTGCTTTCCAGTCCCAGGCGGCGCAGTCGGTCTCGCGCGGCATTGGCGTGCCCCTTGAGGTTGTCGGGCCGCACATACAAGCCGCTGTCCAGGGCCTTGAAGCCCAGCAGGGCCAGGGCGCGATCGCGCCGGCGCAAGGCCACACGGTCACTGCGCCCCAGGGCGCCGGTGCTCACCATGAGCCAGGCGCCCGACCAGTCTGTGACGCGATCTTCGGTGTGGCGCCAGCCAGACAGGTCCTGCGCCAAGTCAGCTGCCTGCGGACCCAGCTTGTAAGTGCCGCGCCCCGCCGATTCAATCATTCCTGCCGCGGCCAGACGCACCAGCGTGACGCGCACGCTGTTTTCGCGGATGCCGAACAGCGCAGCCGAGGTCACCGCATCGGCCGCGGTCACGGGTCGCCCTTCGGCGGCACGCATCAGATTGAGGATCAGGGATTTGGGTGCGGGAGAAGACATGAAGACAGTGTGCAAAAACGCCCATACAGGGGATGGTGCGCATCATACTTTCTGTGACTTGTGATTCTGCATGCGGTAAACGCGCAGCATCTTCGACGCTCCGGGCGTCTTGCCTCAGGCGGGGGTGCGTCGGCGGACCATCGCGTCACTGATCTGGCGCAGCTGCTCGGTGCTCAGCTGGGCGGCTGCGGGGTAGACCTGGGCCTCTTCGCTTGCGGCATGGGCGGGGTAAGCCGTGGCAAATTCATCCACCTCGGCAGGCGGCGTGCAGGTCTGACCCTCGGCGGTGGCGGTCAACCAGGGGTGCAAGGCTTGCCACAACCGCCCCAGACTTTCGTGTTGGGCTTCCAGCTCGCAGATGCGGGCCGTGAGTTCGGGCTGGCCCAAAGTGCGAAGCGCCGGGAACAGGTCATGGTCTTCGTCATCGTGGTGCAGCGGGGCGGCCATGTCGAAGTAACGCAGAATCGACCGCGCGGCTTCCTGGGCCTGGGCGTCCGGGCCCCTCTCAGCGAGGTGGGCGCGCAGGCGCAGCGTCAGGCCGGCAAAGCGGCGAACTTTGTCATGACAGGCCTGCAGCAACTCGATCGGGTCGTCGATGCTGGGGGCCACGGGCTGGAGCAGTGGGCGCATGCCGTATTCATAGCACGTCCGGGCCCATGGTCAAAGCCCACAATGGACTAGTCCTTCCGATCGATAGGCAAAATGGTGCGGAGTCTCTAGAGTGATTGTCAAGCTGCCGTCCGTCCATCTGGGCGACCACCGAGCCCCCACACCATGACCCGTCTGATTGATTCATTCCAGCGCCGTATCGACTACTTGCGGGTATCGGTTACCGACCGGTGTGACCTGCGTTGCACCTACTGCCTGCCCAAGGGCTTCAAAGGCTTTGAGGAGCCGGCGCATTGGTTGCGCCACGAGGAAATGTCTCGCCTGGTGGGCCTGTTCGTGGGCCTGGGTGTGAGCAAAGTACGGCTGACGGGCGGTGAGCCGCTGTTGCGCCGCGGTGTCACCGACTTGGCCCGGCAGATTGCGGCCTTGCCCGGTTTGCGCGATCTGTCGGTGTCCAGCAACGGCACCCAGCTCGCCCGCCACGCCGCAGGCTTGCGCGAGGCCGGAGTCAGTCGCCTCAACATCAGTCTCGACTCGCTGGACGCCGATTGCTTTGCCCGCATCACCGGGCGGGATTGCCTGAGCGATGTCCTGGACGGTCTGCGTGCCGCCCGTGAGGCAGGGTTCCATCCGATCAAGCTCAACATGGTGGTGCAGGCCGACGTCAACCTTGACGAGGTGCAGCGCATGGTGGCCTTTGCCATTGAGCAGGGTTTTGTGCTGCGCCTGATCGAGCCCATGCCCGTGGGTGACACCGGCCGCGCCACCCAGGGTGTGGACCTCAGCAAGCTGGGTGAGCAGTTGGCCACGCAGCATGGCTTGGTGCCGGAGATCATGGGGCAGGGGGCCGGGCCTGCGCGCTATTGGTGCACCCCCGACCGCCAGATGAGCCTGGGGGTGATCACCCCCATGTCGCAGCATTTTTGCGAAGCCTGCAACCGGGTGCGCCTTGGGGTGGATGGCACGCTCTACCTCTGCCTGGGCCAGAACGATCAGGTGCCGCTGGGGCGCATGATGCGCGAGGGCGCCAGCGATGCCGAGCTGGTGGCCGCCATCCATGCCGGCATCTTCGCCAAGCCGGAGCGGCATGAATTCAATGAGCGACCGCAGCAGATTGTGCGTTTCATGTCACAGACCGGAGGCTGAGCACATGCAGCGGCCCCATCATTCTGAGCTGTGCCCTGGGCCGGTGCCCTGACGGAGTCTACTTTTGCCCATTTACCTGAAAGACCAGATCGCTGACAACGCCGATGCACCGCCTGAGAGCCTGCATCGGCGTTTACGTTCGCGTCTGGACGGCATGGCGTTGGCCACCAAGCTGATGCTGATCGGGGGCGTGTTCCTGGTGCTGGCGCTGGCCTCCATTGGCCTGACCCTGTGGGTGACCTGGCAACTCGAGGGTGGCGCGGCAGCTGTCAACGAGGCCGGGCGCATGCGCATGCGCAGCTACCAGTTGGCCTTGAGCTTGCAGCAAAAGCCGGTGAACGCACCTGCGCAATGGGCCACCGAGGTATCGGATCAACTGACCGCCTTTGACCGCAGTGTGGCTTTGTTGCGCCGTGGTGATTCCTCGCGCCCCTTGGCCGTGCCCTGGGATAACGAAACACGGGCCCAATTTCAGCACCTGGTGACGGACTGGCAGACTCTGCGCACCCAGGCGTTGGCCATTGCGGACGGGGCAGCCGCCCCGGGCACCTTGAATGCCCACGTACATGGGTTTGTAGCGCAGGTGGATCTGTTCGTCTCTGCCGTCGAGCGGCATCTGTCGGGCTGGACGACGCTGCTGCGCACCTTCCAGCTCGCCATGATGGTGCTGGCCATCTTGAGCGCCCTGGCGCTCATGTACGCCGGGTATGTGTTCATCCTCGAACCCGTCTCCCGTCTGAAATCGGCCTTGCATGACATCGCAGACGGTGCCTTCGCCACCCGGGTCATCGTCGAAACCGGGGACGAAATGGGCTCGCTGGCCGAAGGTTTCAACAGCATGGCCGAAAACCTCGAGTCCTTGTACGGCAATCTGGAAACCAAGGTGCGCGAGAAAACCGCCAGCCTGGAAACCAAGCAACAGCGTTTGAGTGCCCTCTACGAGGTGGCGGCCTTTGTGGCCAGTGCCGAGACGCTGGAAGAGCTGGCGCACGGCTTTGCGCGGCATATGCGTCGCATTGCCCAGGCTGACGCGGTGGCCATCCGCTGGTCGGACGTGGCCAATGAACGCTATGTGCTGCTGGGCAGCGACTGTCTGCCCCACGTCATGGCCGAGGACGAGCAATGTGTGCTTTCGGGCGACTGCCTGTGCGGCGCCAAGGTGGAGTCGGGCACCATGCCCAGTGTGCGCGTGATCCCGATCCTGGATGCCTCACGCAACCTCAGCAGTCAGACGGCTGGTCGGCGTGTTCATGACCATTGCGAGCGGGCTGGATATGCCACCCTGATCACCGTGCCCTTGGGTTTGCACCAGCGGGTGCTGGGCGAGGTCGAGCTGTTTTACCGTGGCCAGCCGTCCTTGAGCGAAGAGGAAAAGGCCTTGTTTGAGGCTTTGGCCAGTCACCTGGCCGGCGCCATGGAAAGTTTGCGGGCTGCCGCGCTGGGGCGCGAGGCTGCGGTGTTTTCCGAGCGGCAGTTGCTGGCCCAGGAGCTGCACGACTCCATTGCCCAGTCGCTGGCCTTCCTGAAGATCCAGATGCAGCTGCTGCGCGATGCCATGGGTCGGCAGGACCAGGTGGCCATCCACGCCACCATGGACGAGCTCGACATGGGCGTGCGCGAGAGCTACAACGACGTGAGAGAGTTGCTGCTGCACTTCCGGGTGCGCACCCATGTGGACGACATTGAGCCGGCCTTGCGCGAAACGCTGTCGAAGTTCGAGCACCAGTCAAGGTTGCGCACGCAGTTGTCGGTGCAAGGGCAGGGCCTGCCGCTGCCGCCGGACATCCAGATCCAGGTGCTGCACATCGTTCAGGAAGCGCTGTCCAACACCCGCAAGCACGCCCAGGCCACCCAGGTGTGGGTCGACGTTCAGACCCAGCCCAGCTGGTGTGTGCGTGTGCGGGACAATGGCCGCGGGTTCGACGTCCAGGCCGGTCCTCCCGACAGCACCCATGTGGGCCTGAGCATCATGCGTGAGCGGGCCCAGCGTATTGGCGCCGACCTGCGCTGCGAATCAGGGCCCAATGGCACGCTGATCGAATTGCGCCTGCCCAACCTGGTGGCCAGCCGTTCAGGCGGCCCCATCACCCAACCTGGTGCCCTGACATCATGACCGATCCCCAGCCTGTCCGCCTGATGGTGGTGGACGACCACAACCTGTTCCGCCGTGGTCTGATTGCCTTGCTCTCGCGCGATCCGCGTGTCCAGGTGGTGGCCGAGGCACGCGATGCCGGCGAGGCGCTCAAGCTGGGTGCCCAGCATCAGCCCGACGTCATCTTGCTGGACAACCATCTGCCGGGTGTCCATGGCGTGGAGGCTTTGCCCCAGTTGTGCGCCACGGTGCCCCAGGCACGCATCGTCATGCTCACCGTGAGCGAAGACGCCAATGACCTTGCCCAAGCCTTGGCGCGCGGCGCAGCGGGTTACCTGCTCAAGACGGTCGAGGGTGATGAACTCGTGGAGGCCGTGTTGCGCGCCCGGCAGGGGGAGTCGGTCTTGTCACCCGAGATGACGGGCAAGCTGATGGCAGCCTACCGTGACGTGGTCAACCATGCCTCGCCGATTCTGGAGTCTGCGCCGTCCGCATTGGTTGCTGACGTGCTCGGGCAAGGGGGGGCTCAGGGCAATCCTGCGCCTGACCGCCCCAAGGATGAGCCTGTGGTGCCGGTGTCGCGCCTGTCCCCTCGTGAGAATGACATCCTGCGTGAAATCGCGCGGGGTGCCAGCAACAAGGAAATCGCCCGCACGCTGCAGATCGCCGAAACCACGGTCAAGATCCACGTGCAGCACATCCTGCGCAAGCTGAACCTGACGTCGCGGGTGCAGGCAGCGGTGTTCGCTGTCACTGACCCGCATCAAGGTTGATGCCGGGGCACGCCCGCGTGATCACTTGAGCAGGCCAGTCGAACGGCCGACTTGTTCGATGATCAGGAAGTCTTCGGGCTTGGCGGGCACGAACTTCTTGGCGCCCTGCAGGTCCAGGACCGCCTTGTCGCCGGGCTTGCTGGCGTCCAGTGCCAGGAAGGCATTGCCAAACTTCTGCACGGTGGCGGCAGGCAGGTCCTTGCGCGCGGTCCAGACGTAGTCCACAAAGGGCGGGGTCGTCCAGATGACCTTGACCTTGGATGGGTCCACCTTGCTGGCGGCCAGCATGCGGTTCCAGACCTCGATGTTCAGTGCGCCGACCTGCACCTTGCCGGACTCGACCATCTTCACGGTGGCATCGTGGGCGCCGCTGTACAGGGGCGCGCCCGAGAAGTCCTTGTCCGCATCGATCTTGAACTTGGTGCTCAGGAAGTGGCGGGGGAACAGGTGCCCGGAGGTCGAGCTCTTGGCGCCAAAGGTGAAGCTCTTGCCGCGCATGTCTTCGGGCTTGGTGATGCCCGAGGCGGTGTTCGCGATGAACACGCTCTGGAACTCGCGGTCAATGTCGCGCATCACCACGGGTTTGGCGCCAGCCATCACCTTGGCTTGCACATGGGTGAAGCCGCCCAGCCAGGCAAAGTCGATCTTGCCGGCGGCCAGCGCCGAGACGGCCGCGCCGTAGTCGATCACTGGCACATAGACGACCTTGACGCCCAGGTTCTTTTGCAGGTGGTCCACCAGGGGCTGGTACTTGCGCGCCAGCTCGGTCGGGTTCTCGTCGGGGATGCCGGAGACGCGGATCACGTCCTCCGCGTGGGCGGTGGCGGCCAGCAGGGGGGCGAGGGCGAGCACGCCAAGGCGGCCGAGCTGGATCAGACGTTTGAACATGGGTGTTTCCTTGTGTCAGGCAGGTTGAAAGAACAGGGCAGAGGAGGCCGGCTGGCCAGCGTTTTGGGGGCTGCCTCGCAGCAGGCGGGCACGCAGGTGGTCGCCGATGGCGTCGACCAGGGACACCACGGTCACCATGGTGATCAGCAGCAGGGTCAGGTCGCGGGTGTGGAACAGGCTGATGGCGGTGTTCAAGGCATCGCCGATGCCGCCGGCGCCCACAAAACCCACCATCACGGTGGCGCGCACATTGCACTCGAAGCGGTAGAGGGTGAAGGCCGCCAGACGCGCCCGAATCTGCGGCAGCACGCCGAACAGGAAGGTGCCCAGCGGGCTGGCTCCCTGCGACTGCAGCACCGCGGCCGAGCCGGGTTCGACCTCTTCCATGACGTCGCAGTACAGGCGTCCCATCACCCCCATGTTGTGCACGGCAATGGCCAGGATGCCGGCCAGGGGTCCGCCGCCCACCCAGACCACAAAGACCAGGGCCAGGGTCAGCTCAGGCATGGCCCGCGTGACCTGCAGCAGGCCACGGCTGCCCCATTTGATGCCCTGCGCGAGGGCCTGGGCCAGCGGGGAGCGGCGCAAGGGGTCGGGGAGGTAGCTGCCCGTCATCAAGGGCGCCACGGTCAGGGGGGCCAGCACAAAGGCGACGAGGGCCGAGAGCACCGTGGCCACCCAGGCCATCATCAAGGTGTCTCCCGTCAGGGCCACCACGGACGTGATCAGGGGCAGGTCGGGCCGCATGTCGTCCAACGAAAACAGCGCCAGGCCAGGGGCCGACCACAGGTCTGCCCAGGGGATGTCCAGGCGCCACAGGGCCAGGGTGGCACCGATGCCGGCAAAAGCCAGGGCCCAGCGGGCGCCGCGCTGGCGCAGTTGCTGGCTGACGGCCTCCAGGATGAGCACAAAAGCCAGGACGGCCAGCAAGGTGGTGGCCAGCTTGTCGTACTCGAAGTAGCGGATGCTCAGCGCGATCTCGCTGCCCAGGCCACCGGCGCCGACGACGCCCAGGATGGTGCCGTTGCGGATGTTGCACTCCAGGCGAAACAGCGCGTAGGCAATCCACTGGCGCCGCACGGCGGGCAAGACCGCAAAGGCCAGGATGCCCCAGCGCGAGGCGCCGGTGGCGCGCAGGGCCTGTACGGCGCGCGGATCGACCGCCTCGGCCAGTTCCGCATAGAGCTTGCCGATGCCGCCCCCCGAGGTCAGGGCAATGGCCAGCACGGCCGCGCCGGGGCCCAGGCCGAGCAGGCGCACAAAGATGTAAGCCCAGACGATCTCGGGCATGGCGCGCAAAAAGCCCAGCGTGAAGCGGGCCAGCCAGCGCAGGGCGGCCGCCGTCACGCGGACCGGGGTGGGGGCGCGGCGCGGTGGGTCGGGCAGGTCCGGCACCTGGATGGCCACGTAGGCCAGGCTCACGCCGATCAGCACGGCCATCACGGTGCCGAGCAGGCCGATCAGCAGGCTCTCGACGGACAGGGCCAGAACGCGGCCTACGAACTCCTTTGACAGATCCGGATGCAGGAGGCCGCCCAGGATGGCGCCCGCGTTGCCCAGGCCGTCTCGGTCAAACAGCTTGCCCACTTGCGTGCCGGTCAGGGCCAGGCACAGCTCCGCCGAGAGCAGGACGAGCAGCCACAGCGCCCAGCGGCGCCAGGGCTGGCTGCGGTCAAATCCGCTCGCCGCTGCCTGCATACAACTGATCCAGTTGGCTTGGGGAGACCTGATCGGGGGCCAGGTCGAACATGATCTGGCCATTCTTGAGGCCAATGACCCGGGTGCAGTCGCGCTTGACGATGTCAAACCAGTGGGTGCAGAAGACCAGGGACATGTGGCGGGCCTGGGCGGCCTCGATGATCAGGCGGGTGACGGAGCGGGCGGTGTGAGGGTCGAGGGAAGCCGTGGGCTCGTCGGCCAGCAAGATGGCCGGATCGGCGATCAGGGCGCGGGCGATGGCCACGCGCTGCATCTGGCCCCCGCTGAGCTCGCCCGCCTTGGCCCACTGGTGTTCGGCCACGCCCAGTTGCTGCAAGACGGTCCCAACCCGCTGACGCTCGATTGGCCACAGCGCGGCCCGCAGCACCTTGTGCCACGGCCAGGTCGACAAGAGGCCGGACAGCACATTGCTGTGCACGGTGGACTGGGGCACCAGCAGGCTTTGCTGCTCGACGATACGGCACTGCGAGCGGTAGCGTTGGAGCTCCGGCCAGCTGAAGTCGCCCATGGCGCGGCCATTGACCTCGATGACCCCGGCGGTGGGGCGCAGCGAGCCGGCCAGGAGTTTGATCAAGGTGGATTTGCCGCCGCCGCTGGGCCCGATCAGGGCGACACGCTCGCCAGCAGACAGGCTCAGGGTGATGTGCTGGAGCGTGGGGCGCTCACCCCAGTGTCTGCCCACATCGCGCAGATGAAGCTCGGGCGTCATGTCAACGCGAGCACGGCGCTCGCCAGTGAAAGAAGGAAAAGGGCATGAGCAAGGCAGGGTCGCGTGGCAGAGCGCCCCATTTTACGACCTCGGGTCCCGCGCAAGCTTGAACCTGACCTCGCGTGTGCAAGCGACAGTGTTCGCTGTGAAACTGATCTGTATCAAGGATGATGCAGAACTACTCCTTTTGAACGATTCCCGCCGACCAACGGAAGGATGTTCAGAGAAGGGTTATTTTTTAACACTGCGAGGCATTGGAATAGGAGTTCCCCATGTCTCAGCGAGGTAAGGCCTTATCGGTCTTGACAGTCAGCACACTGGCCTTCACGGTGTGCTTCATGGTCTGGATGATGTTCGGCGTCATCGGGATCCCGATCAAGAAGACACTGGGGCTCACGAATGCCCAGTTTGGTCTGTTGACCGCCATGCCCGTGCTCACGGGCTCGCTCATCCGGGTGCCCCTGGGCGTCTGGACCGACCGTTTCGGCGGTCGCATCGTGTTCTTCCTCACGATGCTGGCTTGTGTCATCCCCATCTACCTGATGTCCTACGCCACCCAGTACTGGCACTTCCTGGTGCTCGGGCTGTTTGTGGGTTTGGCCGGCGGCTCTTTCTCGGTGGGCACGCCTTATGTGGCACGCTGGTTCCCCAAGACCCAGCAAGGTTTTGCCATGGGCGTGTTCGGCGCCGGCAACTCCGGCGCGGCGGTCAACAAGTTCGTGGCCCCCGCCATCATCGTGGCGGCAGGCTGGACCATGGTGCCGCAGGTGTATGCCGCCATCATGCTGGGCACGGCCCTGCTGTTCTGGTTCGGCAGCCACTCTGACCCGACCCACCTCGTTCACTCCAAGGCCAGTTTCAGCGACCAGCTCAAGCAGCTCAAGGATCCGCGCGTGCTCAAGTACTGCCAGTACTACTCCATCGTGTTCGGTGGCTATGTGGGCCTGAGCCTGTGGATGGTGCAGTACTACGTGGGCGAATACGGTCTCGACATCCGCGTGGCCGCCTTGCTGGCAGCCTGCTTCTCGCTGCCTGGCGGTGTGCTGCGCGCCATCGGTGGCTATCTGTCCGACAAGCACGGCGCCCACAAGGTGACCTGGTGGGTGCTGTGGGTGAGCTGGATCTGCTTGTTCATCCTGAGCTATCCGCAAACCGACTTCACCATCACCACGGTGGACGGCCCGCAAACCTTCCACATCGGTTTGAACGTCTACGCCTTCACGGTGGTGATGTTCGCCCTGGGCATTGCCTGGGCCTTCGGCAAGGCCAGCGTCTTCAAGTACATCAGCAACGACTACCCCACCAACATCGGCGCCATCTCCGGCATCGTGGGTCTTGCCGGTGGCATGGGTGGTTTTGTGCTTCCGATCATGTTTGGTTACCTGCTGGACCTCACCGGTATTCGTTCCAGCGCCTTCATGTTGCTCTACGGCATTGTCTGGGTCTCCCTGATCTGGATGTACATGACCGAAGTTCGCTCGCGTGACGTGGTGGGCGGTGAGCCCCAGCATGCCGCCGTGGGCAAGCGCGCCTGATTTCCCTTTCAAGGACACATCATGTCAATCAACAATCCCTCGGCAGGCAAGGCCCGCCCAGGCACGACCCTGGCCGTCTGGACCCCGGAAGACAAAGCCTTCTGGGCCGCAGAAGGGCAGGCCATTGCCAAGCTCAATCTGTGGATCTCGGTCCCGGCGCTGTTCCTCGCCTTTGCCATCTGGCAAATGTGGAGCGTCGTCGCGGTCAACCTGCCGATGATGGGCTTCAACTACACCACCAACCAGCTGTTCTGGCTGGCCTCGGCTCCGGCGCTCTCGGGCGCCACACTGCGTATTTTCTACTCCTTCATGGTGCCTCTGGTGGGCGGTCGCCGCTGGACGGCCATCTCCACCGCCTCGCTGCTGATCCCCGCCGTGGGCATCGGTTTTGCGGTGCAGGACCCCACCACCCCCTATCCGACGATGCTGATCCTGGCGCTGCTGTGCGGCTTCGGCGGTGGCAACTTCTCGTCGTCGATGTCCAACATCAGTTTCTTCTTCCCGAAGGAGCGCAAGGGCTCGGCCCTGGGCGTCAACGCTGGCCTGGGCAACCTGGGCGTGTCGGTGGTGCAGTTCCTCAGCCCCATCATCATCTCGGTGGGCCTGTTCGGTGTGCTGGGCGGTGAGTCGCAAACCATCGTCAACAAGGCCGGTCAGTCGTCCGAGATCTGGGCGCAGAACGCCGCCTTCGTCTGGGTGCCCTGGATCATCATCGTGAGCTTGGCCGCGTGGTTCTTCATGAACGACATCGCTGACGCCAAGGCCTCGTTTGCGACGCAGGCAGCCATCTTCCGCAGCAAGCACAACTGGCTGATGTGCATCCTGTACCTGGGCACCTTCGGCTCCTTCATCGGTTATGCCGCCGGCTTCCCGCTGCTGATCAAGTCGCAGTTCAAGGAAGTGAACCCCTTGGCCTACGCCTGGATCGGCCCGCTGGTCGGCGCCCTGATCCGCCCGGTGGGTGGGTGGTTGTCTGACAAGCTGGGCGGCGCCCGTGTCACCTTCTGGAACTTCATTGTCATGGCCCTGGCTGTGGTGGGCGTGCTGTTCTTCCTGCCCAAGGGCACCGGCAGCGCTTACGCCTTGTCGATCGGCCCGGCCGAAGGCAGCTTCACCGGCTTCTTCCTGATGTTCCTGGTGCTGTTTCTGACCACGGGCATTGGCAACGGCTCGACCTTCCGCATGATCCCCGTGATCTTCCTGAATCTGAAGACCCGCCTGGTCAAGCGCAATGACGAGGCCGGTATGGCTGCTGCCGTCAAGGAAGCGAATACCGAGGCCGCAGCAGTGCTGGGCTTCACCGCAGCGGTTGCGGCCTACGGCGGTTTCTTCATCCCCAAGAGCTATGGCACCTCAATCGGTGCCACCGGCGGCCCGGAGCTGGCGCTGATGGTTTTCATCGCTTTCTACCTGCTGTGCATCGTGACCACGTGGTGGTACTACGCACGCAAGGGTGCCGAGCAGCCTTGCTGATCTCTCACACGTGAATCTGACAGGAGTCAACACATGAGTCACTTTCTTGACCGACTGACCTTCTTCGCTCAACCCAAAGAAGAGTTCGCAGAAGGCCACGGCGTCACCACGGGCGAGGATCGCACCTGGGAAGACGCTTACCGCAACCGCTGGCAGCACGACAAGATCGTGCGCTCCACCCACGGCGTGAACTGTACGGGCTCTTGCTCGTGGAAGGTTTACGTCAAGGGCGGCATCGTCACCTGGGAAACCCAGCAGACCGACTACCCCCGTACCCGCGACGACCTGCCCAACCACGAGCCCCGTGGTTGCGCCCGCGGTGCCAGCTATTCCTGGTATCTGTACAGCGCCAACCGCGTCAAGCACCCCATGGTGCGCGGTGAGCTGCTCAAGCACTGGCGTGCAGCGCGCGCCATCGCCAAGACCCCGGTCGATGCCTGGGCCTCCTTGATGAGCAACCCGGACACCCGCCGCAGCTGGCAGAAGGAGCGGGGCCTGGGTGGCTTCGTGCGCGCCAGCTGGGACGAGGTCAACGAGATCGTGGCGTCTTCCAACGTCTACACGATCAAGCAATATGGTCCGGATCGCATCATCGGCTTCTCGCCGATCCCGGCCATGTCCATGATCAGCTACGCCGCCGGTACGCGTTACCTGAGCCTGATCGGTGGCGTGGCCATGTCGTTCTACGACTGGTACTGCGACTTGCCACCCGCCAGCCCGCAAATCTGGGGTGAGCAGACCGACGTGCCCGAGTCGGCCGACTGGTACAACTCTAGCTTCATCATCGCCTGGGGTTCGAACGTGCCCCAGACCCGTACGCCGGACGCCCACTTCTTCACCGAAGTGCGCTACAAGGGCACGAAGACGGTGGCGGTCACCCCTGACTACGCCGAAATCTCGAAGCTGGCCGACATCTGGATGCACCCGAAGCAGGGCACCGACGCGGCGGTCGCCATGGCCATGGGCCATGTGATCCTCAAGCAGTTCTACTTCGACAAGCGTTCGGCCTACTTCGACGACTACGCTCGCCGCTACACCGACCTGCCGATGCTGGTGATGCTCGACGAGCAGGACACCCCGGCCGGCAAGGCCCTGGTCCCCGGCCGCTACCTGCGTGCCAGCGACATGGCTGGTGACACGGGTGCCGGCACCAACACCGAATGGAAGACCCTGGCTTATGACGCCGACGGCTCCATCGTCGTGCCCAATGGCTCCATCGGTTTCCGTTGGGGGGCCGCAGGCCGCTCCGACGAGGGCAAGTGGAACCTGGAAACCAAGGAAGGCGTGAGCGACCGTCTGGTCGGCCTGAAGCTGTCCGTGCTGGAAGATGCCGCCAAGGCTGAAACCGAGTCGGCCGAGGTCAACAAGGTGGCCTTCCCGTACTTCGGCGGCATCGACACGCCGAACTTCCCGAGCAACAAGCAAGGCGACATCCTGCTGCGCAATGTGCCCATGAAGCGCATCACCGTGCAGGACAAGAACGGCCAGACCCGCGAAGCATGGGTCGCCACCGTGTTCGACCTGCAGGTGGCCAGCTATGGCGTGAACCGCGGTCTGAAGAACGCCGCCGGCCAACTGGTCGACGACGGTGCGAAGTCGTTTGACGAGAACGTGCCGTACACCCCCGCGTGGCAAGAGCAGATCACCGGGGTGCCACGCGCCCAGGTCATCACCGTGGCCAACCAGTTCGCCGACAACGCCGACAAGACCAAGGGCAAGTCCATGGTCATCATCGGTGCGGCCATGAACCACTGGTACCACTGCGACATGAACTACCGCGGCATCATCAACATGCTGATGATGTGCGGCTGTATCGGCCAGAGCGGTGGCGGCTGGGCTCACTATGTGGGCCAGGAAAAGCTGCGTCCGCAAACCGGCTGGACAGCGCTGGCGTTCGCCCTCGACTGGTCGCGTCCTCCCCGTCAACAGAACTCCACCAGCTTCTTCTACGCCCACACCGACCAGTGGCGCTACGAAAAGCTGGGCGTGGACGAAGTGCTCTCGCCGCTGGCCGACAAGAAGCAGTTCGGTGGCAGCATGATCGACTACAACGTGCGCGCCGAGCGCATGGGCTGGTTGCCGTCTGCGCCTCAGCTGGAAACCAACCCGTTGAAGGTCGTCAAGGACGCGCAGGCCAAGGGCATGGACCCCAAGGACTACGCTGTCAACGCCTTGAAGGATGGCTCGCTAAAGATGTCCTGCCAGGATCCGGACAATCCGGCCAACTGGCCGCGCAACATGTTCGTGTGGCGCTCCAACATCCTGGGCTCGTCCGGCAAGGGCCACGAGTACTTCCTCAAGCATCTGCTGGGCACCACCAACGGCGTGCAGGGCAAGGACCTGGGCTCAGAAGACGCCAAGCCGCAAGAGGTCAAGTGGCACGACAAGGCGCCCGAAGGCAAGCTGGACCTGCTGGTCACGCTGGACTTCCGCATGAGCACCACCTGTCTGTACTCCGACATCGTGCTGCCCACGGCCACCTGGTACGAGAAGAACGACCTCAACACGTCCGACATGCACCCCTTCATCCATCCGCTGTCTGCAGCGGTGGACCCGGCTTGGGAAGCGCGCTCCGACTGGGAGATCTACAAGGGTTTTGCCAAGACCTTCTCCGAAGTCTGCGTGGGCCACCTGGGTGCCGAGAAGGAAGTCGTGATGACCCCGATCATGCACGACACGGCTGGCGAGATGGCTCAGCCGTTCGACGTGATGGACTGGAAGCGTGGCGAGATCGACCTGATCCCGGGCAAGACCGCCCCGCAGATCACCGTGGTCGAGCGCGACTACCCGAACGTGTTCAAGCGCTTCACCTCCCTGGGCCCGCTGATGAACAAGCTGGGCAACGGTGGCAAGGGCATCGGCTGGAACACCGACGACGAAGTCCATGCGCTGGGCGACCTCAATGGCCGCGTGCGTGAGGAAGGCGTCAGCCAGGGCTTCCCGAAAATCGAGTCCGACATCGACGCCACCGAAGTGGTGCTGATGCTGGCCCCCGAGACCAACGGCCACGTCGCCGTCAAGGCCTGGGACGCGCTGGGCAAGCAGACCGGTCGGGATCACACCCACCTGGCCCTGCACCGCGAAGACGAAAAGATTCGCTTCCGCGACATCCAGGCGCAGCCACGCAAGATCATCTCCTCGCCGACCTGGTCTGGCCTGGAAAGCGAGAAGGTGTCTTACAACGCCGGCTACACCAACGTGCACGAGTACATCCCATGGCGCACCCTGACCGGGCGTCAGCAGTTCTACATGGACCACGCCTGGATGCGCGCCTTCGGCGAAGGCTTCGTCTCCTACCGTCCGCCGGTCGACCTGAAGACCCTGCATGAAGTGCAGGATCGCAAGCCCAATGGCAACAAGGAGATCGCGCTCAACTTCATCACGCCGCACCAGAAGTGGGGCATCCACTCCACCTACACCGACAACCTGTTGATGCTCACGCTCAACCGCGGTGGTCCGGTGATCTGGCTGAGCGAGGATGACGCGAAGAAGGCCGGCATCGTGGACAACGACTGGGTCGAGCTGTTCAACACCAACGGTGCCATCGCGGCCCGTGCGGTGGTGAGCCAGCGCGTGAACCCTGGCATGGTCATGATGTACCACGCTCAGGAAAAGATCATCAACACCCCGGGCTCGGAAATCACAGGCACCCGCGGCGGCATCCACAACTCGGTGACCCGCATCGTGCTCAAGCCCACCCACATGATCGGTGGCTACGCCCAGCTGAGCTACGGCTTCAACTACTACGGAACCATCGGGACCAACCGCGACGAGTTCGTGGTGGTGCGCAAGATGAACAAGGTTGATTGGCTGGATGGCGAAGGTTCCGCCACCAGCGCACAAGGAGCACACGCATGAAAATCCGCGCTCAAATTGGCATGGTCCTGAACCTGGACAAGTGCATTGGTTGCCACACCTGCTCGGTGACCTGCAAGAACGTCTGGACCAGTCGCCCTGGCGTCGAGTACGCCTGGTTCAACAACGTCGAAACCAAGCCTGGCATTGGTTATCCCAAGGAATGGGAAAACCAGGACAAGTGGAACGGTGGCTGGGTGCGCAAGGCCAACGGCAAGATCGAGCCCCGCCAAGGCGGCAAGCTCAGCTTGCTGATGAAGATCTTCGCCAACCCGAACCTGCCCGAGATCGACGACTACTACGAGCCCTTCACCTTCGACTACGAGCACCTGCAAAACGCGCCGAAGTCCAAGGCCGCGCCCACCGCGCGTCCCCGCAGCCTGATCACCGGTCAGCGCATGGAGAAGATCGAGTGGGGTCCGAACTGGGAAGAAATTCTCGGCGGCGAGTTCAGCAAGCGCAGCAAGGACAAGAACTTCGACGATATCCAGAAGGACATCTACGGGCAGTTCGAAAACACCTTCATGATGTACTTGCCTCGCCTGTGCGAGCACTGCCTGAACCCTGCCTGCGTGGCATCGTGCCCCTCCGGCTCGATCTACAAGCGCGAGGAAGACGGCATCGTCCTGATTGACCAGGACAAGTGCCGCGGCTGGCGCATGTGCGTCTCGGGCTGCCCGTACAAGAAGATCTACTACAACTGGAAGTCGGGCAAGGCCGAGAAGTGCATCTTCTGCTACCCCCGCATCGAAGCCGGCCAACCCACGGTCTGCTCCGAGACCTGCGTGGGCCGCATCCGCTACCTGGGTGTGCTGCTGTATGACGCAGACGGCATCCAGGCCGCGGCCAGCGTCGAGCACGACCGTGACCTGTACCAGGCCCAGCTGGACCTGTTCCTGGACCCGAACGATCCGAAGGTGATCGAGCAGGCTAGAGCCGACGGCATCCCCGAAGCCTGGCTGGTCGCTGCCCGCCACAGCCCCGTCTACAAGATGGCCGTGGACTGGAAGGTGGCTCTGCCGCTGCACCCCGAGTACCGCACGCTGCCGATGGTCTGGTACGTGCCGCCTCTGTCTCCCATCCAGGCTGCGGCCAACGTGGGCGACCTGGGCGTCAACGGTCAGATCCCGGACGTCAAGCAGCTGCGCATCCCGGTCAAGTACCTGGCCAACCTGCTGACCGCCGGCGACACCTTCCCGGTGACCCGTGCGCTGGAACGCATGCTGGCGATGCGCGCCTACATGCGCAGCCGCCATGTGGACGGTGTGGAGAACAAGCAGGTGCTGGACCAGTTTGGTCTGGACAAGCACACCGTGGAGGACATGTACCACGTGATGGCCATTGCCAACTACGAAGACCGCTTCGTGATCCCGTCGGCTCACCGTGAGTACGCCGAGGATGCGTTCGACCTGCGCGGTGGCTGCGGCTTCACCTTTGGCAACGGTTGTTCGGATGGTGCGAGCGATTCCAGCCTGTTTGGTGGAACCAAGAAGCGCACCATTCCCATCAAGTCGGAGATGTGAGCATGACTTCATTTTTTCAACGTCAGCCTGACGTCACCCCAAGCTACACCCTGAGGGCTCTGGCCCACTTGCTCAGCTACCCCGACGCAGAGCTGCGCGCCGTGCTGCCCGAGCTGCAGCAGGTGCTGGCCAACGAAGGTGCGGTGAGCGACCAGCGCTTGCTGGGGCTCAACAAGCTGCTCGGCACGCTGATCCAGCAGGATCCGTTTGCCGTGGAAGAGGGCTATGTCGAGCTGTTCGACCGGGGCCGCGCCACCTCGCTGCACCTGTTCGAGCATGTGCACGGCGATTCGCGCGACCGTGGCCCGGCCATGATCGACCTGATCAAGACCTACGAGCAGGCCGGTCTGTTGCTGGACCCAGCCAAGGTCGGCGGCGAGTTGCCTGATTACCTGCCCGTGGTACTGGAGTTCATCTCCACCTTGCCCGCTGCCCAGATGCGCGATTTCATCGGTGAGATCGCCCACATCCTCAACGCGGTGCACACAGCCCTGGTCAAGCGCCAGAGTCTGTATGCCCACGTCGTGGGTGCGGCGCTGGAGATCGGGCGCCAGGAGATCGAGACCGTGGCCGTGGTGGCCGACGAAGACCTCGACGAAAGCTGGGCCGAGCCGGAGGCCTTTGCCGGCTGCAGCAGCAAGGGCCAGCAAAGCCCTGACCAGCCTCAACCCATCCAGATCGTGCGGCGGACCGCATCGACCCCCCAACGAGGAGCATCAGCATGAGCCTCTCTCATCAATTCGTCTTCGGCATCTATCCCTACATCTGCGGCGCCCTGTTCCTGCTGGGCAGCCTGATGCGCTTTGACCGCGAGCAGTATTCGTGGCGCAGCGAGTCGAGCCAGATGCTGTCCACCGGTACCCTGCGCGTGGGCTCCAACCTGTTCCACCTGGGGATCATCGGCCTGTTCTTTGGTCACTTCGTGGGCATGCTGACGCCTCACGCCGTCATCCACGCCCTGGGCGTGACGGCCGGGCAAAAGCAGATGCTGGCTGTGGTGGCCGGTGGCATCCTGGGGGTCATCGCCTTGATCGGTCTGATCCTGCTGATCCATCGCCGCCTGACCAACGCCCGCGTGCGTGCCACCTCGCGTGGCCGTGACTTCCTGGTGCTGTTTTGGATCCTGGCCACGCTGCTGCTGGGCCTGTCCACGGTGCCGCTGTCCGTGCAGCACAGCGATGGCGCTACCATGCTCAAGCTGATGTCGTGGGCGCAGCACCTGGTCACCTTCCAGGGCGACGCTCCCGGCTTCATCACCGACGTGTCCGTGGTATTCAAGATCCACATGTTCATGGGCATGAGTTTGTTCGCCATTTTCCCCTTCACCCGTCTGGTGCACGTGTGGAGCGGCTTTGCCTCGGTGGGCTATCTGGCCCGTCCGTGGCAGGTGGTGCGCAGCCGCAAGATCGGCATCAACAAGTGAGAGGTGAGGGCATGATGAACGTGAACCTTTCCGCCGCAGGGGCGCTCCCCCTGCGTGTCGGTGACGTGCTGCTGGCCGATGATGCGACCAGCCTCACCGAAGCCGAGTGCCGCCAGCGTGCCAGCCTCGAATTGTTGCGCCAGGCGGCCATGGATGCCGGACTGCTGGCGGCCGACGACCCCCAGCCGGTCGACGGCGTCATGACCGAAGCGGCAGCCGAGGCCATCGACCTGTGGCTCGCGCAGAACCTGCAGGTGCCTGAGCCCGATGAGGCATCCTGCCGTCGTCACCACGCTGCGCACGCATCGCAGTACGCCATTGGCGAGCGTGTGCAGGCGCGTCACATCCTGTTTGCGGTCACGCCCGGCGTGGACGTCAAGGCGCTGCGCCTGCGCGCCGAGCAGGCATTGCTGGATGTGCGTTCCGAGCCTCGTCGCTTTGCCGAGGTGGCGGCTGACCTGTCCAACTGCCCCAGCTCCACGCAGGGCGGTGACCTCGGCTGGCTCACAGCGGCCGATTGCGCGCCGGAGTTCGCCCGTGAGCTGTTCGGGCAGGACGAAGGCACCGCCAACGTGGGCGTCTTGCCACGACTGGTACACAGCCGCTTCGGCCTGCACGTGGTCGAGGTGCTGCAGCGCGACCGCGGTCAGATGCAGCCTTTCGAGGCCGTGCAAGATGCGGTGGCGCAGTCCCTGCGTCAGCAGGTTTGGGTGACGGCACTGCGTCAGGCCATGCAGTTGCTGGCCGGCCGTTGGGAGGTTCACGGTGTGGACCTGGAAGTGGCTGACTCACCGTTGCTGCAGTAAACCCATGGATGACGACCTGCTCAAGCGGATCCGCCGCTTTCGAACGGACTACTTTCCCCAGCACCAGGGGCAGTTCAAGGAGCTGGTTGAGCAGGGCCAGCACCCTACGATCCTGTTCGTGGGGTGTTCTGACTCCCGCCTCTTGCCCTACATGTTGACGGGGTCGGGGCCGGGGGAGCTGTTCATCGTGCGCAATGTGGGCGCGCTCATCCCGCCCTACAACGGCTTGCACGGCCTGCATGGCACGGCAGCGGCCATTGAATACGCGGTGCTCAACCTGCACGTCAGCCACATCGTGGTGTGTGGGCACTCGCACTGCGGCGCCATGAAGGCGCTCTACGAAGAAATCTCCCCGGAAGCCCAGAACCTCAACGCTTGGCTGGACCTGGCTCGCGAGGCGGCTTTGCCGGTGCAGGTGACGGAGGAGGCCTTGCGTCGCACCGAGCAGCGTTCTGTGGTGCTGCAACTCGAACGACTGATGGACTACCCGATGGTGCGCCAGCGGGTGGAGAAGCGCCAGATTGCCCTGCATGGCTGGCATTACGTCATCGAAGAAGGGGAGATCCACGTCTTTGACGTCAAGTCGGGCAAATTCGTCCCCGCATCGGCGGCGGAGCACAGCGGCACTGGGCCGTACCACGACATGGACGTCGACAGCAGCTCGATCTTCAACGAGGTCGACTCGTCCTGGTATCCGCCCTGCTGACGGGCGTGCGCCCGCGCGAAACTTCCCCCTCCACCGATGGGTATAGGCCATTCGGAGGAGGTGGAAACGAGGGGGTCATCCGTGAGGATGGCTTTGCGCAGCATCAAATCCACACCCCTGGCTTATACCCAGAATCCCACTTAATTCATCGGATTTTGGAGGGTCAAACATGGTTTCACGTCGATTGGATGTGGTGTCCTACCTGGGCAGCCAGGTCTTGTTTCAGAACATGCCCGAGGCGGAGTTGCAGCGCATTGCGGCCGCATCTTGTGTGAGGCGCGTGCAGCGTGGCACCGAGATCTTTGCGGCTGGCGATGAGTGCGAGGATCTGTACCTCGTCGTCGACGGGCTGGTGAAGCTCTACGCGAAAGGCCCCAATGGCCATGAGAAGGTCATTGAAGTGGTGGGCGCAGGGAGCTGTGTGACCGAGGCCCTGCTGTTCAATGACCAGCCGCACAGCGTCAACGCCAGCGCCCTGGTCGACGTGCAGATGGTCGAGGTGCCCAAGGACGTGCTGATGACCGAGCTGAACCGCAGCCCCGAGATGGCCCTGCGCTTCATCACCGACCTGTCACGCCGCTTTGCGGGCCTGGTGCGTGACATCGAAGCCCTGACCCTGCACTCGGGCATCAAGCGTGTGGTGGACTACCTGGTGCACTCGCCCGATGTCGGGCAGGTGCCAGCGTCTCAGCGTGATGCCACGGTGTCTCTGCCGGCCAGCAAAGGCACGATTGCATCGCTGCTGTCTGTCACTCCCGAGCACTTTTCTCGCATCCTCCATGAGCTGCAGGCCAACGGCCTCATCGCCGTGAACCGCCGTCAGATTCACATTCCGGACGTGCAAAGGTTGGCGTGCTACGGGTGATGTCGTCGCCACATCCGTGAGGCTCTTTCATTTGCCCACCCTGTGGTCCGAAAGCGTGCCTCAGGATTGAAACGATTGCGTCCTAGAATCAGGTGCGGTTGTACCCACCTCGTTCAACGGAGCCCCCATGCTGTCTGAAGAAAAAAAGCAGGAATTCATTGGCGCGCTCACGCAAAAAATCCGCGCCAATGGCCGATCGGAGGCTTGCCCGATGTGTGGCAACGAGAAGTTTCTGATGGTCGATGCCTGCCTGGTCAATGTGCTGCAACCCGACCTCAAGAGCGTGACCCTGACCGGTGCCTCCATCCCTACGCTGGCCATCATCTGCGACAACTGTGGCTACCTGAGCCAGCACGCCATCGGCGCGCTGGGGGTGTCGCCTGGCTGAGCCCTGAGAGTCTTAGCCTGGGGACCCTGTTTGGTTTGCGGTGCGCATCGCGTACTGGGTGTTCAGGGCCCGCACCTGTTCTTGCAGTTCGGACAGGAGGGCGTGCGCCTGCTCTGCGTCAAAGTCAGTCCGGTAGGCTTTCTTGACGCCACGTTGCGCCAGTTGAATGTGCACCGTCGGGCTGAGGCCGTGCTGCGCCAGAGAGGCCCGCACGCAGGCTAGGGCACAGCCGTCGATGGCCACGATGGGACGACCCTGTTCGACCGCATCTTGCGCGGTACGGACCAGCTTGGGAACATGCCCACCGACACCGGCAATGCACGACATCTCAGCGCTGTCTTCGCGGTCTAGTCGCACGGCGAGGTGGTTGGCGAGCTGGGCGGCACTGGAGCAGCCTGAGCAGGCATACAGCAGGGAGAGGTGTTCATGTGCGCGAGCCATGGCGGGGCCTCAATGTGTGGATCAGGTTCGGGTGAGCGATAGGTGCACGGATGATGAGGCTGTGACGCTACTTTGTGGAAGGTTTTGACGGGCGATGTGATGTGTTCTTGCTGGGCATCAAAACTGGCTGACTGAACGATGTGATGGCTGGACATCGTTCGATCGAACGATGTGGGGGAGATCGGGTCGTCCGGTCGGCCGGCTTTGCGTCATCTCAAAGTGATGCGGCGGTGTGGTCTTCAGAATCCGCTCGGTGGACCGGGCTAGGGTTTGCCCGTGGGGTGGCGCGTGTCGGTCCTTGGATGAAAGGCTGGAGATGAATGCCACTCAAGGACCGGAACTGGTGTGTCCGGCGGGCTCGCTGCGTTCGCTGCAACTGGCGGTGGACGCGGGTGCCGATGCGGTCTACATGGGCCTCAAGGATGTGACCAATGCGCGCAACTTTGCAGGCTTGAACTTTGACCTGAAGCAGGCGCGGCAAGGCGTGCAGTACGCCCGCGACCGTGGCCGCAAGGTGCTGATGGCCCTGAACACCTACGCGCAGGCCGAGACCCCGCAGCGCTGGTTCGATGCGGTGGACGTGGCGGCGGACATTGGCGTCCACGCCCTGATCCTGGCCGACCCCGGCGTGATGGCGTATGCGCGCCGCACGCATCCCGACTTGCGCCTGCATCTGTCGGTGCAGGCCTCGGCGACGAACTACGAGGCCATCGAGTTCTACCGCGAGCGCTATGGGATCCAGCGTGCCGTCTTGCCCCGCGTGTTGACCCTGTCGCAGGTGGCGCACCTGATTCGCCACACCTCGGTCGAGATCGAGGTGTTCGGCTTTGGCAGCCTGTGCGTGATGGTGGAAGGGCGCTGCGCGCTGTCGTCGTATGCCACCGGGCAGTCGCCCAACAACGCCGGGGTGTGTTCGCCCCCGTCGGCGGTGCGCTGGGATCAGTGTGGCGAACGGGTGGACGCTCGTCTGGGCGGCATCCTCATCGACCGCTTCGAGCCCAATGAGTCGCGCGGCTATCCGACGCTGTGCAAGGGGCGCTTTGACGTGGAGGGCACGGTCGACTACGCCATCGAAGAGCCCACCAGCCTCAATACCCTGGCCATCTTGCCGGACTTGATGCGCGCGGGTGTGTCGGCCATCAAGATCGAAGGACGCCAGCGCAGTGCTGCGTACGTGGAGCAGGTCACGCGCACCTGGCGCCAGGCCATCGACGCCTGCCGGGCGCAGCCCGAGCGTTACACGGTGCAGCCCGCCTGGACCGCCGCGCTGGGCCGCCTGGCCGAGGGGCAGCAGCACACCTTGGGCGCTTTCTCTCGCCCGTGGCAATGAGCGCCCATGCTGGCGCAAAGGATGGACATGTTCAAGCTGAGTGTGGGGCCGGTGCAGTACTACTGGTCCCGGGATACCCTGAAGGCGTTCTACGCCGAGGTGGCCGATTCGCCCGCGCACACGGTGTGCCTGGGCGAGGTGGTGTGTTCGCGTCGCCATGAGATGAAGCCCGAGGACTGGCTGGCCCTGGCGCGCGAGCTGAAAGCGGCGGGCAAGGAGGTGGTGATCGGCACCCAGGCCTTGCTGGAGACCGAAGCCGAGTTGCGCAGCCTGCGCCGCTGGGTGGAGCAGGGCGATTTCATGCTGGAGGCCAATGACACGGCGGCAGTGCGTTTGTTGGCCGGGCATTCACCCTGGGTGATCGGCTTGCATGTGAACGTGTACAGCGCTCCGTCTTTGGCTGAATACGCGGCGCTGGGTGCCACGCGCTGGGTGGCCCCGGTGGAGATGTCCTTGCCCGACGTGGGCAAGGTGTGCCCTCCGGGGGCGGCGGTGCAAAGCGAGGTGTTTGCGTTCGGGCGCATGCCGCTGGCCTTGTCGGCGCGGTGCTTCACCGCACGTCACCATCATCTGCAGAAAGACCACTGCGAGTTTCGCTGCCTGGACGACCCCGATGGCCTGGCCCTGCGCACGCGCGAAGGGCAGGACTTCCTCTCGCTCAATGGCATCCAGACCCAGTCCGGCACGGTGCAGTGCCTGCTGGGTGAGCGCGAGGCCTTGCAGGCGGCAGGGGTGCAGCGTTTGCGCCTGTCGCCCACCTCGCAGGACTTTGCCGAGGTGCTGCGCCAGTTCGATGCGGTCATGAACCACGGGGCGTCCAGCAGCGAGGCGCTCGCGGCCGTCCAGGCCCTGCGCATGCCGGGGCCTTTGTCCAATGGGTACGCCCGGCCCCAGCGCCCGGGCATGGTGTGGGTCAACTCATGAAACAGCTTTTGCGTGAAGTGGTGCGGCGCCTGCCGGTGTGGCCGCCTTCGATGGTGATGGCGCAGGCGCTCAACCGCCTGTGGTGGCCCCAAGTGGACGAAGCCACCCAGGCCGAGCTGTCAGGTCGGGTGGTAGAGCTCGTGGTCGATGACCTGGGCATCACCTGCCGTCTGCAGGCTGGGCCGCGGGGCTTGTCGCCGGCGTCAGCGGGGCAGCCCGTGGCGCTGCGCCTGAAGGCCACGGCGCAGGTCTACTGGCGCCTGCTGCAAGGCCTGGACGACCCGGACACCTTGTTCTTCGATCGGCGGATGGTCATGGAGGGCGATACCGAGTATGGTCTGCTCCTCAAGAACACGCTGGACGCCGTGGGACCGCCTCGTTGGCCGTTTGCGGGGCGTCACACCACGCACCATGCCCGCTGACAAGCCAACTCGCCCCGTCATCCCTCTCAAGCCACAGTCGCCCCAGGTCACGCCGGCGTCGTCTGCCTCGATGACGCCGGCGCAAGCCCGCGCACAAGCCAAGTTGCAGCCGGCCACATGGCGTTGGGCTTTGCTGTTGCATGCCCCGCACCGGCTGGCGTTTGCCAGTGCCGTGGCTGTGATGACGGTGGCGGCGCTGTGGTGGTGGCTGGTGATGCTGGGCCGCAGCGCCGGGGCCTCGCACATGGGCATGGCCGTGCCGGAGACCTTTGTGCACGCGCTGCTGATGAGTCTGGGCTTCATGCCCCTGTTCTTCACGGGTTTCTTGTTCACGGCCGGCCCCAAATGGTTGCGCGCGCCTGAGGTGAGTGCGCGACAGATCCTGCCCGGTGTGCTGGCCATGGTGGCAGGCTGGACCACGGTGTTGGTGGGAGCTTATGTGCATCACACCCTGGCCGCGGCGGGCATGGCGCTGGTCACCTTGGGTTGGGCGATGCTGTCGGGGCGCTTTGTGGGCATGGTCCAGCGCAGCCCGGCCCCTGATCGTCTGCACGCCAGCCTGATTGCCGCGGCAAGCCTGATCGGCTTGTTGGCGATGGTGGCGACCTCTGTGGGCCTGGCCACCCAGGCTTACGCCGTGGTGCGCACGGCGGTGCTGCTGGGCTTGTGGTGCTTCATCGTGCCGGTGTATGTGGTGGTGGCTCACCGCATGATCCCGTTCTTTTCGGCCTCGGCCGTGCCCAGTCTGGATGCCTGGCGCCCCAACTGGTTGCTGTGGACCTTGCTGGGCATGGTCTTTGTGCAAGGGGCCTGGGTGTGGCTGGAGGCGCGTGGCCTGCCCACGCCGTCCTGGCTGTGGAGGGTGCGCTTTGGCACGGCCCTGATCTCGGGTGTGCTGATCCTGGCCTTGGCCGTGCGCTGGGGGCTGTGGCGCAGCCTGCGCAACCGTTTGCTGGCGATGCTTCACCTGGGTTTTGTCTGGCTGGGTGTGGCCTTCTGCCTGGACGCCTTCACCGTGGGGATGCGCGCTCAGGGCGTGGACATCCCTACGCTGTTGCCCCTGCACGCCTTGACGATGGGCTTTCTGGGCAGCGTGCTGCTGGCCATGGTCACCCGCGTGAGCTGCGGGCACAGTGGCCGCGTCCTGGCGGCCGATGCGATGGCCTGGGGGCTGTTCTGGGGCTTGCAACTGGCGACGCTGACGAGGCTGACCGCCACGCTCTGGCCTGCGCAGGCAAGCATCCTGTTGCTGGCCGCAGCCACGCTGTGGTTGCTGACGCTGGGCGCATGGAGCGCACGCCACTGGCGCTGGTATGGCCAGCCTCGGGTCGACGGCCGACCGGGTTGAGTCCAGGCGCGCCACGGTGCGTGGCGGCCTTCGATCGGGCAAACCCGTGTATCCATGGGGTGTGTGGCTGACACCCGGTATTCCTGTGCGACAGACCCCCTGAATCCGCAGGGCGGCATCTGATCTACTTCAATGTCCGAGCATTTTGCTGGGTCGATCATCAAGTGACCGAACCATCAAAGTGACTGCCATGAAGTTCTCTCTCCATCCCTACCGCGGCTTCGTCCTGGGCGCTCTGGTGTCCGCGCTCACGGTCTCCGGTGCCTGGGCCACCTGGGGCGTCCTTCGCTCCGAAGAAGCCGCTCCCAAGATCGTCTCCGGCAACGGTCGTCTGGATGTCCAGCGCATCGAGATCGCGACCAAATTCCCGGGGCAGGTACAGACCATCGCTGTGCACGAGGGGGACCTCGTCAACGTGGGCGACATGATCGCGCAGATGGACACCACCGATCTGCAACGCCAGCTTGATGGCGTGGTGGCCATGCGTCAGCGTGCGACGCAGGCCATGGCCCGCGCACAAGGCGAGGTGCGTGTGCAAAGCCTCAAGGCCAAGGTCGCGCAGATGGACTTTGACAACGCCGTGAAGATGCGCGACGACACGCTCATCTCCGAGTCCGAGCTCAAGAAGCGCCAGGCACAGAGAGATGGCGAAGCCGGCGGCGTGCACATTGCCACGTCGGCGGTGGGGGAGGCCAAAGCGGCCCAGGCTGAAGCCGAGGCCGGCATCGCGCGCTTGAAAAACGCCATCGCGGATCACACGCTCAAGGCCCCCGTCGGTGGCCGCATCGAGTACCGCGTGGTCGAGCCCGGCTCGGTCATCCCGGCCGGGGGGCGCGTGGCCACCCTGGTCGACACCTCTCAGGTCCACATGACCATCTTCCTGCCCACCAAGGTGGCCGGTCAGGTCCGCGTCGGTGATGAGGCCCGCATCGTGCTGGATGCCGCGCCCGATCTGCGCCTGCCTGCCAAGGTCAGCTTCGTGTCGGCCGATGCCCAGTTCACCCCCAAGCATGTCGAAACCGCCAGCGAGCGAGAGAAGCTGAGCTTCCGCGTCAAGCTGTCACTGTCGCCCGAGGTGGCGCTGACGCATGCGGGGCTGCTCAAAGGGGGACTGACCGGCAACGGCTTCGTGCGCCTGAGCGAACCTCCCGCTGCGACAGAGAGCAAGACCGCCGACGCCCGTACCGCCAGCGCCTGGTGAGCCCGTCATGCAGTACGCCATCATCGTCGAGTCGGTCAGCCATGCCTACGACGGCAAGCCGGCCCTGGATCAGGTCAGTCTGTCCCTGCCCATGGGCAAGACCGTGGGTTTGGTGGGGCCCGATGGGGTGGGCAAGTCCACCTTGCTCGCGCTCATGGCGGGGGTCAAGAAGCTGCAGTCCGGCCACTTGACTGTTCTGGGCGGGGATGTGGCCGATGCCGCCTACCGGCGCGAGTTGGCCCCCCGGGTGGCCTACATGCCCCAAGGCCTCGGGCGCAATCTGTACCGCTCACTGTCCGTCTACGACAACATCGACTTTTCGGCGCGCCTGTTCGGGGTGCCGCCGGCCGAGCGCGATGCACGCATCCAGCGCCTCATGCGCGCCACCGCGCTCGATCCCTTCCATGCGCGTCCGGCGGGCAAGCTGTCGGGCGGCATGAAGCAGAAGGTTTCGCTGTGTGCGGCCCTGGTGCACAACCCCGACCTGCTCATCCTCGACGAGCCCACCACTGGCGTGGACCCCTTGTCACGCCGCCAGTTCTGGGCGTTGGTGGAGAGTCTGCGCCTGGAGCGCCCGCACATGACGGTGCTGGTGGCCACCGCCTACATGGAAGAGGCTGAGCGCTTCGACCACCTCGTGGCCATGGACGAGGGTCGTGTGCTGGTGTGCGCGCCCACCATCGGCGTGCTGGAGCAAACCCGCTCGGCCAGCCTGGAGGAGGCCTACATCAAGCTCTCCCGCAAGGGCGACACCGCGCTGCTGCTCATTCCGCCTTTGCCCCCGCACGATGGCCCCCCGGCGATGGAAGCCAAAGGCCTCACCCGCCGCTTTGGCGACTTCGTGGCCGCACGGGACGTGACCTTCTGCATCCCGCGCGGCGAGATTTTCGGCTTCCTGGGCTCCAACGGTTGCGGCAAGACCACGACCATGAAGATGCTCACCGGCCTGCTCGACATCACCGAGGGCTCGGCGCGCCTGCTGGGCAAACCCGTGGATGCCTCCGACCTGCGCACCCGCCTGCACATCGGCTACATGTCGCAGCTCTTCTCGCTGTACGAAGAGCTGTCCGTGCGCCAGAACCTGGTGCTGCACGCACGCCTGTACCGCATGGACCCGGCCACGGCCACGCAGGCCATCGAAGCCTCGCTCGACACCTTCGAGCTGCGCCCCTATGCCGAGACCATGCCCTCCAGCCTGTCCCTGGGTATCCGCCAGCGCCTGCAACTGGCCGCCGCCTGCCTGCACAAGCCCGAGGTGCTGATCCTGGACGAGCCCACCTCCGGCGTGGACCCGGCCGCCCGCGACATGTTCTGGCGTCACATGATCCGCCTGTCGCGCGAAGAGGGCGTCACCCTGTTCGTGTCCACGCACTTCATGAACGAGGCGCAACGCTGTGATCGCATCTCGCTGATGCACCGGGGGCGCGTGCTGGCCGTGGGCAAGCCCGACGATCTGTGTGTCCAGCGTGGCTGCGAAACCCTGGAGCAGGCCTTCATCGACTACCTGGAAGCCGACCAGGAAGCCGAGCACCTGCCGCACACCCCGATCGAGAACGATCCGCTGGACGTGCCCCTGACCCCGCTGGCATCCGAGACCCGACAGCCGTCGGCCATCGCCTTGTGGTTCAGCCGCATGTGGGCCTTTGCCCAGCGCGAGGCCATGGAGTTGCGCCACGACAGCATCCGCCTGGCCTTCGCCATCATCGGCCCGATCATCGTGCTGTGCGCCGCCACCTGGGGCCTGAGCTTTGACGTGGAGGACATCCGCTTCTCGGTGCTTGACCGCGACCAGAGCACCGACAGCCGTCGCTTTGTCGAACATTTCGCCGGCTCCACGCACTTTGTCGAGATGCCGCCGCTCAGCGACGCCAGCGAGATCGACGCGCAACTGCGCTCGTCCCAGTCCTGGCTGGTGATCGACCTGCCGCCGGGCTTTGGGCGTGACCTGATCGGTCAGCGGCAGCCGGAAGTGGGCTTTTACGTCGATGGCGGCAGCCTGGTGCGGGCGGCGCACACGGTCAACTCGATCAAGGCCGTGTCCATCGAACATGCGGTGCGCCTCGCCCAGGCGACGCCGGGGGCCGAGGTGCCCACCATGCCGATCACGGTGGCACCGCGCATGGCCTACAACCCGTCGTACCAGAGCGTGTTCGTGTTCGGCCCCAGCAACCTCATGCTGGCCCTGACCCTGATCCCGGCCATGCTCACCGCCCTGGGCGTGGTACGCGAAAAGGAAATGGGCACCATGGTCAACCTGTACGCCTCACCGGGCGCCATCAGCGAGTTCCTGGTCGGCAAGCAACTGCCCTACGTGGCGCTGACCCTGCTGAGCTACCTCACCCTGGTGGCCGTGCTCATCTGGGGCCTGGGGGTGCCGCTCAAAGGCAGTTTCCTGGCGCTCACGCTGGGGGCCACCGCCTATGCCTTTGCCATCACCGCCATGGGCTTGCTGATCTCGGCCTTCGTGCAAACGCAGGTGGCCGCGCAGTTCCTCACCGCCATCCTGTGCGTGATCATCACCACCAACTTCGCGGGTGTGCTCAGCCCGGTCTCCACGCTCGACGGGGTCAACTTCTACATCGCCCAAGGCTTCCCGTCCTCGTGGTTCCAGAAGGTCAGCCTGGGCGTGTTCACCAAGAACTGGCAAGTGCAGTGGCACACCCTGGGCGTGGCCTGCGTGGTCATGATGGGTTTTTCAGTCGCCTACCTGACGGCAGCCCGCCTGTTCGTCAGCAAGCAGGAGCGTTGACATGATCTGGTTCATCAACGTTTTCTACCTCAGCCTCAAAGAGCTGCGCTGCGTGCTGCGTGACCGCACCATGATGGGCGCCATCCTGATCTCCTTCACGGTGGCCGTCTATGTGGTGGCGGTGGGCGCCAAGGCCGACGTCACCAACGTGACCATCGGCATCATCGACCACGACCAGTCCGGCCTGTCCCAGCGCATCCGCGCGGCCTTGCAGCCGCCCATGTTCCAGACGCCCGTCGATCTGACCCCGGAGACGGCGCAAGCGGCCATGGACGAAGGCCGGTATCTGTTCATCCTCGAGATCCCGCGGCAGTTCGAGGCTGACATCCACGGCCAGCGACCCACCACCGTGCAGTTGACGGTGGACGCCACCGCCATGGCCCAGGCCCAACTGGGCATCGCCTACATCACCGAGATCGTGCTGAGTGAAACGCTCAGCGAGTTCAAGGTGGAGGGCCTGGACCAGCGGCTCCCGATGCGCCAGGTCATCCACGTGCTCTACAACCCCAACACCATCACCAGCTGGTTCACCTCGGTGATGCAGCTCATCAACAACGTGACGGTGTTATCGGTGGTGCTGGTGGGCGCGGCGGTCATTCGGGAGCGCGAACGCGGCACCATCGAACACCTGTTGGTGATGCCGGTGCGTCCCAGCGAGATCGCGGTCGCGAAGATCGTGGCCAACGGCCTGGTGATCCTGCTGGCGGTGGCCGTATCGGTGCTGGCCATCATCGAAGGCGTGCTCGGCGTGCCGGTAGAGGGCTCGGTGATGCTGTTCCTGCTGGGCACCGGGCTCTACCTGTTCTCGCTCACCGCGCTGGGCATCCTGCTCGCCACGGTGGCGTCGTCCATGCCGCAGTTCGGTCTGCTGGCGGTGCCGGTGTTTGTGGTCATGTACATGCTCTCGGGCTCGGCCACCCCGTTCGAGAACATGCCGATGTGGCTGCAGCACGTCATGCAACTGTCGCCCTCGACCCACTACGTCCAGCTCACCCAGGGCATCTTGTACCGGGCGGCCGGGGTGGACATCGTCTGGCCGCAGATGCTGGCCGTCGGTGGCATCGGCATCGCTTTCCTGGCGCTGGCGCTGATGCGCTTTCGCTCCATGCTGGCCCGTCAGGGCTGAACCCCTCTTCTCGCTTTTTGGAGTGACACATGCGTGCTCATCGCAGTCTGGTGAACCGATCCGCCACCTTTCCCGCCACCGTGCGTCTGCTCGCGGCAGCGGCCGTGACCTTGATGGCCTCGGCCTGCACCACCGTGAACGTCGACATGCCGCCGCTCGCCGTTCAGGTGCCGGGGCAGTTCGACTCGGTCGATCCGGCCACCGCGCAAGGCAGCGCGGACATCGCGCAGTGGTGGAAGCAGCTCGATGACCCGGTGTTGAGCGGCTACATCGAAGAAGGTCTGCGCCAGAACGTCGATGTGCGCATCGCGCTGGCCCGCATCAAGGAGGCACGGGCCTTTCACGGCATGGCCGAATCGGCCTACTACCCCACGGTCGAGCTGGCTGCCGGGGCAGGGCGCTCGCGCGAAAGCGGGGCGGTGCCCACGCAGCTCGGTGGCTCGGCCATCCCAGGCTGGCCAGGCAACATCCCCATTCCCCTGCCGGGCAACGTGACCCCCAACTTCCCGCAAAACGCCAGCATGCCGCTGGGCAACACCCACGCCTATGGACTGGCCGCCACCTGGGAGGTGGACATCTTCGGCGCCCGCCATGCCGATGCCGAAATGGTGCATCAGCTCATCCTGGGCGCGCACGAGCAGCAGCACGGTGCCCAGCTCATGGTGGCGGCCGACATCGCCACCCGCTACTTCGAGGCGCGCGGCGTGGAAAAGCGCATGCGCATCGTCGAGCGGGCCATCTACGTGGCCGAGCGTGGTGTGAAGTACGCCCGAGGGCGCTTCCAGTCCGGCCAAACCGAGGCCGCCGATGTCGCTCGCGCCGAAATGTACCTGCGCGATGCCCAGTCCAAGGTCGAGCCCCTCAAAGCCTTGCTGGCAAGCCACTTGCGGCGCATCGCCGTGCTCATGGGCCAGACCCCGCAGAGCCTGACCGAACTGCCGACGCAGCCACCCGGGGCACAGCGCCCACCGAGCTTGCCGGCTGTGCTGCCAGGCGATGTGCTGGCCCGCCGTCCGGATGTGCGCGGCGCGGAACGCAAGGTGCGCTCCCAGGCGGCCAAAGTGGGTTCGGCCCGTGCCGAGCTGTTCCCCAAGTTCTACATCGGGCTGGGGGCATCGGCGGGGCGCGCCCACCCTGACAACATCGAAGGCTACAACTTCGGCACCCAGTCGCTGGGCGTGGGCCTGCGCCTGCCCATCTTCACGGCGGGGCGCATTCGCTCCAACATCGCGGCCAACGAAGCGCAGCTCGAAGGCGTGGCGCTCGAATATGAAAAGACCGTGCTGGGGGCCCTGGAAGACGTGGAGAACGTTTACACCGCCCACCGCGCCTTCACCTCACGCGTGGCCTACCTGACCCAGACCGCCGACCTCGCGCACCAGTTCGCGCGCGAGCGCATGGCGCACTTTGGCGCCGGCCAAGCCTTGCTGCAGGCCGCGCTGGAAGCCCAGGCCGACGCACTCAAGCGCGAAGACGAGGCCACGCAGGCCGAAATCGAGCTCAACACCCACACGGTGTTGCTCTACAAAGCCTTGGGTGGTGGGTGGACCCCGGCGCCGGCGCCCATTGTCGCAGTGCCGACGGAGATCGCGATGGCGGAGTGAGTGGGGGTGAGCGCTCAGTTCAACCGGATGGCATCGCCATCCAGGTTGAACGGAATGAAGTTGTCAATCTGCCCCACCTTGATCGCGTCGACCATGCCCTGCAGGTGCGACTGCGCATCCTCGGTCGATGGCGCGCGTGGCCCGATGCCGGACATCCCGGCCACGAACACCACCACCCAATCGTGGCCGAACTGTGCGGCCTCGCTCACCAGCTTGTCGAAACTGCCGATCTCAGCGGGCGTCTTGTCCACGCACATCAAGGGCGTCAACTCGCCACCGTGGCCGGCGTCAAACGCGGCTTTTTGCTCCGGGGTGGCGTCATCAGGCAGGCCGGCACCGGTAAACACCAGCAACAGGCGTTGGGCGTCGGGTTGCTGACGGGCGGCTTCCAGCAGGTCGTTGAAATGCGAAATGTTCATGGCGTCAAAAGGGGGAGGGTTCTGCCCGCAGTCTAGCGAGCTTCCCCCATTCGGCCCATCGGTCAGATGAACGAGGGGCGCGCCATCACAAGGGCTGGGTGCGGCGTTGCAGCCACGCCAGCGCATCCCCGCTCACAAGCGGACTCAGCCGGCGCAGCACTTCCGCGTGGTATGCGTTGAGCCACTGCACCTCGTCGTCGCGCAGCAAGCTGCGGTCGATGCAGTCGGTGTCGATGGGGCACAGGCTCAGCGTCTCGAACGCCAGATAACGCCCATATTCAGGCGTGCCGGGCTCCGCATCGGGAACGGCCGGCGTCACCGGCACATTCAGTACCAGGTTCTCGATGCGGATGCCCCACTGGCCGGGTCGGTACAAGCCCGGCTCGATCGAGGTGATCATGCCCGGCAACATTGCCATGTCCGGCACCGGCACCGCCTTCGAGATCGACTGCGGCCCCTCGTGCACGTTCAGGAAGTAGCCCACGCCATGCCCCGTGCCGTGGCCAAAGTCCAGCCCTTCTGTCCACAGGGGCGCGCGCGCCACGGCATCCAGCATCGGGGCCAGCGTGCCTTGCGGAAAGCGCATCCGCGACAGACCCAGCGTGCCCTTGAGCACCAGGGTGTAGTCGCGCTTTTGCGCGGCGGTCGGCGTGCCAATGGCCCACACCCGGGTGATGTCGGTGGTGCCCCCCAGGTACTGCGCCCCGGAGTCGATCAACAACAGGCCCTCGGCCGTCAAGCCGGCGGGGGTGCTCAACACCGCATACGCCTCGGGCGTGGCGCGGTAATGGGGCAGGGCGCCGTTCGCATTGAAGCCCGCGATCGTCGGGAAACTCAGCGACACATAGCCCGGCTGCTTCGCGCGCTCGGCCGTCATGCGCTCGTCAATCGTCAGTTCGCTCACGTGCTCCCGGCCCAGGGCCTGCTCCAGCCAGGCGTAAAACACGCACATCGCCGCCCCGTCGCGCTCCATGGCTTCGCGGATGAAAGCCGCTTCCGCATCCGTCTTGCGTGACTTGGCCAAGGTGCTCGGGTTGATGGCTTCTACCACCTTGACGCCCGTGGGCACGGCTTCACGCAGCCCCCAGGTCACGCGCTTGGGGTCTAGCAGCATCACGCTGTCGGCGGGCAGGGCGGCCAGGGTCGGCAGTGCCTCGCCGTAGGGCCGCACCGTCACACCATCTTGCGCCAGACGGGCAGCCAGCGCCGCATCGATCTTGCCCTCGCCCACAAACAGCGTCACCGCGTCCAGGGTCACCAGCGCATGGCCCAGGAACACCGGGTTGTATTCGACATCGGCCCCCCGCAGGTTCAACAACCAGGCCAGGTCGTCCAGCGTGGCGATCCAGTGGTGGGTGGCGCCCCGGTCATGCATCTGCGCACGCACGCCCGCCAGTTTCTCGGCGCGTGAGGTGGCCGCATGGGGCAGGCTGTGTTCGTACACTGGCGCGGTGGGCAGACCCGGTCGGTCTGGCCAGATGCCGTCCAGCACATCCTGCTGGGTGAACAACTGCCAGCCTTCGCTGCCCAGGGCATCTCTCAGTTGCTGGGTCTGCGCCAAGCCCATCACGGCGCCATCCACGGCCAGTGTGGGGGCTGGGGCCGTGGGCAAGTCCAGCTCTTCCAGCCATGCCAGGTAGGCGGCCACTGCCGCGCCTTCCAGCTTGACGAGATCCACGCCGCTGCCCGCCAGTTCGGCCTCGGCCTGCTCCCAGTAACGGCTGTCGGTGAACACGGCCGCCCGCGTGGCCGACACCAGCAAGGTGCCAGACGAGCCGGTGAACCCGCTCAGCCACACCCGGCCTTGCCAACGCTCTGGCAGGTACTCCGACAGATGCGGATCGCTGCTGGGCACCAGCACGGCCTGCCAGTTCTGCCGGGCCATGCGCTCGCGCAGGGCGTGCAGGCGAGGGGCGAGATCAGGGTCAGCAGGCGAAACAGGCAGGGAGGTCGCAGAGGTCACGGCGGTCAGGCCACCCGGTCAGGCGGCATCAGGGCATAAAACCCGATGTTGCCACGAGCCGTGCGCCCCTCACACCAACCCCGTTACTCCGGGGTGTCCACACGCACCACGCGGGTGTGGGGCTCCAGCGCATGCGGGTCCGGAAACACGCGGGCATGGCGCTGCGAGGTGAAGTAAGCCCAGGCCCAGTCCATCATCACCACGGTGCGGTTACGGAACCCGATCAGGAAGTACACGTGGACGAACAGCCAGAACAACCAGGCCGCAAAGCCACTGAAGCGGATGCGCTTCTTGGTGAACGGGATGTCGATCATCGCCACCGCCGCGCGCTTGCCGATGGTGGCCATCGAGCCGTAGTCAAAATAGCGGAAGGCCAGGGTGTCCTGTCCCTTGAGCCGACGCAGGATGTTGAACGCTGCCTTGCGGCCCATCTGCTTGGCGCCAGGGCTCACGCCGGGCACGGGCGTCGGGTTGTCAGGATCCTCGTAGCTCTTGGCCGAGGCCAGGTCGCCCACCACATAGATGTTCGGGTGCCCAGGAATCGTCAGATCAGGCTGCACCACCACGCGACCGGCGCGGTCCAGCTCACAGCCCGTGCTCTTGGCCAGGGCCTTGCCCAAAGGCGAGGCCGCCACGCCTGCGGCCCAGATCACCGTGCGCGTGGGCAAAAAGTGCGACACGGCGCGGTTGCTGCCATCGGCCTGCTTCTCCATCACGTCGTAATGGATGCCGAAGGCGGTGATGTTGGTCACCTTGGCGCCGGCCAGCACCTCGGCCCCCAGCATCTCTAGCTGCTCCTGCGCACGCTGTGACAGGTCCTCGGTGAAGGTGCCCAGCACACGCGGGGCGCCCTCCAGCAAAATCACGCGGGCCATGCGCGAATCGATGCGGCGGAACTCGGCGCTCAAGGTCTGCTGGGCGATCTCGGCCAGCGTGCCGGCCATCTCCACGCCCGTCGGGCCCGCGCCGACCACCGCAAAGGTCAGCCAGGGCTCGCGCTTGACCGGATCGGATTCGCGCTCGGCCCGCTCGAAAGCCGTCAGCACACGGCGGCGGATGCTGAACGCGTCCCCCAGCGTCTTCAGGCCGGGGGCGTACTTCGCCCAGTCATCGCGCCCGAAATAGCTGTGGGTGGCGCCAGCGGCCAGCACCAGGTGATCAAAATGGATGTGCTCGCCATCGTCCAGCACCACGCAGCTGGACGCCGCATCGATTGAGCTGACCTCGCCCATCAACACGGTCAGGTTGCCCTTGGCGATCTGCTTGCGCAGGATGTGGCGAATCGGGCCGGCGATCGCGGGTGCCGGCAAGCCCGCCGTGGCCACTTGGTACAGCAGGGGTTGGAACAGGTGGTGGTTGGTCCGATCGATCACCACGATCTCCACCTCGGCGTGCGACAGGGCCTTGGCGGCCTCCAGTCCCCCAAAGCCGCAGCCAATGATGACGACGCGCGGTTTGCCCGGCTTCACGGCGATGGCGTTTGACGCGGGGGCGGTGGAGGAGGAAGCAGAAGAGGCCATGCGCGACAAGGTAGCTGGGCTGAGAAAAGTCAGCGTTTATACCAGTGTCAGGGCACGGTTGAGACGCAGGCGCCGTGTGGGTACACCCCTGCAACCAGGGGGTAAATGCCCGCATCACAGGGCTTTGTGCTGTCAGCTGCTGTTTTATGAATCGAACGTGTCAAGTGCTTGTCAATCTTGAGCGCCATGTCGACCCGGCCGTTCACTGCAGTTCGTCACGGCCCGCAGCGTCGGGCCCGACTTTGAACGGTGCGCGCTCATCCAGGTGCTCCAGGTACTGGCCCATGCCCTGGGACTCTCGCTCCAGAAAGCGGGCCACGGCATCCCGCAAACCCGGGTGGGCCAGCCAGTGCACCGAATGCGTCTCCACCGGCAACAAGCCTCGCGCCAGCTTGTGCTCCCCCTGCGCACCACCCTCAAAGCGCCGGTAGCCCTGCGCGATGCACCACGCCAGAGGCTGGTAATAGCAGGTCTCGAAGTGCAGACACGGCACCTGTGCCACCGCGCCCCAGTAGCGCCCATACGCCACGCGCCGCACCGGGTCGACCGCCAGCAAGGCACTGGCCACCGGCGTGCCACCTTGCAAAGCGGTGAACAGCACCCAGTGCTCGGGCAGGGCCTCGCTCACTCGTGCCCAGAAATCGCGGGTCAGATACGGCTCCCGCCCCCGCTCCAGATAGGTCTGCGCATAGCAGCGGTAGAAAAAATCCCAATCACCCTGGGTCAGCTCGGCTCCCTGGCGCACCACAAACACGATGCCCGCCTCGCGCACCTTGCGCCGCTCCTGCTGGATTTTCTTGCGCTTGTCGCGTTGCAGGCTGGCCAGAAAGTCGTCGAAATCGGCGTAAGGGGCCTGCGCCCGGTTCTCCCAGTGGAACTGCACGCCACTGCGCCGCAGCCATCCGGCACGCTCGGCCAGTTGCGCCTCGGCCTCTGACACAAACAAGGCGTGCGCCGACGACCAGCCCTGGGCCACACACCGCGCTTCGATGGCGCCCAGCAACTGCGAGCGTAAGGCCACCTGGATGTAGGCGGGCACATCAGACCGCACCAGCAAACGCTGCCCAGGAATGGGCGAAAACGGAGAGGCGCTCAAGAGCTTGGGGTAGTACTGCACGCCTTGCGAGGCCAGCGCGCGGTCGTGCGCATCGGCCCAGGCCCAGTCAAACACATACTCGCCGTAAGAGTGCTCTTTCACAAACAGGGGGCTGCCGGCCAGGATCTGTCCATGTGCATCCTGCACCGTCAGCAGCAAGGGATGCCAACCGCTGTCGGGGCAGGCACTGCCGCTGTCCACCATGGCGCGCAAGAAGGCCAGCCGCAAAAAGGGCCCCCCGCCCTCCACATCGGAGACGAGGGCATCCCACTGCTCGGCATCGATCTCGGCCAGATCGGTGTGCCAATGCACGGTCAGGCCCGCTACCATGCTCACCTGCGCATCTGCGCTGTCCGTTTGAATGCTGCTCATGAATTCTGTGTCATCTCCGGCCACCCCAGCCCAAGCGCTGTCCGTGGCCCTGCTGCAATTCAACCCCGTGGTCGGTGACCTGCAGGGCAACGCCCGCACCATCATCGACGCGGCCCGCCAAGCGTACGCTGAAGGCGCGCGTCTGGTGGTCACGCCGGAAATGGCCCTGTGCGGCTATCCCCCGGAAGACCTCCTGCTGCGCCCCGCTTTCATGCAGGCCTGCGAAGACACCACCGAGCACATTGCCCGCAGCCTCGCCGACCTGCCCGACCTGCACCTCGTTCTGGGTCACCCTCTGCAAGCCCTGGGCGACGACATCCGCACCCGCTCCTGGTCGGTGCCACGCCGTCTGAACGCCGCCAGCCTGATCCGGGGTGGCCAGATCATCGCCAGCTACGCCAAGCGCGAGCTGCCCAACTACCAGGTGTTCGATGAGCGCCGTTACTTCATCAGCGGCCGCGAAGCCGGTCTGGGCCCCGTCGTGGTCGACGTGCTGGGCTGGCGCGTGGCCCTGCTGGTGTGTGAAGACGCCTGGTTTGACGAGCCCGCCGAGTCCGCCCTGGCGCAGGGCGCGCAGGTGCTGGTGGTGCTCAACGCCTCGCCCTTCCACGTCGCCAAGCGCGCCGAGCGCGAAGCCCGCATGGGCGCGTTCGCCCGCAAACTCGGCCTGCCGCTGGTCTACGCCCACATGGTGGGTGGCCAAGACGAAGTCGTGTTCGACGGCGCCTCGTTTGCCGTCAACGCCCAAGGCGAAGTCGGTGCCCGCGCGCCCAGCTTTGAAGTGGCCACGCTGCCCGTGACCCTACAGCCGCAAGGTGCCGTCAGCGGCCCCATCGCCGCGCCCCTTTCCGAAGAGGCCGAAATCTGGGCCGCCCTGGTCTGCGGCGTGCGCGACTACATCGGCAAGAACGGCTTTCCCGGCGTCCTGATCGGCCTCTCAGGGGGCATCGACTCTGCCCTGGTGCTGGCCATTGCCGTGGACGCTTTGGGCGCCGACAAGGTGCGCACCGTGATGATGCCCTCGCCCTACACGGCCGACATCTCCTGGATCGACGCCCGCGACATGGCCGACCGCCTGGGCGTGCGCCACGACGAAATCGCCATCGCGCCCGAGTTCGAAGCCTTCAAGGCTTCGCTGGCACCGCTGTTCGTGGGGCGCGCCGAAGACACCACCGAAGAGAACATCCAGGCCCGCATCCGCGGCACCTTGCTGATGGCCCTGTCCAACAAAACCGGCTCCCTGGTGCTGACCACGGGCAACAAGAGCGAAATGGCCACAGGCTACTGCACGCTCTACGGCGACATGGCCGGTGGCTTTGCCGTCATCAAGGACGTGGTCAAGACCCTGGTGTACCGCCTGTCGTGGTGGCGCAATGCCCAGGCGGCCGCAGCCGGCCAAGTCGAGCCCATCCCCGAGCGCATCATCACCCGCCCCCCCTCGGCCGAACTGCGCCCTGACCAGACCGACCAGGACAGCCTGCCCGAGTACGAGGTGCTCGACGCCATTCTGGCGCGCTACATGGAGCAGGACCATTCCATCGAGGACATCGTGGCCGCAGGGTTTGAGCGCGCCGACGTGGACAAGGTCACCCGTCTGCTCAAGATCAACGAATACAAGCGCCGCCAGGCCGCTGTGGGCATCCGCATCACCCATCGCGCCTTCGGGCGCGACTGGCGCTACCCCATCACCTCCCGATTTCGCGCCTGATGCGCCGCGGTTGTGGTTTTGCGTGCGTTGTTCGTGACGAGATCGCGACAGCCGTGCTTAAATATCTACATTGCGCTGCAACATGGCGTCAGCCATTGCCCATTTTTTGCTGACCTACCCGGAGTACCCCACCATGTCCATGAAACAGATTACCGCTGTCATCAAGCCCTTCAAGCTCGAAGAGGTGCGCGAAGGCCTGGCTGAAGTCGGGGTCACCGGTCTGACCGTCACCGAAGTCAAGGGCTTTGGCCGTCAGAAGGGGCACACCGAGCTCTACCGTGGCGCCGAGTACGTGGTCGACTTCCTGCCCAAGGTCAAGATCGAAGTCGTGGTCAAGGGTGACGACGTCGAGCGCTGCATCGAGGCCATCATCAAGGCAGCCAAGACCGGCAAGATCGGCGACGGCAAGATCTTCGTCACACCGGTGGAGCAAGTCGTGCGCATCCGCACCGGCGAAACCGACGAGTCCGCCGTTTGATCGCGGACTGATCGCTGCTGGCCAGATGCCTGGCCGAATGTCGGCTTGATGCGACAAGGGGTGCCTCGGCACCCCTTTGCACTCAGATCGCAGGCGAGATGCCGCCAGGGCCCGCTTCAGGCTGGTCGGGCGGCGTTTGTGCTTTCAGACGCCGGTGTTCATCGGCCAACCGGTCGAGCAAGGTGTCGATGTCATCGTCCACCAGCAGCAGCTCTTGCACATCGGGCCACAAGAAGCCGCCTTGCTGGCTGACATCCAGAAAGCGCAGCAGGTGGTCGTAGTAGCCCGCCACATTGAGCAAGCCGAGCGCCTTGCGGTGGTAGCCCAATTGGCGCCAGGTCCACGCCTCGAAAATTTCTTCCATGGTGCCGATGCCACCCGGCAGTGCGATGAACGCGTCGGCGTGCATGGCCATGCGGTGCTTGCGCTCGTGCATGCTGTCCACAATCTCCAGGCTGGTCAGCCCGGGGTGTCCCAGCTCCTTCTTCACCAGGCGCTCCGGGATGATGCCGATGGCCTCGGCGCCATGCGCCAACGCGGCATCGGCCACCGCACCCATCAGGCCCGTGCTGCCACCTCCGTAGACCAGGCGCCAGCCACGCGTGCCAATTTGGCGTCCCACTTCACGCGCGGCAGCCAGGTGCGCAGGGTCGTCCCCATCGCGCGAGCCACAGTACACACACAAGGTCAAGCTCATCAAGGCACCTGTTTGCGGTTGTCGATCACGCGGGTGCCGCTGATCACGTCATGGAAAAACTGGCGAGAGGGTAGCACCCAGGTGAGGGCCGCGTACAGCACCATCCAGCCCAGCACCGCAGCCGTCATCGTTCCCTTGTCATGCCAGCCTGCCAGCCAGGTCAGCAGCAGGGGTGGGATGAACCACAGCCAGCTCGTCAGGTAGCGCAGCAACGCCCGCAGTGGCGAGATGGGGCCGCCATCCGGGGTCACCAGACGCAACTGCCAGGTCTTGAGCGCCAGGGTCTGGCCGCCATGGGTCCACAGCCACATGAAATACGCTGACAGAGCGAGGAACTGCACGACCATCATGCCTTGGCGGCCTTGCAGCCCATGCCGCTGGTCCACGGCAATGCTGTAGATCAACCCCACCACCATGACCAGACCGAACAGCAGCACGCCTTCATAAAGGAAAGCGGCCAATCGGCGGCGCAAAGTGGGGGCCGTGCCACGGGCACGCTCGGCACAGGCCTGCACGCTCAGGCCGCCCTGTTCGGGAATCGTGAGTAAAGACATCGGGACAATGGAGATAACGGGTGGGCACAGCGCCAACGTCCCGAACCATACACCAGGCCCATGCGCCGCCGGGACGGGGCTCAGCGCTTTTTGTCTGCCGGAGCTTCCGGTTGCATGATCGCCGCCCCTTGAGCGCCCTTGCGTGGCAGCAGCGTCACCGGGTCAACAAAGGTGCCGGCGCTGTTGATCTTGGGCATGCCCACCTGCTGATGAGCCGGAGGGGCCGGGGGCTGGGTGAGCAGGCGCGTGGTCGCGCCGGGGCCCGCCTTGATCACGGCAGGGGCCACGACCTGGGGATGGGGTCTGGCGTGCGTCGGGGAGTGGGGGACCACATTGGACTTCTGGTTCGAGCGCTCCAGATCCTTGCGTTGCTGGGCGTTATAGACTTGGCGTGCTTCTCTCGGCCCGGTCATGTCGCGAGGGAGCTCGATCGGCTGCGCCTGTCGCTGCGCGCGGCGGCTCAAAGCCTCACGCGTTTCAGAGGGCAGGGCCTGATAAGCCTCCCACTTGCGCTGGCGCTCGTCGGCCGGCAGTTGCCGTGACTGCTGAAAACGCAGGCGCGCCTCTCCGCGGGTCTGCGCGGGCAGGCGGGACCATTGCACCATGCGTTCGCGCACGCGGTTTTGCTCGGAAGGGGGGAGGCGCTCGTAGCGGTCGGCCACATTCAGCCATTTGTCGCGCGAAGTGTCGTCCATCTCTTGCCATTGGCTCGCCAACGGCCGCAGCACTTGGCGCTGCTGTGGCGTGAGGGCTTGCCACTCCGCCGGCACCTCACTGGCCGTCGTCACAGCGCTGCCGCCTCGGGCGCGTCCTGAGTCGGCCAATGCCGGGGTCGTCAGCAAGACACCTGCCAGGCAACATCCCAACAACTTTGCCAGAAGGTGGGATGACCCAGTGGTGCGGTACTTCTTGTCCACAGCGGCGCTCCCAGTCACTGGTCGTCCACCGCAGGTGCGGTCTCGGCCGTACTCAGGTCACCATCCGCTTCCGCAGGGGCGTCCACCAAGCGTTCAACGTCGGGATCGGTGTCCAGGCTCAGGTAGGCCTCGAAACCCGGGTCGGCGTAGGCGTCAGGTGGCAAATCGTCGGTCAGCAGTTGCATGTCCACCGCCGTGGTGGCCTCAACGTGCTCATGACGCTGATAGCGCTGGATACCCCACAACCCAACCAGCAAGGCCAGCACGGGCAGCAACAGGGCCAGGCGCCAGCCCCAGCCCAACGGTGCCTCCTTGCGCTGCGAGCCATGTTGGGCCGCGCGGGCGGAGGCCCCCTCGTTCCAGGCGTGCGTCGGCATGGGCAGACCGGCTGTGCCTTGTCCACCGGCCAAACTCATCCCGCCCTGCGCCACAGCAACCGGCGCCATGACGGTCTGACCGACCAGGCTGGCCGCTCGGGCGACGCGTGCCGCCTCGATGGCCTGCTCACGAGCGACCCGCAGGCGCTCGCCAATGTCGTGGGGGAGGGCGTGTGCACCTTCATCCAGGCGCGCACGCACGCGCAGTGCAAAGCGCGCCTCAAGGGCATCGCGTTGCGCTGCAGGCAGCGAGGGGGTGGATGACTTGTTCACAATGAAATACCGCGTGATTGAAGACTTTGGGCCAAGGCGTGGACGGCGCGAGAACAGTGGGTTTTGACGCTGCCCTGCGAGCAGCCCATGACCTCGGCAGTTTCTGCAACATCCAGTTCCTCCCAGTAACGCAACAGAAACGCTTCGCGTTGACGTGCCGGGAGCTTGTTGATCTCTTCTTCGATCTGGGCAAGGGTTTGCGCCCGGCTGGCAGTGGTGTCGGCACTTTCCGTGCCGACGTCGTCCATCTTGAACACGGCCAGCAGGTCGAAGTCGCCATCTTCGTCGCTGAATCTGGCCTCCAGGTCCCCCATATTGGTGAACACCGCGTTGCGCGTCTTCTGGCGTCGGAACCAGTCGAGGATGGCGTTGGACAGGATGCGCTGAAACAGCATCGGCCATTCCGTCTCCGGCCGGTCGGCGTAGCTTTGCGACAAGCGGATCATGGCGTCCTGCACGATGTCCAGGGCCGCGTCGTCGTCCCGCACGGCATAGGCGGCGCGCTTGAACGCACGTCGCTCGACGCTGATGAGGAAGTCGTTGAGTGTGTCTTCCGGCGATGAGGGGCGCAAATCAGGCACGGTACGGCACGGGGAACATCGGTTGGGTCGGCGATTATGGCACCCGCATGGACGTGCTCGGAACAAGGATCAGGTGCGTGATCAGATTTGGCACGAAGGGTGCGATAATGCCCGTTTTGCGTCATCTCGATCTGGCCTGAGTCTGGTGTGTTCAATCCGTACCAGTGGCAGGCCGCGCAGGCTCCAAATCCGCCTCATGAGGGCGAGCACGCTGGTAATCCGTTGCCGCAGTGCTGCTGTCACAGCTTCCGTGTTGTGGTGGTGTAGAGGGGCACCGATCGTTTTTCGTTAGAGAAATTCGGAAAGGTTTCATTCATCATGGATACGACTCACGCCCACGGCGGCGAAATCCTCAACGGTTCCGACATTCTGGTCCGCTGCCTGCAGGCCGAGAACGTCAAGTACATCTGGGGCTACCCAGGCGGCGCTGTCCTCTACATCTACGACGCGCTGTACAAACAAGACACCATCGAGCACGTGCTCGTGCGCCACGAACAGGCCGCCGTTCACGCTGCTGATGGCTATGCCCGCGCCACCGGCGAAGTGGGTGTGGCCCTGGTCACCTCCGGCCCTGGCGTCACCAATGCCGTGACCGGCATCGCCACCGCCTACATGGACTCGATCCCCATGGTGGTCATCACCGGTCAGGTGCCCACCGCGGCCATCGGTCTGGACGCCTTCCAGGAATGTGACACCGTCGGCATCACCCGCCCGATCGTCAAGCACAACTTCCTGGTCAAGGACGTGGCCGACCTGGCCGAGACCATGAAGAAGGCCTTCCACATCGCCCGCAGCGGCCGTCCCGGCCCCGTCGTGGTCGACGTCCCGAAGGATGTCTCTCTCAAGACCACCGCCTTCCACTACCCTGAGTCGGTGGAAATGCGCTCGTACAACCCGGTGCGCAAGGGCCACGGCGGTCAGATCCGCAAGGCTGTGCAACTGCTGCTGACGGCCAAGCGTCCCTACATCTACACCGGTGGCGGCGTCATCCTGGGTGAGGCGTCCAACGAACTGCGCGAACTGGTCAACATGCTGGGCTACCCCAGCACCAGCACCCTGATGGGGCTGGGCGCCATTCCCGCTTCGGACAAGACCTTCCTGGGCATGCTGGGCATGCACGGCACGTACGAAGCCAACATGACCATGCAGCACGCTGACGTGGTCATCGCCATCGGCGCCCGCTTCGACGACCGCGTGATCGGCAACCCCAAGCACTTCGCACAGGTCGAGCGCAAGATCATCCACATCGACATCGACCCTTCCTCGATCTCCAAGCGCGTCAAGGTCGATATCCCCATCGTGGGCGATGTCAAGGACGTGCTCAACGAGATGATCGCCCAGATCAAGGAGTCCACCCAGCGCGCCGAGCCCAAGGCGATCGACGCTTGGTGGAGCCAGATCAACGAGTGGAAGAAGCGCGACTGCCTGAAGTTCAAGACCTCCACCGAGGTCATCAAGCCGCAGGCCGTGGTCGAAAAGCTGACCGAGCTGACCAAGGGTACCGACTACTACATCACGTCGGACGTCGGTCAGCACCAGATGTTCGCCGCGCAGTACAGCAAGTTTGAAGAGCCGCGTCGCTGGATCAACTCCGGCGGTCTGGGCACCATGGGTGTGGGCCTGCCTTACGCCATGGGCATCAAGCTGGCCAAGCCCGACGCCGATGTGTTTTGCATCACCGGCGAAGGCTCGATCCAGATGTGCATTCAGGAGCTGTCCACCTGCAAGCAGTACAACACGCCGGTCAAGATCATTGCGCTGAACAACCGCTACCTGGGTATGGTGCGTCAGTGGCAGCAGCTGGAATACTCCGGCCGCTACTCGCACAGCTACATGGACGCATTGCCTGACTTCGTCAAGCTGGCCGAGGCCTATGGCCACGTGGGCCTGCTGATCGAGCGTCCGGAAGACGTCGAAGGTGCCCTGAAGGAAGCCATCAAGCTCAAGGACCGCACCGTGTTCCTCGACATCCGCACCGACCCAACCGAAAACGTGTGGCCGATGGTCAAGGCCGGCAAGGGCATCTCCGAGATGCTGCTGGGCTCCGAGGAACTCTGAGCCATCGACATTGAGCGAGACCCGGCGAGGGTGAAGCGCACAGCAGGCAGATACTTGCCGGTGTCTGCTGAACTGTGTGGCGACCCCAGCCGGAACCATCTGACAACGCATTCATCGCACTACGAGGCCACGGCGCTGCGGTTACCGTCGCAGTGACTCAAGAGCCCGCAAGGACGATCACCATGAAACACATCATTGCCCTTTTGGTCGAGAACGAAGCCGGTGCCCTGTCGCGCGTGGTGGGGCTGTTTTCGGCCCGCGGCTACAACATCGAAAGCCTGACGGTCGCCACGACCGAAGACCCGTCCCTGTCGCGCATGACCATCGTCACGCACGGCTCTGACGACGTCATCGAGCAGATCACCAAGCACCTCAACCGCCTGATCGAAGTCGTGAAGGTGGTGGACCTGTCCGAAGGCCCGTACACCGAGCGTGAGCTGATGCTCATCAAGGTGCGTGCCGTGGGCAAGGAGCGTGACGAGATGAAGCGCATGGCCGACATCTTCCGCGGCCGCGTCATCGACGTGACGGACAAGACTTACACCATTGAATTGACCGGCGACGCGTCCAAGCTCGATGCCTTCATCGAAGCCATCGACCGCGCTGCCATCCTCGAAACCGTGCGCACCGGGACCAGCGGGATCGGGCGCGGCGAGCGCATCCTGCGCGTCTGACTGCCCGCAGTCTGACATTCCCGCTATTCCTTTGAACAACCTGCCCGGGTTTTTCGGGCATTCACAGCTACCGACGGAGCAAACAACATGAAGGTCTACTACGACAAAGACGCCGATCTGAGCCTGATCAAGGGCAAGAACGTCGCCATCATCGGCTACGGCTCGCAAGGCCACGCCCACGCACAAAACCTGCGCGACTCTGGCGTGAACGTCACGGTCGGTCTGCGCAAGGGTGGCGCTTCCTGGTCCAAGGTCGAAGCCGCTGGCATCAAGGTCGCTGAAGTCAACGACGCCGTCAAGAACGCTGACGTGGTCATGATCCTGCTGCCGGACGAGAACATCCCTGAGGTGTACAACAACAACGTCGCCCCGAACATCAAGCAAGGCGCTGTCCTGGCTTTTGCTCACGGCTTCAACGTGCACTACAACCAGGTCGTGCCTCGCGCAGACCTGGACGTGATCATGGTTGCCCCCAAGGGCCCTGGCCACACCGTGCGTTCCGAGTACCTCAAGGGCGGCGGCGTGCCTTCCCTGATCGCTGTGTACCAGGACAAGTCCGGCAAGGCCAAGGACATCGCTCTGTCCTACGCTGCTGCCAACGGCGGCACCAAGGGTGGCGTGATCGAAACCAACTTCCGTGAAGAAACCGAGACCGACCTGTTCGGCGAGCAAGCCGTTCTGTGCGGTGGCGCGGTTGAACTGGTGAAGATGGGCTTCGAGACCCTGACCGAAGCCGGTTACGCTCCGGAAATGGCTTACTTCGAGTGCCTGCACGAGCTGAAGCTGATCGTTGACCTCATGTACGAAGGCGGCATCGCCAACATGAACTACTCGATCTCGAACAACGCCGAATACGGCGAGTACGTGACCGGTACGGAAGTGATCAACGAGAAGTCGCGCGAAGCCATGCGCAACGCTCTCAAGCGCATCCAGACTGGCGAATACGCCAAGATGTTCATCCTGGAAGGCAAGACGAACTACCCGAGCATGACCGCTCGCCGTCGCCTGAACGCGGTGCACCCGATCGAAGTGGTCGGCGAACAGCTGCGCGGCATGATGCCTTGGATCGCCAAGAACAAGCTGGTGGACCAGTCCAAGAACTGATGGGGTTGCCGGCTTGATGCCGGCATCCAGTCAGAAAAAAGCCGCCGAGGTGCAAGCCCGGCGGCTTTTGCATTTCTGGCATTGGCTGGGAGCGGGTGCCCCCAGCATGTGGTGGCTCAAGCCTTGACCAGCAGGCGCGCCAAAGCGGCCGAGGCCACACGCGTGCGCGCACCGTCGGTGGGGTTGCTCAGGATCACGGGAACCTTGCAACCCAGCACGATGCCGGCGATCTCGGCATGCGACAGGTGTGCCAGTTGACGCACCAGCATGTTGGCCGCTTCCAGATTGGGCACCATCAGGATGTTGGCGCGGCCCGCCACCGACGATTCGGGGTAGATGCGCTTGGCAACTTCGGGCTTGATCGCCGCTGTGAGGGTCATGGGGCCATCGAGATCCCCACCGGTGATCTGTTGGCGCTCATGCATCTTGCACAGCACAGCGGCGTCGGTGGACGACTCGAGGTTGCTGTTGAAATGCTCGGCGGCCGACAGGACCGCCACCCGCGGCATCTCGAACTTCAGGCGCTTGGCCAGGTCGATTGCGTTTTGAACGATGTCACGCTTGTCTTCGAGGGTGGGCCGGACGTTGACCTCGGCATCGGTGATGATCAGAGGCTGCGAGTAGGTCGGGACATCGGCCACGTAGGCGTGAGACATACGACGAGGCGTGCGCAAGCCACCGGCGTGCCGCAACACCAGATGCAGCAGGGTGTGGACCGGGATGCTGCCTTGCATGATCGCGGACGCTTCATTGGCGCGGGCCATTTCCACGGCGGCATGGGCTGCCAGCACCGGGGTGTCGGCATCACGCCACTCACAGCCGCTGAGATCCAGGTCCGCCTCGCTGGCCACAGCACTGATGCGCTCGCGTGAGCCGATCAGCACCGGCACGATCAAGCCCGCGCGGGCGGATTCGACGGCGGCCATCAGCGTGTGAGGCTCTTCGGGGTAAACCACCGCGCAGCGCACGGGTTGGGTCTTGTCCACCAGAGACATCAGTTGCTCAAAACGCTCCAGCCGATCCAGTCGCATCTGGGGCAGGGCCGCCTGGGGGCGACGCACCTTGGTGGTCGGCGCCATGATCTCGGCCTCGCCGGTAATGACCACCTTGCCTTGCTGGTTGGTGCTCTCGCAGGTCAGCGTCACCATGTTCTTGGGCTTTTTCTCCTTGACGGTGACGGTCACCGTGAGGATGTCACCCAGGTTGACGGGACGCATGAAGCGCAGGCTCTGGCCCACATAGATGGTGCCCGGGCCGGGCAGCTTGGTGCCCAGAAGGGTCGAGATCAGGGTGCCGCCCCACATGCCGTGGGCGATCACTTTTTGAAACGGGGTCTCACGGGCGTAGGCCTCGTCAAGGTGAGCCGGATTGACGTCGCCGCTGAGGATGGCGAAGGCATCGATGTCGTCTTTGGTCAGGGTTCGAGTCAAGGATGCCGAGTCGCCGACGTTGAGTTCGTCGTAAGTGCGGTTTTCAAGCATGGAGGGGGTGGGCGAAGGGGACATGCCGTGCGAAATTTGCTGAGTTGTTATATCTCTTCAATGTGCCATGGGGTATTCGGTCGAAGAGCCCGAAAGCGCCAGGGTATTCCCTGGATGGCGCACGTCATCGGCAGCGTATCCCACGCATTCCAGGCGTCAGTCCAGAGCTGAAACCATAGCGAGGTTATGCGACATGAGCATGGCGTCCGCACCGAAGGATGCGAGTTTGCGCACCAAAGCCTCAGAGGTAGCGGGACGCGCCGCAAAGCCCAGATGGCCCCAGAAAGTTGCCGAGTTCTGCACCGCAATCAGGCTGAGGCGGACCAGACCCAGGCTGGCGGCGTGGGCCCTGGCCTGATTCAGCAACAGGCGGCCGGCGCCCTGTCCACGCAGCACCGGGGAGATGGCCATGTCATGCACATACAACTCGTCGGCCCAAGCGGGGGACTGCCAGTCGGAGGCGTGCAGCACGGGGTAGTTTTCATCCGCAATCGGCAGACAGACCAAGTAGGCCAGGATGGAATCCGGGCCGATTGATATCACCCAACATGTTTTTGGGGATGCGCTGAGTTTGCTCTCAAACGCGCTGACAGGCTCATGGAAGTCGGGGTGATAGCAGCGGTGTTGCAGAGCCAGCACATGAGGGAGATCCTCGTGTGTCATGGGCCTGCACAGAAGTTCTGGCGGGAGAGGCATGGTGGGCGTAGGGCGCAATCTGGCAACTCACCCCCCATGATAGGGCAGGGGTAAAACCCGCAATCGGGATGCTTTGGGGCGTTGCAAGCGGCCAACCCTGCCAGAATCAATCGCATTGTCTTTGATCAGTTTACGTCTCTGCCCATGTCCAAGATTCAATATCAACGCGCTCCTTCCCGACTGGTGCTCTTTGCGGCGGCGGCGGTCGCCGTGATCGGCGCCGGGGCGTACTGGATCACCTTGGGCTCTTCATCGTCGACCGAAGGCGGGGTGGTCTTGTCTTCGGAGTCCGGCTTACCTGGTTGGCCTCAAGCGTCGACCGGGAATCCGGAACCTGCCGATGAGCTTCGCCCCGCCGTCCTTTCGGATGGGCGCCCTAGCGATGTGTCGACCGACGACTGGGCGGCCTTGCAGGCAGCGCTGGCCAAGGTCGGTGTGCCCGCTGCGGAAGCCGAGCGCATCGTCAGCTATAACCGCTACCAGCGCAGCTTCGAGTCTTGGCAGAACCTCGATCAGACGGAGGAGGCCTCACGTCGTCGTCGCGCCGCGCAGGCGCTCATGAACGAATTGCCGGCGCATGTAGGCCGTGGCGAATTCACCTTGCTGGAGGCGGTGTTGATTGGCTCGGCCCTGATTGCGGAGATCGAGCCGGACACGGCTCGCCGCACAGCACGACTGGACACGTGGCAGGCAGAGGTGCTCACCGTGTTGCCGGTGCCCACTGAAGACGAGGCGAAGTCCAAGGCGGCCACCCGGGAGACCGAACTCAAGCGTCGACAGGCCCAGGCCTTTGCCGACTGGCAGGCGTTGACCGACCCCGCTCAGCGCACTCCCGCGCGCCTGGAGCAGGCGCTGGAAGAGGTCCGTCGTGCTTACAACGCCATGACCTTCTGAGCTGCTTTCCTGTGAGGCGCGATGCGGGCGCTGAGCCGACCGGTCGGCAGACAAGGGATTGCGTGCGTTGTTACCATGGGGCACACACGGAGTTTCAATGAGTCAGCGCAGCAGGTTTTCAATGTTCAATACCGCCGAGGGGCAGCAGGCGGGCGCATGGCGTCGCGCTGCGACGGGGGTCTGCCTGGCTGCGGCAATGAGCGCTACCTGGTTCGCCGGGGCGCATGCTGCCACGCTGGAAGGCCAGCAGTTTGAGGACACCGTGGTGCTGGGCCAGCAGAAGCTGCAGCTCAACGGCCTGGGGCTGCGCGGCGTGGCCTGGCTCAAGGCCTTTGTGGCTGGCCTGTACGTCTCCACGCCCAGCAGCGACGCTGCGTCCTTGCTGGCTGAGACTGGTCCGCGCCGGCTGCGCTTGAAGATCATGCTGCAGGCCCCCAGCAGCGAGCTGACCAAATCGCTCTTGCGCCGGGTGAAGCGGCATGAAACCCCGGAAGCACAGGCCCGTCTGGCCGACCGGCTGACGCAGTTTGCCCAGCAACTCGACAGCTTGGGTGAGCTGATGCCCGGCGATGTGGTGGACATGGATTACCTGCCCGGCAAGGGCTTGGTGCTGTCACGCAACGGCAAGGCGGCGGGCAAGCCGGTGGTGGGCGATGACCTCTACCGCGCGGTGTTGCAGATTTTTGTGGGTGAGCACGCCATCGACCCCCGCATGAAACAGGGTTTGCTCGGTGCCCCGGCCTGAGGTGCAGATCGATCCGCATCTGGATCGCTTCATCGACATGCTCTGGCTGGAAGATGGGCTGAGTGGCAACACCCTGGCGGCCTACCGTCGCGACCTGCAGGCGCTGTCTGATTGGTTGCGCCAGCAGCCCGACGGGCACACACTGGTCACGGCCTCCGAGCTGGACTTGGCCAGTTATGCGGCGGCCCGCCATGCTGGCTCGCTGCCCTCGTCAGCGGGGCGGCGTTTGAGCGTGTTCCGGCGCTTTTACCGCTGGGCGACCCGGGAGGGCTTGTCGCTTGACGACCCGACAGTGCGCATGGATGCCCCGCGTCAGCGCATGCGCTTGCCCGGTACGCTGACCGAGGCGCAGGTCGAGGCCCTGCTGGCCGTGCCTGACACGGATGAGCCCCTGGGGCTGCGCGACCGCGCCATGCTGGAGTTGCTCTACGCCAGCGGTCTGCGGGTGAGCGAGCTGGTGACCTTGAAGTCCGTGCATGTGGGTCTGAGCGAGAACGTGCTGCGCATCACCGGCAAGGGCAGCAAGGAGCGGCTGGTGCCCTTCGGGGTCGAAGCCTCAGACTGGTTGACGCGTTACCTCGGTCAGGCGCGTGCGCAGATCCTGGGCGGGCAGGTGAGCGATGCCCTGTTTGTGACGGCGCGCGGTGATGCGATGAGCCGCCAGATGTTCTGGAAGCTGGTCAAGAAGTACGCGCTGCACGCGGGCATCACCCAGCACCTGTCGCCGCACACCCTGCGCCATGCGTTTGCGACACACTTGCTCAACCACGGTGCTGATCTGCGCGTGGTGCAGATGCTGCTGGGACACGCCGACATTTCTACCACGCAGGTCTACACCCACGTAGCGCGGGAGCGATTGCGGCAATTGCACGAGAAGCACCACCCGCGCGGTTGATGCGATCGGGTGCGAGGCGGTCGAAGGCGGCTCAGTCTTCGCCCAGCAGAAACGCGAGTTCGGCGTCGGTGAAGCCCGCGGCTTTGCGGGCGGCCTCGTTGAACGGGGGGCGCATGCGGGGCGCCTCGTAGCGTTTGACCAGCTCGGGGTAGAGCGTGAACGCATCCAACTGCTGCGCCTGGCAGAGGTGGTGGAACCAGTGGTTGCCAATGCGCACATGGCCCACCTCGTCACGCAAGATGATGTCCAGGATCTCGACGGCACGCAGGTCGCCGGCGCGGGTGAGCTTGTCCTGGATCAGCGGGGTGGCGTCCAGGCCGCGGGCTTCCAGCGTGCGGGGCACCAGGGCCATGCGCGCGACGATGTCGTGGCGGGTCTTGTGGCACATGGTCCACAGGCCATCGTGGGCGTCGAAGTCGCCGTAGCGCGAGCCCAGGCTTTCCAGGTGGGTGCGCAGCAGGGTGAAGTGCAGGGCCTCTTCACCGGCCACCTGCAGCCAGTCGCGGTAGAAGGAAGAGGGCATGTCGGCAAAGCGCCAGACGGCGTCCAGGGCCAGGTTGATGGCGTTGAACTCGATGTGGCAGATGGCGTGGAGCAGGGCGGCGCGGCCTTCGGGGGTGAAGGGCGAGCGGGCCGGCACCTGCGTGGCGCTCACCAGACGTGGCCGCTCCGGTCGGCCTGGCATGGCCGCCTCCTGATCGGGTGTCAGGGTGATTGCCTCGGCGCGTTGGGCCTCGTCGGGCAGCAGGGCGGCATCGGCCTGGACCGCATCCCACAGGGCGGCAGCACGTGCGGCTTTGGCGATGGGGTCCGCCTCCAGCAGCACTGCCAGGGCCTCATGGCGGCAGTTCATGGCGCCCTCACTCCGCCCAGGTGATCCAGCCCAGGTGCGAGGTGACCAGGATCAGCACACCAAAGGCGATGCGGTACCAGGCAAAGGGCATGAAGTTGTGGCTGGAGACGTAGCGGATCAACCAGCGCACGCACACCCAGGCCGACAGGAAAGCAAACACCAGCCCGGTCAGGAACAGCGGCAGGTCGGCCAGCGACAGCAGGGCACGTTCCTTGTACAGGCTGTAGGCACCAGCGCCCACCAGCGTGGGAATGCCCAGGAAGAAGCTGTAGTCGGTGGCCGTCTTGCGGGACAGGCCCATCAGCATGCCACCGATGATGGTCGCGCCGGAGCGGCTGGTACCGGGCACCAGGGCCAGGCACTGGACGAGGCCGACCTTGAGCGCGTCCAGCGGCGTCATGTCGTCCATCGACTCAACGCGGGAGGTCTGGTAGCGCGCGGTCAACTTCTCGGCCAGCATGATGAAAAAGCCGCCGATGATGAAGGTGGTCGCCACCACGGTGGGCGTGAAGAGGTGTTCCTTGACCAGCTTGCCCAGCATCAGGCCCATGACCACGGCGGGCAGGAAACCGATGATCACATTGAGTGCAAAGCGTTGGGCCACCGGGTCGGTGCGCAGCCCGGTCACGGTGTCCTTGATGCGCTGCAGGTAGACCAGGATGACCGCGAAAATGGCGCCGGTCTGGATGGCGATCTCGAAGACCTTGGCTTTTTCGGCCCCGGCCGAGCCGCCAAAGTCCATCAGGGCGTTGGCCAGGATGAGGTGGCCGGTGCTGGAGATGGGCAGAAACTCGGTCAAGCCCTCCACGATGCCCATCACGGCGGCTTTCAGAAACAACACAATGTCCACGGTCACAGTCCTTGCAGAAGCCGGCATGTCTTCACGTCGGCGTGCGCGCATCTTAGGACATGGTCATGACAGCATTAGCCCGACGGGCCTCAGGGGCAGGGCGCCTTGTCTACACTGAGCCACATGTCTGAGACCCTTTCCCCCGATCTGGGCGCCTGCGTCATGCCAGCCGCCTGGCCTCCCGCGCCTGAGCGCTGGCTCAACCGCCTGGCGCAGCGCAGCGAGGCCTTGCACGCGCGCTTGCAGGTGCCGTTGGGCACGTCGTGGGAGGGCGATCCCATGCCGCAGCCCCGCTGGGTGGCCGTCAACGACCACTTGGCGCAAGAGATGGGACTCCCCCCCCAATGGCACGACGCAGCCGACACGGCAGGCGCCAGCGCCTTGGCGGTGCTCAGTGGCAACGCCCGCTGGGCTGGCATGGCGCCGATGGCCACGGTGTACAGCGGGCACCAGTTCGGGCAGTGGGCAGGTCAGTTGGGCGATGGTCGGGCCTTGCTGCTAGGCGAACTCGACACGCCCATGGGCCCGCAGGAAATCCAGCTCAAAGGTGCTGGGGCCACCCCGTATTCCCGCCGGGCCGATGGCCGCGCCGTGCTGCGCTCGTCCATCCGCGAGTACCTGTGTAGCGAGGCCATGCATGGCCTGGGCATTCCCACCACCCGGGCGCTGGCGCTGACGGCCTCGCCCCTGGCTGTGCGCCGCGAGAGCTTTGAGACGGCCGCGGTGGTCACTCGGGTCGCGCCCAGTTTCCTGCGCTTTGGCCACTTCGAGCATTTCTCGCACCACCGCCATCCGCGCCATCACGAGGTGCTGGCCGATTTGGTCGATTTCGTTGTGACCCACCATTACCCCGAACTGCAGGACGCGCCCAACCGCGCCCTGGCGCTGCTGGACGCCGTGCTGCAGCGCACCGCCCGCCTGATGGCCGACTGGCAGAGCGTGGGCTTCTGCCACGGGGTGATGAACACTGACAACATGTCCATCCTGGGCCTGACGATCGACTACGGCCCCTTTGGCTTCCTGGATGCCTTCGATCCGGAGCACATCTGCAACCACTCCGACGACCAAGGGCGCTACTCCTGGAGCAACCAGCCGCAGATTGGCTATTGGAACCTGCGTGCGCTGGCCCAGGCGCTGCTGCCCCTGATCCCCGAGGCTCAGGACGACCCGCAGGTGGTGGTCGATGTCTTGCAGACCTACGAGACGCACTTTCCCAAGGCCATGACCGAGCGCTGGTGCGCGAAGATCGGTCTGCGCCCGCTGTCTGGCGACGCCGCCGGAGACCGCTCCGACGACCAGAGGCTGGCGCTGGATTGGCTGACCTTGCTGGCCCGGGGGCGCGTCGATTTCACGATTGCCTTCCGGCGCCTGGCCGAGTTCCGCTCGGACCTGTCGCCCGATGCCCCTGAGAATGCCCGCATCCGCGATCTGTTTCTGGACCGGGAAGCGTTCGACGCCTGGGCCGTGCGCTATGCCCAGCGCCTGCGTGCCGAGCAGAGCGTGGACGCCGAGCGTGCCGTGCGCATGAACCGCGTCAACCCCTTGTACGTGCTGCGCAACCACATGGCGGAAACCGCCATCCGTCAGGCGCAACGCGGAGACGACAGCGAGGTGCAGCGCCTGCACCGTCTGCTGCAGCATCCGTTCGACGCGCAACCCGGCTGCGAAGCCGATGCCGACTTCCCGCCCAGCTGGGCGCAATCCATCGAGGTGTCCTGTTCATCATGAGCACATACAAAGTCGAGAAAACCGATGCCGAGTGGCGTGAGCAACTCTCGCCCATGGACTACCAGGTGACCCGGCAGGCGTCCACCGAACGGCCGTTCAGTGGACGTTACTGGGATCATTTCGAGAAGGGTGACTACCGTTGCGTCTGTTGCGGCGTCAAACTGTTCGAATCCGACACCAAGTTCGATGCCGGTTGCGGTTGGCCCAGCTACTGGCAGCCGGCCGATGAAAGCCAGATTGAGCGCGTGCGCGACACCAGCCACGGCATGGTCCGTGTCGAGGTGCGTTGCCAAAACTGCGGCGCCCACCTGGGGCACGTCTTCGAAGACGGCCCCCAGCCCACGGGGGAGCGCTACTGCATCAACTCCGCCGCGCTAGACTTCGAGTCGCGCCAGACCTGAGCGCACCAACCTGCGGCCGCTGAACCCGTGCCCGACTTTCCATGAAGATCTTTTTTGACCTGCTGCCCATCATCCTGTTTTTTGCCAGCTACAAGTGGGCCGGCAGCCACGCGGAACAGGCGGCGCAATGGCTGAACCACTACCTGGGGTTTGCCGTCTCGGGTGGCAGCGTGGGCGTGACCGAGGCCCCCGTGCTGCTGGCCACTGTGGTGGTGGTCGTGGCCACGATGCTCCAGATTCTGGTGCTCAAGGCCCTTGGCAAACGTGTCGACAAGATGCTCTGGGCGGGCCTGGCCGTGGTCGTCGTGCTGGGTGGCTTGACCTTGTGGTTCCACGATGAAACCTTCATCAAGTGGAAGCCCACCGTCATTTACTGGCTGATGTCGGCCGGCTTCCTGATCACTGAAATTGTGCTGGGCAAGAAAATGCTGCGCCAGATGATGGGCGGGCAGGTCGACGTGCCTGAAGCCGTGTGGCGCAACCTGGGCTGGGCCTGGGTGCTGTTTTTTGCCGGCATGGGCGTGCTCAATCTGTGGGTGGCCTTCAACTTTCCGACCGACACCTGGGTGAGCTTCAAGATGTGGGGCAGCCTGGGCCTGACCCTGGTCTTCACCCTGGCGCAGGGCGTGTATCTGAGCCGTCACATGACCGAAGACGTGAAGGACGCCGCATGAGCGCCGGATCCGTTTCCGCCAGCCAGATGGAAGCTGTGCTGCAGCAGGCCCTGCAGCCCGAGTCCGTCACAGTCATCGACGACACGGCCGACCACATGGGCCATGCCGGACACAGCGGCGCCCCCAGCGGCACGCATTTCACCATTCAGATACGGGGGCGCTGCTTCAACGGACTGTCGCACGTGCAGCGCCACCGCCTTGTGTATGATGCTTTGCGCGATTTGATTCCGCAGGGCGTGCATGCCCTGGCGATCAAAGCCGAGCCCGTCTGAACCCTCTACAGAAAGCTTTTCGCTCATCATGAAGATCTCTCGTATCGCCAAGGCTGCTGTACTGGCCGCTACCGTCACGCTGGCTGCACCTTCGGTATTCGCGCAAAACATCGCCATCGTCAATGGCAAGGCCGTGCCCAAGGCGCGCGCCGAAGCCATGATTGACCAGATCCTGAAGAACCAGCAGCCCGGTCAGCCGCCGCAGACCCGCACGCCGGATCTGGAACAAAAGGTCAAGGACGAGATCGTCATGCGCGAAATCTTCATCCAGGAAGCCGAGCGCCGTGGCCTGAACACCTCGCCCGATTACAAGGTGCAGATGGAGTTTGCTCGCCAGTCCATTCTGATCCGCACCCTGTTCCAGGACTTCGAGGCCAAGAGCCAGATGACAGAGGTCGAAGCTCGCGCCGAGTACGACAAGATCAAGGCGGCCAATGGCGCAAAGGAACTGCGCGCTCGCCACATCCTGGTCGAGAACGAAGCCGAAGCCAAGGACCTGTTGGCCAAGATCAAGGGCGGCGCCAAGTTCGAAGAGCTGGCCAAGAAGAACTCGAAGGACCCAGGCTCAGCCGAAAACGGTGGCGACCTGGACTGGGCCAACCCCGGCAACTACGTGCCCGAATTCTCGCAGGCGCTGCTCAAGCTGAAGAAGGGCGAAGTTACCAGTGCACCGGTGAAGTCGCAGTTCGGCTGGCACATCATCAAGCTCGAAGACGAGCGCACTGCTCAGTTCCCCGAGTTTGAAGAAGTGAAGGCGCAGATCATGCAGCGCGGCACCCAAGCCAAGCTCGCCAAGTTCCGCGACGATCTGAAGGCCAAGGCCAAGACCGACTACAAGTTCAGCAACTGAACTGGGTGAGCAAGGCGGCATTGCCGCCTGCCGCCGTGGTGTTGACGCTGAGCACCTGCTCGGTCGCGAAGCGCAACACATAGAGCGGGCCTCCGGCCTTGGGGCCGGTCCCGCTCCAGCCTTGCCCCCCGAAAGGCTGTACGCCCACCACCGCGCCTGTCATGCTGCGGTTCACATACACATTGCCGACCCTGGCGCGTGTGCTCACGTGCTGGATGCGTTCGTCCATGCGCGTGTGCAGGCCCAAGGTCAAGCCGTAGCCGCTGGCGTTGATCTGGTCGATGAGGTCGTCCAGCGTCGGCGCATGGGTGCCTGGCCCCCAGTGCACCACGTGCAGGATCGGGCCAAAGTGCTCGGACTGCAGGTGTGAGACGGTGGGAATCCGCCAAGCGCTGGCACGCACGAAGGGGAGCTCGCCCGGGTCAGCCGGCGGGGGCGCCTGGGCAATGAGGTGAACGCCCGAGGCGGCGTTCTCAGCCTGCTCGGTCAAGGCTGCCAGATGGTTCAGCAGACGGGCCTGCGCGTGGGTGTCGATCACCGGTCCCACATCGGTGGACCAAATCTCGGGCGGCCCACTCACCAGGGTGAGCAAGGCGCCCGCCAGCATGGCCTCCATGTCATCGGCCACAGCCTGATGCAGGCACAGCAGACGCAAGGCCGAGCAGCGTTGCCCCGCGCTCAGGAAGGCGCTGGCCACCACCGTGTCGATGACCTGCTCGGGCAAGGCGGTGCTGTCCACGATCATGGCGTTGAGGCCGCCGGTTTCGGCAATCAAGGGCACGATGGGGCGATCGGCCGCAGCCAGACTGTGCTGGATGCGCTTGGCGGTGGCGACCGAACCGGTGAAGGCCACCCCGGCGCACAGGGGATGAGCGACCAGTTCGGCGCCCACGCTCCCGGGGCCGCAGATGCAACACAGCGCGTTTGCAGGTATGCCGTGGCGGTGCAGCAGCGCGACCAGCCTGCGGGCGACCTGAGGTGTTTGCTCGGCCGGCTTGGCCGCCACCACGTTGCCAGCCAGCAAGGCGGCGATGACCTGCCCGGCAAAGATGGCCAGCGGGAAGTTCCAGGGTGCGATGCAAACGAAGACACCCCGTCCGCGGGCGCGCCATTCATTGTGTTCGCCCGTGGGGCCCGGCAGGAGGCGGGTTGCCAGCGTGTCACGGGCCTGCGCGGCGTAGTAGCGGGCGTAGTCAATGGCCTCGCGCACCTCGCTGACGGCGTCAGGCAGTGTCTTGCGAGCCTCCACCACCAGGTCGGCCGCCCAGCTGTCGAGGTCGGCCTCCATTTCGTCTGCGGCGCGCAGGATCGTGGTGCAGCGCTGCGTCAGTTCGGTGGCCTCCCACGCTGACCAGACGCGATCCAGGTCTCGCATGAGGGCGTCGATGGATGGCGTCTCTGCGGATGCGGTTGCGGACTCAGATGAGGATGTCGTTGCGGTGGCGGTGGCGGTGGCGGTGGCGGTGGCTGCGCCAAGCTGGCGCTGGGCGATGGCGGCCAGCAGCGCCTCGCGGTGGGGCGTGTGATGCAGGTCGCGGCCGGCGGCTTGGCGGCGCCCCAGGCCTTTGCGCTCTAGGGGCTGGGCCAGCGTACACGGGCTGACGCCTGTGTCGGTCAACGGGGACGCGAGCAGCGTGTCCAGCGTGACCTCGGGCGCCGCCAGCTGGTGCACGAACGAGGCGTTGGCGCCGTTTTCCAGCAGCCGCCGCACCAGATAAGCGAGCAGGTCACGGTGAGGGCCGACCGGTGCATAGACGCGCACAGCTGCCGCCTGTGCGGCCGGGGTGCTCTGACGCATGGCCTGATAGAGGGACTCGCCCATGCCATGGAGCCGTTGCCATTCCCATTCGGCTGGGCTAAGTCTGTGATGCTGGACCAGTTGGGTGACCGCCGCCAGCGTGGAGGCATTGTGGGTAGCGAACTGGGGGAAGAGTAGGGGGTGGTGCTGCAGCAGGTCTTGCGCGCAGGCCAGATAGGCCAGGTCGGTGTGGGGCTTGTGCGTGTAGACCGGGTAGCCGGGCAGGCCAGCCTCTTGCGCCTGTTTGATTTCGGCATCCCAGTAGGCGCCTTTGACCAGTCGCACGGTCAGACGTCGCTGGTGTTGCTCTGCCAGGCGGGCGACGGCCTGGATCATGGCGGGCGCCCGGTACTGGTAGGCCTGGATGGCCAGACCGAGGCCGGACCATTGCGCGGCAGTCTGGCAGGTGTGCAGACGCTCGAGCAGGTCGGCCAGCACGGCCAGTTGCAAGGTCAGTCGCGTGGATTCCTCGGCGTCGATGGTCAGCAGCAGACCATGTTCCGCGGCCGCGTGTGCCAGCTGGAGCAGGCGCGGACCGAGCTCGCGGATGACCTGGGCTTGGTGGGCCTGCTCGAAGCGCGGGTGCAGCGCCGACAGCTTGATCGACAAGCCCTGCCTGTGTGAGATAGGCCAGTCCACCGCTGCCGCCGGAGTCTGGGCGCTCAGGGTCGCGAGGGCGTGCTGGTAGGCGGCCAGGTAGCGGTCGGCATCTACCCAGGTCCGGGCGCCTTCCCCGAGCATGTCAAAGCTCCAGATGGTTTGAAAGCCCTTGCGCTCATCGGTGCGGGTGATGGCTTCGGCGGCTTGCCAGGCCTGCGCGATATCGGGCGCCAGCACAAACTGTCTGCCCAGCAACTGCAGCGCGTGCAGAGTTGCGGACACCACACTGTCTTGTCCGAGTCGGCCGAGCAGGGCGCCCCAGTTGTGGGGGCCGCCGTCGCCCGGTGCGGGCCGCATGAGCTGTTGCGCCAGGCCCAGCATCCGCGCTGACAGGGCCTCCCACCACGGGTGGCTGTGCGCACTGGCCTCAGCCTGATGGTGCGCGAAGTCACCATGTTGCAGCTGATCGCTCAGCAGCAGGGCGCGGGTGTCGGCGTCGGGAACCCTCAGCAGCGCCTCGGCCAGACGCATCAAGGCCACGCCTTCAGGACGGGACAACGGGTAGGCCTGGAGCAGGGCGTCCATGGCCCAGAAGGCGGGGGGGCGGGCACGCACTTGGGTGACCCATGGCTCACAGTGCGCGCGAACCGCAGACCAATTCAGCGTGTCGGCCAGACGGGTCCTCTGGGCCGAGACGGCTGCCGCCTCGTTCTGCCAGGGGGCAGGCAGCGGCTCTGGTGAGTCTGGCGCGGTGGGAAGGTCGGCAGGCTGGGGCACGGCACACTCCGGTCACATGCCCACAGCCTAGCGTCTACAAGATCAGCGGTCCAGAGATCCTCCGCGTTCAGGTCTGGGTCAGGCGCGCTTGCGGAACACCAAGTCCCACACACCATGGCCCAGTTTCAAACCACGGTTTTCAAACTTGGTCAGCGGGCGGTAGGCGGGTTTTTCGGCGTAGGTTTCCGCCGTGTTGACCAGGCCGGGCTCGGCAGACAGCACTTCCAGCATCTGCTGAGCGTAGGGCTCCCAGTCGGTGGCGCAGTGCACGTAGCCGCCCGGCGCCAGGCGCGAGGTCAAGTGAGCCACCAGCGGCGCCTGGATCAGACGGCGCTTGTTGTGACGCTTCTTGTGCCAGGGGTCGGGAAAGAAGATGTGCACGCCGGCCAGAGAGGCGGGCGGAATCATGTGCTCCAGCACCTCGACCGCGTCGTGGCGCAGGATGCGCAGGTTGCTCAGCCCCATGTCGCCGATGTGCTTGAGCAGCGCGCCCACGCCAGGTTCGTGCACCTCGCAGCCGATGAAATCGGTGTCAGGCAGGGTTTGCGCAATCTTCGCCGTGGCATCGCCCATGCCGAATCCGATTTCCAGCACGACGGGGGCGGTGCGCCCGAATGTGGCCGCGTAGTCCAGAGGCGCCTGTGCGAAGGGCAGCACAAAGTGTGGACCCAGTTCGGCCAGCGCGCGGGCCTGACCCTCAGTGGTGCGCCCGGCACGCATAACGAAAGTCTTGATGGTGCGGTGGTGGCGGTCGCCAGCTTCGGCTTCGGCGGCGGGCGTGTCAGGATCTTGGGGGGCGAGGTCGGGGCTGGACATGCGGGAGGATTTCAGACCGTTGGATCAAGGGCGAGAGTGTGCCTCAGTCTGAGTTGCGTCGCAAACATGAGACGGTAGGGCGCAAGGGTGGCCATGGCATGAGGCTACAATGCGTTAGAGCGCGGGTGTCGTTCAATGGTAGGACTCTTGCTTCCCAAGCAAATAACGTGGGTTCGATTCCCATCACCCGCTCCAGATGAAACGCTAAAGGCCGCTAGGAACATACACCTAGCGGCCTTTTTCATTGCTCAGCTCTCCCGCACGTAAGTTCCAGGCGCCGGCGCCAGTTCCGGGTAGGCCTGCGTGCTGGCAGGCCGAGCGGTCACCAACTTGCCCGCACGCGGTTTGAGCCAGGCCATCCAGTCTTCCCACCACGAACCCTCGTGCTGCTCGGCGCGCTTGAGCCAGGCTTCGGGCCTGTCTGAGCGGTGGGCCTCGGCCACACGGAAGCGGCGCTTGGGTGGCTTCACCACGGGGTTGACGATGCCCAGGATGTGCCCCGAGGTGGACAGCACGTAGCGCTTGGGGCCTGTGAAGTGGTTGTTGACGTGGAAGGTCTGCTTCCAAGGCGCCACGTGGTCGTCTTCGGCCGAGACGGCATACAGCGGCTGGTTGATGCGGGCCAGATCCAGCGGCTCACCGGCCACCGTGAGCGCGTCGGGCTGAATCAAAAGGTTCTTCAGGTAAAGCTGATGCAGATACCAGCTGTGCATGGCCTCGGGCATGCGGGTGGCATCCATGTTCCAGTACAGCACGTCAAACGGCGGCGGCGGCTCACCGTTGAGCCAACCTTGCTCCACGTAATGCCAGATCAGGCTGTTCGAGCGCAGCAGCCGGAAGGAGGCCGCCATGTCCTTGCCGTCCAGATAGCCGGTACGAGCCATCTTGCGGTCCAGGTAGTTCACGCTCGACTCGTCGATGAAGACGTTGATGTCGCCCGGCGCATGGAAGTCGACCAGGGTGGTGAACAGCGTCACGTCTGCCACGGGCACCTGCTCGGGCGGGAAGTGCTTGTTGGCCCAGGCCATGTACATGCTCAGGCCGGTGCCGCCAATGCAGTAGCCCACGGCGTGCACCTTGTCGGCGCCGCTCATCGTGCGAGCCGTCTCGATGATCCCGTGGATGCCCTCGGTCAGGTAGTCGTCAAAGCGGATGTCCCGCATCGACGCATCCGGGTTCTTCCAACTGGTGATGTATACATCCAGTCCTTGATCGAGCAGGAAGCGCACCATGCTCTTCTTGGAGGTCAGGTCCAGCACGTAGAACTTGTTGATCCAGGGCGTGATGATGACGACCGGCTCTGCATGCACCTTGGCTTGGGTGGGCGCGTAGTGAATCACTTCCACCAGACGATTGCGCATCACGACCGACCCTGGCGTGGTGGCCAGGTTCTCGCCCACCTTGAAGTCGTCCGGGCTGGTCATGCGGATGTCGCCCGCCTTCATGTCCTCAAGGAAGATCTCGTAACCCTTGCGCAGGCTCTCGCCCTTGGTTTCAATGGCGTGGCGCATGGCGACCGGGTTGGTCAACAGAAAGTTGGACGGCGCCATGGCATTGAGCCAGTTGCGCCACCAGAATGCCGCCTTGCGTCGCTCCTGCTTGGACAGCCCAGGGGTGTCGTAGAGCATGTCCTGCGTGTTGTGTGTGAACGCGAGGTACCACTCCTTGAGCAGGTCCCATTGGGGGGGCTCTGTCCAGAGCGGATCGGCAAAGCGCACATCTTCGTCGTTCACCCTGATCGGGTCGTCGCTGGGCAGGCCCATCAAGCGGTTGAGCGTGTGCCATTGCAGGTTCCACAGATCGGTCGACAGCCGAATCATCCGGTCGGTCAGCTCCTGAGGGTGCGTCAACCAAGCGAGCTGGGCATGGACGATAGGAGCCGTCATGCCCAGGGGATCAACGGTATCTTCTACGGTGTGGTGGAGCTGCTCCAGGGTCTGCGCCACCACCTTGCCAGGATCCGTCATCTCAGGTGGACGGGCCTCGGCGGCTTTGCCGGGCCTGGATCTGGTGTTGATGTTGGTTTTGGCGCTGGTCTTGCTGCTTGCTGTGCGCGTCGTCTTCGCCATGACCCCGGACTCCTGTCTGTTTCACGTCGGTTCACTGTCAAGCTGACAGTATGACCGACGATTTTGACGCTTGGACGGCCATGCCCAGACTCGGCGCGGACGCGTTCAGGCGGTCAGGCCGCCCAGGCACAGGTACTTGATTTCGACGTAGTCATCCATGCCGTGGCGCGCACCTTCACGACCCAGCCCCGACTGCTTGACGCCCCCAAACGGTGCCTCGCAGTGCGAAATCATGCCGGTGTTCACGCCCACCATGCCGTACTCCAGTGCCTCACCCACCCGGAAAATCCGGCCCATGTCGCGGCTGAAGAAATAGCTGGCCAGGCCAAACTCGGTGTGGTTGGCCGCAGCAATCGCTTCGGCCTCGGTCTCGAACTTGAACACCGGGGCCACGGGGCCGAAGATTTCCTCTCGGGCCACACGCATGTCACTGCTCACGTTGGCCAGCACTGTGGCCTGGTAGAAGGCACCGCCAGACACCTTGGCGCGGGCGCCGCCGGTGAGCACCTTGGCGCCCTTGGCGACGGCATCGGCCACCAAGGTCTCCACCTTGTTCAGGGCTTCGTCGTCGATCAGCGGCCCTTGGGCCACGCCCTGCTCGAACCCATTGCCTATCTTGATTTCGGCCACGCGGGCGGCCAGTCGGGCCACGAAGGCGTCATAGATGCCGGCCTGCACATACATGCGGTTGGCGCACACACAGGTCTGACCTGAGTTGCGGTACTTGCTCGCCAGTGCGCCTTCCACGGCCACGTCCAGATCGGCATCGTCGAACACGATCAGGGGCGCGTTGCCCCCCAACTCCAGCGACAGTTTCTTGATGGTCGGCGCGCACTGCTGCATCAGGATGCGGCCCACCTCGGTGGAGCCCGTGAAGGACAGGTGGCGCACCGTGTCGCTGGCGCACAAGACCTTGCCCACCTCAATCGAGCGCTGTGCATCCGCCGTGATGACATTGAGCACGCCCGGCGGCATGCCGGCGCGCTGGGCCAGCTCTGCGACGGCCAAGGCCGACAGCGGCGTGGCCTCGGCTGGTTTGATGACGACCGGGCAACCCGCCGCCAGGGCAGGGGCCACCTTGCGCGTGATCATGGCCACCGGGAAGTTCCACGGCGTGATGGCGGCGCACACGCCCACAGGCTGGCGCAGCACCAGCAGGCGCTTGCTTGGATCGGGGCTCGGAATCGTCTCACCATAGACACGACGTGCCTCTTCGGCAAACCACTCCACGAAGCTGGCGCCATAGAGCACCTCGCCCCTGGCTTCGGCCAGAGGCTTGCCCTGCTCGGCCGTCATGATGCGGGCCAGGTCGTCGGCGTGCTGGTTCAGCAGGTGGAACCACTTCATCAGGATCGCGGCGCGCGCCTTGGCCGACAGGGCCCGCCAAGCTGGCCAGGCTGCGTTGGCGGCTGCGATGGCGGCTTGCGTCTGCTCGGCGCCCAGGTTGGGCACTTCGGCCAGCACGGCGCCGGTGGCGGGGTCGGTCACAGCAAAGCGCTGCGGAGCGTCCACCCATTGCCCGTTGATCAGGGCTTGCGTTTTGAGCAAGGTCGGGTCTTGCAGGGCGGCCAACGGGGAGGAGGTGAGGCTCATGTCGTTCTCGCTTGCTTGTGAGTGGATCTGGTGTGTGTCAAGCCCTCGATCATAGGGGCCTGGCGAAATCTATAATCTAACGTTATGCCCGGCGTGTCCACGCTGCGGACACTGCGCCTGAGCGCACCTGATCAAGAGAGAGTCCCTCCCCATGAAAGCCGCAGACATCCGCAAGACCTTCCTGGAGTACTTCCAGTCCAAGGGCCACGCCATCGTGGCATCCAGCCCCGTCGTGCCGGGCGACGACCCGACCCTGCTGTTCACCAATGCCGGGATGAACCAGTTCAAGGACGTGTTCCTGGGCTTTGACAAGCGTCCGTACTCGCGTGCCACCACGTCGCAAAAGTGCATCCGCGCCGGCGGCAAGCACAACGACCTGGACAACGTCGGCTACACCGCCCGTCACCACACCTTCTTCGAGATGCTGGGCAACTTCTCGTTCGGTGACTACTTCAAGCACGACGCCATCAGCTACGCCTGGGAGTTGCTGACCGAGCAGTTCAAGCTGCCCAAGGACAAGCTGTGGGTCACCGTCTATCACGAGGACGACGAGGCCTACGACATCTGGAACAAGGTGGTGGGCGTGCCCTCCGAGCGCATCGTGCGCATCGGCGACAACAAGGGCGGCCGCTACATGTCCGACAACTTCTGGATGATGGGCGACACCGGCCCCTGCGGCCCCTGCACCGAGATCTTCTACGACCACGGCCCCGACATCGCCGGTGGCCCTCCGGGCAGCCCCGATGAAGACGGCGACCGCTACATCGAGATCTGGAACAACGTCTTCATGCAGTTCAACCGCACCGAAGACGGCGTGATGCACCCGCTGCCCAAGCCCTCGGTGGACACCGGCATGGGCCTGGAGCGCATTGCCACCGTGCTGCAAGGCAAGCACAGCAACTACGAAATCGACCTGTTCCAGGCCCTGCTGGCCGCGGCCAAGACCGCCGTGGATGCAGCCGGTGGTGCTTCGGCGGCCACGGGCGTCGAAGGTGTCGGCTGCGACGCCGCCAGCCCCAGCCTGAAGGTCATTGCCGACCACATCCGCGCCTGCTCGTTCACGGTCGCCGATGGCGTCATCCCCAGCAACGAAGGCCGTGGCTACGTGCTGCGCCGCATCACCCGCCGCGCCATCCGTCACGGCTACAAGCTGGGCGCCCGCACCCCGTTCTTCCACAAGCTGGTGTCGGCCCTGGTCGCGCAAATGGGCGAGGCCTACCCCGAGCTGCGCCAGAACGAAAAGCGCATCACCGAGGTCCTCAAGACCGAAGAAGAGCGCTTCTTCCAGACCATTGCCCACGGCATGGAAATCCTGGAAGGCGCGCTGGCCTCGGGTTCCAAGCAAATTGACGGCGAAACCGCCTTCAAGCTGCACGACACCTACGGCTTCCCGGTCGACCTGACCGCCGACGTGTGCCGTGAGCGCGATGTGACCGTGGACCAGGCCGGCTTCGACGCCGCCATGGCCCACCAGCGCGAGCAGGCCCGTGCGGCCGGCAAGTTCAAGATGGCCACAGGCCTCGAATACTCGGGTGTGCCCACCGGCTTCCACGGCTACGAACACCTGACGGTGGACGCCGCCAACGTGACTGCCATCTATGTGGACGGCGCCTCGGTGCAAGAAGCCCAGGCTGGTGACGACGCCGTCATCGTGCTGGACCACACACCGTTCTACGCCGAATCCGGCGGCCAGTGTGGCGACAGCGGTGACCTGCGCAACGCCACCAGCCGCGTCGTCGTCGAAGATACGCAAAAGATCCAGGCCGACGTGTTCGGCCACCACGGCCGCGTGGTCGAAGGCAGCATCAAGGTGGGCGACAAGCTCAACGCCAAGGTCGATGCCGACGTGCGCGCCAAGACCGTGCGCAACCACAGCGCCACCCACCTGATGCACAAGGCCTTGCGCGAAGTGCTGGGCGACCACGTGCAGCAAAAGGGCTCTCAGGTCACGGCCGACCGCACCCGCTTCGACTTCGCCCACAACGCACCGCTGACCGCCGAGCAAATTCGCGAAGTGGAAGAGCTGGTGAACGCCGAGGTCCTGCTCAACGCCGAAGCCCAGGCTCAGGTGATGGCACTGGACGACGCACAGAAGTCGGGCGCCATGATGCTGTTCGGTGAGAAGTACGGTGAAACCGTGCGCGTCCTGAGCATCGGCTCGTCCAAGGAACTGTGTGGCGGCACCCACGTGCAGCGCACTGGTGACATCGGTCTGTTCAAGATCGTGGCCGAAGGCGGCGTGGCCGCTGGCGTGCGCCGTGTCGAAGCCATCACGGGCGCCAACGCCCTGGCCTACACGCAGAACCTGGAAACCACCCTGGACGGCGTGGCTGCCTTGCTCAAGTCCACCCCACACGAGGTACCGGCTCGCGTGGCCGCCGCGCAGGAGCAGATCCGCGCCCTGGAAAAGGAAATCGCCGCCCTCAAGGGCAAGCTGGCCTCCAGCCAGGGCGACGAGCTGATGACCCAGGCCGCCGACATCAAGGGCGTCAAGGTGCTGGCCGCGACCCTGGAGGGCGCCGACGCCAAGACCTTGCGCGAGACCATGGACAAGCTCAAGGACAAGCTCAAGACCGCGGTCATCGTGCTCGCCGCGGTGGACGGTGGCAAGGTCCAGATCGCTGCGGGCGTGACGGCCGACAGCACCGGCAAGGTCAAGGCTGGCGAGCTGGTCAACTTTGTCGCCCAGCAAGTGGGCGGCAAGGGCGGCGGCAAGCCCGACATGGCCATGGCCGGTGGCACCGAGCCGGCGGCTTTGCCAAGCGCGCTGGCCAGCGTCCAGGCCTGGGTGACCGAGCGTCTCTGACCCCGTCTGTGATTGGGCAAGCACGGCATGGGGCTCCTTCGGGAGCCCTTTTTGCTGTCTTGGGTGGAAACACCCATGTGAAGATGTCGCGCACGAAACCCTCCTGTCACCCCGCATCCTGTTGTGCGGGCAGGGGAGTTCGTACCATGGGTCTATTCTGGATACACCGACGAGGACGACAGATGGCCCACCAGACCGACAAGCAACACCCGATCGTGCCCCGTGAGAAGCTGGACTTCGGGCTTGACGATAGCATCCCGAAGTACTGGTTCGGCGGCGACCCGTTCCGCACCCGCTTCTTCGACGCCATGTCCCTGATCTTCCCGCCCGGCGAGAAGTTCTTCATGGTGACCGTGCGTGACTACCGCGATCAGGTGCACGACCCCAAGCTGCTGCAAGACATCAAGGACTTCAACCGGCAGGAAGCCCAGCACAGCATGGTGCACAACCAGTACAACGAGTTGCTGCGCAAGCAAGGCATGCCGGTGGACGAGATGATCGGCTGGCTCGACAACCTGCTGTTCACGAAGTACCGCAGCCGCTTCAGCCGCCAGTACACCCTGGCCATCACTGGAGCCTTGGAGCACCTGACCGCCCTGGGCGCGCATGCCATGTTCGATGAGCGCGACATCCTGGGTGAGGCCCACCCCAATGTGCGCGCCTTGTACGCCTGGCACGCCATCGAAGAGGTGGAGCACAAGGGCGTGGCTTACGACGTCATGATCGACTACGCCAAGGTGGGCTACCTGCGCCGTGTCACGGCCCTGGTCCACGCCACCGTCATGTTCCCGCGCGTGATCTTCAAGTTCGCCAACCGCATGTTGAAGGAAGACGGGTTCAGCTTCTGGGACCGGATCAAGCTCAACGTCAAGGGACTTCACTGGCTGCTCAAGCCCGGTGGTTTCCTGTGGCCCACCCACAAGCACTACGTCCAGTATTACAAGCCGGGCTATCACCCCTGGCAGGAAACCGATCAGCCTGGCTACGCCGAGTGGCTGGCCGGCTTCAATCTGCACCGCAATCCGGTGGAGGCCAGTGAGCTGATGCGCGCGGCCATGCTGCGGTGAACCCTCGCAGGCAAGGCCTGTCATTGTGGTTAGACTTCGGCACACCTTGATGTGGGTGTGCCGATTTCGTCCATGCGTATCCCTCTGCCTCCTCCTGCCGTCCTGGAAGCCATGGGCATCAAGCCCATTCCCTTGTTCATGCTCTCCGCATGGATCAAGGCTGCCACCAAGTGCGGCTTCAACGTTCAGCCCCTCTTCAAAGAAGCCGGCATCAAGATTGACCTGATCCGGCTGGAGGATGCACGCGTCTCTCCGTTGCAGCTCATCTCGCTGCTCGAGCAGTGCGTCGCCCTGTCACCCGATCAGTACTTCCCGCTGGTCCTGGGTGACACCTTCGCGTTTGAGTCCCTGCCCGAGTTTGAAACCCTGCTGACCACCAGCGCCAGCCTGCGCGATGCTTTGCGTGCGGCCGATCTGGCCCGCCTGATGGTCTTGCCGTGGCTGACGATCGAGGTCAAGGAAGAAGGCGACGAAGCGCGCGTCTGTATTGCCTTTGACCTGCCGATGCAAAAGCTGGTCGCCCACGCTTTGCCGCTGCACCTGGTCATCCATGCCACCTTGGCGTGTATCCGCAAGTTTGGGCGCACCTTGCAGGGGACCGAGTCAGGCTTCATCGGGATCGAACTCAAGGGCCCCCCGATTCCTCAGGCTGACAAGCTGGAGGCCTTTTTCGGTGTGCCCGTCCACTTCCATGCGCCGGTGGATGCCCTGCGGTTCGAACGTCACCTGCTCGATCATCCCCTGGAAGGCGCCTTTCCCGCACTGCACGAACAGGCGCAGTTTCTGGCCGAGCAGCGGCTTGGGCGCGAAGCACGTCGGCAGGGCGTGGCTGCGGAAATCGAAAACCTGCTCGCCCGGGAGCCCGAGTTGCTTGCGCTGGGCGTCGAGGACATGGCCGAGCGCTTGAACTTGCACCCTCGCACCCTGCAGCGGCGCCTCAAAGATGAAGGCGACAGTTATCTGAGTGTGCAGGCACGCATGCGTCACCGCCTTGCCTGCCAGTGGCTCAAGCAAGGCCAGCAGTCGATCGACGAGATCAGCCTGCGGCTCGGGTTTTCTGACCGACGTGCCTTCACGGCCGCCTTCAAGCGCTGGGAAGGTGTGACCCCCAGCGCGTGGCGAGAACAGCAGCCTTGACGCTTGGCGGCCCCCTGAATGCAGGGGGGCGGCGCGGGTTTACGCGGCCACCACATGGGGGTTAGTGGCGTGAAATGATCCTAATTGGGGGTCCGTCTTCCTTGTGCGGCTCGTAGCGACGTCATAGATTTGAGGCATTCAGACGCCCGTTAGCAGTCTTGGTAAGCGCCTGTCTTGATGCCCACTATGCAACGCTCCTTGTCCACATCGTCCGTGCCCGTTCCGTCTCTGGGAAGCTGGCGCCAAGCCGCCTCCGTATGCGGCTTCACGATCGACCCGGTTCTGCGCGAACTGGGGATCAATCAACACGATCCCCACGCCCAGCTTCGCGTGTCGCCGCTCAACTTGTTCAAGGCCTTCACCTTGTGTGTCGAGCGCGCGCGTGGCCACCACTTTCCCTTCGCGCTGGGCGAGAACTTCGTGTTCGAGCACTACGCGGAGTTCGATGCGTTTGTCGCTTCCTGCGCCAGCATTCGCGAGCTTCTGGAGCTCGCTGGCTGGGCCCGCGAACTGTTGGCACCCTGGATGTCGCTGCGCCTGGACGAGTTCGGTGCCGAAGCCCATTTGCGCGTCGTCATGGACGTCCCTGAAGCCGAACCGCGCGAGCTGTGCCATGTGCGAGAGGTGGTGTTGGCAGCAGTCAACCAGTTGATCAAGCGCGCCACGCGTGGTTCGCACTGGCTGTTGTCAGTCCGCATGGCCCTGCCGGCTCCCTCGCACCACCAGCGCTTTGTCGAGCACTTTGGTGTGCCGGTGTTCTTCAACGAAGGCGCAGATGCCCTGGTCATGGACCGCCGCTGGCTCGATCAGCCTCTCAACGAACCCCTGCCTGAGGCGCTCCAACAGGCGCGTCTGCGCATCGAGCGGCGCTTGAATCAAGAGGGGGGCGAGCGCCGCATCGTCGACGAGGTGCGCTGGGCACTGGAGCGTCGGCCCGAGTTGCTGCGTGAAGGCCTGGAGGCCACCGCCACGGCATTGGGACTGCACCCCCGCACCTTGCAACGGCGCCTGCAGACCGAGGGCGTCAAGTATGTGGACATCCAGTCCGAGGCCAAGTGCAACCGTGCCCAGGTGATGCTGCGCCGTCGCGCCATCAGCATGGAGTCCATCAGCGACGAGCTGGGGTTCTCGGATCGCCGGGCCTTCACCTTTGCATTCAAACGCTGGACAGGGCTGTCACCCAGCGCGTATCGCAGCCAGCTCGGGGCTGTCAAAGCCTGAGTGCGGGGTTCGAGACGGGCAGGGGCTCAGACCCTGATAGAGTCCGAGCCATGTCCGAACCCTCAGAACTCCAGGGCAAGCACGTCGTGCTGGGCCTGACAGGCGGCATCGCCTGCTACAAATCGGCCGAATTCGTGCGCCTGCTCACCAAGGCGGGTGCCACCGTGCAGGTGGTCATGACCGAAGCGGCCGCGTCCTTCATCACCCCCGTGACCATGCAGGCCCTCTCCGGCCGGCCGGTGGTCACCAGCCAGTGGGACGCGCGCGAGCCCAACAACATGGCTCACATCAACCTCAGCCGCGAAGCCGATGCCATCGTGCTGGCGCCCGCCAGTGCCGACTTCATCGCGCGGCTGGTGCAGGGCAGGGCAGATGAGCTGCTCAGCCTGACGTGCCTGGCGCGCCCGCGCGAGCGTTGCCCTTTGCTGGTGGCCCCCGCGATGAACAGGGAGATGTGGTCGCACCCGGCCACGCAGCGCAATGTGGCGCAACTGGTCGCCGACGGCGCCCTGATCTTGGGCCCCGGCAGTGGCGACCAAGCCTGCGGTGAAGTGGGTGATGGCCGCATGCTGGAACCAGCCGAATTGCTTGAAGACCTGATTGCCTTCTTCCAGCCCAAGGTGCTCGCCGGCAAGCGTTTGTTGATCACAGCTGGCCCCACCTTTGAGCCCATCGACCCGGTACGCGGCATCACCAACCACTCCAGCGGCAAGATGGGCTTTGCCATCGCGCGGGCCGCCCGGGAAGCTGGTGCCGAGGTCACCCTGGTGGCCGGTCCGGTTCACCTGCCCACACCGCGCGGCGTGCGCCGCCACAACGTGATGACCGCCCAGCAGATGTTCGATGCCGTGGTACCGCAGGCCTCGCAACACGATGTTTTCATTGCCACTGCTGCGGTGGCCGACTGGCGCCCGGTCAATTCAGCCGAGCACAAGATCAAGAAAGAAGGTACCAAGTCGGTCCCCTCGTTCGAACTCACCGAGAACCCCGACATCCTCGCCGCTGTCGCGGGCCTCAGTGCGCCCCCTTACTGCGTCGGCTTTGCCGCCGAGAGCGAACGCCTGCTGGAGCACGCGCGCGCCAAGATGCTGCGCAAGCGTATCCCCTTGATCGTCGGCAACCTCGGGCCCGCCACCTTCGGGCGCGACGACAACGCCTTGGTGCTGATCGACGATCAAGCTGATCGAGCTCTGCCGCCTGATGGCAGCCGTGCTGACAAACTCACCCTGGCCCGCGCCCTGATGCAAGACATTGCTCGCCGACTTCAATCTGTGAACCCATGACCACCGTTGACATCCGTATCCTTGACCCCCGCGTGGGCGATGCCTTGCCCGCTTATGCCACGCCTGGCAGTGCCGGGCTCGACCTGCGTGCCTGTGTCGATGCGCCCGTGGTGCTGGAGCCTGGCCAAGCGCAGTTGATCCCCACAGGGCTGGCCATGCACCTGGGGGACCCCGGTCTGGCCGCGATGATCCTGCCGCGCTCCGGTCTGGGGCACAAGCACGGCATCGTGCTGGGCAATCTGGTGGGCCTGATCGACTCCGACTACCAGGGGCCGCTGATGGTGAGTTGCTGGAATCGCGGCAGCGAGCCCTTCACCATCCAACCGCTGGAGCGCATTGCCCAACTGGTGATCGTGCCGGTCGTGCAGGCGCAATTCCGCCTGGTGGACAGTTTTGACGCCAGTGAACGCGGCGAGGGGGGCTTTGGCTCCACCGGACGCGGCTGAAGCGCACGTCCTGCCCGGAATGAAACGCCCATGCCAAAGCAAAAGGCCGCGCAAGGCGGCCTGAAACGGGGTGGGCAAAGGTCAGTGCAGGGTTTCGCCCGGCGGAGTCGAGGGCGTGAAGCCCACCAAAACTTCTGATACGGAGCCTTGTTCTACTTCTTCCTCGGTGGCCGGACGCACGTCCAGCACTTTGAGGCTGATGCGAACGGCCAAGCCCGCCAGCGGGTGGTTGCCATCCAGCACCACATGGCTGTCGTACACCTCGGTGACTGTGTAGATGGCATCCGGATTGAGGTCTGGTGTCTTCGAGCCTTCAGGCGGGCCGTCGAACTGCATGCCTTCGACCACTTCGGGTGGGAAAATTTCGCGCGCTTCAAAGAAGACCAGATCGGCGTCATAGTCGCCGAAGGCATGCTCGGGCTCCAGATGCAGATGGGCTTCAAAGCCCACGCTCTGGCCCAGCAAGGTCTCTTCGACCTTGGGCAGGAGGTCTTCTCCGCCCAAGAGAAACTCCATCGGCTCGTTAAGCTCGTCTACCAATTGGCCCTGGGCATCTTCCAGACGCCACACCAGGCTCACGACACAGGGTGAGGAAATGATCATGGCGAGATCATCTCATGAGGCGCTGGGTCCTGTGTGAGGCCCGTGCGCGACTCGTGCTGCATCGGGCGGCAGTTTTCGTTGAGCGGCATCAGCGCCACTGCGCGCAGTTCGCGCCACAATGCGGGCATGAAATCGACCAAAACCTCTGCCTCCGCTGCGGCCACGCCGGTCACTCCCGCTGGCCCGCTGCCCATCGACCAAATCACGCCCTTGCTCGGAGGCATGTCGCCAGAGACCTTCATGCGGCGCTACTGGCAGAAAAAGCCCTTGCTGATTCGTCAGGCCATCCCGGGCGTGCGCTCGCCCATCGAGCGCAGCAAGCTGTTTGCGCTGGCCGGGCAGGAAGAGGTCGAATCCCGCTTGATCGTGCGCGAACATGCCACCGGTTCGGCTGTCGTGAAGAAGAGCCGAGGCAAAGCGGCGGTGTCAACGCCCGGTCAATGGCAGCTCACCCACGGCCCCCTGAGTCGGCGCAGCCTGCCGCCGCTGGATCAACCCGGTTGGACCTTGCTGGTGCAGGGGCTCGATCTGCACGTGCCGGCTGCCTACGACTTGCTGCAGCAGTTCCGCTTTGTGCCCGATGCGCGCCTGGACGATCTGATGATCTCGTATGCGACCGATGGCGGTGGCGTCGGCCCACACTACGATTCGTACGACGTGTTCCTGCTGCAGGTGCATGGTCAGCGTCGCTGGCGCATCGGGCCGCTGAAGGACACCCGTCTGCAAGATGACGTGCCGCTGAAGATCCTGACGCACTTCGTGCCCGAGGAAGAGCACGTGCTGGAGGCGGGCGACATGCTCTACCTGCCACCGGGCTGGGCCCACGACGGCATCGCACAAGGTGAGTGCATGACCTGCTCGATCGGCTTTCGCGTGCCGGAAGGCACCGATCTGGCGCGCGAGGTGCTGATCCGCTGGATGGAGGGCATGGACACGGCCGACAAGCCCCGGCTGTATCAAGACCCCAAGCAGGTTGCCACCAGCACGCCGGGCCTGATTCCCGATGCCTTGCGCCAGTTCACTGCCGACGCCGTGGCGCGCCTGATGAAGGACCCCACCGGGTTGCAATCGGCACTGGGCGAAATCCTGACCGAGCCCAAGCCACGCATCTGGTTCCAATCCGGTGAACCTTTGCCTGACGGCATGGGGGTGCGACTGGATCCGCGGACCCGCATGATGTACGACGAGCAGCGGGTGTTTGCCAACGGCGAGTCGTGGCGGGCGGGCGGTAAGGATGCCCGACATCTGCGTCAGCTGGCCGATCAGCGTTTCCTGCCGGCCTCCGTTGTGGCACAGGCCAGCGACGCAGTGCGCGAACTGCTCAACCAGTGGGCCGAAGACGGGTGGTTGCACCCCTTGGCGTGATGTGCCGCTCGTGACAAGATTGCACGCATGAGCGAAGAAACCGTGAATCCTTCGGGGGCGGCCGATGTCGGGGCGGAGGCCTCGGCGATTTCGGACCTGTCCGGTCGCATCAGCAGTTGGCGCGATTTTTCAGATCGTGTCAGCGCCGCCATGGCGATGGTCGCAGCGGAACCAGGTCCCATGACCCTGAGCGATCGCGATTTCGCTCACTGGCCGCTGGGGCAGCGGGAGGTGGTGGAGGCCTTCCAGCAATGGGTGTTGGGTTCGGCGCGCGAAATACGCTGCCACGTGCTGGCTGCGAGTTATGACAGCTTTGTGCGCGTGCATCCGCGCTGGGTGAACTGGCGCAAGCTCTGGGCCCATCGAGTGCCGTGTCACCAATCGCCAGAGGAGCTGGCCTTGTCGGTGCCCACCCTGCTAGTGCTACACGACAGGTTGGCTTTGAGAGTCCTGGAACCCCTGGTGGGCCGGGGCTTGTGGACCCGGGACCCCGCGGTCATCGGTGATTGGTTGGGTGAAGTTGATGTTATTTTGCAACGTTCACACGATGCGTTACCGCCGACCACGCTGGGGCTATAAGGGTTAGCCTGATACGCCGTATAATCAGCAGCTGAATACTGAGCGAAGCCAATGTGTGGCGTCGCACATATTTCCAATATCACCGGTTTTATTGACACTCCATTGAGGATAAAAGCATGAAAAAGTCGCTCCTGCTGGCTTCGCTGATCGCTGCCGTTGCCCTGGCTGCTTGTGGTAAGAAGGAAGAAGCTGCTGTTGACGCCGCTTCCGCCGCTTCCGAAGTCGCCGTCGCTGTTGAAGCCGCTTCTGAAGCCGCTTCCGCTGCTACGGACGCTGCTTCGGCTGCTACCGACGCTGCTTCGGCTGCTGTTGACGCTGCTTCCGCAGCCGTCGAAGCTGCTTCTGCCGCTTCGAACTAATCTTAGTTCGGTCGCGAAAAAAGCCGCTCTTCGGAGCGGCTTTTTTTATGTCTGAACGCTTCGTGCGTGCAGCATATGAAAAGACCCGGGGGCTTGCGCCATCCGGGTCTTGTATTTTTGTGAGGGGCGCCTGGGTGGCTCTCGGCCCTCCCCCGGGTGTGACCCCTCAGTTGAGTTCAGTCAGCAACTGTTGCGCAATGCGCTTGCCAGTGGCGCTGGTGGCGGCTTTGCCTTGCTCGTCGAGCACATTCACCACGCTGTTGTTGCCTTGGCCTTGCACCTTCACCTGATAGCGGCTCAGACCACCTCCGCTCTTGTCATCGGCGCCGAACAGGCGTGAGAAGAAGCCTGGCTTGCTGGCGGTGGGGTCGTTGGCGGACAGGCGCACTTCGAAGCTGCCTTGAAGGCGGTCACGATTTTCGACGGTGAAACCGCTGCGATCCAGGGCCAGGCCAACGCGACGCCAAGTGGTGTCCGGGTCGGCCGCCACCGTCAGGCCATTGCCTTGGGCATTGAGTTGAGCGATGTTGGGGGTGGTTGCAGGCGCAGCAGCGGCTCGGGTCGAATCGCGCTTGAGGGCGTCGGCCTCTTCCTGAGTGCCCCCCAAAACGATCATCAGGCGCGACAGCATTTCAGCTTCCAGGCCCGGATCGCTCGGGCGCGTGCGCCAGGTGGTCCGCTCTTTCTTGCTGTCTTCGTATTCTTCGCTCATGCCGCGATGGGTCACGTAGACCTCGGTGCCGTTCGCGGTCCGTTCGATGCGGGTGCGGTACATGTCACGCTCGCCGGTGTCGTAGAGCATGTCGAACACGCGACCCAGGGTTTGGCGGATCAGGCCGTCCTTGGGCACCTTGGCGCGGTTCTCGGCCCAGGTGGTTTCCATCACGCCGACTTCGGGCTGGTTGACCGCCAGGCTGAAGCCGTTGTCTTCCCAGAACTTGCTGACCTGGTTCCACACCTTGTCGGCAGGTTGATCAACCACCAACCAACGGTTCTGTCCCTGGCGTTCCAGTTTCACGCCACCTTTGGTGGCCACGGCCACAGAGGTCTGGCCGCTGGTGGCTGCTGCCTCAGCGCGGGTGAGTGTGCTGGCGCTGATGGATGCCGATGGCAGTTGGTTGTAACGGACCTGACCTGGCAACTGGCTCAGGTCGGGTGGCACATCCAGACGCACGGTTTTGGCGCCGCTGGTGCGGTAGTCCACCTTGTCGCCACCGAGGGCGTCGTTGATGGTGGAGCAGCCGGAGACCAGCAGCAAGGACGCCAGCGTGGCGCCCAGAACGAGGGGTGTCGATTGACGAGGTGTGTTCGGCATGTGCGGTGCGTGAAGGTCAGATCCCGACGCCTGTGGGTCGGGAGGAAGTCAGGATCGGAGGGGTTACAACACCCCGGACTCGTGCAGGGCGGCCTTGACCAGTTCTTGCGAAGCTGGCGTCAGGGGCGTCAAAGGCAGACGCAGCGCGCCACCGGTCTTGCCCATGTGGGCCAGGGCCCACTTGACGGGAATCGGGTTCGGCTCGACAAACAGTTGCTTGTGTAGCGGCAGCAGCTTCATGTGCAGCTCAATGGCGCGCTTGGCATCTTGCGCCATGGCGGCCTTGCACAGCTCGGCCATGTCGCGCGGGGCGACGTTGGCGGTGACGCTGATGTTGCCGTGACCACCCATGGTCATCAGGTGAACGGCCGTGGGGTCGTCGCCCGAGAAGATGGAGAAGCCCTTGGGCGCCTGCTTGATCAGCCAGGCAGCACGGTCGAGGTTGCCGGTGGCTTCTTTGATGCCGATGATGCCGGGCAACTGAGCCAGTCGCAGGGCGGTTTCGGGCAGCATATCGGCTACGGTGCGGCCGGGCACGTTGTAGAGCACCACGGGGATGTCAACCGCCTCGACGATGGCCTTGAAGTGCTGGTAGATGCCTTCTTGCGTGGGCTTGTTGTAGTACGGCACGACCTGCAGGGTGCAGTCAGCGCCGACCTTCTTGGCAAACTTGCTCAGCTCGATGGCTTCACGGGTGGAGTTGGCACCCGCGCCGGCCATGATGGGCACGCGGCCAGCGGCTTGCTCAACGGCCACACGGATGATTTCGCAGTGCTCCTCGACGGACACGGTCGGGGATTCGCCCGTGGTGCCCACCACGCCGATGCAGTTGGTGCCTTCAGCGATGTGCCAGTCGATCAGTTTGCGCAGGCTGTCGTAATCGACGTTGCCGTCTTCGAACAGGGGCGTGACCAGGGCGACGATGCTGCCAAAAATGGGTTTCATGGTGATTCCTTCTATCTGATCATTCTAATGGGCTGAAAGCGCGGATCTGGGTAGGGGCTTCGTCAGAAGCAACTCCAGATGCGTCCGGCCAGATCGACGATCAGATCGGGTGAAAAGTACAGCGAGAACACGAGCGCGAGCGCCACGGCGGCAGCGAGGTAGCCCAGGGCGATGCGGTGGCGGCGCTCCAGCATGTCTCAGTTTCAGAGGGTGACCGTGCGGGGCACGGGGGTTTGATGCTCCCGGATGGGGAAGTTCAACGCTGAGGCGACCACTCCCAACGCAATGGCCAGCCACCACACGACCTGGTAGCTTCCGGTGGCATCGTAGAGGCGTCCGGCCAGCCACACGCCCATGAACGAACCGATCTGATGTGAAAAGAACACGATGCCGCCCAGCATGGACAGGTGTCGCACGCCGTGCATCTGGGCGACCACGGCATTGGTGGGGGGCACGGTGGACAGCCAGAGCGTGCCCATCACGGCAGCGAACACGCCCACGCTCAGCGGTGACAGGGGCAGGCTGATGAACACGATCATGACCACGGCGCGGGTCAGGTAGATGCCCGAGAGGATCCAGTTTTTGCGCAGCCGCTGCCCGAGGGCGCCGGCGGCATAGGTGCCGATGACGTTGAACAGGCCGATGAGCGCGAGGGCCGTGGTGGCGACTTCGGGGCCGAGCTGCTGGTCTTTGAGGTAGCTGGGCAGGTGGATACCGATGAAGGCGACCTGGAAACCGCAGACGAAGTAGCCTGCGGTCAGCAGCAGAAAGTCACGGTGACCGAAGGCGTCGCGCAGGGCGGCCGAGGCCGGTTGGGGTGGCGGGGCGCTGGCGTTGGGTGCGGCCTCAGGGGCTTCGCGCAGCCCGAAAGCGATGGGGCCAATGAGCAGGGCGGACAGGGCCAGGGCCATCAGGGCGGCCGACCAATCCATGCGGTGCAGCAGGGTGCTGGCCAGGGGCACCATGAGGAACTGGCCAAACGAGCCGGCGGCGGCCGTGATGCCCATGGCCCAGGAGCGTTGTTGGGCGCTGATGTTGCGGCCGATGATGCCGTAGATGACCGAGTAGGTGCAGCAGGCCTGCGCCAGGCCGATGGTGACGCCGGTGGTCAGCAGGAAGGGCAGATGCTCGGTGGTGGTGGCCATGCCGAACAGACCGAGCGCGTAGAGGATGCCGCCGGCCCACAAGGCCTTGAACGCGCCACCGCGGTCGGCCCACCAGCCCACGAAGGGGCCGGCCGCGCCCCAGACCAGGTTCTGCAGCGCCAGGGCCAGGGAAAAATCCTCTCGCGACCAGCCGTGCGCCATGGTGATGGGTTGCAGCCACAGTCCGAAGGCGTGGCGGATGCCCATGGAGAGGGTGACGACGAGCGCGCCACACAGCAGCAGTTGCACCAGTGGCAGGGGGCGGGAGGATGATGGCATGGCAGGCAGGCGAGCGTGGGGCTCAAACCTGCATGTTCATGATATCGGTATACGCCTGAACGAGTTTGTTGCGCACTTGAACGGCCGACTGGAATCCCAGTTGGGACTTCTGCATCGCGATCATGGTTTCTTCCAGGCTGACAGTGGGGTTGTCAAACTGGACTTCACGCTGCATGGTGGAGGCCGTGGCCTGCGCCTGGCTGATGGAGCTCAGCGCGCCAGCAAAGGCGTTTTGAAAGCTGGGCTTCTCGACCGCAGCCGCGCTGCCGGTCGATGCCAGGCGGGTGTTGGCCTCGACCCGGCGCGCGACGTCGGCCATGCCAGCCTTGGTGGCGGCCTGTGCGAAGTCAAAGGGCTTGAGTTTGAGGTCCATGGTACGGATCTGTCCGGCGAAGGTGTGGTGCCGATCACCACACTTCGCACTCTAGCGGGGGGCTGGCAAGGTGATGCGCCGAAGAAGTTGGCAATTCGGGGGCTGTTTCGGCCACAGAGGGGGCGGGAACTCTCAATAATCAGGACCTGCCAAGGTGGGTTGAAGTGCCGAATCGGTTCGGTGCGCAATCCCATGCATCATGTCGCCCCATGGAAGTCTCCGTCACTCAACCTCAGTCCGTCGCGCCGCTGTCACCCAATCAGGTGCTGGATGCGAACGCGTCCCAGCCGCCCGGCTTTGCCCAGCGGGTGATGGCTTTGCCGGTTCAGCGCAAGCTGATGCTGGGGGGCGGGATTGCCGCCATCGTGGCTATTTTCGTGGCGATGATGCTGTGGGGGCGCGAAGGGGACTACCGCGTTCTGTACACCAATCTGTCTGACAAGGACGGCGGGGCCATCCTGGCGCAGTTGCAGCAGATGCAGGTGCCTTACAAGCACGCCGATGGGGGCGCGGCCATTCTGGTGCCGGCCGAGAAGGTGCACGATGTGCGTTTGAAGCTGGCTTCGGCTGGCTTGCCCAAGGGCTCCGTGGTGGGTTTCGAGCTGATGGAGAACCAGAAGTTCGGCACGACCCAGTTTCAGGAGCGTTTGAATTTCCAGCGGGGGTTGGAAGGAGAGCTGGTGCGCTCCATCCAGGCCTTGTCGAGTGTGCAAAGCGCACGCGTTCACCTGGCTTTGCCCAATCAGAACGGTTTTTTCCGTGAGCAGCAAAAGGCCTCGGCGTCGGTGGTGCTGACGCTGTACACCGGACGCACCCTGGACCGCGGTCAGATTGCTGGCATCGTGCATCTGGTGTCGTCGAGCGTGCCGGAGATGTCGCCCAAGGCGGTGAGCATCGTGGACCAGACGGGCGCTTTGCTGTCCGGGCCGCAAGAAGGCGTGGACCACGCCGGGCTGGATGCACAGCAGTTGCAGTACGTGCGCCAGATCGAGACCAACTATGCCCAGCGCATTCGGGACATTCTGGAGCCGGTGGTGGGCAAGGAGAACCTGCGGGCGCAGGTGACGGCCGAGCTGGATTTTTCGCAGACCGAGTCCACCGCCGAAGAGTACAAGCCTAACCAGGGCGCGCAAGCCCAGGCCACGGTGCGCAGCCAGCAGACGAGCGAGCAGTCCGGCAGTACGGGGGCCACGGCCGCTGGCGTGCCGGGTGCCACCACCAACCAGCCGCCTGTGCCGGCCACCGCGCCGATCAACGGTGCCTCGGCGCCACTGCAAGCAGCCCAGGTCAACGGGAGTGCATTGAGCAGCGGCAGGCGTGAGGCTGTGACCAACTACGAGGTGGACAAGACGGTGCGCGTGACACGCAGCGCCACGGGCAACATCAAGCGCTTGAACGCGGCTGTGGTGCTGAACCACCGCACGATCACCGATGCGAAGGGCAAGACCACGACGCAGCCGATTCCCGACGAGGAGCTGGAGAAGTTGACAGCCCTGGTGCGGGAAGCGATTGGCGTGGATGACCGCCGCGGTGATTCGATCAAGGTGGTGAACACGCCGTTCCAGGTCGTCAAGGACGAGCCGGTTGACACCCCCATGTGGCAGCAGCCTGAGACGGTGGACCTGATTCGCACCTTGGCCGTGCCCGGTGCCTTGACCCTGGCTGCCTTGATTGTGGTGTTTGGTGCCATTCGCCCGGCCATCAAGGCTGCACGGCCGGTGCCGGTGGACGATTTGGAACAAGGTAAGCTTAGCGCTGTGGTCGACGATGCACAGGAGTTGCCCGCTTTGAACGGTATGGGGATGGTGCTGGGGCCGGATGGTCAGCCGCTGACCGCGCTGGAGGCTCCTGGTACCGACCGTCGACTTGAATCCGCGCGTGCCTTGGCTCGGGGCAATCCGCAGGCGCTTGCCAATGTGGTGCGTGGCTGGATGAACAATTGAGCAAGGACGCGCGTCATGGACGATAAAGGTGTGGAAGATGCAGCCATCCTGCTGATGTCGCTGGGTGAGGAGGAGGCCGCGGAGGTCTTCAAGCATCTGGAGCCCAAGGAGGTTCAGCATCTGGGTGAGGCCATTGCCCGCATGAGGGCAGTGACCAAGGAGCGCATCGGCAATGTGCTGGACCGCTTTGCCAAAGAGTCCACCGAGATGGGCGTGCTGGTGGCCGACAACGACGAGTACATCAAGGCGGTGTTGCGCAAGGCGCTGGGCGATGACAAGGCCAATCTGCTGATTGATCGCATCATTCAGGGTAGCGACGTCACGGGCATCGAGAGCCTGAAGTGGATGGACGCGGGCTCGGTGGCCGAACTGCTGCGCAACGAGCACCCCCAGATCGTGGCGGCCATCCTGGTGCACCTGGATCCGGATCAGTCTTCGTCCGTGCTCAAGTTCTTTCCGGAGCGTCAGCGCAATGAGGTGATGGTGCGCATTGCCACGCTTGATGGCATCCAGCCTTCGGCTTTGAAGGATCTCAACGAGGTGTTGTCGCGGGTGCTGGCTGGTGGCCAGCAGATTCGCAAGTCGTCGCTGGGTGGGGTCAAGCCCGCCGCCGAGATCATCAACATGATGGGGTCGAGCATCGAGACCTCGGTGCTGGACTACATTCGCGAGGCCGATGGCGACCTGGCGCAGCGGATCATGGACAACATGTTCACTTTCGACGATTTGATCAAGCTCGATGACAAGGGCTTCCAGTCGCTGCTCAAAGAAGTGCAGACCGAGTCGCTCATCATTGCGCTCAAAGGGGCGTCGCCAGAGATTCGCGAGAAGGTGTTCAAGAACATGTCGTCGCGCGCCGCAGAGACGCTGCGCGAAGATCTGGAGTCACGTGGGCCGGTCAAGCTGTCCGAGGTCGAGGCTGAGCAGAAGGAGTTGCTCAAGATCGTGCGCCGTCTGGCAGATGAAGGCCAGATCGTGATGGGTGGTGGAGGCGACGATGAGTACGTCTAAGCCTGGCCAGCCGGGGGGCGGATCGCCCTCCAACCCGTACGCACGTTTCATTCCCCGTGAAGAGCTGGGTGCCTTTGCAGCCTGGAATCCGGAGACGTTTGAGCAACCACAGGCACCGAGCGCGCCGGAAGAAGGGGGCGTGCGCAAGCCGACCCTGGCCGAGCGTGCGGCCGCCGAAATTCGCCCGACGATGAAGACGGGCCAACCTGGGGGCAAGCCGGCAGCGCCGGGTGCGGCGCCTGTCGCCAGCGCGGCCACGCCGCGGCCTCCAAATTGGCGCCCGATTGTGGGGGGGGTGCCGGGCCAGGCAGAGGCCGAAGCATTGGCTCAGGCTCAGGCCGCCGAGGCGGCACGTGCAGCAGCACAGGCAGCAGCTGAACCGGCACCGGACTTGGATGCTCTGATCGAGTCGGCTCGCCAGAGCGGCTATCAGGATGGTTACCGCAACGGTCTGGCCGCACTGGAGACCTACAAGCAGGCTCAGTCGGAACAGATGGCCCACTACATGAACGAGCAGGTGGGCGCGCTCGTCGATGCGATGCAGCAACGTCTGGATGCCCTGGAGCAGCAGCTCGCGGGTCGTGTGGCGGGTGTGTCGTTGGAGCTGGCGCGACAGGTGGTGCGCAGCGAGCTGATCGAGCGGCCTGAATTGGTGGTCGAGGTGGCCGAGGAGGCCTTGTCTGCGCTGCTGAGTTCTGCGCGTCAGATCGTGGTGCGCCTGCATCCGGAGGATCACGCGGTGGTGCAGGGGCGCCTGGATGAGATCTTGCAGTCGAGGGGCGCACGCCTGGTGGCGGATGCGTCGATTCGGCGCGGGGGGTGTCTGGTGGATTCAGACATCGCCTTGGTGGATGCCACGGTGGAGGCGCGTTGGGAGCGGGCGGCTGGCGCCATGGGCCACCAGGCGCCCTGGCTCGGCGGGCATGAGAGCCGTGTGCCGACCGCGCGTGAGCCGCGTCGCCAGGACGAAGGCGTGCGCGGCGAAGGGAGCCCGAGGGCCGAGGCTCCGGATGACGCAGGTTTGGCATGAACGCGCGGGCCAAAAGCACTCTGCTGGACAGCTGGAACCGGTATCTGGACGACCTGGATCGCTGTGTGGCCACGCCTATGCCACTGGAGAGTCAGGGAAAGCTGGTGCGCGTGGCCGGGCTGGTGCTGGAGGCGGCAGGTTTGCGTCTGCCCGTGGGCGCGGTGTGCGAGATTCACTCTGAGAGCCGGGTCGAAAAAACCCCGGTGCTGGCCGAGGTGGTGGGCTTTGCCGGTGACCGTGCCTATCTGATGCCGACGGCCGAGGTGCATGGTCTGGCCAGTGGTGCCCGGGTGGTGCCCGTGAGCACGCCCGTGAACCCGCCGAGGCTGGGCCAGGTGAACCACCCGTGGCGGCGCAGCGAAGACCGCACCCGTCACATGCCCATTGGCGATGGGCTGCTGGGTCGGGTGGTCAATGCCCAGGGCGAGCCGATGGACCGCAAAGGGCCGCTGCAGGACGTGCGCAGCGAGCCACTGGTGCGTCGGGCCATCAATGCCATGGACCGGGACCCGGTGCGCCAGTCTCTGGACACCGGGGTGAGGGCGATCAATGCCATGCTCACGGTGGGGCGCGGCCAGCGTCTGGGCCTGTTTGCGGGCTCGGGCGTGGGCAAGAGCGTGCTGCTGGGCATGATGGCCCGCTACACGCAGGCCGATGTGATCGTGGTGGGCCTGATTGGCGAACGGGGCCGCGAAGTCAAGGAATTCATCGAGGACATTCTGGGCGAAGAAGGGCTGGCCCGCTCGGTGGTGGTGGCCGCGCCCGCCGACGCACCGCCGCTGACGCGAATGCAGGGCGCCAACTACGCCACGGCGATTGCCGAGCATTTCCGCGATCAGGGTCTGCATGTGCTGTTGTTGATGGACTCGCTGACCCGGTATGCGATGGCACAGCGTGAAATTGCCCTGGCCATTGGCGAGCCACCGGCCACCAAGGGCTATCCACCCTCGTGTTTTGCCAAATTGCCGCAACTGGTGGAGCGCAGCGGCAACGGCCTGAACGGCCATGGCTCCATCACGGCGTTCTACACCGTGTTGTCCGAAGGCGATGACCAGCAGGATCCGATCGCCGATGCGGCACGCGCCATCCTCGACGGGCACATCGTCTTGTCCCGCGAACTTGCGGAATCCGGACATTTTCCGGCAATTGACATAGAAAGGTCCGCTTCTCGGGTGATGACGAATGTCGCGGAGCCTCAACATATCGATGATGCGCGCCGGTTTCGGCAGTTGTGGTCCAAGTACAGCAAGGCCCGCGATCTGATCCAGTTGGGGGCCTATGTGCCCGGGCACGATCACGATCTGGACCAGGCGGTGCGTTCGCACCCGGTGATGGTGAAGTTGCTGCAGCAGGGTATGCACACGCCGGCCCACATGCCGGACAGTGTGGAAGCCCTTCACCAGATCGTCGCGCAGTGATAGGCTGAGAGGAGCCCCTGATGGGGGCGGGAGACAGATTCATGAGTGCCACGCAATCGCTGCTGATCGTGCTGGAGGCTGCCGAAAAGGCCCGGGACGAGGCCGTCGCTGTGCACGAAGCCCGGCGCAAGACCTATGAGGCGGCGCGTCAGCAGGCGCAGTCCCTCACCGACTGGCGCCACGACTACCAGAATCGCTGGCAGGCGCAGTTTCGGCAGTCCGGCGGCATGGAGATCGTGCGTTGCTATCAGGATTTCATGCAGCGGCTGGGTGATGCGGTGGGCGCGCAAGACCAGCAAGTGGTCCAGGCTCAGGCCTTGATGGAGCGCAGCCGCCTGGAGTTGATTGAGCGGGAGCGCCGCGTGGCCGCCGTGTCCAAACTGATCGACAAGCGTCTGCTGGAGCAACGCGCGCGCCTGTCTCGCCAGGAGCAAAAGGCGACCGACGAGATGGCCTCTCGCGCCTCGCGCCTCTCGGCGTCCATGCCAGGCGGCGTCAACCCGCTGGCCAGTACATCTTTGTGAGGATTTCGACATGAGCACACCCATCAAGTCATCCGTGATGAACGGACCGGGCCAGGTCGGCGTGTCGGGGTCCAGCGAAATGGTTGCCCGCCTGCAGGCACACGCCCGCGGTGCGCAAGCGCAGGTTGCACCGCAGAGTTTCGCCAGTCTGATGAGCCAACAGACCTCGGCCACGCGCGATGCGCCTGCGCCCAAGGCACCCGCCAAAGCGGCCGAGCGTCAGGCGCCGTCGAACGACCCGGCTGCGAAGGCCTTGGCCACGGCGCGCGCCAATGAGCAGGCGCTGTCACGTGCACGACAGCAGCAGGCCCAGGCGGCCCTGGCATCCGAGCAGGGTGCCCAGACGGGCAAACTGCCGACGCAGGCCCAAGCAGAGCGTTCCGTCCCCGGCGATGCATCACGGCGTGCTGAGCGCCCGGCGGCTGAGTCTGCCAAGGCCAAACCGACGGCTGAAGCGGAGCGTGGGGCTGAGGCATCCGACGCGAGCGGTGAGGCCAAGCCCGCCGCTGGTGACCCCGCGGGCATGATGGCCTGGCTGGCGGGCTTGCTGCCGGAGGCCAAGCCCGTCGCCGTGACCGGGGCTGAGGCTTTGGCCGAAGGAGCCCGGGATCTGAGCGCTGAAGGCGAGCTCAACTTGGCTGAACTCGCCGCGTCTGAGACCGACCCAGCTGCGCAAGCCGCACTCGACACCGACGCGCAGGCGAGCGGCGTCGCGCTGGATCCCTCGCAGTGGCAGCAAACCACAGCCTTGGCAGGTTTGCAGGTGGAAGCGATGCTGGGCCGTGCGGGCGCGACGGAGTCTTCGTTGGAGGCCAAGGGGGATGTGGGGGCGCTGTCGGGCCTGGCCGCAGGCGTGAACGTTCGTCCGGGTGGCTTGACGCCATCAAACGCACCGCGTCATGAGTCTGCCACCTTGCCGACGCCATTTGGACATGCCGATTTCAGTCAGGCGCTGGCCGACAAGGTCAGCCTCTGGGTGAATACCGCGCGCACCGATGGGCCCATGACGGCCGAGCTGCACCTCAACCCCGCCGACATGGGGCCCATTCAGGTGAAGATCGCACTTGAGGGACAATCGGCACAGGTCGATTTTGCTGCCGCAGCAGCAGAAACGAGAAAAGCCATCGAAGCCAGCCTGTCTGCGCTGTCGTCGGCCTTGAGCGATGTGGGTCTGAATCTGACGGGTGGGGGGGTGTCTTCCCAGACCGCCCAGCAGTCATTCGGGCAGCAGTCAGCCCCTTCTGAAGGGGCGCGTGGGGTGTCCTCCGCATCCTCTGCCGCTTCGGCATCAGAGGATGAGGGAGATGCCGCCTTCATGCGGGGTGTCAGTGCCCCGCGTGCCGGGCGTCCCGGCGGACTGGACCTCTACGCTTGAGGTGATGACCGCCTGGGCGGAGAATCAGGTGTGTTTCACGCCGCTTATTGATTCTTCATTGTCGCGCTGACTTCGAATAATCCACCTATGGGGTGGTGCCTGTTTGAGGCACGCACCTTGTCATCCAGGAGATACGCGAATGTCAGCTGCCCCCGCGGCCAATCAGGTCGAAGGCAAGGCCCCAGGAAAGGGGTCGAAGAAGAAGCTCATCCTCATTGTGGTGGGGGTGGTGGTGCTTCTGCTGCTCGCCGGTGGTGGGGCCCTCCTGCTGATGAAGAAGAACATGTCGCATCAAGCTGACGAGGGTGAGGATGGGGCAGAGACCGTGTCTCAGGCGGAGCCCGCCAAAGACAAGCCCAAAATCGATCCGAGCGCGCCGCCCATCTTCGTGCCGCTGGAGCCTTTCATCGTGAACCTGGCTGACCGCGAGACGGAGCGTTTCGCCCAGATCGGCATCAACCTGCAGGTGGACGACGCCAAGGTGGGCGACCAGATGAAGCTGTACATGCCAGCGATTCGCAACGCCATATTGCTGATTCTGTCTCGCAAGACGGCCACGGAGTTGCTGACAGCCGAAGGCAAGATTCAGTTGGCGGGCGAGATTCAGCGTGGCGCCGCGCGTGCCATGGGCTATGAGATCACCGAGCCGGAGCCTGAAGTGGTGGCGGAGCCGTCGGCCCAGGCCGATGCCGATGCCGAAGAGCCAGCCCCTGCTCCCAAGAAGCGTAAGAAAAAGAAGGTGGAGTCCTACAACCCCATCTTGCAAGTGCACTACGCGAACTTCATCATCCAGTGAGCGGTCGTCGAGTCTCTTGATCACCTCTCCAGCAAGCCACCGGCCATGAATCAGCAAATCCTCTCTCAAGACGAAGTGGATGCCCTCCTGCAGGGCATCACAGGCGAAAGCCAGAAGCTGGAGCAGGAAGAGGCGCCAACGGAGGGCGTGCGCGACTACAACCTCGCGCAGCAGGAGCGGATCGTGCGTGGGCGCATGCCCACGATGGAGATCGTCAACGAGCGGTTTGCGCGCAACATCCGCATCGGGCTGTTCAACTTCATCCGCAAGTCGCCCGAGGTGTCGGTGGGCAGCATCAAGGTGCAAAAGTACAGCGCCTTCCTGCGCGAAATCGTGGTGCCCACCAACTTCAACATCATGGCTGTGCGCCCCTTGCGGGGTTCCGGTCTGATCGTTTGTGAGCCGACGCTGGTGTTCTCGGTCATTGACGCCTTGTTTGGCGGGGCGGGCAAGTTCCACACACGCATCGAAGGGCGCGATTTTTCGGCGACCGAACAGCGCATCATCCGCCGTCTGGTGGACGTGATCACCGAGGAATACAAGAAGTCGTGGCAGGGCATCTACCCGATTGAGCTGGATTACCAGCGCTCAGAGATGCAGCCACAGTTCGCCACAGTCGCCACGCCTGGTGAGATTGTGGTGTGCTGCTCGTTCACGCTGGAAATCGGCGATGCGACGGGCACCATCCACTTCTGCATTCCCTACGCGACCTTTGAGCCGATCCGTGACATCCTGTTCTCGTCGATTCAGGGGGACTCGGTGGAGCCGGACCGCCGTTGGGTCAAGCTGCTGACGCAGCAGATTCAGTCGGCCGAGGTGGAGTTGGTGGCCGAACTGGGGCACGCCCCGGCCACCGTGGAGCAGTTGCTGTCGCTCAAGCCGGGGGATTTCATTGAGCTCGATCTGGAGAAGGTCATCCAGGCGAAAGTGGACGGGGTGCCTGTGTTTGATAGCTATTACGGGACGTCGAACGGTAAGTACGCGCTCCGTGTGAACCAATTATTGACGTCCGGCCATACTGGTTGGATTGGAGATCACAATGTCTGACCCCGCAGAATTCTCGCCCCCGGGCGCCGATGCCGAGCAGGACGCGATGGCCGCCGAGTGGGAGGCCGCGCTGGCTCAGCAGGCCACCACGCCTTCGGCTGGCCTGGCCTCTGACCCGTTCAGCTCGGCCGCGAGCGAAGTGAGCGATCCGGTGCAGCAGGCCACGCCCGCCGCGTTTGCCAATTTCGGCTCGTCCGCCCCAGCCATGCCGGCGGGCAACGACATCAACATGATCCTCGACATCCCCGTGCAACTGACGGTGGAGTTGGGGCGCACGCGTATTCCCATCAAGAACATCCTGCAATTGGCGCAGGGTTCGGTGGTCGAGTTGGATGCGCTGGCCGGTGAGCCCATGGACGTGCTGGTCAACGGCTTCCTGATCGCCCAGGGCGAGGTGGTGGTGGTCAATGACAAGTTCGGTATCCGTCTGACCGACATCGTCACGCCCTCGGAGCGCATGCGTCGCCTGAGTCGCGGCAACTGAGCACGGATCACGGACACGCAAGATGGACATGGCATCGACGGGTTTGTTGATCGTTTGGTTTGTGGTGATCGTGGCGCTGATCCCGGTCAGCCTGTGGCTGCTCAAGCGCTCGGGCTTGGCCAATGGCGCGATGGGCGGCACTGCCGCGCCCGTGCGGACGGTCGGCAATGTGAATCTGGGCCCCGGGCAGCGCATCGTCACCGTCGAGGTGGGCGAGGGCGAGTCCCGCACCTGGCTGGTGTTGGGGGTGACCTCGCAGCAGATCAACACTTTGCACAGCATGGCGCCTTTGAGCCCGCCGGTGGCACCGGGCGAGGCTTCGGCTCTTCCGCCCCAGTTCGCGTCGCTGTTGCGCAGCAAGCTGGCCAAACGTCAGGAGCCCCAATGATGCAGGCAGGCACGATGACGTGGGCGAGGTTCGCCAAGTGGGGCGTGGCCCTGGGTCTGGCGGGCCTGGGTACCGTGGTGATGGCCCAGACGGCCGTTGCGCCGACCGGGGCCGGCTTGCCGTTGATGGTGGGCCAGGGGGGCGGCAACAGCTACTCGGTGCCGATTCAGACGCTGCTGTTTTTCACGGCGCTGAGTTTTCTGCCGGCCATGCTGTTGATGATGACGGGTTTCACCCGCATCGTGATCGTGCTGAGCCTGATGCGCCAAGCGCTGGGCACGGCGTCGTCGCCGCCCAACCAGGTGATCATCGGCTTGTCGCTGTTCCTCACGATGTTCGTGATGGGGCCGACGCTGGACAAGGTCTACAAAGAGGCTTACGAGCCCTTCGCGGCCAACCAGATTTCGTTCAACGAGGCGCTGGAGCGCGGGCAGGGCCCCATGCGCGCCTTCATGCTCAAGCAGACGCGTCAGTCCGACCTGGGGCTGTTCACGCGTCTGGCCAAGTTGGAAGGTCAGGTGACGCCCGAGACGGTGCCCTTGCGCGTTCTGGTGCCGGCGTTTGTGACCAGTGAGCTGAAGTCGGCTTTCCAGATCGGGTTTTTGATCTTCATTCCCTTCCTGGTGATCGACATGATCGTGGCCAGTGTGCTGATGAGCCTGGGGATGATGATGCTGTCGCCGGTGATGGTGGCTTTGCCCTTCAAGCTGATGTTGTTTGTGCTGGCCGATGGCTGGAACCTGTTGCTGGGTTCGCTGGCCGCGAGCTTTGTGCAGTAGAGGGGCGGATCATGGAGTCCCAACAGGTATTGACGATTGCCCGTGATGGGCTGTTGACCCTCTTGATCGTGTGCGGCCCCATCGTGCTGGTGGTGCTGGCGGTCGGGCTGGTGGTGTCCATCTTCCAGGCGGCCACGCAGATCCACGAAGCGACGCTGTCGTTCGTGCCCAAGCTGCTGGCTGCGTTTGCGACGCTGGGCCTGGCCGGTCCGTGGATGCTGTCCACTTTGGTGGACTACATTCGCGGCGTGTTGCTGTCGATCCCGAGCGTGGTGGGCTGAGTGGTCAGCTTCACCGAAGCGCAGGTGCTGGCCTGGATCACGCCCTGGTTGTGGGCGTTTTTCCGCGTGGCCGGCATCTTCACTACTGCGCCGGTGCTGTCTCAAAAGACCATTCCGCGTCGGGTGCGCTTGTCGCTGGCCATTCTGATCGTGATCTGCGCGCAGCCGAGCCTGCCACCGATGCCGGACATTGCGATCAATTCACCGCAGGCGGTGATGGTGATCATCCAGCAGGTGTTGATTGGCCTGACCATGGGTTTTGCCGCGCGGGTGGTGTTTGCCGCGGTCGAGTTTGCGGGGGAGTTGATCGGGCTACAGATGGGCCTGAACTTCGCCAGTTTCTTTGACCCGATGATGGGCAACCAGGCCACGGCCGTGAGCCGCTTTTTTGGCACGGTGTCGCTGTGGTTGTTCATCGTCATGAACGGGCATTTGCTGCTGACGGGGGCGGTGCTGCAGAGTTTCCACGCCTTTCCGGTGTCGCCTGAACCGCTGGCTTTCCTCAATCAGGTGCAGCCGCAGGTCTGGGGCGCGGAGATCTTCAAGCTGGGGCTGTGGATCGCGCTGCCGGTGGTGTCCATGCTGTTACTGGTCAACATGGTGCTGGGGCTGATCGCCCGGGTGGCGCCGCAGATGAACGTGTTCTCCATTGGTTTCCCGGTGACACTGTCCGTGGGTTTCACGGGCTTGTGGCTGACCTTGCCCATGATGGAGGTGCCTTTGAGCATGGCGCTGGAGCGGATGATGGGCTACTTCCAGTAAAACCCGATGCGTCGGCCGGGGGGCACGTGGTTCGTTCGTAGAATTGCGGGATGTCATCCAAGCCGCCAGTCAAAGCCTCCACCCAGCCTACCGCCGAATACGGCGAGGGCTCGATCCGTGTTCTCAAGGGCCTGGAGCCCGTCAAGCAGCGTCCGGGCATGTACACCCGGACCGACAACCCCCTGCACATCATCCAGGAGGTGATCGACAACGCGGCCGACGAGGCGCTGGCGGGGTTTGGCAAGCGCATTGCGGTGACGCTGCACACCGATGGCTCGATCAGCGTGGAAGACGACGGCCGGGGCATTCCCTTTGGCCTGCACCCGGAAGAAGGGGTGAGCGTGGTCGAGATCGTGTTCACGCGCCTGCACGCCGGGGGCAAGTTTGACAAGGGCTCGGGCGGCGCGTACAGCTTCTCAGGTGGCTTGCACGGCGTGGGCGTGAGCGTGACCAACGCGCTGTCGACCCGGCTGCAAGTGACGGTGAGCCGCGACAAGCAGGTGGCGACGCTGGCCTTCAGCGGCGGCGATGTGATCGAGCCGGTGACGGTGCGGCCCGCCGCTTCGGGTGACCGCAAGAACGGCACCACGGTGCGCGCGTGGCCGGATGCCAAGTATTTCGAGAGCGCCGACTTGCCCAAGGGCGAGCTGGTGCACATGCTGCGCAGCAAGGCGGTGTTGATGCCGGGGGTGACGATCACCCTGACGCATGAAAAGTCGGGCGAGGTGCAAACTTGGCTGTACAAGGGCGGCCTGCGCGACTACCTGACGCAGTCGCTGACGGTCGACCCGCTGATCCCGCTGTTCGAGGGCGAGCAGTACGCCAGTGGCAGTGAGACCGAGAACTTCGCCGAAGGGGAAGGTGCCGCCTGGTGCGTGGCCTTCACCGAAGAGGGCTCGCCCATGCGCGAGAGCTACGTCAACCTGATCCCCACGGTGGCGGGCGGCACGCACGAGTCCGGTTTGAAGGACGGGCTGTTCCAGGCCGTCAAGGGCTTCATCGAAATGCATTCGCTGATGCCCAAGGGCGTGAAGCTGATGCCCGATGACGTGTTTTCGCGCGCCAGCTTTGTGCTGAGTGCCAAGGTGCTGGACCCGCAGTTCCAGGGGCAGACCAAGGAGCGTTTGAACAGCCGCGATGCCTTGCGGCTGGTGAGCACCTACGTCAAACCCAGCCTGGAGCTGTGGCTGAGCCAGCATGTGGAGTACGGCAAGAAGCTGGCCGAGCTGGTGATCAAGCAGGCGCAGGCGCGCCAGCGTGCGGGCCAGAAGGTGGAGAAGAAGAAGGGCTCGGGCGTGGCGGTGCTGCCGGGCAAGCTGACCGATTGCGAGAGCCGTGACCTCAGCCTGAACGAAGTCTTCCTGGTGGAAGGGGATTCGGCCGGGGGCAGCGCCAAGATGGGTCGGGACAAGGAAACGCAGGCGGTGCTGCCGCTGCGCGGCAAGGTGCTCAATGCCTGGGAGGTGGAGCGCGACCTGCTGTTCAAGAACAATGAAATCCACGACATTTCAGTGGCGATCGGGGTGGACCCGCATGGCCCGAATGACGAACCCGATCTGAGCGGGCTGCGCTACGGCAAGGTCTGCATCCTGTCGGACGCTGACGTGGACGGCTCGCACATCCAGGTGCTGTTGCTGACGCTGTTCTTCCGCCACTTCCCCAAGTTGATCGAGACGGGGCACATCTACATTGCCCGCCCGCCGCTGTTCCGGGTGGACGCGCCCGCCCGTGGCAAGAAGCCTGCGGCCAAGCTGTATGCGCTGGACGAGGGGGAGCTGACCGCCACGCTGGACAAGCTGCGCAAGGAAGGGTGTCGCGAGGGCAGCTGGGGCATCAGCCGCTTCAAGGGCTTGGGTGAGATGAATGCCGAGCAGCTGTGGGACACGACGCTGAACCCGGAAACGCGGCGTCTGCTGCCGGTGGCCTATGGCGAGCCGGGCTTTGACGCCACGGAAGATTCGTTCACCAAGCTGATGGGCAAGGGCGAGGCCGCCTCACGGCGTGAGCTGATGGAGCTGCACGGCAACGAGGTGGAAATCGACGTCTAACGTCGTTGGTCAGGGTGTGGCGGCGGGTGCGCCCAGCGTCAGCCACTGGTGGGCGAGTCTCGCAGCCCAGTCGGGCTGGGTGGTGTCGGCCTGCAGGGTTTCAGCCGCTTCCGCGGGCCGCAGGGCGGTGTCTTGGTGGAGTTGCTGGGCCAGCACGGACGTGTCGGCGTCGGACGCGTCGCGTGCGCCCTGCTGGGGGACCGCGAGTCGCGCGGTGATGCGGGCTTCCAGGACAGGACGAGGTGCTTCGCAATGCACGATGGCGAAGTGGCTGGGTGGCGATGACGCCAGTTGCCGGAAGCGATCACGCTCGTCGGCATCCAGAAAAGTGGCGTCGACGATGACGTGCCAGCCCGATTGCAGGCAGGTCTGAGCGAGCTCGCGCAGGTGCGCATAGGTGGCCTGGGTGCGGTCGCGGCTGTAGAGCGCGTGGGCGTCGACGTCGCCTGCCCCGGAAGGGGCAGCGGCGCCATCGGATGGGGCTGCAGCATGTGCGACCCCAAACAGCCTTTTTCGTTCGACGTCGGAGCGCAGGCGGATGGCCCCGGCCTGCTCCAGCACGCCTTGCGACACAAAGGTCTTGCCCGAGCCCGATACGCCGTGGGTGATGAGCAGGCGAGGGGCTATGGGCGCAATGAGGCTGTGCGCCAGCGCCAAATAGTCCGGCCCGTCGGGAGGCTGACCGGCTCCGGCCTTGATCCGCACCACCAGCGCGCGCACCAGCGCCCGGTAGACGAGGTAGTGGCGAAGCACGGGAATGCTGGCATGGTCGCCATTGGCGTCCAGGTAGGCATTGAGGAAGCGGAAGGCGAGGTCGGCGCGTTGGTGGGCCATCAGGTCCATCACCAGGAAGGCGACATCGCTGAGCGGGTCGCCCCAGCGCAGGCCGGGATCGAACTCGATGCAGTCGAAGGCGGTGAGGGTGCCGTCCAGCAGGACCACGTTGGCGAGGTGCAGATCGCCATGGCCTTCGACGATGCGGCCTTGTGCCTGGCGCTGGGCCCACAGCGGACGCAGCAGGGGCGCTTGGGCGTCCAGCCAATCGACAAAGGGGGCGCTGAGGGCCTCGCCCTCAATGTTGGCCAGGTTGCGCAGCACATCGCGGGTGGTTCGCTCGACCAGCGCGGGGCTGCCGTAGGGGGTGGACGGCGGCGCGACCTCGGCGCTCCGATGAAAATCGGCCAGATGGCGGGCGAAGTTGTCGAGCTGTGTGGGCTGGACCTGGCCCGCTTCCAAGAGTTCGCCGAGCAGCGCGCCGTTGGGAAACTGGCGCATGTGAACGGCGTACTCGATGGCCGGACCGGTGCCTCCCAGGACAGGGGCGTTGGGCGTGCCCGTGATGGGGGTGACGTCCAGGTAGAGGGACGGGGCCATGCGACGGTTGAGTCGTAGCTCCTCTTCGCACAGTTGTTGGCGCCGCGCCAGCGTGCTGGCGTCTAGAAACGGCAGGTGGAGTGGTTTTTTGAACTTCCAGGCGTCCTGACCGTCCAACAGCACCCACGAGATGTGGGTTTCGATGAGGCGGGCCTGGCGCTGCTGACGCAAGCGGTCCACCAGGGTCGTTGCGGACTGAAGGTCGGTGGGGGCGGTCGTCATAGCGTGTCCAGTCGTTCGCGGAGGGTGCTGGCCTGTGCCTGAATGGCTTGGACCGTCTCGGCGTCCATCTTGCTGAGATTTTTGTACACCATGGCCAAACGTGGGTTGCCTTGCAGCCGCTCGGCATGGCGCAGGTGAAAGTCCCAGTAGAGGGCGTTGAAGGGGCAGGCCTGGGGGCCGATCCGGTCCTTGTGGCGGTAATGGCAGCCCTGGCAGTGGTCGCCCATGCGGTGCAGGTAGCTGGCGCTGGACACATAGGGCTTGGTGGCGAGCAGGCCGCCGTCGGCAAACTGGCTCATGCCCAGGGTGTTGGGCAGCTCCACCCACTCGAACGCGTCGATGTAAACGCCCAGGTACCACAGGTGCACCGCTCGGGGCGACAGCCCGGCGAGCAAGGCGAAGTTGCCGATCACCATGAGCCGCTGGATGTGGTGCGCGTAGGCGTGCGTCAGGGACTGGCCGATGGCGTGGGCCAGGCAGGCCATGCGGGTGTCACCCGTCCAGAACCACTTGGGCAGCGGCAGGGTGTGGTCCAGCGCATTGTGGGTGACGTAGCCGGGCATGTGCGCCCAGTAGACGCCTCTGACGTACTCTCGCCAGCCCAGAATCTGGCGGATGAAGCCTTCGACGGCGGCCAGGGGCGCGTGACCGTCTGCCCAGGCTTGCTCGGCCCGAGCGACCACGTCCCGCGGGTTCAGCATCTTGGTGTTCAGCGCAAAGGACAGCAGGGAGTGGAAAACGCGCCAGCCTTGCTGGGTGAGGGCGTCCTGGTAGTCGCCGAAATGCGGCAGGGCCTGGGTGATGAAGGCGTCGAGGTGCTGCAGGGCTTCCTGTCGGTTCAGCGGCCAGGCGAGCTGATCCGCTTGCGGGTCGCCGAAGGAGCGTACGCCGGCGTCACACAAGGTTTGCCACAGGGCGCGGTGGTCGTGCGGGGTGCGCCAGTCGGCGGGCAAGGGGGGCGAGCCCTTCCAGGCTTTGCGGTTGTCGGGGTCGAAGTTCCATTGCCCACCGGCGGGTCGGTCGGACGTGTCAGGGGCGAGCAGCACATGGTGACGCACGCGCATGTGGCGGTAAAAGCGCTCCATCAGCCATTGCTTGCGCCCGGCGAAGAGGGCGGCGGCTTCACCGCGCTCGGTGTAGAAGTGCTCGCTGCTGACGCTGTGGCACGGGATGCCCTGTCGGCGGGACGCGTCTTGGGCCCAGGTTTGCAGTTGTTGGTTCAGCCGCCACTCATCGGGCTCCTGGTATTCGACCTGGGTGGCGCCGTAATGGGCCACGAGGGCGTCCAGGTTGTCGGTGAGGGACTGGCGGTTGGACGGATCGTCCAGGGCGATGTAGCGCGCCCGGTGCCCGTCCGCCTTGAGCTGCTGCGCGAACGCACGCATGCCCGCCACGATGGCCAGGATCTTCTGCGCGTGGTGCAGAACGTAGCCCATCTCGGGATGGATTTCCATCAGCACGTAGACCACGTCAGGCCGCGTCTCGCCGAACCAGCTGTGGCAGGGGTTGAGCTGGTCGCCCAGGATCAGTCTCAGCGTGGTCATGGCAAAAGTGTATCTGCGGGGCGGTGTAGGGCTTCAGCTTGGCCTCAGCTTCACCTGATGCAATCCCTCTTCTAGAGTTTTTGGGTGTGGATCTGATGGAAGCAATGCATTCGCCGCTGCGCTGGGGTCGCTGGCGCAGTTACATGGTGCTGTTGGCATTTTTTGTGACCTTGAGCGCCGTGCTGCGGGCGGCGCTGTGGCTCAAGACCGGGGCGCAGGCGCCTTGGGGTATCGGGCGGGCGTTTCAGGTTTTTGGCGTGGGCTTGGTGTATGACTTGGTGGCCGGTGCCAGCCTGCTGTTGCCTCTGATGGTCTTCCTGCTCTTGATGCCCGCACGCTGGCTGGAGCGGCGCTGGTTTCGCATCTGGATGGCGCTGGGCATGGTGGCCTGGGTCAGCGTGATGCTGTTCGTCGCGATCTCGGAGTGGATCTTCTGGGACGAGTTTGGCTCGCGCTTCAACTTCATCGCGGTGGACTACCTGCTGTACACGCACGAGGTGATCGGCAACATCCGGGAGTCCTACCCGGTGGGCGTGATCCTGTCGGCGTTGGCCTTGGTGGCCATGACTTTGGTATGGCGAGGTCGGCGTGTGTTGTTGCCCCGCTCCGATGCCGGGCATTCGCGCTGGGTGCGCTGGGCGCTGCCCCTGGGCGTCTTGGGCGCCGTGGGCTTGGCCCATGGCGTGGTTGATGGCAACTGGAAGAATCAATCCAGCAATCGCTATGTGAATGCCTTGAGCGGCGATGGGGTGTACGAGTTCTTCTCGGCCCTTCGCCACAACGAGTTGGACTACGAGCACTTCTACCAGAGCCTGCCCTCGCAGGAAGCCATGGCCCGCCTGCGCAGGCAGTTGCCCACGCCGCACGCGCGTCTGGCGTCAAACAACCCACTGGACCTGACCCGGGTCGTGGACGATGGGCAGCCTGAGAAGCGCCTCAATGTGGTGCTGATTTCGGTCGAGAGCCTGTCGGCTGACTACCTGGCCCATTTCGGGCACCAGCCCGGGCTGACACCCCGCCTGGACGCGCTGGCCGAGCAGGGTTTGCTGTTCACCCGCCTGTACGCCACGGGCACGCGCACGGTGCGGGGGCTGGAGGCCTTGTCGCTGTCCCTGCCGCCCACGCCGGGGCAGTCCATCGTGAAGCGGCCAGACAATGCCGACATGTTTTCGCTGGGCAGCGTGTTCGCCGCCAAGGGCTATGACACGCGCTATGTGTACGGCGGCTATGGCTACTTTGACAACATGAACGCCTTTTTCAGCGCCAACCACTATCAGGTGGTGGATCGCATGGCGATCCCGGCTGAGCGCATTCATCACGAAAACATCTGGGGTGTGGCCGATGAGGACCTGTTCACGCAGGCGCTGCAGGAGGCCGATGCCTCTCATGCGCGGGGCAAGCCCTCGTTCATGCATGTCATGACCACCTCCAACCACCGGCCCTACACCTATCCGGACGGCCGCATCGACATCCCCTCACACCAGAGCCGCGAAGGGGGCGTGAAGTACACCGACTGGGCGATTGGCAATTTTCTGGACCGTGCTGCCCAGAAGCCCTGGTTCAAGAACACGGTGTTCGTCATCGTGGCCGACCACTGCGCCTCAAGTGCCGGCAAGACCGACCTGCCGGTCGAGCGGTATCACATCCCGGCCATCGTCTACGCACCCGCCCACATCGCGCCGGCCAAGGTGGACCGCCTGGCCAGCCAGATCGACCTGGCCCCCACCTTGCTTGGCCTGCTGCACTTCAAATATGAAAGCCGCTTCCTCGGCTACGACCTGTTTGATCTGGAGCCAGGCCGTGAGCGGGCCTTCATCAGCACCTATCAAGACCTGGGTTACCTGACCGAGCATGCCTTGCTGAGGCTGGACTCGCGGGGAGGGGTGCAAACCACCTTGGTAGACCAGGGGGAGGACCGGGGGCGCGCCGCACCAATGGGATCCGAGCAGGTGGCCGACGCCATCAGTTGGTATCAGGGCGCTGCCTGGGCTTACCATCACCAGGGTCTGTCACTGATGGGTTTGCGCTCTCCAAGCTATGCGGGTCTTGCTGGTCGAAGATGATGTCTTGTTGGGTGATGGCCTGCAGCAGGGGCTGATTCAGCAGGGCTACGCCGTGGACTGGCTGCAGCGGGGTGACGAGGCCGAAGCGGCGCTCATGGCCCATCGCTACGACTGCGTGGTGCTGGACTGGCAACTGCCTGGGCTGAGCGGCGTGGACGTGTTGCAGCGCCTGCGGGCTCGGCGGGACACGACCCCGGTGCTCTTGCTGACCGCGCGCGATGCCTTGTCTGACCGGATTGCCGGACTGGATGTGGGAGCGGATGACTACCTCGTCAAACCCGTGGCGCTGGACGAATTGGGCGCTCGCCTGCGGGCGCGCATGCGCCGGGCCCTGGGACAAGCCAGCCCGGTCTTCACCTGTGGGCCCTTGGTGCTGGACCCTGCCCATCGTGTGGTGACCCTGCATGGCGAGCCGGTCGAGTTGGCAGCGCGCGAGTTCAATGTGCTGGCCAAGCTGATCAGCCAGCCGGGGCGCCCCTACTCGCAGGCGCAGTTGATTGAGTCGCTGTATGCCTGGGACGAGGATGTCTCCAGCAACGCCATCGAGGTCTACATCTACCAACTGCGTCGAAAGCTCGGAGCGGAGTGGATCAAGACCCTGCGAGGGGTGGGCTACATGCTCAACCCGGTGGGGGCGGCCTGATGCGGTCCTTGCGTGATCGACTGACGCGCTTGTTGTTGGCGGTCTTGATGCCGATCTGGCTGGGGATGGCCTTGACCTCGTATGTGTCGGTGCTGCGTGAGGTCGATGAGATCGACGCCCGACAACTCCATGAGGTCGCCCAGCCTTACCTGAGCATGTCCGTGCCGGGCTTGCAGAAGGCCCTGGAGTCTGCGGTCAGCAGCGACCACGACGATGACGAGCCGCCCTTGTCGGTGTTGCGCTGGGGTACGGATGGCGATTTGCGCTATCGCAGCCCGATGGCACCTGGCCTCGCCTTTGCGCTACGGCCCGACAACGAAGACAGTGAAGATGCGTCGCACACCGTCCAGCTTCAAGGCGAGCATTGGCGGGTCCTGTGGCACCTGGATCGTGCGCATGGGTCGTGGACAGCCGTCTTGCGGCCGATGACGGAGCGCAATGAGTTGGCTCGGGGGCTGGCCTTGGGCTTGATCCTGCCTTCTCTGGCGACTGGGCTGGCGCTGGTGTTGGTGGTGCGATGGGCGGTGCGCCGTGGGCTGATGCCACTCAAAGATGTGGGACGTCAGGTGTCGCAACGGCAAGGGCAGGACCTGTCACCCATTGATGCGAGCGGGGTGCCGCGCGAAGTGGCGCCGCTGCTCAAGGAGATCAACGCCTTGCTGGCGCGACTGGACCGGGCGCTGTCCCTGGAACGCCAGTTCACCGCCGACGCCTCGCATGAACTGCGCACACCGCTGGCCGCGACCTTGGCACAGATCGAGGTGGCCCAGGGCGCCGTGGACGCGGGGCAGCGTGACACCGCCTTGCGTCAGGCACGCTCCGGGCTGGTGCGCGCCAGCACGCTCACCGATCAGCTGCTGGCGCTGGCCAGGCTCGATCACCACCTGGACGCCGGGCTGGACCGCAGCTCGCGCGCCGCCTGGCCGGGCTGGCAGCCTGTGCTGGACGTGTCGGAGCTGGTGCGAGTGGAAATGGCCGAGCTTGCGCTGTCGTCGGTGAAGGCGGACGTGGCTTTTTCGCTGGATGTGCCGCAGCAATCCTGTTGTGTCGCCGCCCAGCCGGAATGGCTGCGCCTGGCTTTGCGCAATCTGCTGGGCAATGCCCTGAAGTTCACGCCGCAGGGTGGACAGGTGCAGGTCACGGTCAGCGAGTCGGCCGAGCAGGTGAACGTGGTGGTGCAGGACTCCGGCCCTGGGGTGCCCGCCGACCTGCTGCCGCAACTGGGGCGCCGTTTTGCACGGGGGGATCACACCCGCTCGGGCTCAGGCCTGGGCTTGTCTATCGCGGCGCGCGTGGCGGAGTTGCATGGCGGCGCTTTGCGCTTTGAGACTGCGCAGGGCCTGAAGGTGACGCTGACACTGCCGAAGTGAGGGGCGTGCGGTTGTGGCGACAACGGTCCGAGCAGTACTTGACCTCGTCCCACACCTGCGCCCATTTTTTGCGCCACGCAAACGGGCGCTGGCAGCAGGCGCACACCTTGGTCGGCAGATCGGCTTTCTTGCGCATGCGCATTCAGAACTCCAGCGTCAGTTGGGTGGCTTGCGGAGATGGTGCGGCGCTAGAGGCATTGCGCCGGGCAGGGGCACGTCCAGCGGGCCGCTTGCGTGAACCATGCCGTGTCACGATCGCGGCTTTGCCTGCTTTCACATCCGGTTGGGCGCGCAGACTGTGCAGCCGTGCCTTGGCCGTGCGCGTGGCGATGTCCAGGTCCACCACCGGCAGGGGGATGTCGACACCGACCTGCACACCGCAGCGCGCTTGCACATCCGGCGGCATGCGCCACGGCTCGAACAACCACGTCTGAGGCACCTTGCGCAGGTAAGGCAACCAGCGCCTCACGAAGTGCCCGTGCGGGTCTTGGTCGTGCGCCTGCTTGATCGGGTTGTAGACGCGGGTGGTGTTGATGCCTGTCGTGCCCGATTGCATCTGCATCTGGCTCCAGTGGATGCCAGGCTCGTAATCCAGAAACTGGCGTGCCAGCCACAGCCCGACCGGGCGCCAGTGCAGCCACAAGGGGTAGGCCGCCACCGACACCAGCATGGCGCGCATGCGGAAGTTCAACCAGCCGGTGTGGCGCAGCATGGTCACGCAGGCGTCCACCAGGGGCCAACCGGTGCGCGCCTGAATCAGCGCCTGAAAGTGCGCCTCGTTCCAGTCGTCCTCCCGCAGGCCGTTGTAGCCTCGGTGCAGGTTGCGCCACTCCAGCTCCGGCTCGGACTCCAGCTTCTGGATGAAATGGCAATGCCAGTACAGGCGGCTCATGAACGCCTGCAGTCCGGCACGGTGTCGGCTGGCGCTGGGGTCGTCGGCGGGCAGCGTGGCGATCTGGTGGCGCGCGGCTTGCACCACCTCGCGCATGCTCAGGCACCCGTAGGCCAGGTAGGGCGACAGACGCGAGCAGGCGCTGGGGGCCGACAGTGGCGAGGAGATCCCACCCCGATACTGCGCACACCGGTCGGTGAGGAAGTCCTGCAGCACGGCCAACCCCTCTTGCCGTCCGCCCCTCTGGCGTCGCTGTGGCAGCTCGGCAGGCAGGCCCAGCTCGCTGGCGGAGCGCGGCGAGGGCTCGACCCAGGGCAAGGCCACGTCCTGCAAGGGCGGCGTGAGCACCAGCGCGTGGGCCATGTGGTCCTCCCAGTGCGTCTGCCAGGTGTTGCGGTTGGCCAGGCGCCTGACCACACCAAACTGAGGCCATTCGCGCCAGATCACCCCGTTCGCACGGCACCACTGCGCCACCGCACGGTCGCGCTGAAAGGTGAGGTCGTTGCCGGTTTCCTCGTGGGCGACCAGGCGGGCGAAGGGGGCCAGGGCATGCAGCCGCTGCAAGACGGGCACCACCTCGCCGGCGACGACGTGCAAGGGCGCGCCCAGCGAGCGCAGCTCATCGGCCATGTCGTGTAAGCTTTCGGCGATGAAGGCATGGTGCTGGGCTGCGGCATCGGGCTGGGCCCACAGGCTGGGCTCGACCACGTAGAGGCAAAGCACCGGACCCAGGCGTGCGGCCTCCGCCAGGGCGCGGTGATCGGCCGCCCGGAGGTCACGTTTGAACCACACCACGCTGTATGTCATGGCGCCGAGCATAGGAAACCCGGCGCCCGTCTGTGCGGGCTGTTTGGGCTTGAATCGATTCAAAGCGGCGGCAAACGAAAGTGCTTTCCTCACCTTGGCGCGACTTGGCTGCGGGGCAGGGCGGGGGGATGCGGCAAAATCAAGGGTTCCGTCAGGCGACCGAGGTCGTTTGAGCCGCCCCTCCACTTCGTTCCACTGCGTGGAACCCCTTTGAGCGACGATGTCCCAGCAAACGATCGACTTCAGCCCAGCCCGTGATGACGATGGCAGCGCGTCCCTGACGCTGGCCCATTACGCCGAGCGTGCCTACCTGGAATACGCCCTGAGCGTGGTCAAGGGCCGGGCCCTGCCCGATGTGTGCGACGGGCAAAAACCTGTGCAGCGCCGCATCCTGTACGCGATGGAGCGCATGGGCCTGGGTTTCAGTGGCACCAATGGCGCCAAACCGGTCAAGAGCGCTCGCGTGGTGGGTGACGTGCTGGGTCGCTACCACCCGCACGGTGACACGGCCGCGTACGACGCCATGGTGCGCATGGCGCAGGACTTTGCGCTGCGCTACCCGCTGGTCGATGGACAGGGCAACTTCGGCTCGCGCGATGGCGATGGTGCCGCCGCGATGCGCTACACAGAAGCCCGCCTGACGCCGATCTCGCGCCTGCTGCTCGACGAAATCGACATGGGCACGGTGGATTTCATCCCGAACTACGACGGCTCGACCGAAGAGCCACGCCAGCTGCCCGCGCGTTTGCCCTTTGTGTTGCTCAATGGTGCCAGCGGCATTGCCGTGGGCCTGGCCACCGAGATCCCCAGCCACAACCTGCGCGAGGTGGCCTCGGCCGCCGTGGCACTGATCAAGAACGAACACCTGCCCGACACGGAGCTGTTCGACATCATCCAGGGCCCGGACTTTCCGGGCGGCGGCCAGATCATTTCCACCCCGCAGGACATCCAGGACGCCTACCGCAGCGGCCGGGGCAGTCTGAAGGTGCGCGCCCGCTGGAAGATCGAAGAGCTGGCGCGCGGCCAGTGGCAACTGGTCGTGACCGAACTGCCGCATGGCACCAGCTCGCAAAAGGTGCTCGAAGAGATCGAAGAGCTGACCAACCCCAAGATCAAGAACGGCAAGAAGGCGCTGACGGCCGAGCAGAACCTGCTCAAGGCGACCGTCTTGTCGGTGCTGGATGCGGTGCGTGACGAATCGAGCAAGGACGCCGCCGTGCGCCTGGTGTTCGAGCCCAAGACCCGGACCGTGGCCCAGCAGGAGCTGATCACGATCTTGCTGGCGCACACCAGCCTGGAGACCTCGGCCTCGATCAACATGACCATGGTCGGGGCGGACGGCAAGCCCACACAAAAGAGCTTGCGGCAGATGCTGACGGAGTGGATCGGCTTCCGCATGGAGACGGTGACCCGCCGCACCCAGCATCGCCTGGGCAAGGTGCGCGACCGCATCCACATCCTCGAAGGCCGCCAGCTCGTTTTGTTGAACATCGACGAGGTGATCGCCATCATCCGCCACAGCGACGAGCCCAAGGCCGCGCTGATCGAGCGCTTCAAGCTGTCCGACCGTCAGGCCGAGGACATCCTGGAAATTCGCCTGCGTCAACTGGCGCGGCTGGAAGCCATCAAGATCGAGCAGGAGTTGTCCGAGCTGCGTGCCGAAGAGGCCAAGCTGGACGACATCCTGAACAACCCGGGCGTGCTCAAGCGCACCGTGGTCAAGGAAATCGAAGCCGATGCCAAGCAGTTTGGCGACGAGCGCCGCACCCTGATCCAGGCTGAAAAGCGGGCCGTGGCCGAGGTGAAAGTGCTGGACGAGCCGGTGACCGTGGTCATCAGCGAAAAGGGCTGGGTGCGCGCCCGTACCGGGCATGGTCACGACCCGGCTGGGTTTGCCTTCAAGGCGGGCGATGGCCTGTATGGCACGTTTGAATGCCGCACGGTGGACCCGCTCATCGTCATCGGCAGCAACGGGCGCGTGTACAGCGTGGCCGTGAGCGCCTTGCCGGGTGCGCGCGGCGATGGCCAGCCCATCACGACCATGATCGAGCTGGAATCGGGCACGCAGCCGCTGCACTACCTGGCAGGCCAGGTGGACCAGACGGTGCTGCTGGCCAACAGCGGAGGCTTTGGCTTGCTGGCCAAGCTGGGCGACCTGGTCACGCGCCAGAAGGGCGGCAAGGGCTTCCAGACGCTGGACGAGGGCGACAAGGTGCTGCCGCCGGTGCTGGTGCAACCCGCGCACACCCAAGTGGCCTGCCTGAGCGAAGACGGCCGCATGCTGGTGTTCGGTCTGGACGAGCTGAAACTGCAGTCCAATGGCGGGCGTGGTTTGACACTGATGGACGTGGACGCGCAGAAGGCGCCGCTGATCTCGGTGGCGTCCTGCCACAACGGGGTGCGCGTGATCGGCACCACGCGCGGGGCCAAGCCCAAGGAAGAGGATGTGCGCAACTCCGCTTACGTGGCGCACGTGGGCAAGCGTGCCCGCAAGGGCAAGGCGGTAGACGCCTTCCAGAAGGTGTTCAAGCTGCAGGCGCTGGCCTGATTCAGCTGGGCGTTGCCCAGGCTGCCGCGCTGACGGTGGCCAGGGGCGGTGCCGCTTACACCCGCACCACGGTGACCGAGCAATCGGCCTCGGCCACCACCTGGGCACTCACGCTACCGAGGTAGCGCCGCAGAGCGGAGTTGCCGCGCGCACCCATCACGATGTGATCGACCTGGTTCTTGCTGGCGAACTCGACGATGGCGGCGGCCGTGTCCGGGGCCTCCAGCACATGGAAGGTCAGGCGCTGCTCGTCCAGCCCCAGTTGCTGCTGGAGCGGGCGGGCCCAGTGCTTGATGTGCACCAGTTGCTGCACATGCAGGCTGTTGCCCTCGGCGTCGGTAAGGGTGTCCATCGCAATGCGGTTGGTCTTCATCACGCTGACGCAGGCCAGGCGGGCGCGAGACTCGGTCTGCATGATGCGGCGCACGGTGCCCAGCAGCTTCTTGTCGAGTGCTGGCGTGCTGTTTCTCACCCCGATGGCCACCATGATGATGGGACAGCGCTCCACGTGCTGGGTCGCCGTGGCATCGGGCTTGGGCTCGGCGCCCACGGCCTTGAACCAGCGCTTGAAGGTGTCCAGCCGGCCCTGGGTGCCCAGCTTGTGGGCACGGGCCGTGAGGGCGATCTGTTCCGGATGCTGCAGTTCCAGCGCCAACTGGGCGGCGCTCTGGTAGCGCAGGTCGGGGTTCACCTCCAGGCAGTGCAGGATCACCTCCTGCAGCCAGGGCGGAAGGTCCGGCCTGTGCACGCGGGGGGGCACCGGGTCGGTGTACAGGCGCTTGCGCAGGCCCACCACCGTCGAGGGTTGACCAAAGGGGCGCTCGCCCGTGGCCAGGTGATACAGCATCACCCCCAGCGCAAACAGGTCGCTGCGCGGGTCGTTGCGCACGAACTGCACCTGCTCGGGCGAGATGTAGGGGCCGGTACCCATGGGCAACTCGAACTCTTCTTCGAGCAGGTCGGGAAGGTGATCGTGGCGTGACAGGCCGAAGTCCACCAGCACCGCCTCGCCCGTGGGGCGGAACAGGATGTTGCTGGGCTTGACGTCCAGGTGCACCACATGCTGTTTGTGCAGCGCGTGCAGGGCCTGGGCCACTTTCTGCCCGATGTCAGCCACCTCGTCTACAGACAGGGGCGCGTCGTCCAGGCGCGGGCGCAGCGAGGTGCCCGAGAGATGCTCCATCACGATGTAAGGGCGGCTGGTGAAGTCCCCCTTGGCGACAAAGCGCGGCACATGGGGGCCCTGCAGCATGGGCATCACCATCTGCTCGACCTCGAAGCCCACGATGGTGGCCGGATCTTCCCCGCCCTTGATGCGCGGGATCTTCATGATCAAGGGCAAGTCGCCTGGCCCGTCTACCGGTTCGACGTCCCACAGCGTGGCCATGCCGCCCTGGTGCAGGCGCTCTTTCAGGCGGAAACCGTCGATGACGGTGCCGGCTTCCAGTCGGTTGCCGGGGGAGTCATCGCCCATGGATCAACCTCTGCGCAAAAGTGGCCGGCAAGCCGGCATCGATGATGCGCTGCGCGGCGGTGTCGTGGTCGTAGGGCACGCGAAAGAAGGTCAGCGTGGCGCTGCCCGTGTCGAAGGTGGCGTAGCAGGCGGCGGGATTGCCGTCGCGCGGCTGGCCGACCGAGCCAGGGATGGCCAGCCAGCGTCGTGCCGGTGACAGGCTGATGGGCACGCCGTCCACCGGCATGAACTCGCCCGATTTGCCCAGGTTGGACAGGTGGTACAGGCACTGCTGGTGCACGTGCCCGCAAAACACAAAGGGTTGCTGGCTGGCCAGAAGGCTGCGTGATGCCTCGGAGCGGCCTTGCAGGTATTCCCAGTGCGCCGGGTCGTGCGCATTGGCGTGGGCCATCAGGCAGGGACCCACCTCGGCGGTCAGGGGCAGGGCGGTCAGCCAGTCGCGCTGAGCTGGGCTCAGCTGCGCAAAGGTCCAGGCCAATGAGGGGCCGACGTGTGCCGACATCTTGCTGGTGGTCTCGGCGCTGAGCGCGTCGTCGTGGTTGCCGCGCACCAACACGGCGCCTTCGGCCTCGCGGGCTTGGGCGAATTCCACCACCCAGACTGGGTCGGCGCCGTAATCGACATAGTCGCCCAGCATGACCAGTTGGTCAAAACCTCGCTCCTGAGCGTGCTGCCACACTGCCTCGACGGCCTGTCGGTTGGCGTGGAGGTCAGACATCAAGGCAATTTTCATGAGGAGCTCACAGACAAGGCGCCCACAGTCTAGCGATGTGGTGCCCCGTCGTCAGCCCGTATCTGCCCGAGGTGCGGACCCAAAGGGTGTGTGCTTCAGACCTTGAAGACCTGCACGGAGTCAGACACCACCTTGGCGCGGTCGGCCAAGGAACTGGAGGCGGCGGCAATCTGTTCTACCGCGGCCGCGTTCTGTTGCGTGATGTTGTCGAGGTGAGAGACGGCGTGGTTGATCTGCGAAATGCCTTGCAGCTGCTCGGTCACGCCGTGGCTGATGGTGTCGACCAGATGGACCACCTCGGACACCGAGCCGAGCGCCTCTTTCATCGTGTCCTGCACGGAATCCGAGAGTTCGCTGCCTGCCTTGATCTTCTCTGAGGAGTCGGTGATGAGCTGTTTGACTTCGCGTGCGGCCGTGGCCGTGCGCTGCGCCAGCGCGCGCACTTCGGAGGCCACCACGGCAAACCCACGTCCTTGTTCACCCGCCCGCGCGGCTTCCACGGCGGCATTGAGCGCGAGGATATTGGTCTGGAAGGCGATGGAGTCGATCACCTGGATGATGTCGTGGATGCGCCGTGATGAGTCCTCGATTGTGTGCATCGTGCGCGTCAGGTCGTCCACGGCCACGCCGCTGCGTTGGGTGATCTGAGCGGTTTGACGGGCAATGTCGGCGGCTTGGCCTGCGGTGGCTGCGTTCTGGCGGGCCGTGCTGGTGATCTGGTCCATCGACGCCGCCGTTTGCTGCAAGTCTGCGGCTTGTGACTCGGTGCGTGAGGAGAGGTCGTGGTTGCCAGAAGCGATCTCCTGGGTGGCCACGTTCATCTGATCGACCTCGGTGCGGGCATCTTGCACGGTGGTGGCCAGGTTCACCTTGAGCTGGTTGAGGGCGCGGGCGAGCTTGCCCATGCCGCCACCCCGCTGGCTGGTGATGGAAACCGACAGATCGGCGCCTGCCAGGGTGTTGGCCATTTTCAGCAGCTCGCCCAGAGGCTGAGTGGCCACACGGGCGAACAAAATTTTGGCCAGCACAAGACTGATCAACCAACAGCAGCCCAGAACCGCCCAGGCACCCAGGCCAAGTTCGCCACCGGCTGCGCCCGCGCCGACCGCCAGCGCTAGGGTCACCAGCACCATGACACCCAGCGTGAGGCGATTGGCCATCTCCAGTTGTGAGGCCTGAACGATGCGGCCTATGAGGGTGTTCTTGCGGACCTGGCCGTTGTTCAGCGTGTGCACCAGTTGGCCGGACTCTGCCTCGGCACGCATGCGTGCATACAGGCGGGTGGCGCCCTCCACGGCTTCACGACTGGGCTTTGTTCGAACTGACATGTAGCCAGTGGGTTGACCGTTGCTCAACAGTGGCGTGACGTTGGCCTGCACCCAGTAGTAACGGCCATCGGCACGGCGGTTCTTGACCAACGCGGACCAGGGGCTGCCGCTGCGGATGGTGGCCCACATGTCGCGGTAGGCCTCGGAGGGCATGTCGGGGTGACGGATCAGATTGTGGGGTTGACCTACCAACTGCTCACGGGTGTAGCCACTGACTCGAACGAACGCCGGGTTGCAGTAGAGAATATGGCCCTTGAGGTCGGTGGTCGATACCAGAGACTCTCCCTCAGGAAAGGGATATTCTTCGTCGAGAACGGGCAGGTTCAAGCGCATGAGCGGCTCCTGTGTATGGCGACAACCACCAACATCGGGGATTGTTAAATTCCCCGCATTGTCGCGTTAACCCGTGTGTTGAAGTGGCTTTGTCGCATCATGAGCGTGATTCGCGCAAAGAAAAAGGGCAAACTTCATCGAAGTTATTTGTGCGGTGGGCAGATTTGTGGTCAAACCGTCACGCCCGGCTTTGGGGTGAATCAGGCATGATGTCAGGCCGTTGCAGACTTATCACATGCTGACTCCCGAACAAGAAGCCGTGGTGCGCGCCATCCGCAAGCTGGTGGATTTCTGGCAGATCACCGCTGATGAACTGGACATGGGGCCACAGCCCGCCAGGGCGCCTGCGCCCCCGCCGCCAGCCCCTACAGGACCCAAATACCGCCACCCGCTGACCCAGCAGACCTGGGATGGGCAGGGGCTGCAGCCGTCGTGGCTGAAAGACGCTTTGACGCGCGAAGGCTATACCGTCGAGGAGCTGCGCGTGCTGCCCGATGCGCACGCATAGTAAACTCGCAGGCTGGTCTCTCCCAGTCGTCTAATGGATAAGACAGCCCCCTCCTAAGGGGCAAATCTTGGTTCGATTCCAGGCTGGGGGACCACTTCAGGCCTTGAGCATGCCCTTGGTTTCAATGAAGCCAATCACCTCGCTCAAGCCCGCCTGGGTCTTGAGGTTGGTCATCACGAAGGGGCGCAAACCTTGTGCTGTCTGGCGCATGCGCGTTGTGTCCGCCGCCATGATGTCCAGATTGGCCCCCACGTAGGGCGCCAGGTCCGTTTTGTTGATCACGAACAGGTCGCTCTTGGTGATGCCTGGACCGCCTTTGCGCGGGATCTTTTCACCCGCAGCCACGTCGATGACGTAGATCGTCAGGTCGCTGAGTTCGGGGCTGAAGGTCGCTGCCAGATTGTCGCCGCCTGACTCGATGAACACGATGTCGGCGTTGGGGTACTTGGCCAGCATGCGGTCCACGGCCTCCAGGTTGATTGAGGCGTCTTCGCGGATGGCCGTGTGTGGGCAGCCGCCGGTTTCCACACCCATGATGCGGTCCGGATCGAGCGCGCCGGCCACGGTCAGCAGGCGTTGGTCTTCCTTGGTGTAGATGTCGTTGGTGATGACGACCAGGTCGTACTGCTCACGCATGGTCTTGCACAGCATTTCAAGCAGGGTGGTTTTGCCGGAGCCAACCGGGCCGCCCACGCCCACGCGCAGGGGGGGCAGTTTCTTGGTGCGGCCAGGGATGTGATGAAAGTTGCTCATGATCGGAACAGGCGTGAGTATTGGTGTTCGTGCTGGGCACTGAGGATGGCCAGCATGGGGGTGAAGGCCTGGCGTTGGCTGTCGGGCAGGGCCAGGGCGTGTGCGATGGCATCGGGGATGGCATCGATGAGGATTTGCAGGATGCGCTGACCGGCGCTTTGGCCCAGGGGCACGGCCTTGATGGCGGCCTGCACCATGTTCTCGGCCCAGCCGAAGGCAAAGCTGAGCAGCGCTTCCTGTTGCGCGGCGGCCAGGGTGTCGCCGGTGGCTTGGGCAGGCAGGCATTGCGCCACGGCCAGGGCAAAGGCGACGGGCCAGTTGGGCGCCGGGGTGAGGGCCGCGCATTGGGCCAGCCGTCTGTCGGCGGGGTTGGCCAGGGCGTCTCCCGAGCGGTTGCGCAGCCACTCCACCAGGGAGCGGCCCATCTGCTCGGTCTGCTGGCGCAGTTCGCTGGTTTCGCGGGTGAGGGTGACCCAGGTGTTCAGCTCGGTGATGCGGGCCAGGTCGTGGCGCTGCCAGGCGGCCACGGCCCGTGAAACGACCTGGAGATCAGCGCGGGCCAGGCTGAGGCGCAGTTGATGCAGCAGCCAGTGGGCGGCCTCGGCCTCGGTGGTGACGCGGCCGGTGTCGATGGCCGACTCCAAGCCCTCGGAATAGCTGAAGCCGCCGACCGGGAGGGCAGGCGAGGCCAGCCACATCAATTGCAGGCGGGCGGCAGCGCTCAGTGGCGCAGGGCGGGTGAGAACACGGGGCATGGGGCAGCGAGGGTTGACCTGATGGAGTCAAGCAAGCCCCGTGCCTGTGCGCTTCGTTTTGGTGCGTCGGATGCAGGACGCACCGTGATCTGGCGGTGATCGCGGTGGTGCGGTGGCCGCTCAGTGGTCGTGACCGCATCCGGGGCCGTGGACGTGCGGTACCGGGGCAGCTTTGATGGCGATGCCGATGGGTTTGCCGCGCGAGGCGGGGGCTGTCGTGCCATGGTCGTGACCGCAACCCGGGCCGTGAACGTGTCCCGGCTCGTCGTGGCCGTGCGCGTGGGTGTCGTGGGCGTGACCGTGATCGTGATCGTGGTGCGCATGGCCGTGACCACCGGCGGCATAAGCGCCGCCCTCCGGCTCGAACGCGGCCTGGGTCTCGCGCACGGTCAGGTGCATGGCGCGCAGCATGTCGGCCAGCACATGGTCGGGCTCGATCTTGAGGTGGTCGGCCTGCAGTTCGATCTGAACGTGGCGGTTGCCCAGGTGGTAGGCCGCGCGCGTCAGGTCAAACGGCGAGCCATGCTCGCTGCACGGGGTGATGACGAGCACGTTCTGGGGCGCGGCTTCCACGCGGATCATGCTGCCGTCTTCGGCCACCAGCACATCGCCACCGCGCACCACCGTGCCGCGCGGCAGGAACACCCCGAGGGTGCGGCCCTGGCTGTCCACGGCATCGAAGCGGCTTTTCTGGCGCACGTCCCAGTCCAGTTGCACTGCGGCGGCGCGTTTGAGCAGCACAGGGGCCAGGCCTTGGCCCTGGGGAAGGAGCTTGTTGACGGTCAGCATCGGGGTTCGCTTTGCACTTCAGAGGCGTGAAGCACAAAGTGTAGCGACCCCGTGCTGACCTCAGGTGCCGGAGGGGCTCAGTTGGAAGAAGGACACGGAAGCCAGCAGGCGATCGGCCTGCGACTTCAAACCCTCTGCGGCTTCCGTGCTCTGCGCCATCAGCACCATGTTGTGCTGGGTGGCTTCGTCGAGGCGGTGCACCGTTTCACGCACGTTGCCAATGCCTTGGGCGTGCTCCTGGCTGGTGTGGGTCAGGTGCGTGATCAGTTGCGCCACCTCGTCGATGGTGTTTTGCAGCGTGTGGATGGTGTTGCCGGTCTGTTCCACCAGCCCGGCGCCTTCGGTGACTCGGTTGGCGCTGTCCACGATGAGCTGTTTGATCTCGCGGGCTGCGTCGGCGGAGCGCTGCGCCAGGGAGCGCACTTCCGAGGCCACCACCGCAAAGCCGCGGCCTTGCTCGCCAGCGCGCGCCGCTTCCACGGCGGCGTTCAGGGCCAGGATGTTGGTCTGGAAGGCAATGCCGTCGATGACACCGATGATGTCGCTCATGCGCTTGCTGGAGGTGTGGATGCCGCGCATGGTGTCGATCACGCGGGTCATGGAGCTGCGCCCCTCCTGGGCCACCTGGCGCGCGGTGGAGGCCAGTTGGCTGGCCTGGTGGGTGCGCGTCAGATTGTCAGAGATGTCGACCTCGATCTGCTGCAGGGCCTGGCTCGATTGGGCCAGCTCGTTGGCGTGCTCTTGTGAGCTGCGCGACAGGTGGCTGGCATCGGTGGCCACCTGGTGAGATGTGACGGCCAGTTGTTCGGACTGGTCACGCACCTCGCCGGTGAGCTGCAGCAGGTTGGTGCGCATGCGGCGCATGGAGGTCAACATGCGGCCCAGCTCGTCCTGGCCGGCTTCCACGTTCACCGAGTGCGACAGGCGGCCTTCGGCAATCGCCTCGCTGACCTGCATGGCGGCCAGGGCAGGGCGGCTGACCGAGCGGGCGATGAACCACGCCCACACGGTGCCCAGCACCAGCGTGATCAGGGTCAGCGCACCGATCAACCACTGCGCGGTGGCGGTGGTGTTGGCGAAGTTTGCCTGGGCGTTGCTGGTGTGTTGTTCGACACTTTGCAGGAGCTTGTCGCTCTGGCTCTTCACCGCGGCGGCTGCAGGCAGCAGCGCCGCGTTTTCCTTGTCGGCGGCTTGCATGGTCTGGCCGGTTTCCACCAGGACCAGCACTTCGTTGCGCGTGCCCAGATAGCGTTGATGTTGGGCTTGCAGCGCTTGGGCGGATGCCTGCACCGCGGTCGCTGGGTTGTCAGCCATCTTTTTGAGCACTTGGGCGATGGTCTGGTCAGCGGCCAGCAACTCGGGCTTGAAGCGCTCGACCACCTCGGGCATGCCGGCGGAGCGGATGATGGCCTGTGTTTTGACCAGATCTTGCTGGAGCAGGGTGTTGACCTGGCTGCCTTGCTGTCGCACGACCAGCGCTTCTTCAAAGACCTGGTGCAGCGAGCGGCTGCGCTCGATGCCGAGCATGCCCAGCAACGCGACAACGCACAGCAGGGTGAGAATCAGGCCAAAGCCGAAGGCCAGGCGGGTGCCGACCTTCCAGTCACGGAGTCGAACGAAGAAATGCACGGGAATCCTGTTGCCGGGGGCGGCATGAACCCGTCATGTGGGCGCCTCCCATCCCGTTCATGACGATGGCCCACCTGCGCTCAAGCGCAGCACGACCGTCGCCATCTTCCTTGCCCATCACGAAAGGAATGTGTCAGCTTGGGCGCTTCGTGAACGATCCCCGAACAAAGCTGTGTTCATAGATCGGACATGAAAGCGTCATGCGCATGACACGGGGGCTTGCTAAGCGGGTCAGAACAGGAAGTAACGCTGCGCCAGTGGCAGGCTGACGGCCGGCTCACACGTCAGCAATTTGCCGTCGGCACGGACCTGGTAGGTCTGGGCGTCGATCTCCATCTTGGGCATGTAGCTGTTGTGCACCATGTCCGTTTTCTTGACGCTGCGGCAACCCTTGACGGCCACCACCTGCTTGGCCAGCCCGTATTGCTGCGGCATGCCGGCGGCGATGGCGGCCTGGCTCATGAAGGTGAGCGAGGTGCGTGAGACCGCACCGCCAAACGCGCCGAACATCGGGCGGTAGTGCACCGGTTGCGGCGTGGGGATGGACGCGTTCGGGTCACCCATGGCGGCCGCGGCGATGAAGCCACCCTTCATGATGATGCTGGGCTTGACGCCGAAGAATGCGGGGCGCCAGATCACCAGGTCGGCCCATTTGCCTTCTTCGATGCTGCCCACCTCGTGCGCCACGCCGTGCGCCAGCGCCGGGTTGATGGTGTACTTGGCGACGTAGCGCTTGATGCGGGCGTTGTCGTGGCGGTCGGTGTCGCCGGACAGTTTGCCGCGCTGGGCCTTCATCTTGTGGGCGGTCTGCCAGGTGCGCAAAATGACCTCGCCCACGCGGCCCATGGCCTGCGAGTCGGACGAGAACATGCTGATGGCACCCAGGTCATGCAGGATGTCTTCGGCAGCAATGGTTTCGCGGCGGATGCGACTTTCGGCAAAGGCCAGGTCTTCGGCAATCGACGCGTCCAGGTGGTGACACACCATGAGCATGTCGAGGTGCTCGTCGATGGTGTTGATGGTGAACGGCCGTGTCGGGTTGGTCGAAGACGGCAGCACATTGAGCTCGCCCACCACCTTCATGATGTCGGGCGCGTGGCCTCCGCCCGCGCCTTCGGTGTGGAAGCTGTGGATGGTGCGGCCCTTGAAGGCGGCCACCGTGTCTTCCACGAAGCCCGATTCGTTGAGCGTGTCGGAGTGGATGGCGACCTGGATGTCAGTCTCTTCGGCCACGCTCAGGCAGGTGTCGATGGCGGCAGGCGTGGTGCCCCAGTCCTCGTGCAGCTTCAGGCCGATCACGCCGGCGTTGACCTGCTGGCGCAGCGCTTGGGGCTGGCTGGCGTTGCCCTTGCCCAGAAAGCCCAGGTTCATCGGGAAGGCCTCGGCGGCCTTGAGCATCATGGCGATGTTGGAGGGCCCGGGCGTGCAGGTGGTGGCAAAGGTGCCGGTTGCGGGGCCTGTGCCACCGCCGATCATGGTGGTCACGCCGCTGTTCAGAGCCTCTTCGATCTGCTGCGGGCAGATAAAGTGGATGTGCGTGTCGATGCCGCCAGCGGTGACGATCATGCCCTCGGCGGCGACGATTTCGGTGCCCGGGCCAATGACGATGTCCACGCCCGGCTGGACGTCGGGGTTGCCGGCCTTGCCGATCTTGACGATGCGGCCTGCCTTGATACCGATGTCGGCCTTGACGATGCCCCAGTGGTCGAGGATCAGGGCGTTGGTCAGCACGCAATCGCAGGCGGCCATAGCGCCAGGGCCGTTGGCCACCTGGCTCTGACCCATGCCGTCGCGGATGGTCTTGCCGCCACCGAACTTCACTTCTTCACCGTAGCCGCCGGCGCGCAGGGTGTAGTCCTGCTCGACTTCGAGGATCAGGTTGGTGTCGGCCAGGCGCAGGCGGTCGCCCACCGTGGGGCCGAACATTTCCGCGTAGGCGCGGCGCTGGATGCTTGCCATCTTGGCGTGTCCTTCTAGAGATTCCGGTGATGCGTGGGAGGCCGACGAGGTGTCAGAGCGGCCCCTGGGTCAGGCCCCGAAAGCCGTAGACCACGCGGGCGCCGGCGTAGTCCACCAGCTCGACCGTGCGTTGCTGACCGGGCTCGAAGCGCACCGCGGTGCCCGAGGCGATGTTCAAACGCATGCCCTGTGCGGCGGGCCGGTCAAAGCGCAGGGCACCGTTGGTTTCGGCAAAGTGGTAGTGCGAGCCCACCTGGATGGGGCGGTCGCCCGCGTTTTCCACCACCAGCGTCAGGGTGCGGCGACCTGGGTTGATGGTCAGGTCGGGGCCGTCGATGAGCAGCTCGCCCGGTGTGATGCCATCGGACATCATTTGCGCCCCTTGAACCAGATCACCCCCGCGATCAGGGCAGCCACAACGACGAAGCCCAGCACATCGGTGCTGTGCCAGTGGGAAATGCCGGGCAGGCCGTGACCTTCGTGGGCGTGCGCAGTCTGAACAGCCAGCAGGCCGGCGGTGAGGATCAGGATGGTGTGCTTCATGATGGTGCGCGATGGGTTGAGTTTCGGGTTCATGCAATAGGTTGGTGCACGGTCACCAATTTGGTGCCATCGGGGAAGGTGGCTTCGATCTGGATGTCGGGAATCATGTCGGCCACGCCGTCCATGACGTCCTCACGGCTGAGCACCGTCTTGCCCTCGCTCATGAGGGCGGCCACGCTCTTGCCGTCGCGGGCGCCTTCCATGATCGCCGCCGAGATCAGGGCCACCGCCTCGGGGTAGTTGAGCTTGAGGCCACGGGCCTTGCGCCGCTCGGCCAGCAGGGCGGCGGTGAAGATCAGCAGCTTGTCTTTTTCGCGTGGCGTCAGTTCCATGGTGTCTTTTCAAGGCCAAAGCAGGGGGCCGCGTACCGGCGGCATCGAAATTGCGGTGTCAGGGTACGGATTGAACTCACACCATGCAAGACCCAGACCTGCTTCACCCCCCCGAGCCTGCCAGCGACGCTTTGCAGCGCGTGGTGAAGGTGCGTCGGGACTACAACCGCTGGGTGGCGTCCGAAACCCTGGAGGACTACGCGCTGCGCTTCACGCCGCGCTCGGCCCGGCGCTGGAGCGAGGCGCGGGTGGCCAACACGGCCTTCGGGGTGGCATCCTTTTTGGTGCTGGAGGCCTTGGGGGCGACCCTGTTGGTGGACCATGGCTTCATCAACGCCTTCTGGGCGATTCTGGCCACAGGGCTCATCATCCTGCTGGTGGGCTGGCCCATCAGCGTGTACGCGGCCCGGTATGGCCTGGACATGGACCTGCTCACGCGGGGCGCGGGCTTTGGCTACATCGGCTCGACCATCACCTCGCTGATCTACGCGTCCTTCACCTTCATCTTCTTTGCGCTGGAGGCGGCTGTGATGGCCTATGCGCTGGATCTGGCGTTCGACATCCCGCCGGCCTGGGGCTATCTCATCTGCGCGCTGGTGGTGGTGCCGCTGGTCACCCACGGTGTGACGATCATCAGCCGCCTGCAGCTGATCACGCAGCCCATCTGGTTGGTGATGCTGGTGCTGCCCTTCATCTATGTGTTCCGCGACCACCCGAACATCTTGCAGGATCTGGCAGCCTATCCTGGGGCTTCGGGCGCCTATGGCGAGTTCAACGTGCTGGCCTTTGGCTCGGCGCTGACGGTGGGCATTGCCCTGATCACGCAGATGGGCGAGCAGGCTGACTACCTGCGCTTCATGCCCGAGAAGCGCCCGGAGCGTGCCGGGCGCTGGTGGGCGGCGGTGTTCGTGGGTGGGCCCGGCTGGGTGATCTTGGGCGTGTTGAAGATGCTGGGCGGCGCGCTGCTGGCCTGGCTGGCCATGAGCTACGCCATTCCGGTGGCGCGCGCGGTGGACCCGAACCAGATGTACCTGGTGGCGTGGGAGAAGATCTTCTCTTCCCCCTCTTGGGCCATCGGCGCGGTGGCCTTGTTCGTGGTGATCTCGCAGCTCAAGATCAACGTCACCAACGCCTATGCGGGCTCCCTGGCGTGGTCGAACTTCTTTGCGCGGCTCACGCACAGCCACCCCGGGCGGGTGGTGTGGGTGGTGTTCAACGCCCTCATCGCCCTGCTGTTGATGGAGCTGAACCTGTTCCAGGCCCTGGGCAAGGTGCTGGGCCTGTACTCGAACATCGCCATTGCGTGGATGGTGGCGGTAGTGGCCGACCTGGTGGTCAACAAGCCGATGGGGTGGTCGCCCAAGGGCATCGAGTTCAAGCGCGCCTATCTGTATGACATCAACCCGGTGGGCGTGGGGGCGATGGGCCTGGCGTCGCTGGTGTCGGTCATGGCCTATGTGGGATGGCTGGGCGAGTTGGCCCAGGCCTTTTCTGCTGTGCTGGCCATGGTGGTGGCGTTCACGACCTCGCCCCTGATCGCCTGGGCCACGCAGGGGCGGTATTACCTAGCGCGCACGCCGGAGCCGGCCACGGCGCCCGAGGCGTCGATGCCGCCGGAGCAGTGCGACGAGGCCGGTGCCGATGGGGGGCAGCCCCTGAGCCGGGTGATCCGCATCAAGGCACTGCACCGCTGCACCGTGTGCGAGCGCGAATACGAGGCCGATGATGTGGCCCATTGCCCGGCCTACCAGGGCTTCATCTGTTCTCTGTGCTGTTCGCTGGACGCCCGCTGCCAAGACCTGTGCAAGCCGGCGTCGGCCCGCTGGGCGGAACAGTGGCGCAACATCGGCCGCGCCGTGGTGCCGGCCTTCGTCTGGCGCCGGGTGGACACCGAGCTGGGGCAGTTCTTGTTGATCATGCTCGTGCTCACGCCCCTGCTGGCGGGGGTTTTTGGCCTGGTCTACCAGCAACAGGTGCGCGACATGGTGTCGCTTGACCTGGGCTCGACGGTGGCCACCGCAGCCATGCTGGAGTCGGCCTTCGTCAAGGTCTTTGCGGCCTTGCTGCTGATTGTGGGCGTGGTGGGCTGGTGGCTGGTGCTCACGCACAAAAGCCGGCAGGTGGCGCAGGAGGAATCCAACCGCCAGACCCATCTGCTGGTACGCGAAATCGCTTCGCACCGCATCACCGACGGCAAGCTGCAACAGGCCAAGCAGACGGCCGACCAGGCCAACCAGGCCAAGAGCCGCTACATCTCCACCATCAGCCACGAGCTGCGCACCCCGCTCAACGGCATCCTGGGCTACGCCCAGTTGCTTGATGAAGACGCGCAGCTGCCTGAGCACGTGAAGCACGCCGTGGGCGTCATCAAGCGGGGCGGGGACCACCTGCTGTCCCTGATCGAGGGCACGCTGGACATCGCGCGCATCGAAAGCGGCAAGCTCTCGCTGGACGTTAAACCCGTGCGCCTGGACGAGTTGCTGCAGCAGATCACCGGCTTGATCGAGAACGAGGCGCGCGCCAAGCACTTGCGCTTCGTGGCCGACATCGAGCCCCATCTGCCCGAAGCCGTGCGGGCCGATGAGCGCCGGGTGCGCCAGATCCTGCTCAACGTGCTGGGCAATGCCGTCAAGTTCACGACGGTGGGCCAGGTGACCTTCAAGGTGCGCTACGCCCGCGAGATTGCGCTGGTCGAAATCAGCGACACCGGCCCCGGCATCGCCCAGGCCGAGCTGGACAAGGTGTTCGAGCCCTTTGCGCGCGGCTCATCGGCGGCTGGCAACTCGGCCGGCGGCACCGGGCTGGGCCTGACCATCAGCAAGATGCTGACCGACCTGATGGGCGGCGAGATGCAGGTGAGCAGCCAGGAGGGCGTGGGCACCACCTTCCGCATCCGCTTGTTCCTGCCGCAGGTGCGGGCCTCCGAGGTGGCGCAGCGCGTGATGCAGGGTCAGCGCACGGGCTATGCCGGCGAGCGCCGTCGCATCTGGGTGGTGGACAACGAAGAGGCCGATCGCGGCCTGCTGGTTCGCATCCTCACGCCGCTGGGGTTTGAGGTGACGCCGCTGGCCTCCGGGCTGGATTGCCTGGCGCATCTGCGTCAGGTCCCGACTTCGCAACATCCCCATGCGCTGTTCATGGACCTGGCCATGCCCGGCCTGGACGGCTGGGGCACCTTGCGCACCATCCGCGCCGAAGGGCTGAGCACGGCGCCGGCTGCCATCGTGTCGGCCAACGCCTTCGACAAGGCCTTGGACAACGACGTGGGCATCACGCCCGATGATTTCATCGTCAAACCCGTGCGCGTGCCCGAGTTGCTCGATTGGCTGGGGCGGCACTTGCATCTGGACTGGATCGTGGCCGAGCGCCCGGCCGAGGTCAGTGCGTCGCCAGGGTCACAGCATGATGCTGAGGCCTGCCCGTCCATGCAGGCGCTGCGCAGCCTGGAAGACCAGATCCACGCAGGCTATGTCCGGGGCGTTCACAAGGCGCTGGACCAAATCGCCGCAGCCGAGCCGCACTGTGCGCCCTTTGTGCAGCGCATGCGCACCCTGGCACGCCAGTTCCACCTGGACGCCATGGCCAAGCTGATCGACGAAGCGCTGGCGCAGAGCCAGGACCAAGCCGAGCAAGCAAAGCCGTCCGACGGCCCGGCCCAAACGGTCCATATGGCCGTGCCCACCCTCTGAGACCGATGAGCGACCACCCCATGTTCGACCGACTTGACCGCAGCCGCACCGACATCGTCCTCATCGTGGACGATGTGCCGGACAACCTGTCCCTGCTGCACGATGCCCTCGATGAAGGGGGCTATACCGTGCTGGTGGCCACCCATGGCGAAGCGGCCTTGCAGCGCGCCAGCCAGGCGGTGCCCGACATCATCCTGCTCGACGCCATCATGCCGGGCATGGATGGTTTTGAGGTGGCGCGACGCCTGAAGGCGCAGCCCGACACCAGCCACATCCCCATCGTGTTTATGACGGGGCTGACCGAAACCGAGCATGTCGTGGCGGCCTTCTCGGCTGGTGGGGTGGACTACGTGGTCAAACCCATCCGCCCGCGCGAGGTGCTGGCCCGCATCGAGTCGCACATGCAGGCGGCAAGGCAGTCGAGCCAGGCGCGCAATGCGCTCGACGCCTTTGGACATGCCTCGCTCACCGTGCACCTGCGCGAGGGTAAAGTGCTGTGGCAAACCCCCTTGGCGCGCAAGCTCTTGCAACGCTACTTTGACACCCCCGAGGCGGTGGCGCCGCCGGAGTTGCTGGACTGGCTGCGCCTGGCCGTGTCACGCTTTCAGGCTGACACGGCGCAAGATGGGCCGCCCACGCCTGCACCCAGCTGGACGGTGAACCAAGGCCAAAGCTGCCTGCGCTTCACCCTGCACCAACCCACCGGCGACGACGAATGGCTGCTGGTGATGCAGGAAAGCTCCGACCAGGCCGCCATGGAGGCCCTGAGCCAGACCTTCAAGCTCACCACCCGCGAAGGCGAGGTGCTCTACTGGGTCGTCAAGGGCAAGACCAACCGCGACATCGGTGACATCCTGGGCAGCAGCCCGGCCACGGTCAAGAAGCAGCTGGAGAGCGTGTTCGCCAAGATGGGGGTCGAGACCCGCACAGCGGCGGCCGGGCTGGCCCTGAGCCGGGTGGGGCAGCTGAAGGCGCGTTGACCGTGGGCGTCTTCAGAGCTTGGGGACGTCCAGCGCTTGCGGTGCGTAGCCTTGGGACACCAGCCAGTCACGCAATGCCAAGCCCGTGGCCACAGGCCAGTAGCGCACCTTGGCAGGTTCGAGCCGCTTGTAGTCTGCCAATTCCTCACCCAGGACAATGTGGCCGGTACAAGGTACGTGATACGCCAGGATGATCTGATTCTGGCGCTCAAACCGGTAGTGACCGATGAAGTGGGCTGTTTGTGCGGTCAGGCCCAACTCCTCGTTCACCTCGCGCTTGACGGCTTCGTCAGGGCTGCTGTCGGTCTTCTCCAGAAAGCCCGTGATGAGCGCATAAAACGGGGCAGCCCAGGCCTTGTTGCGGGCCAGGATGATGTGCCCTTCATGCTCCACCACGGCCGCGACGACGGGAACCGGGTTGTCCCAGTGCACAAAGCCACAATCGCGGTCCGGGCAGCCTAGCCGTGTCACGCCATGATCGTCTCGGCTTTGCAAGAGTTGGGCACATTGTGGGCAGTACTGGTAGCTCATGATGGGCGGAGGCTTTTCAACAAGGCTCGTTGCAATCGGGTGGAGGCGGCGGCCAGCGTGACTTTGTGAGGCTCGGGCAGCGCATCCCAGCGGGGCTCAAACGCTTGCGCGGCAGCGTTCAAGGCATCTTGAGAGGCGGCCAGCACAATGTCATTGCCGCCCTCGTCTGATTCAAACGACAGTGTGCCCCCGTCGAACACCCGCCCCACGCGCTTCATGATGTCGCGTGTTTGTTCGGTGTCGGCCTGCACATTGGCCACCATCACCCCCTGGGGAGCCAAGGCCGCCTTCACGCGTCGGTAAAAGCCGGGTGAACACAGCGCATCCGGGATGCCATCGCCCGTGAAGCCGTCGACGAGGATCACGTCGAACTGATGCGTGGGCTTGGCGAGAAACGCCGCCCCATCGGCACAGACGATGCGCGAGCGTTCGTCATCGGGCGGGATGCAGAAATCCTGGCGCAGCTCGATCACGCCGGGGTTGATCTCCACCGTGGTCAGGTCCGTCTCAGGCAGGTGCTTGTGGATGTACTTGTGCAGCGCGCCGCCGCCCAGCCCAATCATCAACACCGACCGTGGTGCCGGGTTGAACAGCAAAAATCCCATCATCGCGCGGGTGTAGTCCAACACCAACTCATCGGGGTCGGCCAGGCGCATGCAGCTCTGGATCAGGGACGACTCGAAACTCAGGGAAAGGGTCTGGCTGTTCTGGTGCAGCTTCGCTTGCTCGCTCATGCCGACAGTGTCGCATGGGGGCATCTGACGTCATGGCCGTGCCGCTCTGCGCCATTCGTACGCCATGTGGCGTATTCCTCGCGCCAGCCCCGGTGGGCACACTGAATTCACTCTGATTCGTTCAACCCACCGTCTCCAAGGAGCGCTTCCCATGAACATCTCTCGCCGCAGTGCCACTGCCTCCCTGACCGCCGTCGCCCTGGGCGTCGCGGGTCTGGCTTTCAGTTCCATGGCCCAGGCCGCCGACACCATCAAGGTCGGTGTGCTGCACTCGCTGTCGGGCACCATGGCCATCTCGGAGACGGTTCTGAAGGACACCGTGCTGATGGCCATTGACGAGATCAACGCCAAGGGCGGTCTGCTGGGCAAGAAGCTCGAGCCTGTGGTGGTGGACCCGGCCTCCAACTGGCCCCTGTTTGCCGAGAAGGCCAAGCAGCTGCTGACGCAAGACAAGGTGGCCGTCACCTTCGGTTGCTGGACGTCCGTGTCGCGCAAATCGGTGCTGCCGGTCTACAAGGAAAACAACGGCCTGCTGTTCTACCCTGTGCAGTACGAAGGTGAAGAGCTGGAGAAGAACGTGTTCTACACCGGCGCGGCGCCCAACCAGCAAGCCATCCCCGCGGTCGAGTACCTGATGAGCAAGGACGGCGGCTCGGCCAAGCGCTTCGTGCTGCTGGGCACCGACTACGTCTACCCCCGCACCACCAACAAGATCCTGCGCGCCTTCCTGAAGTCCAAGGGCGTGGCCGATGCCGACATCCTGGAGGAGTACACCCCCTTCGGTCATGCTGACTACCAGACCATCATCGCCAAGATCAAGAAGTTCTCGTCCGAAGGCAAGAAGACCGCTGTGGTGTCCACCATCAACGGCGACTCCAACGTGCCCTTCTACAAGGAGCTGGGCAACCAGGGCCTGAAGGCCAAGGATGTGCCGGTGGTGGCCTTCTCGGTGGGTGAAGAAGAGCTGCGTGGCGTGGACACCAAGCCCCTGGTCGGCCACCTGGCTGCCTGGAACTACTTCATGTCCATCAAGAACCCGACCAATGCGGACTTCATCAAGAAGTGGTCGGCCTATGCCAAGGCCAAGAACATCGCCGGTCACAAGGACAAGCCCCTGACCAACGACCCGATGGAAGCCACCTACATTGGCATCAACATGTGGGCGCAGGCTGTGAAGAAGGCCGGCACCACCGATGTGGACAAGGTGATCGCGGCCATGGCCGGCCAGACCTTCCCGGCACCAGGCGGCTTCATGTCCAAGATGGACGAGAAGAACCACCACCTGCACAAGCCTGTGTTCATCGGCGAAGTGAAGGCCGACGGCCAGTTCAAGGTCGTGTGGAAGACGCCAGGCCCGGTCAAGGCTCAACCCTGGAGCCCCTACATCCCCGGCAACGACAAGAAGAAGGACGAGCCGGCCAAGTAAAGGCCCGGCTGGAGCCACGGGCGCCCGCCCTCGTCATGGCGGGCTGACTTCAAGCAGAGCGGTTGGCCCCGTTCGGGTAGCCCGACGGGGCCATTTTTTGCACCGCACACATACGAAACGAGCAGGACATGCCTGTGAACACTCGATCCTGGCGATCAACTTTGGGGCTGGCTGCGGCCTCGGCACTGGCTTTGAGCCTGGGGGCCTGGTCTCCAGCCGCCCACGCCCTGACACCGCAAGAAGCCCACGCCCTGGCGGCGGGGGACAACGATGCGCGCATCCTGACCCTGAAGAAGCTGTCGACGGCCCGTGATCCGGCTTTGACACCTTTCCTGAAGGCGATGCTGGACGATGCCGTCAAGGTCACGTCCGACCGCGCCTACATCGTCCAGGACGACGGCCAGGCGGTGGATGCCGTCACGGGCCAGCCTGCTGCGCTGCCCGATGATGCCGAAGATGTGGTCAACAACAACCGCATGAGCAGCGAGATCGAGGCCGTGCTGGCTGCTGCCAATCTGGCCTCACCGGACCGCGACCTGCGCGCCGAGGCCATCGCTGCCTTGGCCAATGCCGCCGACGAGTCACGCCTGCCGGTCATCGACCAGGCCCTGGCCAATGAGAGTGACAAGGGCTTGCGCAAGCAGTTGCAAATGGCCCGCACCAAGGCCTTGCTCAGCGCCAGCACCCCGGCACGCCGCATCGAGGCGGCCGAAGCGCTGGCCGCCGACGCCAGCCCCGAGTCGCGCGGCCTGCTGATGGAGCGCCTCAACAGTGGCGAAGAAGCGGACGCCCAGGTGCAAGCCGCGCTGAAGGCCGCGCTGAGCAAGGTCACCAGCAAGCTGGAGTGGGGGGAGCACGCTGGCGTGGTGTTCACCGGTATCAGCCTGGGCTCCATCTTGCTGCTGGCGGCACTGGGCCTGGCCATCACCTATGGCCTGATGGGCGTGATCAACATGGCGCACGGCGAGCTGATGATGATCGGCGCCTACGCCACCTTCGTCATACAGAACCTGTTCCGCCAGTACCTGCCCGAGCTGTTCGACTGGTACCTGCTGCTGGCCGTGCCCGCGTCCTTCCTGGCCGCCGCTTTGATGGGCGCCATCCTGGAGCGCAGCGTGTTCCGTTTCCTCTACGGCCGTCCGCTGGAAACTCTGCTGGCCTCCTGGGGCATCAGCCTGGTCTTGATGCAACTGGTGCGCACGGTGTTTGGCGCGCAGAACGTGCAGGTCGAGAACCCCAACTGGATGTCCGGTGGGTTCGAGATCCTCAGCAACCTGACCTTGCCCTACAACCGACTGGCCATCATCGTGTTTGCAGCCCTGGTGCTCGTGGGCATGACCCTGCTGATCGCCAAGACCCGACTGGGCCTGTTCGTGCGCAGCGTCACCCAGAACCGGCCCATGGCCTCGTGCATGGGCGTGAACACGGCCCGCGTGGACACGATGGCATTTTCGCTGGGGGCTGGCATCGCGGGTCTGGCCGGTTGCGCGCTCTCGCAGATCGGCAACGTGGGGCCCGACCTCGGTCAGAGCTACATCGTCGACTCCTTCATGGTCGTGGTGCTGGGTGGGGTGGGGCAGATTGCCGGCACCGTGTACGCCGCGCTCGGCCTGGGCCTGGTCAACAAGTTCCTGGAAGGCTGGACCGGCGCCGTGCTCGCCAAGATCCTGGTGCTGGTCATCGTGGTGATTTTCATCCAGAAGCGCCCGCAAGGCCTGTTTGCGATGCGAGGCCGCAGTGCCGAAGCCTGAGGACATCGATATGAGTGCAGTGATGACATCTTCCTTGCCGTCCGGTGTGGCGGTTCCCCGCAGTGCCCTCGGCCCCAAAGGCTGGACGGCCCTCATGGCTGCCGTGATCACGGTGGTGATCCTGGCGCCGGTGCTGAACCTGCTGGTGCCCACCGATTCGGTCTTTCACCTGTCCGACTACACGCTGTCGCTGATCGGCAAGATCATGTGCTACGCCATCTGTGCGCTGGCCATGGACCTGATCTGGGGCTACACCGGCATCCTGTCGCTGGGTCACGGCCTGTTCTTCGCGCTGGGCGGCTACGCCATGGGCATGTACCTGATGCGCCAGATCGGCCGGGACGGCAGCTACGGCGCCGACATCCCCGACTTCATGGTCTTCCTCGACTGGAAGGAGGTGCCCTGGCACTGGACCCTGAGCGATTTCTTCATCGGTCAGATGGCCCTGGTGGTCCTGGTGCCTGGCCTGATCGCCTTCGTGTTCGGCTACTTCGCCTTCCGCTCGCGCATCAAGGGGGTGTACTTCTCCATCATCACCCAGGCGATGACCTATGCGGCCATGCTGCTCTTCTTCCGCAACGAAACGGGCTTTGGCGGCAACAACGGCTTCACCGACTTCAAGCGCATTCTGGACATCCCCATTGCCCAGCCGTCCACCCGCATGGTGCTGTTCGTGCTCACCGGACTCACGCTGATCGGCTTCTTCCTGATGGCGCGCTGGCTGGTGAACACCAAGTTCGGCCGCGTCTTGCAAGCCATCCGTGATGCCGAAAACCGCGTCATGTTCTGTGGCTACAACCCGCTGGCTTACAAGCTCGGCATCTGGACCCTGTCGGCCGTCATGTGCGGCATCGCCGGGGCTCTGTATGTGCCCCAGGTCGGCATCATCAACCCCAGCGAAATGTCGGCGGCGGCCGGCATCGAGATGGCCATCTGGACGGCCGTGGGCGGTCGCGCCACCCTGATCGGCCCGATCATCGGCGCCTTCTTCGTCAACGGCGCCAAGAGCTGGTTCACCGTGGCCTTTCCCGAGTTCTGGCTCTATTTCCTCGGCGCCCTGTTCATCGCCGTGACCCTGTTCCTGCCCGACGGCATCGTCGGTGGCGTCAAGAAGTTGCTCAACAAGAAGACCGAGGTGAAGGCATGACACCCGACCTGATGGAAGAGGGCACCCAGGCCCTGGCCCGCGCCCAGGCGCGTCCCACCACCGGTGGTGAGTCCGGCGGCCGAGCCGCCGCATACGGCCGCGTCGTGCAGCCCGGCCAGCTCGACCTGACCCATGGCTCCATCCTCTACCTGGACGACATTGAGGTCAGCTTTGACGGCTTCAAGGCGCTCAACAAGCTGAGCCTGGACATCTCGGTGGGAGAGATGCGCTGCATCATCGGCCCCAACGGGGCGGGCAAGACCACCATGATGGACGTCATCACCGGCAAGACCCGTCCTGACAGCGGCACCGCCTTCTTCGGCTCCACCATCGACCTGCTCAGCCTGCGCGAAAGCGAGATCGCGCAAAGCGGCATCGGCCGCAAGTTCCAAAAGCCCACGGTGTTCGAGTACCTCACCGTGTTCGAGAACCTGGAACTGGCCCTCAAGGCCGACCGTCGCGCGCGCGCCTCGGTGTTCTTCAGGCTCAGCGGCCCGCAGCTCGATCGCATCGGCGCCATGCTGGAACTCATCCAGCTGAAGGACCATGCCCAGCGCACCGCCGGCTTGCTGTCCCACGGGCAAAAGCAATGGCTGGAGATCGGCATGCTGCTGATGCAAGACCCCAAGCTGCTGCTGCTGGACGAGCCCGTGGCCGGCATGACCGACGAAGAAACCGAGCGCACCGCCGAGCTGTTTCTGTCACTGGAAGGCGCGCACTCGCTGGTGGTGGTCGAGCACGACATGAAGTTCATCCACGAGCTGACCACCCAGGGCGCCAACGCCGCCAAGAAGAAGGTCACCGTGCTGCATGAGGGCTCGGTGCTGGCCGAAGGCACGTTGGCCGAGGTGCAGGCCAATGACAAGGTTGTCGAAGTCTATTTGGGGCGCTGAGCACGGTGCCGTGCAGCGACCCACGCGAAGGAACATTCAGCATGTTGAACGTCAACAGCGTCAATCAGTATTACGGCGGCTCGCACATCCTGCGTGGCCTGGATTTCGAGGCCAAGCTCGGCGAGGTCACCGTGGTGCTCGGCCGCAATGGCGTGGGCAAAACCACGCTGCTCAAGAGCCTGATGGGGTTGGTGCCCATCAAATCCGGCGCCATCCAGCTCGATGGCCAGACCATCGACAAGCTCAAACCGTACGAGCGCGTGCGCTTGGGTCTGGGCTACGTGCCGCAGGGCCGGGAGATCTTCGGCCGCCTCACCGTGGCCGAGAATCTGCAGATGGGCTTGGCCAGCAAATCGGGCGGCACCCCCTTGCCCGAGCAGCTCTTCGAGCTTTTCCCCGTGCTCAAACAGATGCTGCACCGCCGTGGCGGCGACCTCTCAGGCGGCCAGCAACAGCAACTCGCCATTGCCCGCGCCTTGGCTGCCGGCCCCAAGCTGCTGATCCTGGACGAGCCCACCGAGGGCATCCAGCCCAGCATCATCAAGGACATTGGCCGTGCCATCCGCAAACTGGCCGACGAGGGCCTGAACGGGCAGAAGATGGCCGTCGTCCTGGTCGAGCAGTTTTACGACTTTGCCGAAGAACTGGCCGACCAGTACCTCGTCATGGAGCGCGGCGAGATCATCCAGCGGGGACGCGGCGAGAACATGGCCGCCGAGGGTGTGCGCCAGCTCATGTCGATCTGAGCGCACACAAGCCAGACCCCCAGCAAGGGCATGAGGCCAGAGGTTAGACTCTGGCCTCATTTTTCATTCGAACCACCTTAGAAAGGACACGCCATGGCTGTCGTCACCACCACTTCCGGTCTGCAATACGAAGACATCACCGTCGGCAGCGGCGCTGAAGCCAAGGCCGGCGCCTACGTGTCCGTGCACTACACCGGCTGGCTGTACCAGAACGGCGTCAAGGGTGCCAAGTTCGACTCCAGCAAGGACCGTAACGACCCCTTCGCGTTCCCCCTGGGCGCTGGTCACGTCATCCGTGGTTGGGACGAAGGTGTGCAAGGCATGAAGGTCGGCGGCACCCGCATCCTGGTGATCCCCGCTGAGCTGGGCTACGGTGCCCGCGGCGCTGGCGGCGTCATCCCCGGCAACGCCACCCTGATGTTTGAAGTCGAACTGCTGGGCGTCTGATCCACCATGTTTGCCCCCAGCCAGGAACAGGTTCGTCGTTTCTTTTGTGAGGCCTGGGCCAAGCACCTGGCTGGCCAACCGCTCACCCCGTTGGAGGCGCAAGCCGCCGACTGGATGATCGAGCACCCTGAATACCATCAGGACCTGTCTGACGTGGACGCGGCCATCGCCGCCGTCTACACGGTGGAGGAGGGGCGTACCAACCCCTTCCTGCATCTGTCCATGCACCTGTCCATCACCGAGCAGGTCAGCATCGACCAGCCGCGCGGCGTCAAAGCCGCCATCGAGCGCCTGGCGCAGCGCCTCAACTCCCTGCACGAAGCCCATCACGTCGCCATGGAAGCCCTGGGCGAAATGGTTTGGGAAGCACAGCGCTCGGGCCGCCCCTTTGACGGGCAAGGCTACATCGATCGCCTGATGATGCGCGCCACCCGCTGAGTCGGGTTTTTGCTAAGTGCCCGGGTGAGGGTGCGCTCGGAAACAGCGACTTTTCACACACGGCGACCCTGCGGTCAGGGGGGGCGGGCAGTGGCCTGGTGACGCGAACTCATCCTACAGTGGTGTTGTTGAACACTCTTCGTCACGAGTCGCCCTATGTCGATCCTTGCTGTTTCCGCTGGCGTCGTCACCGCCGTACGAGGTGAAGCGTTCATCCGATCTCCTCAAGGCGATCTGCTTCCCGTGAAAGCAGGCGACAGCCTCGCCGCAGGGCAGGTCATCCTGGGGCCCAACGGTGAGGTGCTGGAAACCATCCCTGCGCCTTCAGCACGCCCTGTCGCCTTGGCCGCCGACGTGGAACAGGCCATCGCCAACCTCGATGCTGCCCCGACCGAAGAAGAGGCGCCCGCTGCCGGTTTGACCGGGGGGGACAGCACCTCGTTGGGGCAGGGCTTGCGCGTCGACCGCGTCAGCGAAAGCACCTTGCCGCAAGACTTTGCGTCGGCCGGTGGCGCCTCGTCCAACGACAGCGAGCCCTTGCCGGGTTCGCTCACCGATCAGCGCCCCCTGGCCACCCAGGAGGTCGAACCTCCTGTGCCACCAGCCAGCTTGCCCTTCTTGGTCGTGTTCGGCCAGGATACGGTCGAAGGCCAAGCCAGCGAGTTCACCGTCAGCCTGACTCAGGCGTCAGCCAATCCGATCACTGTCAGGCTGGACCTGTTGCCTGGCAGTGACCCGGTGGATGCCGCCACACCGAGCGTGGATACCGCCACGGCGCTCGAATACTTCAACGTCGTCACCCAGCAGTGGACGTTGGTCACGGGTGACCTCACCTTTGCAGCGGGTCAAACCGGGATCCAGGTGCGCGTCGCCACGGTGGACGATGCCGAGGTCGAGGGCGTCGAGTTCATCCAGTTGCGTGCGACCGTCATCAGTGGTGAAACCGCCAACCCATTCAACTCGAACGACGCCGCCATCACCGACAACGACAAACCCTACCTGGTCGTTTACGGGCAAGATTCGGTGGAAGGCCAGCCGGCGCAGTTCACCGTCAACCTCACCCAGGCCTCGCCCGGTCCGGTCGTTGTCAAGCTCGACCTGCTGGCCGGCAGTGACCCCGTGAATGCTGCGGCGCCAGGCGTTGACACCATCGGCGCGCTCGAATTCTTCAACACCACCACCCAGCAATGGGAGGCTGTGACCGGCGATCTGACCTTGGCCGCTGGCCAAACGCAGCTTCAGGTGCGCGTGGCCACGGTGGACGACGCCTTGGTGGAGGGGGTGGAGTTCATCCAGCTCCAGGCCAGCGTCGTCCGCGGCGAGACCGTCAACACGGTCGCGTCCAACGACGCCGCCATCACCGACAACGACAAGCCCTTCCTGGTCGTTTACGGGCAAGATTCGGTGGAAGGCCAGCCGGCGCAGTTCACCGTCAACCTCACCCAGGCCTCGCCCGGCCCCGTCACTGTCAAGCTCGACCTGCTGGCCGGCAGCGACCCGGTGAACGCGGCAACACCAGGCGTTGACACCATCGGGCCGCTCGAATTCTTCAACAACACGGCCCAGCAATGGGAGCCCGTGACCGGCAATCTCACCTTGGCGGCCGGTCAAACCCAGTTGCAGGTGCGCGTCGCCACGGTGGACGACAGCGAAATCGAGGGCCTTGAGTTCATTCAATTGCAAGCCAGCGTCGTCAGTGGCGAGACCGTCAACACGGTGGCCAGCAACGACGCGGCCCTCACCGACAACGACAAGCCCTACATGGTGGTCTACAGCACCGATGCCATCGAAGGGCAAGTGGCCCACTTCTCGGTGAACCTGACTTCTGCAGCAGCAGATGTGGTGTCGGTGTCGCTGGCCTTGCAGGCAGGCGGCACGCCTGCGGATGCGGCTCAGCCTGGCGTCGACTCGTCGACCGCCCTGGAGTTCTTCAACGTTGGCAGCCAGCAATGGGAGGCCGTCACTGGCCCCCTCAGCTTCCAGCCTGGCGATACCCAGATCAACCTGCGCGTGGCCACGGTGGACGACGCTGAGGTCGAGCCGGTCGAATATCTTCGTCTGCATGCCACCGTGGTCGAGGGCGAAGTGATGAACCCGGTCACCTGGAACGACGTGGCCATCACTGACAACGAGGGTCGCACCGTCACCGGGACCGCTGACAGTGATGAGGTCCTCGGCCAGGCCGGTGGCGATACCTTGCAAGGACTGGCAGGCGACGACCTGCTGATCGGCGGCCAGGGCGATGATCGCCTCAACGGTGGCGACGGCGGCGATGTTTTCGCCTGGCGCCTCAGCGACGTGGTGGACGGTCAAACCATGGTGGACCGCATCGAAGACTTTGATCTGACGCCTCATGCTGCTGGCGGCGATGTGCTGGACCTGCGCGATCTGCTGCAGGGCGAGCACACCGACGGTGGCACCGGCAACCTCACGCAGTATCTGCATTTCGACACCAGCGGGTCGGACACCCTCATTCAGATCAGCCTGAACGGCGACCTGGTCAATGGACTGGGCACCGTCTCGCAGGAAATCGTGCTGGAGGGCGTCAACCTGCGCACCGGCTATGGGCTGGATGCCGGCGCGGGGGATGGCGCGGTCATCGCCCAGATGCTGGCGGACCAGAAGCTGTGGGTGGATGCAGCGTGAACGCAAGCTGAATGAGGGGAGGCGGGCTCCGCTTCCCTTGATACAGACGACACACACAAAAGCCCGCTTCGAGCGGGCTTTTGATTGGTGCAGCGGAATCGCTCTCGCGGCTCAGCGCAGGCGTGACTGCGGCACCGTCTTGAGGTCACCCGGCAGGGTGGCAATGTGTTGGGCCAGCTGTTTCAGCTCTTTGGTCGTGAATGCCTGCACCTGCGCCGCCATGATCGGGTTGGCTCGCCCAATGTTCGGGTTGTTGACCGTGTGATAAGCCTTGAGTGCCACGTACAGGTAGTCGGCGTGCTGGCCGCCGAGCTTGGGGTAGGTCGGGTCGATGGGCTTGCTCAGGTTCTCACCGTGGCACGCCACGCAGTTGCCTTTGGTCAGCAGAGCCTGTACGGGTGGGCTCGCATCACCACCCTTGGCAGGGGCGGCGGGAAGATCCTGTCCATGAGAGGCGTAGTAAGCCGCGAGGTCGGCAATGTCCTGGTCGCTCAGCGAGTTGGCCACGGCCTTCATGCTGGGGTGCTTGCGATCGCCTTTGCGGTAGGCCGTCAGGGCTGCGGCCAGATAGGCAGCGTTCTGGCCCGAAATCTTGGGCACCTTGTGCACCTCGGGGAAGCTGGCCTGATAGCCAGGGATGCCGTGGCAGCCAATGCACATGGCGACCTTGTTGCGGGCCGAGTTGACATCCCCAGCTTTGACATCCTGGGCGCATGCGCCCAAGGCCAGAAAGGCTGCAGTGGTCAAGACGCCGAAAGAACGAAGCAGGTGAGGCAGTGTTTGCATAGGCGTGCAGTGGAAAATGGCTGCTGAGTGAAACACGGTCGTACAGCTCATTATTGAGGCTACGCCTATACTCGAACACAGTAGCAACCCTGTTGAGTCAGCGCATGAAATTCCAAGGTACCGATCAATACGTCGCCACCGATGACTTGAAACTGGCCGTCAATGCGGCCCTCAAGCTGCAACGGCCCCTGCTGGTCAAGGGTGAGCCTGGCACCGGCAAAACGATGCTGGCCGAGCAGGTGTCCGAAGCGTTGGGCATGCCCCTGCTGCAATGGCACATCAAGTCCACCACCAAGGCCCAGCAAGGCCTCTATGAGTACGACGCCGTCAGCCGCTTGCGCGACAGCCAGCTGGGTGACGAGAAGGTCCGCGACATCCACAACTACATCGTCAAAGGCACCTTGTGGCAGGCGTTTGATGCCGACCAGCAGGTCGCCTTGCTCATCGACGAAATTGACAAGGCCGACATCGAGTTTCCCAACGACCTGTTGCGTGAACTCGACCGCATGGAGTTCTACTGCTACGAGACGCGTCAGCTGATCCAGGCCAAGCACCGTCCGCTGGTCATCATCACGTCGAACAACGAAAAAGACCTGCCTGACGCCTTCCTGCGTCGCTGCTTCTTCCACTACATCCGCTTCCCCGATGCGTCGACGATGAAGGAAATCGTGGAGGTTCACTTCCCCCACATCAAGCAGGACCTGCTGCAGGCGGCCATGCGCCATTTCTATGAAGTGCGCAACCTGCCGGGACTCAAGAAAAAGCCCAGCACGTCAGAGCTGATCGACTGGCTCAAACTGCTGGTGGCCGAAGACATCCCGCTGGAAGTGCTGCAGAGCAAGGACGACAAGGTCAGCGTGCCGCCTCTGGTGGGCGCGCTGCTCAAGAACGAGCAAGACCTCAGCCTGTTTGAGAAACTGGTCCACATGGCCCGCCACAACCGCTGAAGCCTTTGTTGGGGCGGGGCTGAGCCTGTCTCTCGGGCGCGCCTCAGGCTTGCTGAACATCCTGCGTGGCAGCGTCGTCCTTGGTGGCGGCAGACACCACCATGTTGCGTCCCCCGTCTTTCGCCTGATACAGGGCGGCATCCGCGCGGCGCAACAGGGACTGCAGCGATTCCTGCGGGTCGTTGGCGCAGACCAGTCCCATGCTGATGGTCACTGGGACCGTCGCATTGCCCCAGGTGATGGGGCGTTCGCACACGCTTTCACGCAGGCGCTCGGCGGCCTGCAGGGCGCCTTCGTGCTCGGTGTGCGGCAGAAGCACGCAGAACTCCTCGCCACCGTAACGCGCCACATGGTCGACCTCGCGGGCCTCGACCTGCAGGCGTCGCGCCACCTCGATCAGCACCTGATCGCCTGCAGCGTGGCCCAGGCGGTCATTGACGCGCTTGAAGTGATCGATGTCGATCAGCAGGATAGAGAAGGGCTGGTTGAAGCGCTCCAGGCGTTGTGCCTCGCGGTCCAGCAAGGCCTCGACGGCGCGTCGGTTGAGCAAGCCGGTAAGCCCGTCGTGCAGTGAGAGGTGCTCCAGTCGGCCCACCAGACGCATGACCACGATGTAGCCCAGCACGAAGCTGGTCAGAATGGACAGTGTCACGCTCACGAAAGTCAGCACAAACTGGCGGGTTTCGAGGTGGCTCTGCAGCCAGGGCCACGGCCAGTGTGGGGTCATTTGGCTCACGCCCGTGACCACGGCCGACAGGGCCACGGCGCCGAACATCAGCGCGGCTGCCCAGGCCGTGCCGCGGTTGAACTCCTGGCTCAGCGGGTGAAAGCTTTCGCGCACACTCCACGACATGGTGGTCGCCACCACGCCCATGCTGATGGCCACGCCTGCAGCCTGCCAGTCCAAGGGGACACACACCAGGATGTTGAACACCATCAGCGTCATGCTCAACACCAACTGGCGCGTCTCAGCGCGCGGCAGTTTGAGGAACACCTGCAGACCTTGTCGTAGCCAGATGGCGCCCAGTGCCGCCAGGGAGCAGGCAGTGAGCACCCGCAGCACTGTGGGGCCGCTGCCAGGGATCAGGGTCAGACACAGGCCCACGCCGTTGCCCAGGCTGGCAATCAGCCAGTAGCGCGCCGCGCGGCTGGACAGCCCCATCCAGGTCCCCGCCGTCCACCACATGCCAGTGGTCAACGTGTGGGTCAGCAGGACAAAGGCCAACAGCAAATGGCGAGTTTCCATGGGGGCGATCAGTTTCTGGGCCTGTAAGAGGCCCCAGGCTTTCGTTTGGGTCGATCCGAGGTGAAAATAGCGCAGAGACTTTCTGGAAAGCCCATGCTCATTGATTTCTTCTTTGCCTTGCGCAATGCCAAACTGCCGGTCACGATCCCGGAGTACCTGAGCTTGCTTGAGGCGATCAAGGGTGAGGTCATTGGCCCGTCCGTGGATGATTTTTACCACCTGGCGCGCATGACCCTGGTGAAGAATGAAACGCATTTTGACAAATTTGACCGGACGTTCGCCACCTACTTCAAGGGGGCCACACAGGCCATTGACCTGACCCGCGAGTTGCCGCTGGAGTGGTTGCGCAAGAAGTTCGAGCGCGAACTGAGCCCGGAAGACCGCGCCAAGATCGAGGCCATGGGCTGGGACAAGCTGATGGACCGCCTCAAGGAGCTGCTGCAAGAGCAGAAAGAGCGCCACGAGGGCGGCAACAAATGGATCGGCACGGGCGGTACCTCGCCGTTTGGGGCGTATGGCTACAACCCGGAGGGCATCCGGGTCGGGCAGGATCGTTCGCGCCACCGCAGTGCGGTCAAGGTCTGGGACAAGCGTGAGTTCAAGGACTACGACGATTCCATCGAGCTGGACACGCGCAACATCAAAGTGGCTTTGCGTCGCCTGCGCAAGTTCGCCCGTCAGGGCGCGGCCGAAGAGTTGGACCTGGACCACACCATCCATGCCACAGCGGCCAATGCCGGCATGCTGGACATCAAGATGGTGCCCGAGCGCCACAACACGGTGAAGGTGCTGTTGTTGATGGACGTGGGTGGCTCGATGGACGATCACATCCACCGGGTGGAAGAGCTGTTCTCGGCCGCCAAGTCGGAGTTCAAGCACCTGGAGTTCTATTACTTCCACAACTGTGTCTACGACTTCATGTGGAAGAACAACCACCGTCGGTTCTCCGAGAAGATCCCCACCTGGGACATCCTGCGCAAGTACAACAAGGACTACAAGCTCATCTTCGTGGGCGATGCCACGATGAGCCCGTACGAGATCCTGCAGGCGGGCGGCAGTGTCGAATACAACAACGAGGAACCGGGTGCGGAGTGGATCGGGCGGCTGACGAATGCTTTTCCCAACCACGTCTGGATCAACCCGGAGCCGCCGGGGGTGTGGAACTACCGCCAGAGCGTTTCGATCATGCACCAGCTGATGGGGGGGCGCATGTTCCCCATGAGCCTGCAAGGGCTCGAGAGTGCCATGCGTTTGCTGAGCAAATGAGTCAACCTGGGTCGGTGAAGCGGGGACTGTGGTCTGCGATTGCCCTGTGGGTGAGCGCGGTGCCTTTGTGGGCGATGGCGCAAGACGCGGTGCCTACCGTGTCGACTTCATCCGACGCACCAACGGAGCCTGCAACACCTGCAACACCTGCAACACCTGCAACACCTGCGGCACCCCCTGCCTCCACGCCGGTCGCGTCCGTGCCGGAGGTGGAAGGCGCCGAGGCCGCACCCGGCGCGGCCGAGACGCCGCGTCGACGTCTGCCGCCCTTGGTGTGGCAACTGAACGTTGATGCCCCGGATCCGCTGGACGACTTGCTGAAGCGGCACCTGGAGTTGGCGCGCTTTCAGCGTGAACTGGTCGGCAACGATGCCTTGCGCATCAGCCGCAACGAGTTGCGCCGGCTGGTCATTTCGGCGCCGGACGAAGCACGCAGCATGCTCGAGGCCGAGGGCTATTTCGGCGCCCAGATCACCACCCGCGTCGATGACGAGGTGGAGGGCAAGCCGGTGGTGGTGACACTCAAGGTGATTCCCGGTGAGCGCACCCACATCAGCAAGGTGCAGATGATTTACGAAGGCGCGCTGGATGTGGCGCTCTCCGACGGCGACGCCCGGGCCCAGTCTCTGGTGGAGCGGCTGTCGGCCGACTGGGGGCTGCCGGTGGGCGAGGTGTTCCGCCAGAGCGTGTGGTCATCGGCCAAGAACGGCGCGTTGGCCCGACTGCGTGCTCAGGGCTACCCCACGGCGTCTTGGAGCGGTACGTCGGTGACGGTGGACGCGACCGAGCGCACGGCCAAGCTGTTCCTGGTGGCCGACTCAGGTCCGGGCTTCGTGTTCGGCGACATTCGCATCGAAGGGCTGAACCGTCAACCCGCCTCGGCCGTGCTGAACCTGGCGCCCTTCAAAAAGGGTGACCCGTACGACGAGACGATGGTGCTCGACTGGCAGGAGCGCATCCAGAAGCTCAACCTCTTCGAGAACGTCTTTGTGTCCGCCGGGTTTGATCCGACGCAGGCCGATGCCACGCCGGTCGTGGTGCAGTTGCGTGAAATGCCTTTCCAGGCAGCCACTGTGGGGGTGGGCGTGAGCAGTGACACCGGCCCGCGTGTCTCGGGAGAGCATTTGCACCGCAATGCGTGGGGCCTGGGCTGGCAGGCGAAGACCTCGATGCAGATTGGCAAGCGTGAGTCGCGTGGGCAGGTGGATTTGACTTCCCATCCCTGGCCGGGACGCGTGCGGGGCTTGGTGTCTGGGCTGACCTCGCGCCTGATGGACACCGACGATGCCGAAACCTCCAGCCAACGCATTCGGGTCGGCCTCCTGGAGGAGGGGGAGGTGCATGAGCGTACCCACTATCTGGCGTATCAACACGCTCGTGTGGTTTCACGCGACAAGGTGGTGGTGGCGAACGCCTCGGCCTTGAGCGGCACCACCCAATGGGTCTGGCGCCATGTGGACAACCAGGTCCTGCCTACGCAAGGCTTTACCAGCCTGGCAGAGCTGACTTTGGGGCAGACCTACTCGGCCCTCAATGACAAGGGCTCGTTCGTGCGTGCCTATGGGCGGGTCACAGCCTACAAGCCCTTGCCGGCCAACTGGCACTTGACGGCTCGCGCCGAGGCGGGGCAGGTGACGGCGGGCGATGCAGTGAGTGTGCCTGACACCTTGCTGTTCCGCGCTGGCGGGGATGATTCCGTGCGCGGCTATGCCTACCGCTCCTTGGGTGTGACGCGTGATGGCGTCATCACGGGGGGCCGTGCGCTGGCCACCGGCAGCGTGGAGCTGGCGCATCCGATCCTCAAGCGCATGCCCAGTCTGCTGGGTGCGGTGTTCGTGGACGTGGGTGATGCAGCTGATCGCATGGGGGATCTGCGTCCCAATGTGGGCTACGGCGTGGGTGTGCGTTGGCGCAGCCCGGTGGGCATGTTGCGTCTGGACCTGGCCCGAGGCACCGAGACAGGGAAGTTTCGTGTGCACTTCAGCGTGGGGATCAGCCTGTGAGCGACCTGCCTGAGACGCCCGACCCGGCGCCGGCTTCGCCTGAGGAGGCGACCGTGGCGCGACCGCGCCGTCGCTCGATGTGGCCTTGGCTTTGGGCGCCCTTGGGTGCTGTGGCGCTGGTGTTGGCCTTGTTGGTGGCCGTATGGGGCTTGGCACACCACGAGGGGGCCACGCAACGTCTGCTGAACTTGTTGTCCGGCGTGGGGGTGCGGGTCACGGCGCCCCAAGGCTCTTTCCTGGGGGACTTTCGGGCTGAGCGGATCGAGGTGGATTTGCCCCGAGGGGGCTTCCTGCACCTGGAGGCACCTGCCTGGCAGGGTTTGAGGCTCGTGACGGACCTGGAGGTGAGCTCCTTGATCGGCGTGCGCGCGCAGGGCCTGCAGGTTCGCCTGGCGCGTCTGCACTGGGTGGCCGGCCCCCCTTCGCCGACGCCGACGCAAGCGCCGCGCAACCTGAATTTGCCGGTGTCGGTGCAGCTCGGGCGGTTGCAGGTGGGTGAGTTCGCCAGCAATCTGCTGGGCGAGGTGCCTTTGAAAGGTTTGGATGCGGCGGTGGTGTTGCACGATCACGCCTTGCCGACGCGCCATCGCATCCGATTGAAACAGCTGGCTTGGGGTGACTGGCAGGTGCAGGGCCAGGCCGAGGTGGGCGTGCGCGGGCCCATGGCGGTGGACGCCGCCTTGCAGGCCTCCGGGGCGGTATCCAGCGACCTGAGCGGGCGCGCGGCTGTGCGACTGAAGGGTGCGTTGAACGACCTGGGGGTGACCGTGCAGGCGCACTTGCAGCGCGCGGATCAGGCCGAGCAGGCGATGGATGTGGACGCCCAGGTCCAGCCCTTTGCGCCGTGGCCGGTGTCGCGCCTGAAGGCGAAACTGGAGCGGCTCAATCTGGCTGACCTGCATGCGGGCTTGCCGCGCACGGCCTTGCAGGGCACGCTGGACGTCGAGCCGCAGGGACTCGCCCAGAAGGGGCGCACCGATTTGCAGGCGCGCGTGAGTCTGCACAACAGCCTGAGTGGTGCCTGGGACGCGCAGCGATTGCCGGTGACGGACTGGCAGGGGGGGCTGCAGATGGAGAAGGCCACGGAGGCCCGCTCCGTCGATGATGTGCTGGCCGCCGTGCAGGTGGATTGGCAGCTGGCCTTGCCTCGGGTGCGCGGTAAGGACCCCGCAAAGGTGAAACTGAGCGGTGGCTGGGGCCAGGGGCGCAGCCTGAAGCTGGAGATGGCCCAGCTGGAGCCCCAGGCGCTGCACAGCCTGGCGCCCGCTTTGCAGTTGCAAGGCGAGGTGACCTTGTCACCCGTGCGCACGTCAGCGGGCGCGACGCCGTCGTGGCGCGACACGGCGGCCACCTTGGTCGGGAGTTTGACGGGCGAGTATGGGCCGGCGCATGCCACGCCCGAGCGCGCGAAGGCCATGCAGCCGGGGGTGCGCCCGGTGGAGGCCAAGGCGGAGGCCCGCTATGCGCCGGGGCTGTTGAACGTGACCCGTCTGGCCCTGAGCTCGGGTGAGGCGAGCGCCGTGCTCAGTGAGGTGCTGTGGCGATGGCCTCAGGCGGCGTCAGCGCTGCCAGCGGAGGCGGGTGCCTCGGCAGCGTCCGTGCCCGCGTCCGCTGCAGCATCGCAGCCCGAAGCGGCAGCGCCTTCGGTGCCCGCTTGGCAGATCAAGGGAACCTTGAATGTTCGCTCGTTCGATCCGCGACTGTGGATGCCGTGGCCAGCTGACGCCACCGGGCGTCATCAGCTGTCTGCCCAGGGGCAGTTTGAACTGGACGCCGACTGGCGGGGCAGCTTGAACGCCCAGCTCGCACCCAGCTGGCTGGCCGGGGTGCCACTCAAGGGCACGGTGCAATGGCAGTCGCCTCGCAATCGTCAGGTCATGACCCTGAACATGGATCTGGACGCGGCAGGCAACCTGGCCAAGGCGCAGATGCAACTGCCGTGGCAGACGGGCGAGTCCGGGCTGCCTCAGGTAGCCTCGTCGGCCCAGTGGCAGGCGCAGGTCAACGCCACCACCTTGCAGACCTTGCAGCCGCTGGCCACGCTGGTGGGGGCACGACAGGTCAGTGGGGCGATGACCTTGACCACCCAAGGACAGGGACTGTGGCCTCGCGTCAGCAGCGAGGGGCAGGCGCGTGTGAGCGGTCTGCGCTGGGTGCCCAAGGCGGGCGAGGGCGTCTCCGTGGGCTCGGTGCAGGCCGAATGGGGGCTGGACATGCGCACGCCGACCTCGCCGATGAAGGCGCAGGTCAATGTGAACCAGGTGCGCACAGCCAGCGTCGAGCTGATGGATGCCACTTTGCGCCTCCACGGGTCGGCGCAGTCTCACCAAGGCGAGGCGCATGCGACCTTGACGCGCAAACCGCCCGTGCAGCCGGGCGCAGACGAGGGCTTGGCCCCGCTCAAGCCCGAGCGACTGACGCTCGACCTGGCGCTGCAAGGCGGGCTGGGTTGGACGGACACCGCACAATCTTGGCAGGGGCGCGTTCAGGACATGGTGGTGCGCCTGGGTGAGGCGCCCGGGCGTGAGGTCGTGCGCTTGCAGCCCACGCCCGTGCATTGGCGTCAGGATGAGCGCACCGAGAGCGTGACGCTGGGCTCCACCCGTCTGAACCTGATGGGGGCGGTGCTGCACTTGCGACAAGCCGCGTGGACCTGGGCCGACCGGCAGCGCGATCCCGTGGGGGTGGCCGAGATGGACATGGCGCTGGAGGAACTCAGCCTGCCCGAGTTGCTGGCGCGATGGCAGCCGCAGGCGGGGTGGGGTGGGGATCTGATCCTGCAGGGCGGCATGAAAGTGAGGCACAGCCGCCAGGATCCCTGGGTGGTGGATGCGACCGTGCAGCGCAAGTCCGGCGATCTCAGTCTGTCGGAGCCCACCATCGAGGGCAATAGCGCTCAACGCCTGGGCATTCGCGAGGCGCGGGTGAACCTGCAAGCCCGCCAGGGCACCTGGACCTTGACAGAGTTGGTCGAAGGCCGCGCACTGGGCAAGCTGGTGGGGCGGCAGGTGGTGCAGGCCCAGACCCCGACGGCAGGACCGCAGGGCAGCGATCCTTTGCGGGGCGAGCTGGACCTGACGATTGGCAACCTGCGCCCCTGGGGCACCTGGGTTCCCGCGGGTTGGCGCGTGAGCGGCCAGATGCAGGCCAAGGCCGAGCTGGCCGGCACCCTGGGAGCTCCGCTCTACAGCGGCCAGGTCGTGGGGGAGAACCTGGGCGGCGGGCAAGCCCTGCTGGGCGTCAACCTGAGTGACGGCAAGCTGCTGATGTCGCTGCGGGGCGACCTGATCGTGTTACAGCATTTCGAGGCCCGCGGCGGCCCAGCAGGCGGGTTGATCACCGCGCAGGGACAGGGCACTTTCGGTGAGATCCCGCAGGCGCGTTTGAGCCTGACGGCCGACCGTTTCCCGCTGCTGCAGCGGGTGGACCGGCGCCTGGTGGTCAGCGCGAACATCAATGCCGCCTTGGGCACGGAGACGATCGAGGTCGAGGGGCATGCACGGGTGGATGAGGGTCTGATCGACATCAGTCAGTCATCGGCCCCGACGGTGGGTGACGATGTGACGGTTGTCAATCGCCCGGCGAATGCGCGCCCTGTGGGGGAAATCAATGATCCACCATCGAAGGGCGCGCCCAAGCGCGCACCGCAGCGCAAGCTGATGGCGCAACTGGATGTCGATCTGGGCCAGAAGTTGCGCATCAAGGGTATGGGCCTGGATGCCTTCTTGAAGGGCGTGCTCAAGGTCACGACGCCGGCGAATCGGCCCACCTTGAACGGCGTCGTTCGCGTCGAAAACGGCACGTACGCTGCTTACGGACAGAAGTTGGTGGTCGAACGCGGCACGCTGGCCTTCACCGGCCCGATCGAGAACCCGCGGTTGGACATTTTGGCCATGCGGGCGCAGTCGGCGGTGGCCAGCAACAGTGATGTGAAGGTGGGCGTGGCCATCACCGGCACGGCGCAAGACCCGCGCATCCGCCTGTACTCCGAGCCGGCCATGTCCGAAACCGAAAAGTTGTCGTGGCTGGTGCTGGGGCGTGGGCCCACGGGCCTGGGCGGTGCCGACATCGGACTGCTGCAGACAGCGGCCGTGGCCTTGCTGGCTGGCGAGGGGGCGTCTCCGTCCGACAACCTCATGAACATGTTGGGGCTGGACGAGTTTTCGGTGCGGCAGTCCGATGGGGCGGTGCGCGCCACTGTGGTCAACGTGGGCAAGCAGGTGTCGCGCTACTGGTATGTGGGTTACGAGCGCAACCTCAACGCTACTGGCGGTAACTGGCAGTTGATCTACACGCTGGCGCGGCGTTTCACCCTGCGGCTGCAGGCCGGGGTCGACAACGCGGCCGACTTGATCTGGTCCTGGCGCTGGGATTGAAGGCCGGTGTTGCGATCCGGTCGGGCGTGACCGGGTTCAGTGATCGTCGCTGTGTTTCAGTTTCTTGTGAATCTGGCGGGTGCCCCACCACACGCCCATCAGCACCAGCGGGATCAGCGCGCCAGCCAGGATCTCGGGGTTGACCGGCAGCCCGGCGGCTTTGCCAGCCTTTCCCACGTACAGGATCAGGCTCACCACGTAGTAGGCGATGGCCGCGATCGACAGGCCTTCCACGGTGGATTGCAGGCGCAGTTGCAGGTCCTGACCCTTGGTGAGCTTTTCCAGCAGCATTTGGTTTTGCGACTCGGTGGCGATGTCCACCCGCGTGCGCAGCAAGGCACTGGCACGTTCCACCCGCTGCGACAGCGAGCTGAGCCGCTGGGAGGTGGCCTGCACCGTGGCGATGGCCGGCGACAGACGCCGCAGCATGAACTCGCCCACGGTTTGCGTGCCGGGGATGGGCGTTTCGCGCAGTTGCTCGATGCGTTGCTCCACCAGGCTGTGATACGCCATGGTGGCCGAGAAGCGGTACATGTGTGTGGCTGTGGCCCGCTCGATTCGGGCAGCCAGGCCGATGAGGATACCGAGCAGTTCCTGGTCCGACGTTTCGGCGTTTTCCATGCGGGCCATGATCTCGGCCAGTTGCGATTCGGCACGCGTGAGCACGGGGCCCAGGTCCTTGGCCACGGGCAGGCCGCGCAGGGCCATCAGGCGATAGGTTTCCAGCTCGAGCAAGCGTTGCGAGATGCGGCCCACGCGCAGCTCGGACGTGTCCGCCGGCGAGATGACCAGTAGGCGCTCGAAGCCACTGGGGCGCAGGCGGAAGTCGGTCATCACGCAGGAGCGACGGATGCCCAGCAGCGAGGCCATGGTCTCGCGGCCTTCGATCCACGGTTCGCCCGTGGTCTTCATGCCCATCAGGTCGTCAACGTCACCGTGGACCATGGCCATCATGATCGCGGCCACGGTTCGCCCGGGAATGGCCGCCAGCCAGGCCGGGTCGACCACCAGGGCGCGGATCAGCTCCTCATCGTCACCGTGGACGAGGGCACCGTCGGGCAGGGCCTGGACGATGGAGTAGCGGGTGAACTCGGTGTGGCGCTCCCACTTGAGCGTGTGGTTGGCAAAGCGCAGGCGCTGGAAGTTGCCGGACAGGTGTTCGAGCGTGAGCCCTTCTTGACCGGGGAGCTGGCGCAGGTGTTGCCACTCCATCTCGCGGGTGATGCCTTCGTTGAGCACGGCCACGTACACCACCAGGGCCGGCAGGCGAATGCGGGCGGGCGGACGGGCGTGGACCTCGTTGTGCAGCACGCGACGCTGCGCATCGTCCGGGGGCAGCACCCGCCGTGGTGGCGTGGTGAGTTCAGCAGTGGGCGCAACGGAGGACACAGCAGAGGACATGGTGAGCGTGGGGCGGTCAGCAAAGCGACAGATCTTGATTGTCTGCGAATCCGCAGGGCGCATCGGCCTGCCGCCCCCCTGAAGTTGCAGGGCCGCAGGCCGATGCGAGCCAACAGGGCGTCGGCTCGTCCTGGCGTGGCGGCTCAGTCCAGCGCCACCTGCACCTTCAGCCACCCTGTGCGACCGGGCTCATTGACCCGGTAGGTGGTGTCGTAGCCGCTGACGCCCGAGCCCCCCCGGCTGATCGCTTCCGCATAGGTCTTGTCAAACAGGTTGTCGATGCCTACGCTGAGCTTGACGGCCTTGCTCCAGGCGTAACCAGCGTGCAGCGAGGCCACGCCGAAGCCACCCGAGCGCCCCAGGTCTTGCCCCACGATGTTGCCTTCGTTGACCGCATACCGGTGTTGTGAGGCGACCAGGCGCAACAGGCTGCCGGCGGACCAGGCGCCACGCTGCCAGTTCAGGCCCAGGCGAGCCTCCAGTGGCGGGATCTGGCCCAGGGCGCGGTCGTCACTGCGGTTCTGGCCGTTCACATAGGCCAGGCTGCCCAGCGCAGTCCACTGCGGGGTTGCCTTGTAATGCGCACCGATTTCGGCGCCCCAGGTGCTGGCGTCGATGTTGCGGGCGACGGTGGCTGTGCGCATGCCCTTGACCACGTTCGACTGGATCAGGATGTAGTCCTGCACCTGGCTGACGTAGGCCGAGGCGAAGGCGTCCCAGGGACCTTGCTGGTGCGTCACCCCAACGTCGAGCTGGGTGGTCTTTTCAGGCTTCACGTTGTCGAAGGCGCTGATGCTGCTGAGGGCTTCCTTGCTGAACAACTCCCAGTAGTCGGGCGCCCGCTCGGTGTATCCCAGGCCGATGTAGCTTTGGGTGTGCTCGCCCAGGTCGTGCTCGTAGCGCAGGAAGCCGCTGTGCAGCGATTCATCGCGATCCAGGCCCGCAGTGGGGTTGGGGCCCAGGCTCATCATGCCGCTGCTCAGCGTGGTGCGGCGGTCCTTGGCTTCCCACTGATCGCGTCGCAGGCCGGCCACCACCCGCTGCTCGTCATTGATCAGGTGAGTGACTTCACCAAACAGGCCCAGGTTGTGGAAGCGAGCATCTTCCATGCGCTTTTGGGTGGTGTATGGCGTGACCAGATCACCGCCCATGCCGCTCTTGCGCAAGGTGTGGATGTTGGTCTGCTGGTCCATGCCCAGAACGATCTTGTGCATGTCATCCGGGCGCAAGGTCACGGCCAGGCGACCGCCGGTGGTTTCGCGGTCCGGGTTGGACGTCATCGGCGTGCTGGTGGGCGTGCGCAACGTGTAGTTGTCCATCACGTGGTCCACATAGTTGTAGTAGACCTGCGCCTCGACCGCGTTGAGCAGCCCGTTCATGTGGGTCTTCTCGAACTTCAGGCCCACATTGCTGCGGTCGAACTTGCTGCCGTCCATGCTGCGGTCGGCATAGGCGGCCTTGGCCCGGCTTTCAATGGCTGACAACTCCAGGCGGGTGTGTTCGTCCGGTGTCCAGCCCACCGCTGCGCTGAGGCTGCGGCGGCGGTAGGCCGAGTTGACCTGGGTGCCGTCACCATCTTCGTAATCGCCCGAGGCAGCTTCGGTGGCCTGAGCCTGCACATAGCCCAAAGGCGTGCCGGCCTTGGCGTCCACATAGGTGTCGTAGCGGTTGAAGCTGGCACCGGTCAGCGCGGCTTTGAACTCGGCGCCCGGCTTGCGGAAGTAGGTGGGTTTGCGTTCGAACAGCACGGTGCCGGCGGAGGCGCCCGGGCCGTGTTCAACCGATTGGGGGCCCTTGATCAGGCTGACTTTGTCAAAGGTGTCAGGGAAGACGTAGGCCGTGGGCGGGTCCATGCGCATGCCGCAACCGCCCAGGATGTGTTCGCCATCGATCAGGATGTTCAGGCGCGAGGCGGCCATGCCACGGAACACGGGGTCGCCATCGGTGCCGCCTTTACGGATCACGCTCATGCCGGGAATGGTCTTGAGCAGGCTGGCGCCATCGTTGGCGGGCAGGGGCTGCTGTGGGTCGCGCGGGTTGAACTGCGTCACCAGCGGGGTCTGCATGATGGGGGCGGTGATGACCACCGGTGGCAGCACCTCCAGAGCGTCGCTGGCCTTGCGGGCGGGGGCGGTTGACGCGTCAGCCTGAGCGTAGGCATGCAGGGGGAAGGCCACGGCGAGGGACAAGGCCAGGGCTGTCGGACGGAATGAGGGCGACATGAAAGGTCTTTCTTCGTATGCAGAACTGTCCACGCGAACCAGCTCCAAGCCGGCTCGCGCGGGTAACAAAGTCAAAAGCAGTTCAAGCGAAGAAAGGGGGCGCGCGGGTGCGAGCGTGCCGCAGGTCGGGTGCGCGCGGCAGGACGCCGACCGACAAGGGCAGGGTGCTTGAGCCCAGAGAACTCAGGGTCGCAACAAAAAGCGTAGAGGTCGAAGCGAGCGGAGGAGCGCCGGCCGCCAGGCAGAAGGGGCAGTGCTGAGCCGCCGAGCCGGTGCCGTTCGCCGGGTCCTGGCCGCTGCGGGCGCCACCGGTGGACGAACAGATGTCGAACAGGCTGGGTGCACCGGCCAGTCGCTGCACCATGTGCCAATTGCTGATGCCGCCTGCCAACAACTGCGCGCACAAGGCCAGCAAACCCAACCAGGCGGTCAGGCGCGTGCGGTGGCGCAGCGTACGGAGCAGGGACGACATGCGTGCATTCTAGGCACAGAGACCCCAGGGTCAATCTGTTGTGCGTCAATAATCCGGCTGTGCTATCTTCAAGGCTATATACCCCTGGCCGTATGGGAATTGACATGACAAGGTTTCATCATCTCCCCCGTCGGGTCGTACTGGTCATGGCACTGGGCGCCCTGTCGGCTTGTTCACAAGCGGCTGATCCCGCCGATGCCGTGAGCCTGACCCAGGCGCATGAGGCGCATCAGGCCGGACAGGCCGTTCTCATCGACATCCGCGAACCGCACGAACACGCTCAAGGCGTGGCCCAAGGGGCGCGTTTGCTGCCCATGAGCCAGTTGGCCGAGCGCTTGGCCGAAGTGCCCACCGATGAGTCCAAGCCGGTGTACCTGATTTGCGCCACGCAAAACCGCTCCCGCGCCTCGCTCAAGGCGCTGCGCGAACGGGGGGCTTATGGGCATGTGCGCTACGTGAGCGGTGGCATGACGGGCTGGGTGCGGCAAGGTTTGCCGACGGTGTTGCCTTTCCGCAAGTTTTGAACAAGGTGTCTGAGATGTCGACAGGTGAGTTCTGGAATCAGAAGTTTGCGGATGCGGCCTACAAATACGGCCAGCAGCCCAATGTGTTTCTGGCCGAACAGGCTGGCTTGATTCCGGAGGGCGCGCAGGTGTTGGTGCCGGGCGATGGCGAGGGGCGCAATGGCGTGTGGCTGGCCCAGCAAGGCTTTGCGGTCACTTCGGTGGACTGCTCGGATGTGGGGCTGGACAAGACCCGCGCCTTGGCGGCCGAGCGCGGTGTGCAGGTCAACACGGTGTTGGCTGACCTGGCCGAGTGGGCGCCCCAGTCTGATTCGGTGGACGCGGTGGCGGTGGTGTACCTGCACCTGCCGTCCAGCCTGCGGCCCAAGGTGATGGCCGACATGGCCAAGGCCTTGCGACCCGGTGGGGTGTTGATCCTGGAAGCCTTCCACCCAAACCAGCTGGGCTTGACCAGTGGCGGGCCGAAGGACGTCGACATGCTCTACACGCTGGCAGGGCTGCGTTCTGATCTGGTCAACGTGGGATTGCAGGGCGAGGAGTTGGTGGCCTGGGAAGGCCCTGTCACGCTCGACGAGGGGCCTTTCCACCAAGGGCCGGCGCAGGTCACCCGCTGGGTGTGGCGACGGCAGGCTTGAGCGCGGGGCCGCTGAGGCCCCGGTGGCTCACTTCAGCCGGGCGCCGGTGGCGTCAAACACCTGCACGGTGATGGGGATGCCCTGACCCACGCTCTGGGTCACGGTGCAGAATGCCTCGAACTGGCTCAGGACGCGATCCAGGTGTTCCAGCTGCGCCGCAGGCACGCCCAGGTGCAAGGCCGCCGTCATGTTGAGCACGCGCATGCGTCCATCGGCATTGCGGCCCACTTCGGACGTGACTTCGGTGCGGATGGGGTCGGGCGTCTGCTTGAACTTGCGCAGGGCAAACAGCAGCGAGTCCGACAGGCAGTTGCCCACGGCCGCCGACAACATCTGCACAGGCGAGGGACCGGTGCCGCCGCCCAGTGGTGCGGGCTCGTCACTGATGAGGGCAGGCATGCTGCCTTCGAACTCAATGCGGAACTGGTAGTCCTGTTGCTGGGTCAGGGTGACGTGCGTGATGCCTTGGGACATGGTGGGACCTCGTTCAAAAAGCTCAGAAGACGTTGACGGGCAGTTTCAGATAGTGATGACCATCTGACTCTGCGGGGGGTAAATGCCCGGCGCGGATGTTCACCTGCACCGAGGGCAGGATCAGGTTTGGCATGGCCAGGGTGGCATCGCGCGTCTGGCGCATGGCCACGAACTCCGCCTCGGAGATGCCGTCGCGCACATGGATGTTGCCTTTGCGCTGCTCGGCCACGGTGCACATGGCTTGAGATGCGCGTGTGGCAGGCGGATAGTCATGGCACATGAAGAGGCGAGTCTGCGGGGGCTGGGCCAGGATGCGTCGCACCGAGGCGAACAACTGGTGCGCGTCACCACCGGGAAAGTCGCAGCGTGCCGAGCCCACATCGGGCATGAAGAGGGTGTCGCCGACGAAGACGGCATCGCCCACCACAAAGGCCATGTCCGCAGGCGTGTGGCCCGGCACATGCCAGGCGGTGGCGGTCAGGTCGCCAATCTGGAAGGTGTCACCATCGGCAAACAGGTGGTCGAACTGCGAGCCATCGGTCGCGAACTCGGGCTCCAGATGGAAAAGGGTCTTGAACACCCCCTGAACGCGCTGGATGGCGCGCCCAATGGCCAACTTGCCGCCCACCTGGGCCTTGACGTAGGGCGCTGCCGACAGGTGATCGGCGTGGGCATGGGTCTCCAGCACCCAGTCCACCGTCAGGTTCTGCGCACGCACGAAGGCGATGACCTCGTCTGCGCGGGTGTGGGCGGTGCGGCCACTGGGGGCGTCAAAGTCCAGCACCGGGTCCACGATGGCGGCGCGGCCACCGGCGTGGTCGTACACCACATGGGTGTAGGTGCTGGTGGCCGGGTCCAGGAACGATTGAACTTGAGGGAGCAGGGCGGTCATGGCACAAGGTCTTGGCAATGCGGATGCTTCACTTTATTGACAAACAATATATCTGTCAACATAATGAAAATCATGAAAGTGTTCTTGCCTGAACCTCCCTTGGCGGCCACCGTCAGCCTGCCTCCGCCCGACCTTGTCGCGCTGCAGGCGTCGGCCGAGAAGGCGTGCGCCTTGCTCAAGGTGATGGCGCACACCGACCGGCTGGTGCTCCTGTGTCGCCTGGCACAGGGGGAGTTTTGTGTCAGCGCCTTGGAGTCCGACCTGGGCATCCGCCAGCCGACGCTGTCACAGCAGTTGGGTGTGTTGCGCCAGGAGGGGCTGGTGGACACACGCCGGGAAGGCAAGCACATTTACTACCGCTTGGTCAGTGCCGATGCGACCGCTGTCATGCAGGTGCTCCACAGTCGTGTTTGTGGGGCGGCCTTACCGGGCGGGACATGCTGACAAGCGCTGTGCGCCCCTTTTGCTGAACTGACTGAACTTAGCCGGAGAAGACCATGACCTTGAGCGTTCAAACGAACCAACTGTGCCCCGAGTTCACCGTGTGTGGCCAGATTTCTGTCGCCGACGTGGCGGTGTTCGCCCGCCAGGGCTACCGCAGCATCATCAACAACCGACCTGACGGTGAGGGCGGCCCGAGCCAGCCCACCAGCGCCCAGATCGAAGCGGCCGCCAAGGCGGCTGGCTTGGCCTATGTGCACTTCCCGGTGGCGTCGATGATGATCACGCCGGAGCAGGTCACCCGCTACCAGGCGCTGTGTGCCGATCTGCCGCATCCCATCGTGGGTTTCTGCGCAGCCGGTGGGCGCGCCAATGCACTGTTCCAGGCGGTGGGCTGCCGTGTGGGGCGCCCTGCATGAGTCTGTCGGCCCAGGCTTCTGACCGACAGGCCGCCCCGCTGAGCAGCGCGGTGCCCTGGTCCATGCCGCCCCCCTGGGTGCGCGCATGGCGTCGTGCGTGGCTGGGCAGTGATCTGACGGCGGGCCTGGTGGTGGCCGTGATGTTGGTGCCGCAAAGCCTGGCCTATGCCATGCTGGCCGGACTGCCGCCGCATGTGGGCCTGATGGCCAGCCTCTTGCCCTTGCTGGGCTATGCCGTGTTCGGCAGCAGTACCAGCATGTCGGTGGGGCCGGCGGCCATCACCTCTTTGATGATGGTGCAGGCCCTCACGCCTTTGGCGGTACCTGGCTCCGACGTGTATGTGGCCCTGGCCGCCGCTCTGGCGCTGGGTTCGGGCTTGTTGATGTTGTTGATGGGGCGCCTGCGCATGGGCTTTCTGTCGCAATTGCTCGGGCGTCCGGTGGTGCAGGGCTTCACGGTGGCATCGGCCCTGTTGATCATGGCCGGGCAGGTGGCGCCCATGCTGGGGTGGTCTTCCCTGGGGCAGACGGTGCCGGACCTGGTGCAGGGCGTGCGCAAGCATGTGCTGGACGCCAACGGTGCCTGGCGCTGGGACGTGCAGACCGGTAGCCTGCTGATTGGCCTGGGTGCCATGGCCCTGCTGTGGCTGGGGCCACGGTTGGTGGCTGGTTTGGCGCGCGCGGTGCGTTTGTCAGACGCCGTCGCGCAGGTGGTGTCCCGTTTGTGGCCCTTGGCGGTCTTGGTGGCCGCCAGCGTGGCGGCGGCGTGGTTGAACCGCCGTACCGACTGGCATGTGTCGCAAGTGGGTGCCGTGAACGTCGAGTTGGGCGGTGCGGTGCGCGCGTTGTCGTCCTTGACCGAGGTGCCGGTGACGTCACTGGCCAACCTCGTCATGCCCATCCTGCTGATCAGTCTGGTCAGTTTCGTCAGCAGCATGTCGGTGGCACAAACCTTCGCGCTCAAACACACCGAACGCATTGATTCCGACCGGGAACTGCTGGGCCTGGGACTCGCCAATGTGGGCAGCGGGCTGGTGGGTGGCATGGCCGTGGCCGGGGGCTTGTCGCGCTCGGTGGTCAATGAGGCGGCGGGGGCCCGCAGCCCTCTGGCTGGGGTCTTCACAGCCTTGTTGCTCGGCGCCTTGATGTTGTTGCTGCTGCCTTGGCTGGCGTGGTTGCCCAAGGCGGCGCTGGCGGCCGTCATCATCATGGCCGTGTCCGGCCTGGTGCAGTGGCAAGGCCTGCGCGATGCCTGGCGTTACGACCGGGTCGAGGCCTGGGCTTTTCTGAGCACCGCCGCGGGGGTGATGCTGCTGGGCTTTGAGTCCGGTATCTTGCTGGGCATTGCCTGGTCCTTGGGCGCGATGATCTGGCGCCACAGCCAGCCGCACATGGCTGAGGTGGGGCGTTTGCCCGGCACCGAGCACTTCCGTAACGTACAGCGCTATGAAGTGGAGCGCCTGCCTGGGGTGTTGATGGTTCGCGTGGACGAAAGCCTGGACTTCACCAACATTCAGCATGTGGAGATGGGACTGAGTGACCTGCTCGCCAGCCATGCGCCGGTACAGCACCTTGTGCTGTTGTTGTCGGCGGTGAACCGCATCGACCACTCGGCGCTCCAGGCCTTGATCGAGTTCGACGATGCGCAGAAGGCGCAGGGGCGCACCTTGTACCTTGTCGAGGTCAAGGGGCCCGTGATGGACAGGCTCAGGCGCGTATCGCTTGACAAGCGGTTTGCAGGACGTATCTTCTTGAGTGCGCAGCACGCCTGGGATGCACTGCAGACCGGACAGTGAGTTTTTTAACCCAGGAGAATGATCATGAAAGCAAACGTTGGTGGTATTGATCGCGTGGCCCGCATCGTGGCCGGTGTGGTGTTGATCGGTCTGGCGGCAACCGGCACGGTCGGCGTGTGGGGCTGGATCGGCGTCGTGCCGCTGGCCACGGGCCTGAGCGGCTGGTGTCCGGCTTATCTGCCGTTTGGCCTGTCGACTTGCAAGATGAAGTGAGTCAGGGCCTTGGGCCTTTGACTTTCAACAACGGACCGCATGCGGTCCGTTTTTTCATCTGCGCATCGGGTCTGTCGATATCGCGTTTCGACAAGCCACGCATTTTTGAATGGGGTGGTTCAAAAACCGCTATGCATGCCATGAGGATTCCCGATGATGAAATGGGTGGCAAAAATACACATTCCGGATACATTGAATCCAGCATCAACGAGTGCCAGCCACGCAGCCAAAAGCGAGCGACCTCAGGCTGTCACCGTCTCTTTCAATGACCCCAGAAAAGGAGATCAACATGGATCAACAGAATTCGGGTTCCGCCGGCAAATGCCCCGTCATGCATGGCGGCGCCACTTCGGCCAGCAGCACGAACGCGGCCTGGTGGCCCAAGGCCCTCAATCTCGACATCCTGCACCAGCACGACAGCAAGACCAACCCCTTGGGGGCTGGCTTCAACTACCGTGAAGAAGTCAAGAAGCTGGACGTTGACGCGCTGAAGAATGACCTCAAGGCCTTGATGACCGACAGCCAGGACTGGTGGCCAGCAGACTGGGGTCACTACGGCGGCCTGATGATCCGCCTGGCTTGGCACTCTGCCGGCACCTATCGCATTGCCGATGGCCGTGGCGGTGCTGGCACGGGCAATCAGCGCTTCGCACCTCTGAATTCGTGGCCAGACAACGCCAACCTGGACAAGGCCCGCCGCCTGCTGTGGCCGATCAAGAAAAAGTACGGCAACAAGCTGAGCTGGGCCGACCTGATGGTCCTCGCTGGCAACATGGCGTACGAGTCGATGGGCCTGAAGACCTTCGGCTTCGCCTTTGGCCGCGAAGACATCTGGCAGCCCGAGAAGGACATCTACTGGGGCTCTGAAAAGGAGTGGCTGGCGCCCACGGGCAGCCAGGGCAGCCGTTACTCCGGTGAACGTGACCTGGAGAACCCGCTGGCCGCCGTGATGATGGGCTTGATCTACGTGAACCCTGAAGGCGTGGACGGCAAGTCCGACCCGCTCAAGACGGCTCGCGACATGCGTGTGACCTTCGAGCGCATGGCCATGAATGACGAGGAAACCGTGGCCTTGACTGCTGGTGGCCACACCGTGGGCAAGACGCACGGCAATGGCAGCGCGGCTAACCTGGGGCCCGCACCGGAAGGTGCCGAGGTCGAAGAGCAAGGCCTGGGTTGGAACAACCACACCAGCCGAGGCATTGGTCGCAACACGGTGACCAGCGGCATCGAAGGCGCGTGGACCACCCATCCCACCCAGTGGGACAACGGTTACTTCCGCCTGCTGCTGGGGTATGACTGGACGCTGCAGAGGTCGCCTGCGGGGGCCACGCAGTGGGAGCCGGTCAACATCAAGGCAGAAGACATGCCGGTGGATGTCGAGGATCCGTCGATTCGCTGCAAGCCGATCATGACCGACGCTGACATGGCGTTGAAGATGGACCCGGAATACCGCAAGATCTCCGAGCGCTTCGCTCAGGATCAGGCCTATTTCACCGAAGTCTTCTCGCGTGCCTGGTTCAAGCTGACCCACCGCGACATGGGTCCAAAGGCGCGCTACATCGGCCCCGATGTGCCCGCTGAAGACCTGATCTGGCAAGACCCCGTACCGGCCGGCCGCAAGGACTACGACGTGGCCGCGGTCAAGGCCAAGATCGCCGCAGCCGGCCTGAGCATCAACGAGCTGGTGTCGACCGCCTGGGACAGCGCCCGCACTTTCCGTGGCTCTGACAAGCGTGGCGGAGCCAATGGCGCCCGCATCCGTCTGGCCCCACAAAAGGACTGGGAAGGCAACGAGCCGGCCCGTCTGGCCAAGGTGCTGGCGGTGTACGAAAAGATCGCCACCGAGACCGGGGCCAGTGTGGCCGACGTGATCGTGCTGGGCGGCAATGTGGGCGTCGAGCAGGCGGCCAAAGCAGCCGGTGTGGCCGTGACGGTGCCTTTCGCGCCGGGCCGGGGTGACGCCTCGCAGGAGATGACCGACGTCGAATCGTTCGAGGTGCTGGAGCCTCTGGCTGATGGCTTCCGCAACTGGCTGAAGAAGGACTTCGTCGTCAGCGCCGAGGAATTGTTGCTCGACCGTGCCCAACTCATGCGCCTGACCGCCAGCGAGATGACCGTCCTGATCGGTGGCATGCGCGTGCTGGGCACCAACCATGGCGGCACCCAGCATGGTGTGTTCACGTCCCGCCCTGGCGCCTTGACGAACGACTTCTTCGTCAACCTGACCGACATGGCCTACAGCTGGAAGCCGACCGGGCGTAACAGCTACGCCATTGTCGACCGCAAGACGGGCGCGACCAAATGGACAGCCACCCGAGTCGACCTCGTGTTCGGTTCGAACTCGGTGCTGCGCTCGTATGCCGAGGTCTATGCACAGGACGACAACCAGGCCAAGTTTGTGCAGGACTTCGTTGCGGCCTGGACCAAGGTCATGAACGCAGACCGCTTCGACCTGGCCTGATCGGCTGAGTCGATCAGGCGCCCCGGCAGGCTGCTTGGCTTGCCGGGGCATGTCCTCGCACCGTCCTGCCGCTTGAGCGCCGGTTTTCGTGGCCACGCCTTTCCTTCGAGACGAATTTGTATTCCCTCTCCCTCGGGCCGCTGGCATTGCCGGTGGCCCCTTTGCTTTTGATTGGCAGCGTGTGGCTGGGTGCCTGGGTGGCGGGCCAGTGGGCGCGCCGGCGCCTGGGGGTACCGTCGGATGAGCGTCCGGGTGATGAACTCATTCATGCCGCCTGGTGGGGCTTGCTGTGGGCGCGCCTGGTGCATGTCGGCCTGCATGCCGATCTGTACCTGGCCCAACCCCTCGCCATGGTGGATGTGCGCGATGGTGGCTGGCATGCGTGGAGCGGTTGGGTCGCCGCTCTGGCCTGGCTGCTCTGGAAAGCCTGGCGCCACCCCGCCTGGCGGCAAGCCTTGGGTGTGGGTGCCGTCACTGGCACGCTGCTGTGGGGCGGTGCGACCTGGGCCTTGAACCCGAATTCCGCCAAGCCTTTCCTGCCCGATGTGACCGTTCACAGCGAGTCAAATGGCACCGTGCAGTCCTTGCCGGTGCTGGGGCGAGGACAGCTGCGCGTGATCAACCTGTGGGCCTCGTGGTGTGGGCCCTGCCGTCAGGAGATGCCGCTCTTTGCCGCATTGCAAGCCACCGAAGCCGATGTGCAGTTCCTGTTCATCAACCAAGGCGAGTCGGTGCAAGACGTGCGTGCGTACCTGCAAAGTGCGAAACTGTCCTTGCAGGGGGTCTGGCTGGATCCCTCCTCCGCCTTGGGGCCTGCGGTCGGCGTGGCCGGGTTGCCCGCAACCCTGTTCGTCAATGCCGATGGGCAGATCGTCGAGGTCCATTTTGGGGTGCTGAGTGAGCCTGCCTTGAAAGCCCGCCTGCGCGCGTTGCGCGAGGCGCCCTGAACCTGTTGATGCTTGTGCCATGCCTGCTTCTGCCACCTTGCCCTTGATCCGCAACGAACTGCAAGTCCTGTCTGACCTGGTGCCGCTGGAGGGGCTGCACATCATCGAGCTGGGATGTGGCAATGCCCGCTTGGCTCGCCAACTGCTGCAGGCCTATCCCGACAGCCATGTGACAGGGCTGGAAGTGGATGCGCGCCAGCACGCCAAGAACCTGGCCGACCCGCAAGAGCATCTGAGTTTTGTGGCCGCCGGTGCGCAAGAAGTGCCGTTCCCTGACGCGTCTTTCGACCTGGCGCTGATGCTGAAGTCCTTGCACCATGTGCCTTTGCCCCTGCTGGATCAGGCTTTGAGCGAGGTGGCGCGGGTGCTGCGCCCCGGCGGGCACCTGTATGTGTCCGAGCCCGTGTACGACGGCCCGCTCAACGAGATCGTGCGCCTGTTCAATGACGAGGGCGAGGTGCGTGCCGCCGCCCAGGCCGCCGTGGACCGGGCCCTGGACCACGGTCCCTGGCAGCAGGTGGCCGAGCGCCGGTTTGACATGCCGGTGCACTACACCGATTTCAACGAGTTTGAGCAGCGCATGATGCGGCCCACCTTTGCCGATCATGCCCTCACTGACGAGCTGATCCAGCGCGTGGCCGTGGCCTTTGCCCCGCACTGTGGCCCCGATGGGGCAGATTTCGTGCGCCCCATGCACGTGCGCCTGCTGCGTCGATTGGATCAGCCTGAGGCGACATCTTGAACCTGCTCAAGGCTCTGGCGCACCGGGCCTTGTGATGGAGGGGGCTGCGCGCCCCAGGCTCACCCGCTGATGCCCGTGGGCGTGGCCCGGATCACGTTCAAAGCATGACGGGCTTCCTGCGCTCATCACTGAAGCCATCACCCGCCTGAATGGCGCGATGAGAACGTGGCAAGCGTGTCCACAACTGAGCTCATCGGACAGCGATACGGCGAGTTTTTGGTATGGTGTAGCCATGGCACAAGCGCAGTGGTGCCGCACCTCTTTTCAAGGAGCAAGATGATGGCAAAGCAATCCAAGAAGCTGTCGATGGACATCGGCATCAGCGAGTCTGATCGCAAGAAGATCGCCGATGGCCTGTCGGCCTTGCTGGCAGACAGCTACACCCTGTACCTGATGACCCACAACTTCCACTGGAACGTGACCGGGCCGCAGTTCAACACGCTGCACACCATGTTCATGACCCAGTACACCGAACAGTGGACGGCGCTGGACCTGATTGCCGAGCGCATCCGTGCCCTGGGCTTCCCGGCACCGGGCACCTACAAGGAGTTCGTCAAGCTGGCTTCCATCAAGGAAGTGGACGGCGTGCCCAAGGCCACCGACATGATCCGCCACCTGGTGTCGGCTCAGGAAGCCACCGCGCGCACAGCCCGCAAGCTGTTCCCTGTGGTCGATGAAGCCAACGACCAGCCGACCGCCGATTTGCTGACCCAGCGCATGGACGTTCACGAGAAGACCGCCTGGATGCTGCGCAGCCTGCTGGAGGACTGAGCCGTTTCGCGCTCAGTGATCCTTCATCTTCATGATGCCCATGGCCTGCATGACGATTTTTTCGTAAATCGGCTCTGAGGTGCCTTTCTTCATCTTGCGGATGAAGTACTTCTCAAAGGCAATCTTGGCCAGGTGCACCCAGTACCCCTCGCCAAACCAGTTCACGTTGCGCGGCGGGATCTGGGGCAGGGCGATGAAGGCGGCTCCACGGTCGCCAAAATCTGCCAGGCACACGGCATTCCAGGTGGCTTTCTGGGTGGGGTTGAACCCATCCAGCATGGCGCGGATGTTGTGGGCCGTGGCCGTCACCATCGACTCGATCATGAAGCCGGTCTTGGGAACGCCCGTGGGTACCGGCGTCGGTTCCGTGGGCGCAATGGCCACGCACACGCCAACCGCAAACACATTCGGGTAGCGCGGATTGCGCTGGTGCTCGTCGATCAGCACAAAGCCTCGGGGGTTGACCAGTCCCTCGATGCCGAAGACGGCGTCGATGCCCTTGAACGCGGGCAGCATCATCGAGTACTTGAAGGGCAGGACGTGGTCCTTCTTGGGCTTGCCGTCGTCATCGTGTTCGGTGACGTACATCTGCCCTTGCTCCACCTTCGTCACCTTGGCGTTGCAGATCCAGCGGATCGCCTTGTCGCGGAAGATGGACTCCATCAGGCTCTTGCTGTCGCCCACGCCATTGAGGCCCAGGTGGCCGATGTAGGGCTCGGATGTGACGTAGGTCATGGGCACCTTGTCGCGGATCTTGCGACGGCGAAGGTCGGTCTCCATGATCATCGTGTACTCATAGGCCGGGCCAAAGCACGAGGCCCCTTGCACCGCGCCCACCACAATCGGGCCGGGCTCCTCCACGAACTTCATCCACGCGTCTTTCGCGTGCTCGGCGTGGTCCACATGGCAAACCGACTGCGTGAAGCCTTGCGGCCCCAGCCCCTCGATCTCGTCAAACGCCAGTTTGGGCCCGGTGGCGATGACCAGATAGTCGTAGTCCACCTCTCGCCCATCGTCCAGCAGCACCTTGTTGTGCTCGGGGTCCACACGCTGGGCACCCACCGGGATGAAGGCGATGCCTTTCTTGGCCAGAATCGGCGCGATGGGCAGTTCGATTTCATCCCGATCGCGCCAGTCCACCGCGACCCACGGGTTGGACGGGACGAAATGGAAATTCGGAGCGTTGGAAATGACCGTGACGGTATCCGTCTGGCGGGCCTGTTCCTTCATCTCGAAGGCCATGGGCAAGCCGCCCAAGCCTGCACCCAAGATCACAATGTGTGCCATGCCCGCTCTCCTTGTTTCATACCTGTTGGGGTATATGTGAGATGCTGAACCTCAGAGGGCAGGTGGGTTACAGGGATTTCCCTTAATCCAGCTGCTCTGTGACACTGACTTCAGGCGGGCACAGCCCCAGACACGACGTCCCAGGCTCGAAGCGCTTCGGCGGAGTACATCAGTGAAGGGCCACCGCCCATGTAGACGGCGACCGCCAGCATTTCTTCCAGTTCGGCGCGGGAGGTGCCCAGCTTGTGCAGCGCCTTCACATGAAAGCCGATGCAGCCGGAACAGTGCTGGCTCACGCCAATGGCCAAGGCGATCAGTTCCTTGTTTTTGGCGCTGATGGCGCCTTCCGCCATGGCCGCCTGGGCCAACTGACCAAAGCCGCGCATGGCCTCGGACTGCGATTTTCGGAAAGGCGCAAGGCAGCTGTTGATGTCTTGCATGAGGCCGGCATGGTCAAACGTGCTCATCTCGAATCTCCAGAGTCAGGGGGTGTCTGAGGGCGAGTTCAGGCGATGGCGCAGATGAAAGCCGTCCGAGTCCGGCGCGAGCCCTTCCTTGTCACGGCGGGCCTGTACCTGCAGGGTGATCTGGCGCACCGCGTCGAGCCCCAGCTCGTCCAGGCTTTTCGCCATCAGGTCGCAACGCAGGGCCAGCAGGCCCCGCAGTTCTTCCCATTCGCGCTGCAGCCGACGCTCGCCGGCATTCGCATGGGTGATGCTGGCCTGCAAGCGGAAAAAGGCATGCTCCCGGTTCAGGATGTGCTCAACGTCGGTCTCTGCTCCCAGGTCCGCCCCCAGTACCTTGGCCAGAACGCCAATGCGGGCATTGAGCGACATCAGCGACTGCTCCACACGACGCGCGTGATCACTGTCGATGGGGAGGGATGCTGAAGGGTCGAGGGCAGGCATGGTCAAAGGGGCGGCAAGGGCGTCAGCGGATCTTGCCCAGCAGCTTTTCGATTTCGCCGAACATGTCATCCATCTCCGGGCTGCCTTCGGCCGGGGTGCCCAGCTTGTCTTGCAGCTGCTGCTCCATGAAGCACATGGTCATGCGCACATAGGTGCTGTCCAGGGCCTTGCGCACGGCCGCCATTTGCGTGGCGATGGGCAGGCAGGACTCGCCCTCTTCGATCATGCGCTGGATGCCACGCAACTGCCCTTCGGCACGCTTGAGGCGGTTGAGGATGTCGGTGCGGCTCTTGTCGTTGTTCAGGGCTGCCATGTTGCAGTCGTCCGCCTGCGCGGTAGAAGTACGTCGATCGGTCATTGTGCAACGCCTTTCAAGATGAGCCGCAGCCAGATGTCAAGGATGTGTCAACCGCAGGCCGCGTCCTTGAAACCGAGCTTGCGCAAGATGATGGCCATCGGGCAGAAGTTGGTGAAGCCGAACTGGAACAGGTTGGCGCCGACGAAGGCCGTGAAAGCCAGTGCCCATTTCGAGACAAACAGGGGGCTGCCTTCGACGCCGAGGGCCAGCGAGATCATGATGAAAAGGCCGGCCACGATGCGGATCATGCGTTCAACGGTCATGTGAAACTCCTTGAAAAGGTTGACTGAAACGGCGTCAGGCCGCTTCCAGCTGGCGGCGGTAGGCCGCGTAGTACAGCACCGGGATCACCACCAGCGTCAGCAGGGTGGAGACGAGGATGCCGAAGATCAGGGACACGGCCAGACCGTTGAAGATCGGGTCATCCAGAATGAAGAAGGCGCCCACCATCGCGGCGATGCCGGTCAAGGCGATGGGTTGGGCCCGCACGGCGGCCGACGACACCACAGCCTCCTTGAAAGCCATGCCTTGCGCCACCTGCAGCTCGATGAAATCGACCAGCAGGATGGAGTTGCGCACGATGATGCCGGCCAGGGCAATCATCCCGATCATCGAGGTGGCCGTGAACTGGGCTCCCAGCAGGGCGTGCCCGGGCATCACGCCGATGATGGTCAGCGGAATGGGCGCCATGATGATCAGCGGCGTGCGGTAGGACTTGAACTGCGCCACCACCAGCAGGTAGATCAGGATGAGGCCCACGCCATAGGCAGCGCCCATGTCGCGGAAGGTCTCGTAGGTGATCTGCCATTCGCCGTCCCACTTCAGGCTGTAGCCACGGAACGGGTCGTCGGGCTGGCGAATCCAGAACTCGCTGATGCCGCCGGTGTCGGGCAGGGCCGCAGCGGCCAACTTGTCGCGGATGGCGAACAGGCCATAAAGCGGCGAGTCGAGCTGGCCGGCCATGTCGCCAAACACATAACTCACCGGCAGCAGATTCTTGGTGAACAGGGGCTTGTCGATGCGCCCACGCTCCACGCGCACCAGCTCCGACAGGGGCACCAACTGGCCGTTGGCGGCGCGCAGGGGCAGGCCCAGCAGCGTGTCCAGGCCCACCTGAGACTCGCGCGGCAGTTGAATGCGCACGGGCACGGGCAGCTTGGATTGCCCGTCGTGCAGGTAGGCGGCGTCGGCACCTGACAGGGCGGCTTGCACCGCTTGTGCCACCACGGCCACCGGGATGCCCAGGGACTCGGCACGTTGACGCTGCACGCGCAGGAACACGCGCTCGGCGTCTTCCTTCAGGCTGGTGTCCACGCCCACGATGTCCGGGGTGCCGGCAAAGGCCTTTGCCACGCGCTGGGCCAGTTGCTGGCGTCCGGCTTCGTCGGGGCCGTAGATTTCGGCGACCAAGGGCGACATCACTGGCGGGCCGGGCGGCACTTCCACCACCTTGATGCGTCCGCCGTGGCGGGTGGCGATCTTTTCCAGCTCGGAGCGCAGGCGCTGCGCGATCGGGTGGCTCTGTTCGTGACGATGGGCCTTGTCGACCAGGTTGACCTGCAGGTCGCCTTGCTCGGCATCGGCGCGCAGGTAGTACTGGCGCACCAGGCCGTTGAAGGTGATGGGCGAGGCCGTGCCGGCATAGCCTTGCACATTGAGCACCTCGCTCTGCTGGGCCAGGAAGGCACTCATGTCTTGCAGGGCTGCGGCCGTGTCTTCCACCGGGGTGCCCGCGGGCATGTCCAGCACCACCTGGAACTCGCTCTTGTTGTCAAAGGGCAGCATTTTCAGCACCACGCCCAGGCCCGATGAGGGGATGGTGGTCAAGGCCACCGACACCATCAGCGCGGCCACAATGCCCAGGCCCATGATCCAGCGCTTGCGGCGGTGCACCAGCAGGGGCATCAGCACGCGGTGGAAGACGCGCTGCAAGCGGGCTGCCAGGCCGGTGGCCTCGTGCGGGGTGTCATCGCCTGACCCGTCAGCTGCACCATGCTCCCCCGCGTGCGACTTCATCAACTTGAGCGCCAGCCACGGGGTCACCGTGAAGGCGATGCCAAGCGACAAGGCCATGCCCAGGCTGGAGTTGATGGGGATGGGGCTCATGTATGGCCCCATCAGGCCGCTCACGAAAGCCATGGGCAGCAGGGCCGCGATCACGGTCAGCGTGGCCAGGATGGTGGGGCCACCGACTTCGTCCACGGCCACGGGAATGATCTCGCGCAGCGGCTTGCCGGGAGTGAGTTGCTGGTGACGGTGGATGTTCTCCACCACCACGATGGCGTCGTCCACCAGGATGCCAATCGAGAAGATCAGGGCGAACAGCGAGACGCGGTTGAGCGTGAAGCCCCAGGCCCACGACGCGAACAGCGTGGCGGTGAGGGTGAGGATCACGGCGGCGCCCACGATCACGGCTTCGCGTCGGCCCAGGGCGAAACCCACCAGCAGGATCACGGAACCCGTGGCAAAGGCCAGCTTCTGGATCAGCTTGTTGGCCTTTTCTTCGGCGGTCACGCCGTAGTCGCGGGTGACGGTGACCTCCACATCGGCGGGCACCACGGTGTTGCGCAGGTTGTCCAGGCGCTCGCGGGCAGCACGGGCCACGTCCACGGCGTTCTGGCCGGGCTTTTTGGTGACGATGAGGGTGACCGACGGGTAGGCGCCACCCGCGGCCGGGGCGGAGGCCGCCTCGGGGGTGTCTGCCGGGGTCTGGCCGGGGGTGTACCAGGTGTGGCGGCTGGGTTGCTGCGCACCAGCCTCGATCTGGGCCACCTCGTGCAGGTACACCGGTTTGCCCTGGTGCACGCCCACCACCAGTTGGCGCACGTCATCGGCGGAGCGCAGGAACTCGCCCGTTTCAATGGTGAGCAACTGGCTGCGGCCATCGGCCTGCGGGGCCAGCACAGCACCGGAGGGCAGGCTCAGGTTGGCGGCGCCCAGCGATTGTTGCAAGCTGGCCAGGTCCACGCCGCGCTCACGCAGGCGGCTGGGGTCCACCGTCACCATCACGGCCTGGCCGGGGCCGCCAATGGTCTGCACCTCACGCGTGCCGGGCACGCGCTTCAATTCGGCTTCCAGGGTGCGGGCCACGCGCTCCAGCTCCAGGGCCGACTGGTGGTCACGGCTCCACAGTGTCACGCCCAGAACGGGCACGTCGTCAATGCCCTTGGGCTTGACGATGGGGGGCAGGGCGCCCAAGTTGCGGGGCAGCCAGTCCTGGTTGGCGTTGAGCACGTCGTACAGGCGCACCAAGGCTTCGGTGCGGGGCACGCCCACCTTAAACTGCACGGTCATCACCGCCATGCCGGGGCGCGAGACGGAATAGGTGTGCTCAATGTCGGCGATCTGGCTGAGCACCTGCTCGGCAGGGCGCGCGATCATGTTCTGCACGTCGGTGCTGGAGGCGCCCGGGAAGGGCACCATCACGTTCGCCATCGTGACGTTGATTTGCGGCTCTTCCTCCCGCGGCGTCACCAGCACGGCAAACAGCCCCAGCAGCATGGCCACGATGGCCAGCAGCGGGGTCATGGCGCTGTCCTGAAAGGCGCGGGCCAGCCGCCCTGCAATGCCCAGGCCGGGCGTGGGGGTGTCCGGGTGGGTGCTCATGGCTTGGCAGGCGTGGCGTTGGCGAGGCCGGCCTTCAAGGCATCGGCGGCGATCACGTCACCGGGTCGCACGCCGCTCAGCAGCGTGACCGGGCCGGGTGAACTCGGCGAGGTGCTGGTACGCACCGCCTGCAGCATGAAGCGGCCACCACGCACCACATAGACCGCGGTCAACTCGCCGCGGCGCAGCACCGCCGAGGCGGGCACGCTCAGTTGCGACGCCGTGGAGGCGGCGTTCGCGGGGTCGTTGCGCAGTTCGGCAAAGCGCACGCGCACGTTCTGACCGGGCAGGGCGGTCACGTCCGGCAGCTCCAGGCGCCACTCCACGGTCTGTGACACCGGGTCGGCACCTGGCAGGGCCACGACCTGGGCCGGGCGCAGCCAGGTCGTGGCGCCACCGGCGGTGGGCACCTCGACCTCCACGCGCTGAGCGGTGCGGACCTGTTCGGACTGCGAAGCCGGCACCTGCACCACGGCACGCAGTGGGCGAGGGGCATACAGGGTCAGGATGGGGCGGCCCGGCGCAGCCAGGTCACCCATTTCGATGTGGGTGGCGAGCACGCGCCCGTCAAAAGGGGCCGAGACGGTGGTGAAGCCTTGCGCCAGGCTGGCTTGCGAGCGACCTGCCCGGGCGGCCAACACGCCGGCCTGGGCGGCCTGCCATTGCGCGCGGGCGCTGTCGAGGGCGGCTGCGCTGATGAAGCCTTGTGCCTTCAGCGACTGGGCGCGCTCCCACTGCATGCGGGCGTTGTTGAACTGCGCTTCGGCCTGGGCCACATCGGCCTGACTGCGCAGCAGGCCCGCCGAGGCGTCGCGGGCGTCGATGCGGGCCAGCACCTGTCCGGCCTTCACCGTGTCACCAGCCTTGACCAGCAAGGCTGTGACGTTGCCAGGCACCTGGGCCGCCACGGTGCTCTGGCGCACGGCTTGAATCACCCCGTCCCACTGACGCTCTGCCCCTTGCGCTTGTCCCTGCAACGTCAACGTGGGCACCGGCCGTGTGGCGGAGGCATCAGCATGGGCAGGCGCCCAAGCACTCAGGGTCAGCAACAGGGCGGCAGAGAGGCAACAGTGTCGTGCGAAGCGGGTGGCCATCGACGGCTCCTTGTTTGAATGTCAAGCAGAGTATACAAATACCCTGCAGGGTATGCAACAAGGGCCTTCGCCTGAGTGATCAATCTGGCGTCAACCCGGTATCAACACACTCGTGCCCGGCTTGGCGGGGTCGTAGTAAACCTTCACCTGTTTGCCCACAGGGAAGGGGGCAATCTCCGCCTCGGCCTCTTCCTGGGTGAAGTGGTGTCGTCCAAACGCCCGCAGCCGCTTGCCCGTCATTGGGATGCCACTGACCTCATAACGGTACTGCACCTCGGTCTGCCAGCGGTGACTGGGTGTGCCCACATCCTCGCCAAAGTCGTTTTGGGCGTAGGCACGTGACAGCGTCACCTCTCCGATCACATAGGGCCATTCCGGACTGTGCTGGTGAATCTGCCAAGCCCGCCAGGCCAGCACACCAAACAGCAACACGAAGCCGATGACGATGTATTTGCCAATGTCGTCCGACATGAAGGAGTGGGTGGTGGGGAGAGCTTGATTGTGCGCCAGGCGTGCCCCCCCTACAAGTCAGCGCGATAGACCTCGCAGGGGAGCCTTTTTGGGAGAAGATGGGAGCCCTTTTGTCGCCCCTGTTTGTGTCCCAGCGTGCCCATGTCTCAGTCTCCCGCACTCCACAGCCCCTTTTACGCCCATCTGTCCCGCCTGCGTTTCATCAAGCGCTGGGGCTTGATGCGCAATGCGGTCGAAGAGGACGTGGCGCAGCACAGCTGGGAAGTGGCCGTGCTGGCCCACGCCCTGGCTGTCATCAGCCGCGACGTGTTGGGCAACGACGTCGATCCGAATGCGGTGGCCACGCGCGCCTTGTTCCATGACGCCACCGAAGCCATCACCGGTGACCTGCCCACGCCGGTGAAATACTCGCCCGCCATGCGCCATGCCACTCAGCACCTCGAAGGTGAGGTGTGTGCCGAGATGCTGCAACTGCTGCCCGCCGCCTTGCAGCCCGCCATCCAGGGTGCCATGGACCACCATGTGTGGCCCGAGCACGAGGCGCGTCTGGTCAAGTCGGCCGACCGGCTGGCGGCCTGGCTCAAATGCCGCGCCGAGCTGCGTTACGGCAACCAGGAGTTCGAGCAGGCCGCCCTGCAGGTACGTGCCAAGCTGGACGAGCACATGACACCCGAGGTACGCTATTTCCTCGACACCTTCGGCCCGGCGTTCGAGATGACGCTGGACTCGCTCATGCAAGGGGAGTGACGCCATGGCCCGCACACCCAACCCCACGCCCTTGCTGGACGCCAGCTTCGCCGATCCCGAGGCCATGGCCGAGGTGCTTGATGGCCATCCCGACTACCGGGTGCTGCGTCGGCTCAAGCCCCGGCGCGAGTTTGGCCACAAACGGCAGGGCGAGATCGCCAAGGTGCTGATTCTGGACACCGAAACCACCGGCCTGGACAGCAGCAAGGACCGCCTCATTGAGCTGGCCCTGATCCTGGTGGATGTGGACAAGGCCACCGGACTGCCCCTGCAGGTGCAGGAGGTGTTCGACGAGCTGGAAGACCCCGGCCGCCCGATTCCCGCCGAGGCCACCCGCGTGACGGGCATCACCGATGCCATGGTCGACGGTAAACGCCTGAACGAGGCGCGTGTGGCCGAGCTGATGGCAGGGGTGGATCTGGTCATCGCCCACAACGCCCGCTTTGATCGCGGTTTCATGGAAAACCGCCTGCCGGCCTTCGCCTATCTGCCCTGGGCTTGTTCTGTGTCCGAGATCGACTGGCAGGCGCAAGGGCGCGGCTCGGCCAAGCTGGAGTTCCTGGCGCACGAGCTGGGTTTTTTCTACGACGCCCACCGCGCCGAGATGGATTGCCACGCTCTGCTGGCGGTGTTGGCCGCACCCTTGCCCAACACCGGCGAGACCGGCCTGGCCCGCTTGTTGGCTGCAGCACAGGCAACCAGCTACCGTGTGCAGGCCACCGGCTCCCCGTTCTCCAGCAAAGATGCCCTGCGCTCGCGCGGCTACCGCTGGGACGCCGAACGCAAGGTCTGGCACACGCAGGTGGGCAACCCTGCGGCGCTGGAGGCCGAGTGTGAATGGCTCAGGAAAGACGTCTATGGGGGGCGCTCGGCCCGCATTGACATTGAGCGGCAGACTGCTTTGGAGCGCTTCTCCAGCCGCGCGGGTGAGTGCCTGCAGCGGGACCTGTGATGGTGACCCATACCCTGGCTTACTGGTGGCAGCGCTGGTCGCCGGGGCAGCCGACCTGGCGAGACCTGGTCGCCGGTTTGTCGGTGGCCGGCTTGCTGCTGCCGGAGGCGGTGGCCTACGCCGGCATTGGTAACATGCCACCCCAAGCCGGGGTCATGGCCCTGTTCGTTGGCCTACTCTGCTATGGCCTGCTGGGCAGCAGCCGGTTCGCCATTGTTTCGGCCACATCGTCATCGGCGGCGGTGTTGTTTGCGGCCACGGGCAGCCTGGCTGGCAGCGATTTGACCTTGCGTTTTGCGATGGCCTCCGGGCTGGTGCTGCTCACGGGTGTGCTGTTTCTGGTGGGGGCGGCAGCCCGAGTGGGCGGCGTCTCGGCCTTCATCGCCAAGCCCGTGCTGCGTGGCTTCACGTTCGGCCTGGCCCTGGTCATCATCCTCAAGCAAGGCCCCAAGCTGGTGGGGCTGCACATCCAGGCCCCTGACCTGCAGCATCTGATTCCCGAACTCCTGCGGCAAATCGACCACTGGCATCTGCCCAGTCTTGCGGTGGGGGGCTGCGCGCTGCTGTTGATGCTGGGCTTGGGACGGCTCAAACAGCATGTGCCGGTCGCCCTGGTGGTGATGGTGGTGGGCATCGCGCTGCAACGCTGGGGGCCCTTGGCAGATTGGGACGTGATCCGCGTGGGTGACATCCAGGTCAACCTGGAGCTTTATGCCGTGCCTGAACTGAACCGGACGCAGTGGTTGCGCCTGGGCGAGCTGGGCGTGGCCATGGTGCTCATCTTGTACGCCGAGTCGTATGGCTCGATCCGCACGCTGGCCTTGCGCCACGGTGACCGCAACGAGCCCAACCGCGATCTGATCGCCTTGGGCGTGTCCAATGTGTTCAGTAGCCTGCTGCACGGCATGCCGGTGGGAGCCGGTTACTCGGCCAGTGTGGCCAACGAAGCCAGCGGCGCGAAAACCAAATGGTCTGGCCTGTTTGCTGCCGGGGTCCTGCTCATCGTGGTGCTCACGCTGCTGCCTTTCATCGAAGACCTGCCCGAGCCGGTGCTGGGTGCCATCGTCGTGTACGCGCTCAGTCACATGCTCCACCCACGCATCTTTCAGCCGTATTTTCTGTGGCACCGCGACCGCCTCATTGCCGTGGCCGCTGTGGCCGCCGTGCTGTGGCTCGGGGTGCTCGACGGACTGCTGCTGGCCATTGGCGTCAGCCTGTTCATGACGCTGCGCGGGTTGGCGCAGGCCAGGGTGGTTGAACTGGGCCGCATGGACGACACCCACGACTTCATCGACCGGGCCATCTATCCCCAGGCCACGCAGGAAGAGGGGCTGGTGATCCTGCGTCCCGAAGCCCCGCTGTTTTTCGCCAACGTCGAAAGCCTGCTGGGCCAGGTGCGGCATGTGCTGCACCACCGTCCGGGCTGGCACACCCTGATCCTCAGCCTGGAGGAGTCACCGGATCTGGATGGCACCAGCGTGGAAGCGCTGCGCGACCTCTGCCACGACCTGGATCGTGCCGGGCAGCATGTCCTGCTGGCCCGCCTCAAACGCCACGCCCATGAAGTCTTGCAGCGCGCCGCCTTGCCTGCCACGCAGTTGACGGTGCGTAGCATCGATGATGCCGTCAAGCTCGCGGCCGATCGACGCGGGCTGGCGGCACTGGAGCGGCGCGCGCCGCTGGCCGATTGACGCCGTGCCCGCATGGGCACCGTCCCACAGAGCGCCCCGGCAGGGCAGGCGTGGCAAGATGGCGCCCCTTGTGATGTTCTGATGACCAGAAAGCAGAGGCCCTCCCTCCCATGTTGTTGCTCGTGAATCTCCTCGGTGGCATTGGTCTGTTCCTGCTGGGCATGACCATGCTGACCGACGGACTCAAGCTCGCCGCAGGGGGTGCGCTCGAGCGCATCCTTGCGGCATGGACCCGCACACGGCTTTACGGCCTGCTCACCGGCATCCTGGTGACTGCCCTGGTCCAGTCCTCCACCGCCATGACCGTGGCCGCCATTGGCTTTGTCAATGCCGGCCTGCTGAGCTTCACGTCGGCGCTGTGGGTCGTGTTCGGCTCCAACCTGGGGTCGTCGGTCACTGGCTGGCTGGTGGCACTCATTGGCTTCAAGTTCCAGATCGATGCGTTTGCCTTGCCCTTCATCGGGGTGGGGATGGCGCTCAAGCTCTCGGGCGAGGGCACACGGCGTGGGGGGCTCGGCGGGACGTTGGCCGGATTTGGCCTTCTGTTTCTGGGCATCGACCTGCTCAAAGAGGGTTTTGGCGGCCTGGGCCCGGATGCCTTGCCCGACATGGGACGCGACCTCGGGGGCATGCTGCTGGCAGTCCTCATCGGGCTGCTCCTTACGGTGGTCTTGCAGGCCTCGTCGGCCACCTTGACGATTGCGCTCACCGCCGTGGCCGGCGGCATGATCCCGCTGGAAACGGCTGCGGCCATCGTGATTGGCGCGAACATCGGCACCACGCTCACTGGCATCGTGGCAGCCATCAACGCCACACCCAATGCGCGCCGACTGGCCGCGGCTCACGTGCTCTTCAATGTGGTCACGGCCGTGGTGGCCATGGCCCTGCTGTCTCCCTTGCTCGAGTTGATCCGCTACGTGGGCGTTCGGTTCATGCACGACGGCAACCCGGTCACCCAACTGGTGATTTTTCACTCAGCGTTCAACGCGCTCGGGGTGCTGCTGATGTGGCCCCTGTCCACGCCGCTGGTGCGTTTCCTGCAGGCGCGCTTCCAGACCGTGGAGGAGGACGAGTTGCGGCCGCATTATCTTGACCTCAACGTCGCCTCCGTGCCATCGCTGGCCCTGCAGGCGTTGCGCCGCGAGTTGGCCCGCATGGGTCACCTGGCACTGCAGCTCGCGACGGAGGCCACTCAGCTCAACCCGACCAGGTTGCCCCGCACGGTGCCCACCCTGCAGGCAGAGACCAAACTGGCGCACAAGCTCGCCGTGGTCGAGCACCTGCAAAAGGACATCGGCAGCTTTGTCAGCCAGATGAGTCGGCAGCAACTGCACCAGGACGTGGCCGACAAGCTTCCCGAGCTGCTGCGCATCGCCACCCACTTCGACACCCTGTCGCGGGTGATGTACCACGTCGGGGTGCTGGGTGCGCATGACGTGCGCACCGTGGACCTGGGGACGAGCGCCGCATCCACGCTCCACGCCAGCGCGCCGGTGAACCTGAACGCCCCCGCAACCGACCTGCCCAGCGCGGTAGCCCCGGTCTTCATCGCGGCGCTGGCCTTCTTCAAGTCTGCAGACCCGGAGAGCGAGGGCAGATCGGCCGAGGGCAAATGGCTGGCGAGCGAGGCCCGTGATGCCTTCGAGGACACCTACCAGACCACCAAGGCCCATTTGCTGCATGCCGGCGCCAGCGGGCAGTTCCCGGTCACCACGGTCTACGACTGGCTGGCCCGCCTGAGTGATCTGCGCCGTGCGGTCGAGCAGGGGCACAAGGCCTCACAGCGGCTGTCCGCGCTGTCCGATCTGGCGCCCACGCCCACCAACGCGACCGAGAAACCACCGTTCAGCGAAACGATACCCGCGGAACAGACCCCCGATTCGACTGGCCCTGTCACTCGCAGCAGGGCGTGAGACCGAGCGCCGGCTCACGTCGATCAGGGCTCAGTCCGCGCTGTCCGACCTGGACCTGAACCAGCTGCGCACCAGCAGGAAGAAAACCGGCACGAAGAACAGGCCCAGCACGGTCGAAAACACCATGCCGCCCAGCACCGCCGTGCCAATCGCCTGACGGCCCGCCGCGCCGGCGCCCGTGCCGATGGCCAGGGGGATCACCCCGAAGCCGAACGCCAGCGAGGTCATGATGATGGGGCGCAGGCGCAGCCGCACGGCCTCCAGCGTGGCGTCAAACAAGGCCCGGCCTTCGTCCTGCAGCTTGGTCGCAAACTCCACGATCAGGATCGCGTTCTTCGAGGCCAGGCCCACGGTCGTCAGCAGGCCCACCTGGAAGTACACATCGTTGGCAAACTCGCGGGCCCCGGTGAAGATCAGCGCGCCGATCACCCCCAGCGGCACCGACAGGATCACTGACAAGGGCACCGTCCAGCTCTCGTACAGCGCCGCTAGGCACAGGAACACGAACAGGATGGAGATGGCGTATAGCAAGGGGGCCTGCTCGCCCGACAGCCGCTCCTGCAGCGAGGCGCCTGTCCACTCGTGCGCAATGCCCAGCGGCATGTCCTTCATCATCTCGTCGATGGCCGCCATCGCGTCGCCCGTGCTCACGCCCGCCGGGGTCGAGCCCGTGAACTCGAAGGCCGGGCTGCCGTTGTAGCGCCGCACCTCGGGCGGCCCACCCGTCCACGTCGTCTCGGAAAACGCCGAGAAGGGCACCATCTCGCCATTCTTGTTGCGCACGGTCCAGTCACCGATGTCCTGCGGCAGCATGCGGAAAGGCGCATCAGCCTGCATGTACACCCGCTTGACACGGCCGTTGTGCAGGAAGTCGTTCAGGTAGGTGCCCCCCAGCGCACTGCTCAGCACCGCGTTCACGTCCGATGTGGACAGGCCCAAGGCCGCCGCCTTGCGGTCATCGATCAGCACGCCGAGCTGCGCCGTGTCGTCCAGATTGGTCGAGCGCACATTGATCATCACGTCATCGCGCTCACGCGCTTTGGCCAGCAGCGTGTCCTTGGCCTGCGTCAGCGCTTCGTGCCCCAGGCCATTGAGGTCCTTGAGCTGGAAGTTGAACCCGGCCGTGCTGCCCAGACCCCGCACCGCAGGCGGCAGGCTCACAATGATGCGGGCATCCCGGATCTTGGTCAGATCCCGCGTGGCTTTGCGCGCGATCTCCTGGGCGTGCTGCTGGGGGTTCGGACGCTCGCTCCAGTCCTTCAAACGGATGAAGCCGCGCGCCGAGCTTTGATCCCCGCCTCGCCCGATGACCGCATTGAAGCTCACCACGTCCGGCTGTTCGGCCATGTACGCGGTGATCTCCTTGATCACGCCGCGCAGGCGGGCATCGGAGGCACCGGCCGGCAGGTTGATCTGGATCTGGACGAAACCCTGGTCCTCGTTGGGCAGGAAGGACGTGGGCAAGCGCAAGAACAGCACCGCCGTGACCCCGCACAGCATCAGATACACCAACCCGACACGCTTGCTGCGACGCAGCCACCCGCCTACACCGCTCTGGTAGCGGCGCGAGGTGCGGTCGAAGTGATGGTTGAACCACCGGAAGAAGCGGTCATTGAGGCCCAGCAAACCGGTGCGCGGCACGCCGCCATGGTCACCGTGTTGCCCCTTGGGAACGGCCTTCAGCAGGGTGGCGCACAACGCCGGCGTCAATGTCAGTGCCACAAACACCGACAAGGCCATGGCCGCCACAATGGTCACCGAGAACTGCCGGTAGATCACCCCGGTCGAGCCGCCGAAGAAGGCCATCGGGATGAACACCGCGGACAAGGTCACGCCAATGCCGATCAGCGCCGGCGTGATCTCGCGCATCGACTTGCGAGCGGCCTCCTTGGGCGGTAGGCCTTCCTCGCTCATCACCCGCTCGACGTTTTCCACCACCACGATGGCATCGTCCACCAGCAGGCCAATGGCCAGCACCATGGCGAACATCGTCAGCATGTTGATGGAGTAACCCGCCACTGACAGCACCCCGAAGGTGCCCAGCAGCACCACCGGCACGGCAATCGCCGGAATCAGCGTGGCCCGGAAGTTCTGCAAGAACAGGTACATCACGACGAAGACCAGCAACATGGCCTCCAGCAGCGTCTTGACCACCTCATCGATCGAAGAGCGCACGAAAGGCGACGAGTCGCGCGTCACGAACGGCGTCAGGCCTGGCGGCAGGTAGGGGGCCAGCTCTTTGACCTTGGCGTGCACCGCATCGGCCACCGCCATGGCATTGGCCCCGTCGGCCAGAATGATCCCCAAGCCGGCGCCGGGCATGCCATTGCGCAGCGAGGCCGCATTCGCGTTGTCGCTGCCCAGCTCGACGCGTGCCACATCTTTCAGCAGCACGACCGCCCCATCGGGCGCAGACTTCAGCAGCACGTTCTCGAACTGTTCCACCGTCTGCAGCTTGCTGCGTGCCGTGATCGTGGCATTGAGCTGCTGGTCGGGCAGCGCCGGCAGGTCGCCCAGCTTGCCCGCCGACACCTGCGTGTTCTGCGCCTGGATGGCGCTGGCAATGTCCGACGGCATCAGCGCGTACTTTTCCAGCTTGGCCGGGTCCATCCAGATCCGCATGGCGTAGTTGGTGCCGAACACCTGCACTTCGCCCACCCCGTCCACGCGTCCAATCACGTCCACCAGGTTGGAGGTGAGGAAGTCCCCCACATCCACCGCGCTCACATCCGGGTCAGACGAGGTGAAGTGGTAAACGATCATGTAATCGCTGCCACCCTTCGTCACAGTCACCCCACGGCTCTGCACCGCAGGCGGCAGGCGTGACATGGCTTGCTGCAGCTTGTTTTGCACCTGCATCTGTGCCAGGTCCACATTGGTGCCGGGCAAAAAGGTGAGGGTGGTGCGTGAGCTGCCCGCCGCGTCACTGGTGGACGACATGTAAAGCAGGTTGTCGATGCCCTTGAGCTGTTGCTCGATCACCTGCGACACGGAGCTGTCCACCGTCTCGGCCGAGGCGCCGGTGTAGGTCGCGCTGATGCTGACCTGCGGTGGGGCGATGTCCGGATACTGCTCGATCGGCAAGGTCTGCAGGGCCAGCCCGCCGCCCAGCATGATGACGATGGCGATCACCCACGCAAAGATGGGCCGGTTGATGAAGAAATGCGCCATGACCCGGCCCTCAGCGTGCGCTCGACGCCGGCTGGGACGCCGCCCCTGCCTTGTCCGTCGCCTTGGCAGCTGCTGTGTCCGCCACGTTCACCGTCTTCACCGTGTCACCTGGCTTGATGCGCTGCAGCCCGTCCATCACGATGGCCTCACCCGCCTTCAGGCCACTGCGCACGCGCCAGTGCTGCCCCACGGCCTCGGCCACCTCGATCGGCCGGTGCTCTACCTTGCTGTCTGGGGTCACCACCAGCACGCTGGCCTTGCCGCTCAACTCGCGCTTGACTGCCTGTTGAGGCACCAGCAGGGCATGGGGCACCAGCCCGGTGGCCAGGCGTGCCCGCACATACATGCCCGGCAGCAGCACCCGGTCTGGGTTCGGCACCTGGGCGCGCAAGATGATGGCGCCCGTCGAGGTGTTGACGTTCACCCCTTCAAACTTCAAGGTGGCGGCATGCGGGTAGACGCTGCCGTCTTCCAGCACGATGTGCACCTGCGCCGAACCCGAAGGGTGACGCTCAAAGTGCCCGGCGGCCAGGTCACGCTGCAAGCGCAGCACCTCGGTGCTCGACTGCGTGATGTCCACGTGCATCGGGTCCAGTTGCGTGATCTGGGTCAGGGCTGCGGCCTGATTGGCCGTCACCAGGGCGCCCAGCGTGACGCTGGACAAGCCCACCCGCCCGCCAATTGGCGCCACGATGCGGGTGTAGTCCAGATTGATCTGCGCCTGGGCCAGTGCAGCCTGCGCGGCAGACAACTCGGCCGCCGTCTGTTGCACGGCCGCCTGACTTTCCTCAAACACCTGCTGACTGACGGCCTGCTGTTTCACCAGGTCCGCGTTGCGCTTGAAGTTCAACTCGGCCAACCGTGCAGCCGCCTGCGCCTTGGCCTGGGCGGCCTTGGCACTGGCCACGGCCACCTCATACGTCCGCGCATCGATCTGATACAGCGCCTGGCCCGCCTTCACAGCCTCGCCCTCGTTGAACAGGCGCTGACGGATGATGCCGCTCACCTGCGGACGCACATCGGCCGCCTGCACCGCCACCGTGCGCCCAGGCAACTCGGTGCTCAGCGCCTGCTGCTCGGCCTTCAACACCAGCACGCCCACAGTGGTGGGCTCTTTCTTGCCCGACTTCGCTTCGTCTGGCTGGTCGCCGCAGGCCGACAAGGTCAGCGCGGCCACCAGGGCAAGCCACAGGGCAGGGCGCGTGGCGGCGAGAGTCGGGCGGGTAGAGCGCGCAAAGGCGCCAAAGGCAGGAACAGACATCATGATTCCGGTGTGGGGCGGTTGTGCAGATTCTGACCGAGTCATGTGAACGAACCGTAAAGCAAGCGAGTGCCCCCACACCGTGACAAGTTGGGGGCAGAGCGGAATATGATGCACCCATGAAAATCCATGCCGCCCTCGCGCCCCTGTTGCTCCTCGCATCGCTCACCTCCGCTCAAGCGGAAACCGTGGGTTGCGTGACCACCGCGTGGAAGTTCTGGGGCGCCAACCACAAGGTGTGCGTCGAAGCCTTTGCCGACCCCAAGGTGCCGGGCGTCACCTGCCACGTCAGCCAGGCCCGCACAGGCGGCGTCAAGGGCACGTTCGGTCTGGCCGAAGACCCCAGCCAGTTCTCCCTGGCCTGCCGCCAGACCGGGCCCATCACACTCCCGGCCAAGCTGCCCGAGAACGAAACCGTCTTCAGTGAAGACACCTCCATCCTGTTCAAAGAAACCCGCGTCGTGCGCATGTGGGATGCCAAGCACAGCACGCTTGTTTACCTTGGTATCAGCCGCAAGCTGATCGACGGCGCCCCGGCCAACAGCATCTCCACCGTGCCCGTGATGCCGTGGCGCTGAACCCTGCATTGATGAAACAAGACTCCGCTCCCTTGCTCGCCTGGCACTACACGCTGGGCAGCCACTTGCTCCGCATCCTCGAAAACGGGCACATCCTGCCCCACGACCAGACCGACACACCGGCCGTGGAATGCCCGCTGGTGTGGTTCTCGCTGAACCAACGCTACGAGCCGTCAGCGGCCAAGAGCCTGGAAGTGAACGGCGTGGCCCAGCCCCCGACGCTGGAGGTGATGCGCCAACTTGGCAACGGCGTGTACCGCCTGGGCGTGCCGCCTCGCAGCCTGTTGACCGGCGAGACCTTGCGCAAGCACGCTCGCATCAGCAAAGACCGCTGGCAGACCCTGGCCCAGCAGGCGCAGGCCTGCGGCGCGGCCATCTCCGAGTGGTACGGCACCATCGACCCCGTGCCGTCCTCCGACTGCGTCATCGAGGTCTGGCAGCCTGACGGCAGCTGGGCTCGTGTGGCGTCGCCGCAGCGCTGAAAGGCGGTTTGCTCATGCGCGTGCGCTCTCCTCGCATCCTGCTGACGCTTGCGCTGGGCGCCGCCTTGGCCGCCTGTGGTCATGCGCCGCTGTCACACACCCAGGCGAGCGCCACCCCGCCGCCGGTTCGCAACGTCATTTTCATGATGAGCGACGGCACCCCCAACGAAGCCTGGGCCCTGACACGCTGGGTCAAGGGCGCCCGGCTGGCGTCAGATGGCATCCTCACCGGCGCCGTGCAGACCTATGGCGCCGATTCCATCATCACCGACTCGGCCCCAGGTGGCACGGCGTTTGCCACCGGACGCAAAGGCACCGACAAGGGCATTGCCGTGGCCCCCTGGCGGGTGACCATCGCAGGCGTGGACGCCAACCCGGCACAGGCCTACGCGCCGCTGCCCACCGTGCTGGAGGGCGCGCGCCTCACCGGCCGTGCCACCGGCCTGGTCGCCACTGCCAATATTCAGCACGCTTCACCCGCAGCATTCAGCGCGCACACCCACGATCGCGGTCGCTACAACGACATCGGTGAGCAGCAGGTCTACCAGGACATCGACGTGGTCCTGGCCGGCGGGGAGCAGCACCTTCTGCCCATGGCCGATGGCCGCGGCGTCCGTCAGGACAACGAAGACCTCGTTCGCGTGCTCCAGGGCAAGGGTTACGACTTCGTGCGCACCCGTGCGCAGATGCACGCCGCCTCGGGCACCAAGCTGTTCGGCATGTTCGCCCGCGACGACATGGTCTACGACCTCGATCGCGCCCAGTTCGCCCCAGACCAACCCTCCCTGGCCGAGATGACCCGCAAGGCCATCGACGTGCTCTCGCGCAGCGAGAAGGGGCAGCGTCATGGCTTCTTCCTGTTCGTGGAGGGCTCCAAGGTCGACTGGGCGGCACACGCCAACGATCCGGCTGGCGTGATCAGCGACCTCGCGGCCTATGACGAGGCCGTCAAGGTGGCGCTGGACTTCGCGCGTGCCGATGGCCAGACCCTCATCATCAGCACCTCCGACCACGGCAACGGTGGCCTGACCATTGGCCGTCGCGAGGCCACGCGTTACGCCACCACCGACGACGACAGCCTGGTGACCCCGCTGCGGCGTGCCACTCTGACCGGAGAAGGCCTGGCCCGCCTCATGGCTCAAGACAAGTCCGAGGCCCACATTCGCGACGTGCTGGCCCGCCACTGGGGTGTCCAGGACCTGAGTGCGCAAGAAGTGCAGGCCATTCAGACCGCGCCCCCGCAAACGTGGCTGCAATACGTGCTGGGCCCGATGCTGTCTTCACGCGCCGGGGTGGGCTGGACGACCAACGGCCACACGGGCGGCGATCCCTTCCTGTACAGCTTTGGCCCAGGGCAGGTGAGCGGCTTGTGGGAGAACACCGCTCTGGCGCACCACATGGCCAGCGTCATGGGCTTCGATCTCCCTGCGTTGCAGGAACGTCTGTTTGTCGATGCGGTCCCTTCGCTGGCAGCCCTCGGCTTGCAGGCGGAGGTGGATCGCACACAGGCGGCCAACCCGGTCTTGCGGGTGCGCAACAGCCAAGGCGAAGAGGTTCGACTGCCCATCCACAAGAACGAGTTACTGACCGCAGAGCGTACCCACGAACTGGAAGGGGTTGTCGTGTGGTCGGACCAGACCGGCAAGGTCTACGTGCCCCGGCAGGCCCTCACCCTGATCCGAGCCAAACTGGTGCGTTGAGCACCCGCGGCATGCGCCATCCGGCTCAACCGGAAGCCTTGGGTAAACCCTGCACAAAGCCAGGCAAAGTGTGCATACTGCACGCATGCATCCTATTTTTTCAAAGAGGATACTCTACGGGCTGGCTGTGTGTGGCGCTGCTGCACTGGCGCCAGCATGGGCGCTCGAGGCGCCTGCGCCATCGGCCGAGGCCTTGCGAACGCTGGCCATCGCCTACGAACATGGCGAGGGTGTTGAGCGCAACCCTGAGCAGGCTCGCCAGCTGTACTGCCAGAGTGCTCGCTTGGGTGACGCCCAAGCCCAGTACAACCTGGGCTGGATGTACGCCAATGGTCGTGGAGGCGCGCGTGATGACGTCACCGCCGCCTATTTCTTTCAGGCCGCTGCTGAGCAGGGCCTCCCTCAAGCACAAAGCATGTTGCGCGTAGTGGGTGGCCCCACCAAAGAGGTGCCCGAATGCCTGCGTCCCACGCCCGTCAACGAGACGGCGGGGCCGTCATCCGCACCTGGGGTCAATTACGACTCGATCGCCCCACGACATATCCTCAAACTGGTGCAAAAGCTCGCGCCTCGCTATCAGGTGGACACCCAACTGGCCCTGGCCATCATCGCCGCTGAATCGAACTTCAACGTGCAGGCGCTGTCTCCGAAGAACGCCCAGGGTCTCATGCAGCTGATTCCTGAGACCAGCGAGCGTTTCAACGTCAAGAACCCTTTCGATCCGGCTCAGAACATCCGAGGCGGGCTCACCTATCTGCGCTGGTTACTGGCCTACTTTCAGGGCGACGTGGCCTTGGTGGCGGCAGCCTACAACGCCGGCGAGGGAAAGGTGGAGCGCTACAAAGGCGTGCCGCCATACCAGGAAACGCGCAAGTACGTGAAGCGCATTCTGCATGCGGTGGGCGACGCATTCCACCCGTTTGACCATAAGGTGACCCGACCTTCACCGGCCATGGCTTCCAAGCCCCAGCTTTGAAGATTGGCCCAAAAACTGCACGCTTGCCCCCGGGCGCTCTGCCGGTCTTGCGCTTGATGGAGACGCACAGCCGAAGCCCATAAGGAAAAAGGCCTGGGAGCGAAAGCTTCCAAGCCTTTGATTTCCTGCCGAATTTTTGGCTCCTCGACCTGGGCTCGAACCAGGGACCTACGGATTAACAGTCCGGCGCTCTACCAACTGAGCTATCGAGGAACAAATCTGACTGACTTCGTATTGGCACACGAAGTCGTGTTAATTTTTGGCTCCCCGACCTGGGCTCGAACCAGGGACCTACGGATTAACAGTCCGGCGCTCTACCAACTGAGCTATCGGGGATCAGGTTGACGTCTGCGTTGCATCAATCAACTGAGAATGAAACTATAGCATGTTCTGTTCACATACCTCAAGACGTTGTCGTTTCCCGTCAACGAATTCAGATCAAAAATCGATCTGGGCCGAGGCGGTGATGGTGCGCTCCGCCATCGGGAGCAGGTAGATGTGGTCAAAGCTGTTGGGGGTTTCACGCCAGGCACGCTTGTCAAACAGATTCTGGACCGCCAGCTTCCACGTCACCGTTTGCCCATGCCATGGCTGTGTGGTTCGCAGGCTCAGATCCATGCGCGTCCAGGAGGGGATTCGGGTGGTGTTCTGAACGTCCACCCAACGGCGCCCTTCATGCACCAGGTCTCCTTGCAACGTGATGGACGCAGGCGTTTTGAAGGTGTACCCGGTGGAGAGTTTGATCAGGCGCTCTGGCACGTTTGTAGGTGCCAGATTCGCGGCGTACACGCTGTCTTTGCGCTGGGCGTCAAGCAGCATGGCACTGCCTGCCCAGGTCCATGGGCCACGGCGGCCTTGCCAAGCCCCCTCCAGCCCCACATGCTGCGATGTCCCGTCCATCACGTAGACGTCGCCGGGCGTCGTCGCACCTTCGGGTTTGCTGATGCGGAAAGCGCTGACGCTCCAATGGTGAGTGGCGCGCGTACCCTGGACCTGTCCTTTCAGGCCAATCTCGGTCTGACGGCTCTTGAACAACGGCAGCGGGGCACCAGCATTCGCAGTGTTGCGCGGCGCGTACATCAGTTCGATGCCTTCCCCCCAACTCACGTAGGCCTGCGTTTGAGGTGCGACGGTATAGCCCAGCGCAGCCCACGGCGTGTTGACCGCCTTGTGCAGCACGGGCGTCACGAAACTGTTGTCGGCGCGAATGGCCTGGCGGCGGATCTGGCTATGGCGCACGCCCATCCAGGCGCGCCAGTTGCCCCACTGCATCGTGTCACGCAGGGTGATCTCGGAGCTGCGCTCATGGCGATCGGTATTCGGATACTGAAGCGACGGGTCCTCTGGCAAGTCAGGGAAGTTGCCGCTGATGTTGCCAACGCCGACCGGGGGGTAGTTGAACGATGCCATGTGCAGGTCGCTGAAATGCACACTGCGCAGGAAAGACGCTCCGACGTCATGCTTCACACGGCCGGTTTCAATGCTGCCTTCCAGTTGTGCCAGGAAGGCTCGCGTCGTGCGGCTCTCGTCATCTGAACGGAAGTCGTAGACGTCAAAACTTCCGTCCTGGCAATACCGGTCGTAAACACCTTCGGCATCACAGCCTGAAGGGAAGGCGGCGCGGTCATTCGATTTCAGATATTGCGCGCCATAGGTGACGGTGCTGCGCCAGCTTTGCCCCCAGTCGTTCTTCAAGCGAATGGTCGCCGTGGTGCCGCGGAACTGGCTCGGTTGCGTCCAGGGCTGGTTGTTGAGATTGATGCTTGGGTTGATCGAATTTGCGGACGGGAGATTCGTGCCCAGCATGCTGAAGCCCGGAATACTGGGCTGGCTGGCGAAGCTGTGTTCCATTTCGGCTTCCAGCACTTGCCCCGGTGCAAACACATGGTCAACGGCCAACGCGGCGAGGCGACGGTGCCCCTCACTGTCATCCACATGGCTGTTCAGGCGCTCAACGGCCGCATTCACGCGGACGCCCCACTGGCGACGTTCCCCGAAGCGATCACCCAGGTCTACGGCACTCATCGCATCGCCAGTGTTGTCAACGGAGAATGTGGCTGAACGAACACGCCCCTCAGGCCGTTTGACCAGAAGATTGACCAAGCCACCCGGCGAACTGACGCCAGCTTGAATCCCACTGGTGCCCTTGAAAACCTCGACTGCGGCTTTGTTCTCCAGGCCAATGCGAGTTTCGGCGCTGATGGGCAGGCCTTCACGACGATAGTTGTACGCGTTGTCGAGCACAAACCCACGCACGGTGAGGGTATCGATATAGCCAACCGTGTTGTAGCCATCGCTCACACTCGCATCCAGCTTGGTCAAGTCCGCCAGGCGCGTCACCTGCGCATCCTTGAGCATTTCCTCGCTGAACGTCTGGGCCTGCACCGGTTGCTGCCATGCCGGGCCATCGCCTAGTCCAGCAATGCTGGCCTTGGCTTGGCGTTTGGCCGCTGCCGTCACACCCACCGAAGGCAGGGTGGAAGCCTCGTCGCCAGCGACCTGCGCCTGGGCACCCAGGCTGACACACAAACCACAGGCGGCCGCAGCCAGGGGCGTCAAGATCAGATGACGTTGGGTGGGGAAAGGAAAACGACGCATGCTGTACAGCTCCACGGCAAAGACAGATGAGGCGTCTCGGTGGGGCTGCAGCGAGCGCAGACACACCTGGGGCGGTGTATCTGGGTTCGGCTTGTGCTTCCCTACGCGAGGATGACCTCGTTCAGGTTCAAAGGGACTCTCTCAGCGTGTGCCGATCGTCTGATCAGCCACGCACCCCTAGCGAAGGCCGCATTCTATGCCCAGTCGGGCTGCACGCAAATGAGCAGGGTCAATGCCCCTGATGAACACCCAGGCGCTGGTGGAGCAGGGGGCTCGTCGTGGTGTAGAGCAGGTGCTGCGGTGACTCAGGGTTCAAGGCGGCCGCCGCCGCATGGGCGGCCAACGTGGCTTCGTGGAACCCGCACAGCAGTAGGCGCTTCTTGCCTGGATAGGTGTTGATGTCGCCCACGGCGTAAATGCCGCGTGTGCTGCTTTCAAACGTGGCGGCAGACACGCTCACCTGTTTGCGTTCCAAGTCCAAACCCCACTGGCTGAGCGGGCCCAGCTTGGGGCTCATGCCCTGGCGCACCAGCAGGTGGTCCAGCGGCACGTCGCGTGCCACGCTGTCCGGGCCCAGCACGCTCAGTGCCGTCACCCGTCCGTCTTGCACGGCCGCATCGGTGGGCATCCCCACCACCAGGCCTACTTGCTGGCTCGCCAGCAGGCTGCGCACCTGTGCATCCAGCGCCGGCTCGGCCTGGAACTGGTCGCGTCGGTGCAGCAGGGTCACTGCTTGAGGGCGACGATCCGCAGGCAGCGCCGCCAAAGCGAGCACGGCGCCCATCGCCTCGTCACCCCCGCCTGAAATCACCACGTGCTGGCCGCTGAGCGAAGCGACCGTGGCGTCATCCAGGTGGTAAGACACATTCACGGCACCTTCCAGCGCAGGCAGATTGAGCGTGCGCGGCACAAAAGCCCCCGCGCCAGCGGCCACGAACAGCGCGCGGGCGCGCAGGCGCAAACCTTGGTCGGTTTCCACCACGAAGCGGCCATCGGCTTCAGCCTGCAACTGGCTGACCAGCTGCCCCAGGTGAATCTGCTCGCACCCACCCGAAACAGGGTCCAGGGGCAAAAAAGGCCGTGCCTGCGTCAGCAGCAGTTGCGCCAAATCCCGGCCGGTGCACAGCGGCACGCCGGGAACGTCGTAAATGGGTTTGTCGGGGTACAGCGCCACGCACTGGCCTCCGACTTCGGGCAGCACGTCAATGAGGTGGGCCTTCAGGCCCAGCAAGCCCAACTGGAAGACCTGAAACAGGCCCACCGGTCCGGCCCCGATGACCACGGCATCGGTGTCCACCATCAATGGCATGCTCACACGCCGCTCAGCGGATCAACTGATCCAGCTTGTCCGTCTTGTCTTTCCACTCGTCGGCTTCGGGCAAGGCGTCTTTGCGCTTGGTGATGCTGGGCCAGTTTTTGGCCAGGTCGGCGTTGATCTGGATGAACTTCTGCTGGTTGCCCGGCACATCTTCTTCCGGGAGGATGGCGTTGACGGGGCACTCGGGGATGCACACGGCGCAGTCAATGCACTCGTCAGGATCGATGACCAGGAAGTTGGGGCCTTCGCGGAAGCAGTCCACCGGGCACACGTCCACACAGTCCGTGTATTTGCATTTGATGCAGGCTTCGGTGACGACGTGGGTCATGACAGGTCTCTTGTATCGGTTAAAAGTTAGGGTGGATTTTACCGGGGCAAACGTGCCCCACCTTGATCAGCCTTCGCCGCAAAGGGCGATATGGGTCAAGGGTTGTTCAGGTATTTCGGTGGCGCCGGCGCCAACAATCACCAAAGTGGGGCGTCCGGCGTGGATGGCACTGGCCTCGTCCAGTGTTCCCACACTGTGAACGGTGTGTCGCATGTCAGGCCAGCCCGCACGTGACACCACGCTCACCAGCGTGTCCTGGGTCCAACCGGCATCCAGCAGCCCCTTGGACAAGGGGGCCAGTTGCCGTCCGGCCATGTAGAACACCTCGGTGTCAGCGCGCTGGCCGGGGCCCATGCCGCAACGCAGGTCGCCTGTCCGGGTCATGGCTGTGGTGAAACTGACACTTCGGCCCGTGCCGCGCCGCGTGAGCGGGCGTTGGGTGGCCGCCGCTGCCGCCAGCGCTGACGTCACACCGGGCACCACTTCGGTGCTGATCTGGGCGTCGCGCAAGGCGCAGAGCTCTTCTTCCAGGCGCCCAAACAGGCTCGGGTCTCCGCCTTTGAGCCGCGCCACGAGGGCCTCGGCACCAAATTGGGCGCCCACCACGCGCGCATGTTCCACCAGCAGGTGGTTGATGCGCGTCTGGCCGTTGAAGTCGCTGCCGGGCTTGCCGGAAAAGCCGCGTTTGCCCACGTCCACCCATTCGGCGTCAGGGGCCAAGTCGCGCAACGTGGGGTCGGCCAGGGCGTCGTACAGCACCACCTTGGCCTGGGCGAGCAGGCGCGCGCCACGCAGGGTGATCAAATCAGACTCCCCAGGGCCTGCGCCGATGAACACGACGCGGGCACAGGGAGACGAGGTTGGGGTCAAGCGGGTATCAGTCATGGAACGTCATCCAGCAAGACCCGGGCCGCGATCAGGCAGCCTTGACCAGCAATGCGCCGCTGGTGCGGTTCGTCGTGGGGTCCACCACGATCAGGGCGCCGCTGACGCGGTTGTCCAGATACGCTTCCACCGGCAGGGGCTGTTGGGTCTGGATCTGGACGCTGCCAATCTCATTGACCCCCAGCTCGTGCGCGTCGTGACGTTCCAGCGTGTGGATGTCCAGGCGGGCATCGATGGCCGAGATGCGAGCCTGCACCCAGCGGTTGCCATGGCGCACCCAGTACTTGCGACCCACCACGGCCGGTTCGGTGTCCAGCCAGGCCAGCGTGGCCGTGAAGGTGTCGGTGGGCTTCATCGTGCCCGGCGAAGCGATCCAGTCACCGCGGGAGATGTCGACCTGACGGTCCAGCACGATGCCGGCCGACTGGCCCGCTTCGCACGCGTCCACGACCAAGGCCGCATGGCGCACTTCGGCCACGATGGCGGACGCACCGCTCGGGAAGATCTGCACTTCGTCACCGGCCTTGACGCTGCCGTGGGCAATGCGCCCCCAGAAGGCGCGGTACTGGTGGCCGGTGCCGCTGGCGGTGGCTTCGCCTTCGCCCACGCTGTCACGGGTCACGTACTGCACGGGGTGCAGCAGCGCGCCTTCGTGGCGTTCGTCGGTCGAGGGCAGGCCTTCGAGGACATGCAGCAGCGTCGGACCCTGATACCAGGGCCAGTTGGCGCTTGGCGTGGTCACGTTGTCACCCCGCAGGGCGGACACGGGAATCACGCCCTTGACGGCGATGCCCGCTTGTTGCGCAAACGCTTCCAGCGACGCCTTGACGTTGTGGAACGCGGTCTCGGTGTCTTCCTCTATGGCGTCCAGCTTGTTGATGGCGAACACGATGGACGGCACGCGCAGCAGGTGAGCCAGCAGGCTGTGACGGCGGGTCTGGGCCAACAGGGGCACAGGCGAGGCCTTCCAGTCGATCTTGGTGATGTCCACCAGCACCACGGCGGCATCCGAGCCAGCCGCAGCGGTCACCATGTTGCGGGTGTACTGCTCATGGCCCGGGGCGTCGGCGATGATGAACTTGCGCGTCTTGGTCGCGAAGTATCGGTAGGCCACGTCAATCGTGATGCCTTGCTCGCGTTCGGCTTCCAGGCCATCGGTCAGCAGCGACAGGTCGATGGGGGCGCCGGCGGCGCGCTTTTCCAGCGCATCCAGCTGGTCAGCCAAGATGGCGCGGCTGTCAAATAGCAGGCGCCCGATCAGGGTGCTCTTGCCATCGTCCACGCTGCCGGCGGTCAGGAAGCGCAGGGCCTTGTGTGCCAGCTCTTCGCCAGCTTCGTTGTGAATCACGGTGCTCATCAGAAATAACCTTCCTTCTTGCGGCGCTCCATCGAGGCCTCGGACGTGCGGTCGTCCATGCGGGTGGCGCCACGCTCGCTCACGGTCACGTGCAGGGTCTCGGCAACGATGTCTTCCGGGCTGGCGGCATCGCTCTCGACCGGGCAGGTGCAGGTCATGTCACCCACGGTGCGGAAGCGCACCTCCACGGTTTCCACGGTTTCACCAGCCAAGGGCGGCGTCACATCGGTCAGCGGTACCAGCAGGCCCTTGCGGCGCATCACCTGGCGGGGGTGCTTGAAATAGATGCCCGGCAGCGGGATGTTTTCGCGGGCGATGTACAGCCATACATCCAGCTCGGTCCAGTTCGAGATGGGGAAAGCACGGAAGTGCTCGCCCGGCTTGATGCGGGTGTTGAACAGGCTCCACAGCTCGGGACGCTGCTCCTTGGGCTGCCATTGGCCGAAGCTGTCGCGGTGCGAGAAAATGCGCTCCTTGGCGCGGGCCTTTTCCTCGTCACGGCGGGCGCCACCGATCAGGCAGTCAAAGCGGCCTTCCTCGATGGCTTCCAGCAGGGTCACGGTCTGGTGGCCGTTGCGCGATTCCAGCGGGTGCGCCAGACGCACGGTGCCACGCTTGATCGAGTCTTCCATGTGCGCCACGATCAGGCGCTCGCCGATTTCGGCCACGCGCTTTTCGCGGAACTCAATCACTTCAGGGAAGTTGTGGCCTGTGTCCACGTGCAGCAGCGGGAAGGGCAGCTTGCCCTCCAGCTTGCCTTGCGCGTTCTTCATCTTGAAGGCCTTTTCGGCCAGGTGCAGCACCACGCACGAATCCTTGCCGCTGGAAAACAGCAGGGCAGGGCGCTCGAAACTGGCGGCCACTTCACGCAGGATGAAGATGGCTTCTTCTTCCAGGGCGTCCAGGTGGCGGTGGTCCACATCCGCCAGCAATTGGTTCACGTTCACGGGGGAGTTCATTGCTTTAAGTACCTTCTGAATTCATTTCTGGTGGACGTGCAGGCCGCATTCCTTGGCCTTCTCGTCTTCCCACCACCAGCGGCCGGCGCGGAAGTCCTCGCCCACGGCGATGGCACGCGTACAAGGCGCACAACCGATGCTTGGCATGAACTGGTCATGCAGCGGGTTGTAGGGCACATGGTTGACGGACACGTAGTGCCACACATCGCCCCAGGTCCACTCGATCAGCGGATTGAACTTGGTGCGGCCCTTGTCATCTTGCTCACGTGCGGCCATGTCACCACGGTTGTTGGACTGTTCGCGGCGCAGACCCGTGATCCAGGCGCTGCGGTCGGCCAGCATGCGGCCCAGCGGCTCCAGCTTGCGGATGCCGCAGCAGGCCTTGCGCAGGTCGATGCTCTCGTACATCGCCTTCTCGCCGTGCTGCTTCACGAAGGTGATCGCCGCTTCGGCCACCGGCTTGTAGACCTCGACGTGCAGACCCGCATCGGCGTAGTGCGTCTCGATGGTGCCGATCAGGGCCACCGTCTCCGGATGCAGCTTGCCGGTCTCCAGCGTGCCGATGGCAATGGGCAACTGGTAGCGGGCAATCAGGTCGGTGATGACCATGTCCTCCACGCCCAGGCTGGTCGCCTGCACGACCTTGCCCGGGTGCTCAATGGCCGCAGCCTTCAGCAACTCGATGGTGGCGTGCACCTTGGCCGCATAGTCGGCGCTGGGGTGGTTGTAGAGCGTGATGGCCGAGCCTGCCGGAGCTGGCCCACCCATCAACGAAGAGGTTTCGCTCATGTCGCGCTCCTGTTTCAGGCCGAACGGGCGAACACGGGCTTGGTCACCTGCACATCGCCTTGGTAGTGGCCACGTGCGGTGAAGAAGCCGAGCGCACGCTCTGCGGCGGCACGGTCCTGGTCGCCGCGCAGCACCACGGCATCAAAGCCGGTGCGCTTGAGCAGCGACATCATGTCCACCAGCACCTCGCCGGTGGCGCGGATCTCGCCTTGGAAGCGATAGCGCGAACGCAGGATGTGGGCCTGGGTGTAGGCGCGGCCATCCACCCATTTCGGAAAGTTCAGCACCACCAGCGACAGCTTGGCGGCATCGGCCTCCAGCGTCTCGATGTCGGTGTCGTTGGGCACGATCACGCCCACGGGCTTGTGATCGGGCGTACCCGGCGCAGGCCATTGCTCGCGCACGGCATGCCACTGGCCCAGCGTCAACAGGCTGTAGATCTTGATGGGTGGGTGCGACACCGGGCCATCTTCACCGCCCACGGTGCGCCATTGGTCATGGTGGATATCGACGAATTTCATGGGGTTGTCCTTCTGCGAGGCTGGATCAGGCGGATTTGGCGGTGGCGCGGCGCACGGCGTTGGCGGCGGTCTTGAACGGGTCGATGCCGATGCGCTTGACGGTGTCGATGAACTTTTCGTTGACCGAGCGCTGGGCGCGGTAGGTCTCGATCACCGCCTCGATCACGTCCGTGACCTCATCGGCCGAGAACGAGGGGCCAATGACCTTGCCCGTCACGCTGGTGGGCGCATGGTTCGAGCCGTCCGAGCCGCCCAGGGTGATTTGGTACCACTCCGAACCGTCCTTGTCCACGCCCAGGATGCCGATGTGGCCACTGTGGTGGTGGCCGCAGGAGTTGATGCAACCCGAAATGTGCAGGTCGATCTCGCCGATGTCGTACAACTCGTCCAGGTCCTGGTAACGCTCGATCAGATCGTTGGCGATGGGAATGGAGCGGGCGTTGGCCAGGGCGCAGAAGTCGCCGCCGGGGCAGGCGATCATGTCGCTCAGCAGACCGATGTTCGGCGAGGCCAGCGTGGCGGCCTTGGCGGCTTGCCACAGGGCGTACAGGTCCTCTTCGCGCACGAAAGGCAGCAGGGCGTTCTGGTCGTGGGTCACGCGCAACTCGCCGCAGCTGAAACGGTCGGCCATGTCGGCAATGGCGTCCATCTGCGTGTCGGTCACGTCGCCGGGGGCTTGCCCTGGGCGCTTCACCGACAAGGTCACGTTCTTGTAGCCCTGCACCTTGTGGCCGCGCACATTGCGCTCCAGCCACTTGGCGAACTGCTTCTGCTCGGCTTCCGACGCGTCGGCGGGCAAGCCATTGCCGCTCGGGGCATGGGCCTGCACCGCTGCCGGGAAGGCAAAGCTGGCGTTCACACGGTCGAACTCGGCCTGCGGAATGAAGTGGGCGGCACCGTCCACGTCACGCGTCAGGATGTTGTGGAACTCTTCATTGACCTGGTCAAAGAACTTCTGCCCCTCGGCCTTCACCAAAATCTTGATGCGGGCCTTGTACATGTTGTCGCGACGACCGAAGCGGTTGTACACCCGCACGATGGCTTCGATGTAGACCAGAATCTGCTGCCAGGGCACGAAGGCGTTGATTTCGCTGGCCGTGATCGGCGTGCGGCCCATGCCACCACCCACCAGCACGCGAAAGCCCACCTCGCCCGCATCGTTCTTGATCAGGTGCAGGCCGATGTCATGCCAGTAGGTGGCTGCACGGTCTTCCTTGGCGCCATTCACGGCGATCTTGAACTTGCGCGGCAGGAATGCGAACTCGGGATGCAGGGTGGACCACTGACGCAGCACTTCGCAGTACGGACGTGCATCAATCACGTCGTCTTCCGCCACACCCACCATGGCATCGGCCGTGATGTTGCGGATGCAGTTGCCCGAGGTCTGGATGCCGTGCATGTTGACCTCGGCCAGCAGGTCCATCACATCCGCGCTTTGCGTCAGCGGAATCCAGTTGAACTGCACGTTCTGGCGCGTCGTGAAGTGGGCATAGCCCCGATCGTGCTCACGCGCAATGCGGGCCAGCTGGCGGATCTGGGTCGCTGACAACTCGCCATAGGGCACGGCCACACGCAGCATCGGCGCGTGGCGCTGCACGTACCAGCCGTTCTGCAGGCGCAGCGGACGGAACTCTTCGTCACCCAGCTTGCCTGCCAGGTTGCGTTCGAGCTGGTCGCGGAATTGCGCAGCGCGCTGACGCACAAATTGCTTGTCGAAGTCGGTGTACTGGTACATGGTCGGTCAAAGAAAAAAAGGGCCCATCTCGCTGCGGTACGAAACCTCAGTGAAGCGCCCGGTACAAATTGTAGGTACTGATCAGGGCGATGACGCTGCCGACGATGGCCAGCAGGGTCTTGGTGTGCAGGTGTTTGGTGAGGTAAGCCGCAAAAGGGGCGGCAAACAGCCCGCCCACCACCAACCCGGCCACCGTGGGCCAGGGCGTCTCATCAATCAGCACGGCAAACACCGAGGCGCTTATGAAGGTCAGGAAAAACTCCGCCAGGTTCACCGAACCGATGGTGGTGCGCGGGTCCTGACCAGTGCCCACCAGTGTGGTTGTGACCACCGGCCCCCAGCCACCACCGCCCACGGCATCCACATAGCCGCCCAACAGGCCCAGCTTGGCCACATGCTTGGGTGCTTCCTTGCGAACCTGGATGGTACGGAAAATCTTGCTGACGATGTACAGCCCCATCAAGAACAGGTACACCGAGATGAACGGCTTGATCACCCCGGCATCGACCGTCGAGACCGTCCACGCACCCAGCGAGGCACCCAGCATGCCCGGAATCAGCAAACGCAAGAACAAGCTGCGGTTCACATTGCCCAGCTTCACGTGAGAGATGCCCGACACGCCGGTGGTGAACACTTCGGCAATGTGCACACTGGCACTCGCCACCGCCGGGGTGGAGCCCGTCGCCATCAGGAAGCTGCTCGACGTGATGCCGTACGCCATGCCCAGCGCACCATCCACGGTCTGGGCCAGCAGGCCCACCGCCACGGCTTTCCAGAAGATGTCACTCGTCACCGTCTGTGTGACCAGCTCCCACCCTGACAAGTGGTGCGTACCATTGAACAGGCGGGTGGCCAGAAACGCCACCACCGCCACCAGCAAGAACGCCACCGCCCACACCGCCACGCGCAGCACGGGGTGTCGCGACGGGTGGGTGATGTCATCTTCGACCGGCGGCAGACCCAACGCCTGGTGCTCGGCGTTGATCGGGTTGTCGCTCAGGTCAAGGTTGCGGATCTTCATGAAGCGGGGTCAAACGGATAGGGCCACAATCGGCAGGATCGGATCCTATCCAGCGTTTATATATATGAGAAGAATTTTTTCGGATGGTGCTTATTTCCAAAATGCATATAGAAGGGCGCTGCGTGCCAGTGGCACCCTGGGATTGCTCGTTCTGGTGACTGCGTGTGGGCACATCCTGCCCGGGCAGACACCGGCCCCTACACCCTCCGTGCCCGCGCCGCCTGTCGTGGCACAACCCAAGCCTGCTCCCAAGCCGCCGCGAATCGGTTTGGCGCTGGGTGGTGGTGCGGCCCGGGGTTTCGCTCACATCGGTGTGCTGCAGGTGTTGGAAGAAAACGGCATCAAGCCCGACGTCATCGTGGGCACGTCAGCCGGCAGTGTGGTCGCGGCGCTCTATGCGTCAGGCAAGACGCCGACCGAGTTGGGGCACATGGCCATGACGCTGGACGAGTCCACGATCACCGATTGGGTGTTCCCGGGGCGCTCGCTGCTCAAAGGGGAGGCCTTGGCCAAGTTCGTGCGCAGCAGCACGGGCGGCCGGTCGATCGAGGCCATGCGTCCGCCGCTGGGCATTGTGGCCACCGATCTCAAAACCGGGCAACCCATCCTGTTCCGTCGCGGAGATCCCGGCGCGGCCGTGCGTGCCTCCAGCGCGGTGCCGGCAGTCTTCTCGCCGGTGACCATCGGGGGGCGCGAGTACATCGACGGCGGCGCCGTCTCGCCGGTGCCTGTGCGCTATGCCCGCCAGATGGGCGCTGAGGTGATCATTGCGGTTGACATCTCCGCCATCCCCGAGGGGCAGTCCACCAGGGGTGCGGTCGACATCCTGCTGCAAACCTTCAACATCATGGGTCACGCCATCAGCCAATGGGAGATGGCCGAGGCCGATGTGGTCATGCGCCCCAAGCTCCAAGGTGTGGGCAGTGCCGACTTTGGGGCACGCCGCCTGTCCATCATGGCAGGTCGTGAAGCCGCGTTGACGATGCTGCCCAAACTGCGCGAGCGCATTCAGGCCAAAACCCAATGACCCCCGTGGCGGCTCAGTGACGGGCCTGTCACAGCGGAGATCGCCCGGATGCTGCTTCAGCGTGGGGGCCCAAACGGCTCCCCGCGCAACTGCACGCCCGGCTTGATGCCGCGTTTGCTGAACCAGCCCGTGTTCATCTCCAGCACGAAGCGCACTGGGCGCGTCGAACAATGGCTGTCCAGACTCTGGGGTTTCATCTCTGCCAGGTTGACCACCGTGCCATCGTCTGCCACGAAGGCAATCTGCAGCGGAATCAGCGTGTTCTTCATCCAGAAGCACTGCTGTCCCGGGCGGTCAAACACGAACAACATCCCTTCGTTCGTGCCCATGCTGGTGCGATGCATGAGGCCGATCTGATGTTGCTCGGGAGTCAGGGCCACTTCGGCCTTGATGTTGTGCATGCCCGCGCCCACTGAAACAGTCGGCAGCCGCTGTGCCTGCTGCAGCGCGTGACTGGGGCTGCTCCACAGAGCGCCGGCCAGGCACAGCCCGAGCAGGGCAAGACGGCTTCGGCGCGCCTGCGCGGGCGCCCCTGGGAACCCAATCCTGGGCAACGACAAGTCCATCATCAGGGCTAACCCTCTGTTTCGGTTTACAGTCTCGGCTTGGCAAACCAAGGCACCGTCTTGATTTGGCGGGGCTTTTTCAGCTTGCGTCAGCCACCGCCACTGTAGCAGCGAGCTCATGAACAACGTCGTGACTGAAAACAGCGGATCTGCCGCTGCCGTGCTCACGCCTGCCCAGCAGGCGGGCCTAGACGACCCCGATTTGCTTCAGCAGTGCGTGGTCGAGATCCCCATGGGCAGCAGCCTGCGGCGCATCGGTTTGGGCCTGTCCGGCATGTACTGTGCCGCTTGCGCCATCACCATCGAAGACGCCTTGCGCAAAGTGCCGGGGGTGACCGAGGTGCAAGTCCAGGCTACTTCCCAGCGTGCCCGGATTCTGGTCAACCCGACGGCCGTCAAACTGTCTGAGCTGGTCGCCGCGGTGCAAGACGCCGGCTACCGTGCCTGGCCCGACGCGGCCGCCCGTGCCGGGCATGAGCGCCTGCGCGAGCGGCGTGTGCTCTTGTGGCGCCTGTCCGTCGCTGCGTTCTGCATGATGCAGGTCATGATGATCACCTGGCCGCAGTACGTGGCCGGGCAGGACGTCATCCCCGCCGATCTGTGGAACCTCATGAACTGGGCCTGTTGGGTCCTGAGCCTGCCGGTCATGCTGTTCTCGTGCGGCCCTTTCCTCAAGGGCGCCTGGAAGGCGGCGTTACAGGGCCGTGTGTCGATGGACACCCCGGTGTCACTGGGCATCCTGGGCACCTTCATCGTCAGCACCGGCGTCACCTTTGGCAACCAGGACCTGTTTGGTCATGAGGCCTATTTTGACTCCCTGACCATGTTCGTCACCTTCCTGCTGGCCGGACGCTGGCTGGAGTCCCGTGCGCGGGAGCGCGTCACCCAGTCTCTGGAGTCCATGTGTGTGCGTCTGCCCGAGGCGGTTGAGCGGGCCGTGAACGCTGAGGAAGACCTCGCGACCGTGGCGAGCGAGTCGACGCCTCTGTCCTCGCTGCGCCATGGTGACCGTGTGCGGGTCGCGGTGGGACAAGCATTTCCGGCCGATGGGCAGATTCTGGCCGGTGAAACCGAGGTCGACGAGTCCTTGCTGACGGGTGAGTCGCGCGCGGTGCCGCGCCATGTCGGGCAGATGGTGGTGGCCGGCAGCCTCAATATGAGCGCCCCGGTCTGGATGGCCATCGAGCGGCTGGGCCCGGACACCCGCTACCAGCAGATCGTCTCGCTGGTGCACCAGGCCATGACCGAGAAACCCGGCTGGATGCGATTTGCCGACCGCATGGCTGCGCCTTTCCTGTGGGGCGTCATCCTGCTCGCGGCCGGCGGTGCGCTGGCCTGGCAGTGGATTGACCCGTCCAAGTCTGTCTGGGTGGCGGTGTCGGTGCTCGTGGTGACCTGCCCCTGTGCCCTGTCTCTGGCGGCACCCTCTGCCTTGCTGTCCGCTGCGGGCGCCATGGCGCGCAAGGGTCTGCTGGTGCGTCGGCTGGATGCGCTGGAAGCCTTGGCCGAGATCGACAAGGTCTACTTTGACAAAACTGGCACCCTCACCGAAGGCGAGTTGTCGGTGGTTTCGCTGGCCACACCCCAAGGTCGCATCCCCGCCGCGCTGGGCCTGCCAGCGGCGCAGATTGAACACTGGGGTCTGGCGGCCGCGCTCGCGTCCTACTCGCAGCACCCCTTGTCACGCTCCCTCGTCAAAGCCGCGCAGGATGCCGGTGGCTGGCCCGCCACATCTTGGGTCGACGTACAGGAGCAGGCAGGCAAGGGCGTGCAGGCCACCGATGCGCAGGGCCGAGTGTGGCGTCTGGGTTTGCACAGCTGGGTCTTGCCGACACCCACCGCCGATTGCGAATGGTGGAGCCAGGACAGTGACGCACGAGTCTGGATGGCAGCCATCGACGACCGCGGGGCCCTGGTCCCGGAGACCGTGACCGGCTTCGTGTTCGATGAGGTCTTCCGTCACGAGGCGCGCCCGACCGTGCAGCGTTTGCGCGAACTGGGCTGTCAGTCTGCGCTGCTGTCCGGAGATCTGGCCTCCCGCGTGCATGCCGCGGCCCGCCATCTGGGGCAGGGCGAGGACATGGTGGTTGCACAGGCTCAGGCCACGCCCGAAGACAAGCTCAACGTCATCGCCCGCATCCAGGCTGAGGGCCACCGGGTGGCGGTCGTGGGTGACGGTATCAATGACGCCCCCGTGCTGGCCAAGGCTGATGTCTCTGTGGCGCTGGACCAGGGCGCTGCCTTGGCACAGTCACAAGCTGACCTCATCATCCTGGGTGGCCGCCTGCTCGGGCTGCCCGAGGCTGTTGTGATCAGCCGACAGGCGATGCGCATCGTGCGTCAGAACCTGGCCTGGGCGGCCGTTTACAACGCCTCATGCATTCCACTGGCCCTGGCGGGTCTCTTGCCACCGTGGCTGGCGGGTCTGGGCATGGCTCTGAGTTCCTTGGGCGTCGTGCTGAATGCGCTTAGACTCGGCGGCGCTCGCGCTTGAAGCGCCACACACGATCATGGAAATCCTCTACGTCCTCATCCCCGTCTCCGTTTTGCTGGTCCTGGCCATTCTGGCCGTGCTGGGCTGGTCTGTTCACAGCGGACAATTCGAGGACATCGAACAAGAGGGGCTGCGCATCTTGCAAGATGAGCAAAAAGACAAGCCCAAGGTTGAGGCGCATCAAAAATAACCCTAGGTTTGCCCCCACAATTCACGCTGTAACAAAGGAGAAGAAGAGATGGCAACCACCCACTCTGCCACGTACAACGATACAGTTGTTCGGCAGTTCGCCATTGCGGCTGTAGTTTGGGGTGTCGTCGGCATGGCCGTCGGCGTCCTGATCGCGTCCCAATTGGCATGGCCGGAACTCAATTTCGGCATTCCCTGGCTGTCCTACGGACGGCTTCGTCCACTGCACACCAATGCGGTGATTTTTGCGTTTGGCGGCTGCGCCCTGTTTGCCACGTCTTACCACGTGGTGCAACGTACTTGCCAAACTCGCCTGTTCGCAGGTCCTCTGGCTGCTTTCACCTTCTGGGGTTGGCAACTGGTCATCCTGCTGGCCGCGATCTCGCTGCCTCTGGGCTTCACCACCGGCAAGGAATACGCCGAGCTGGAATGGCCCATTGACATCCTGATCACGCTGGTGTGGGTCGCGTACGCTGTCGTGTTCTTCGGAACCGTCGGTACCCGCAAGATCCGTCACATCTACGTGGCCAACTGGTTCTACGGTGCCTTCATCATCGCCGTGGCCCTGCTGCACATCGTCAACAGCGCAGAAATCCCCGTCTCCCTGACCAAGTCCTACTCGGCCTACGCTGGTGTCCAGGACGCCATGGTTCAGTGGTGGTACGGCCACAATGCCGTGGGCTTCTTCCTGACGGCAGGCTTCCTGGGCATGATGTACTACTACATCCCCAAGCAAGCTGGCATGCCCGTGTACTCGTATCGCCTGTCGATCGTGCACTTCTGGGCGCTGATCTTCACGTACATGTGGGCGGGTCCTCACCACCTGCACTACACGGCTCTGCCTGACTGGACCCAGTCCGTCGGCATGGTGTTCTCGCTGATTCTGTTGGCACCTTCGTGGGGCGGCATGATCAACGGCATCATGACCCTGTCGGGTGCCTGGTACAAGCTGCGTGACGATGCCATCCTGAAGTTCCTGATCGTGGCCCTGTCGTTCTACGGCATGTCTACCTTCGAAGGTCCGATGATGTCCATCAAGACCGTGAACTCCCTGTCGCACTACACCGACTGGACCGTGGGTCACGTTCACTCCGGCGCTCTGGGCTGGGTGGGTCTGATCTCGATGGGCTCGCTGTATTACCTGATCCCGCGCATGTTCGGCCGTACCACGATGTACTCCGTCTCGGCCATTTCCGTGCACTTCTGGGCAGCGACCATCGGCATCGTGCTGTACATCGCCGCGATGTGGATTGCCGGCGTGATGCAGGGTCTGATGTGGCGTGCGGTCAACCCTGACGGCACCCTGGTCTACAGCTTCGTCGAAAGCGTCAAGGCAACCTATCCCTTCTACGTGATCCGCGTTGCAGGTGGCCTGCTCTATCTGGGCGGCATGATCCTGATGCTGTGGAACACCGTGATGACGGTCATGGCCGGCCGCGCAGTCAATGCGCCGATCGCCCAGCCCGCTCACGCCTGAGGAGGACAAGAACATGGCTGATCAAAACCACAAGCCCAAGCTCTTCTCCCACGAGAAGATTGAAACCAGCAACTTCCTGATGATCGTGCTGACCTTGCTGGTCGTGTCGGTCGGTGCGCTCGTCGAGATCGTGCCGCTGTACTTCCAGCGCAGCACCACGCAACCGGTGGACGGCCTCAAGCCTTACACCGCGCTGCAGTTGGCTGGCCGTGACGTCTACATCCGCGAGGGTTGCTACAACTGCCACTCGCAGATGATCCGTCCCTTCCGTGCGGAAACCCTGCGCTATGGTCACTACTCCATGGCTGGTGAGTTTGTGTACGACCACCCCTTCCAGTGGGGTTCCAAGCGGACAGGTCCTGACCTGCACCGCGTGGGGGGCAAGTACTCCGACGAATGGCATGCGGTTCACCTGAACAATCCGCGTGACGTGGTGCCGGAGTCCAACATGCCTGCCTACCCCTGGTTGGCGCAAGCCAAGCTGGAAGAGGGTCCGAAGGTGGCTCCGCGCATGGAAGCCCTGCGTGTGGTCGGCGTTCCCTACACGGACGCCGAGATCAAGGCAGCTGACGAAGAGGTCAAAGGCAAGACCGAACTCGAAGCCGTGATCGCGTACCTGCAGGTCCTCGGTACCGCAGTCAAATAAGGAGCGACGCACATGGACATCATCGTTGCAAGAAGCATTTTCACCGTGGTGTGTCTGTGCGTTTTCGTGGGCATTGCTGTGTGGGCGTATTCGCGCCGCAACAAGGCTCAGTTTGAAGAGGCAGCTCGACTGCCTCTTGCAGAAGATTGATTGGAGGCTCAGACATGAGCGACTTCATTTCGAGTGGATGGTCCTGGTACGTTGTCGGGATCGTTGTGTTCGGTTTGGTCTATTGCGCCTTCGTGCTCATTGGTGCCGCCAAACACAAGGTCATCTATGACGCACAAGGCAACGTTGACAAGACCACCGGTCACATCTGGGACGAAGACCTGCGTGAGTTGAACAACCCGCTGCCGCGCTGGTGGCTGTTCCTGTTCATCTTCACCCTGGTGTTTGCTGTGGGTTACCTGGTGCTGTACCCCGGTCTGGGTAACAACAAGGGCACGCTGAACTGGTCCTCCAAGGGGCAGCTCGAAGCAGAAATTGCCAAGGCCAAGGTCGAAGAGGAAAAGATCTACGTCAACTTCCGCACTGCGGCAGTCGAAGATCTGGCACGTGACCCGAAAGCACAAGCGATCGGTGAACGACTGTTCCTCAACAACTGCGCGGCTTGCCACGGCTCTGACGCCAAGGGTTCCAAGGGCTTCCCCAACCTGACCGATACCGACTGGTTGCATGGTGGTTCGCCTGAGAAAATCAGCGAAACCTTGCACCAGGGGCGTCGGGGCATGATGCCCCCGATGGCTGCTGCCGTCGGTGGTCCTGAGGAAGTTCGCCAGGTCGCCAACTACGTGCTGAGCCTGTCGGGCAGTGGTCATAACTCTATCCTGGCCGAGCTCGGCAAGGACAAGTTCAAGGCCGCTTGCGCTGCCTGCCACGGTGTCGACGGCAAGGGCATGCAAGCCGTGGGTGCGCCCAACCTGACCGACAAGATCTGGCTGCATGGCTGGGGAGAAGAGGCGATTGTCAGCATGATCAACAACGGCAAGACCAACGTCATGCCCGCCCAGGCTGGTCGTCTGACCGAAGACCAGATCAAGGTGTTGTCTGCTTATGTTTGGGGTCTGTCCCGTCCGACTCAGACAGCTCAGGCCAAGTAAACAACGTGCGTTCTGAATGGGTATCGGTCTCAAGCTTGATGCCCATCAAGAGTCGCAGTAAATTCAAGCGGTGGTGGTTGATGCGTGATACCCTGGCAGGTATCTGGCTCACCCCTCCGCTTTTTCATTTGTGCCATGACCGATCCACAGAAAACCACCGGAACGCCTCAACGCGTGATCCCCATCAAGGCCGAAGAGGCCGCGTCCGATGCCGCCAAGGCCGTACGTCGTGAAGAGATCGTTTCCCTCTACAAGAAGACCGAGAAAGTCTACGCACGCGAGGTGACCGGTTGGTTCACCAACTGGCGGTGGGTCATGGTCTGGGTGACCCAGTTGGTGTTTTACGTCACGCCTTGGCTGTACTGGAACGACCGTCAGGCGGTGCTGTTCGATCTGGGCACGCGGCGCTTTTATCTTTTCAATCTGGTTTTGTATCCGCAGGACTTGGTCTACCTGACGGCCTTGCTCGTCATTTCCGCCTACGGACTCTTCCTCTTCACCACCGTCGCCGGACGCTTGTGGTGTGGCTACGCCTGTCCACAATCGGTCTACACCGAGATGTTCATGTGGATCGAGAACAAGATCGAGGGCAGTCGCGCCAAGCGCATGAAGATGGACAAGTCGCCCATGACAGCAGAGAAGTTTGTGCGCAAAGCCGCCAAACATGCCGCATGGATCGCTGTCGCCCTGTGGACCGGTTACACCTTTGTGGGCTATTTCTCGCCGATTCGCGACTTGTGGCAATCAGTGATTTCGTTCGGTCTGGGCCCCTGGGAAACCTTCTGGATTCTGTTCTACGGCTTCGCCACCTATGGCAATGCAGGCTTCATGCGTGAGCAGGTCTGTAAGTACATGTGCCCGTACGCACGGTTCCAGAGCGCGATGTTCGACCGTGACACGCTCATCATCAGCTACGACGAGAAGCGCGGCGAGCCCCGTGGTGCGCGCTCACGCAAGGCCAACGCCCAGTCCATGGGGCAGGGTGACTGTATTGATTGCACCCTGTGCGTTCAGGTCTGCCCCACGGGCATCGACATCCGTAAGGGTCTGCAATACGAGTGCATCGGTTGCGCCGCCTGTATCGACGCGTGCGACACCGTCATGGACAAGATGGGCACCCCGCGTGGCCTGATCCGTTACTCCACTCAGAACGCAATGGAGAAGGGTTGGGGCAGCAGTGAGATGTGGGGGCGTGTCACGCGGCCTCGCGTGTTGCTTTACACCGCCATTCTGGTGCTGGTGGTCGCGGCCTTCGTGACCAGCCTGTACAGCCGTCCACCGTTCCGTGTGGACATCGTCCGCGACCGGGGTGCATTGGCCCGTGTGGTGGACGAGGGGTACATTGAGAACGTATACCGCGTGCAACTGATGAATGCCAGCGAGCGCGTGCAGCGCTACCGCGTCGGTGTTGAGCAACTGAGCCAGGCAAAGGTGGAGGGTGGAGAGAACGTCGTCCTCGGTCCTGCGGAAGCCCGTTGGGTGCCTGTCTCGGTGAGAATTCCGCCAGAGGTGGGTGCGCGACTGGGTACGGGCGCCACCGGCGTCATCATCTTGGTTGAGCAATTGCGCCAGGGTGATGCGCCCCAAGTGGATGTCCGTGAAAAGACCACGTTCATGGTCCCTCGCTGATTCCCTCACATTTTGGACATGACATGACACAGTCTCCCTTAACGCAAAGCCAGTCCACCCCGGTGGACAATCCTCCCTGGTACCGCCTGCCCATCGTCTGGATGGTCATCGGCGGGCCGGCTGTGGTCGTGGTGGCCTCGCTGATCACCGTCGGTATCGCGGTGAAGAACATTGACCCGGTGCTGGACACCTCGGCCACCCCCACCCAGAAGGAGGCCCCGGCTTCCAAGGCGCGTAACCACGCCAACGAAGACGCCACGCCGACGGCTCCTGCCGAGCGCTAAGCGCCATTTCCAGGTCGCTGCTTAGGGTTTCTTCTGCTGGAGGATGGGGCAGGCAGGCGCAACATGTGTCATGTCTCCCACTTTCAAGGAGAAGGGTGTGACACACAACACGCTTCGTGTAGCCCAGGTTCTCTGGCCGGCTTTCGTGATGGCCGGTGTGCTTGAAATGCTGGTCTTCAGTGTGCTGGATCCCTCCGCACTGAGTTTTGGCACTTGGCACCCTGAGGCCACCACGATCTACAGTTTGGCCTTTTTCGTCTTCTGGGCGTTGATCGCCATGGCAGCGGCTGCCTCGCAATGGATGGCTGCGTCTGCACGTGGCGGCGAGTCCTCTGGCGAAGAACCGCCGCGTGCTCGTCGTCGGCGTGCGCGCCACAGCACTGCCCAGCACGTCTGAAGCGTGCAGCAAAAAGCCCGCATGCAGCGGGCTTTTCGATGGCAGTGGCTGTGGGTTAGCCCTTCACGCTGTTCACCAAAGCACGCAATCCAGCTTCGTTGGTGATGCGGATGTCGCGCTGCTTCACTTCCAACAGCCCTTCGTCTTGGAACTTCGAGAAGGTTCGGCTCACTGTTTCCAGCTTCAAGCCCAGATAGCTGCCAATCTCTTCACGCGTCATCCGCAACACCAGCGCCGAGGCCGAAAAACCGCGTGCATGCAGACGCTGCGTCAGGTTGAGCAGGAAAGCCGCCAGGCGCTCTTCCGCGCGCATGCTGCCCAGCAACAACATCACACCATGGTCGCGCACGATTTCGCGGCTCATGATCTTGTGGAACTGGTGCTGAAGGTCGGAGAACTCGCGCGACAGCTCTTCAAGCTGGCCATAAGGAATCACGCACACCTGTGAGTCTTCCAATGCGATTGCGTCACAAGCGTGTCGATCGGTGCTGATGCCGTCCAACCCCAGCAATTCACCCGCCATCTGGAAGCCGGTGACCTGATCGCGGCCGTCTTCTGACGACACGCGTGTTTTGAAAAATCCAGTGCGTACCGCGTATACGGAGCGGAACGCGTCGCCGGTATGGAAGAGGGCATCTCCGCGTTTCACCGTGCGGCGTGCGGCCACCAGTGAGTCAAGGTGACTTAGTTGAGGTTGTGTCAAACCGACGGGCAGACACAACTCGCGCAGATTACAACTGGAGCAGGCCACCTTGAAGGCGTCCAGCTTGACCCCGCCGCAAGAACCTTGTGACTCCGCTTGCTCACCGTGATGGCCATGAGGCTGGTTTGAGGAAGCGCTGCTACCACTGACGTCGGTGATCGGAAAAATACTGTTCAACATGAGAAGCCTCAAAGCATGCCCGATTGTTGCCGCAATGACGGCTGAGAAGTTGAGTTAGATCAACCCTGATACCCATGAGTTTGGCACAGTGGCTCACATGAGTGAACCTGTCCTGATTTCCGTCGTGCCTTACACGCCCGTTGTGTCACGCGACATGCTGTCGCGCTTGGACGTCAACGGTCCGCGGTACACCTCCTACCCGACCGCGGATCGGTTCGTCGAGGCGTACGGACCTGCGAATTACCGTCAGGCTCTGCAGCAACGCGCGGAAGGTGGCGGCGTCATTGGCGGCGCGGCCACACCTTTGTCAGTGTACGTGCATATTCCGTTTTGCGAGTCGGTTTGCTACTACTGTGCCTGTAACAAGGTCATCACCAAGCATCACGAACGGGCGACGGAGTATCTGGAAGCCTTGCGAACTGAAATCCAGTTGGTCAGCGCCCAACTGGGGGCCGTGCAGTCGCTGTCGCAATTGCATTTTGGCGGCGGCACCCCCACCTTCCTGTCTGACGACGAGCTGGAAGGCCTGATGACCACCCTGCGCACGGCTTTCCGCTTTGTGGAAGGCGGCGAGTACGCCATCGAGATTGACCCCCGCACGATCGATGCGGGTCGGCTCAAGCGCTTGGCGGCGATGGGTTTCAATCGGCTGAGCTTCGGCGTGCAGGATTTCGATCCCGATGTGCAGCAGGCGGTTCACCGCGTTCAGCCTTTCGAGCAGGTTGCCGAACTCATGCAGGCAGCGCGCGACGAAGGCTTCATGTCCATCAACATGGATTTGATCTACGGCCTGCCCAAGCAGACTCCGGAGAGCTTTCAGCGCACCTTGCAGCAAGTTAGTTCACTGAAGCCGGACCGCATTGCGCTGTACGCCTACGCCCACTTGCCTCAGCGTTTCAAGCCTCAGCGCCGCATCCATGCTCCCGATCTGCCCAAGGCCGAAGACAAGATCGGCATGCTGTCGACCGCCATTGAAGCCTTTGGTCTGGCAGGTTATGACTACATCGGCATGGACCACTTCGCCCTGCACCATGACAGTCTGGCCGTGGCCAAACGCCAGGGCCGCTTGCATCGCAACTTCCAGGGCTATAGCACCCACCCTGACAGCGACCTGATCGCCCTGGGTGTGTCGGCCATCGGCAAGGTCGGGGCGCACTATTGCCAGAATGCCAAGACGCTGGACGAGTACTACGACGCGCTGCGCAGCGGTGAATTGCCCATCGTGCGTGGCTTGACCCTGTCGCGCGATGATCTGGTGCGCCGCGCCGTGATCATGGCGGTGATGTGTCAGGGGCGTGTCGACTATGAATCCATTGAACTCGCCTACCTGATCGATTTCAAGCAATACTTCGAGGCTGAACTGCGCCTGCTGGAGCCGCTCGTCGAGTCGGGGCTGGTGCAGATGGAGTCTGACGGTGTGCGTGTGACCCCTCTGGGGTGGTACTTTGTGCGGGCTGTGGGCATGGTGTTCGACCGCTACATCCAGGCCGACAAGACCTTGGAGCGCTTCTCGCGCATCATCTGAGTCTGCACATGCGCACCGGGAGCTGACATGCTGACCGGGTTGATCTTCACTGCCTTTCTCATGGGCTTGGGCGGCATCGCGCACTGCGCTGCCATGTGCGGCGCGCCATGCGCGGCTGCCTTGCCCCGCGGCGTGCCCATCTTGGCCTTGGTGGGGCGGTGCCTGGCCTACATGCTGCTTGGGCTCGTGGCCTCTACGGGTGCGGGCCTGATCTCCCGCTGGGGCCAGCAAATCAGCATGTTGCAGCCGATCTGGGTGATGCTGCAGCTCGCGGCCGTCTTGCTCGGGCTGTGGTTGCTTTGGACGGGGCGCATGCCTCGCCAAGTCAACGCATGGGGGCAGCAGACCTACCACCGCGCCCGTCAGAAAGTGATGGGCGAGGGCGCTCCGAGCTGGTTGAGAGCGTCTCGCCCGGTTCTGCCTTTGGTCGCCGGTTTCGCCTGGGCCGTGATGCCTTGCGGCCTGCTGTACGCCGCCCTGATGGTGGCCGCGCTGGCCTCCGAGCCTTGGGGCGGAGCCGTCGTGATGCTGGCCTTTGCCGTGCCCAGCGCCTTTGGTGTCTGGGCCGCGCCGGCCCTGCTCCAGTGGCTGGGCCGCCGCACACAGCGTCAGCACGTTGCGAGCGGTGCGGCCGCTGCGGTCGTCCCCATCCTGTGGTTCAAATCCAAGGAAGATGCTGCACCGAACGCCGTGCTCATGGGGCAGGGCGCCACAACCGCCCCGGCCACCTTGATCGATCCGCGCTGGGCCGTTCGACTGGCCGGCCTGAGTCTGGCCCTGATCGCTGCTTGGGCGGTGTCTCACCAGTTGGTGGCACAGTGGCAGGCGTGGTGCGCATGACGCGGGTGTGACCTTGGTGCGACCCTGGTGTTAGTGCCTGATGCGATGCACAGGGGCGCGCAGTAGAATCAAAATCGACCGTTGCCGACATCCATGGCACCGGACTCACGGATAACGCCAAACGCGGAGACCTAAATCATGTATCAGCACATCAAGGTGCCCGAAGGCGGGCAGAAGATCACGGTGAACCCGGACTTCTCCCTGAATGTTCCCAACAACCCCATCATTCCCTACATCGAGGGGGACGGCACTGGCTTTGATATCACGCCCGTGATGATCAAGGTGATCGATGCGGCCGTCGAGAAAGCCTACAACGGCACCCGCAAGATCCACTGGATGGAGATCTATGCGGGCGAGAAGTCCACTCGCATCTACGGCCCCGATGTGTGGCTGCCCGAAGAGACCCTGCAGGTTCTCAAGGACTACGTGGTCTCCATCAAGGGTCCCCTCACCACGCCGGTGGGCGGCGGCATCCGCTCGCTGAACGTGGCCCTGCGCCAGGAGCTCGACCTCTATGTCTGCCTGCGCCCGGTCCGCTACTTCAAGGGCGTGCCTTCGCCGGTGAAAGAGCCTGAAAAGACCGACATGGTGATCTTCCGCGAGAATTCGGAAGACATCTACGCCGGCATCGAGTTCGAAGCCGAAAGCGACAAAGCCAAGAAGCTGATCAAGTTCTTGCAGGACGAATTCGGCGTCAAGAAGATCCGGTTCCCCGACACCTCGGGCATCGGCATCAAGCCCGTCTCGCGTGAGGGTACCGAGCGCCTGGTGCGCAAGGCCCTGCAGTACGCCATCGACAACGACAAGCCCAGCGTGACCATTGTCCACAAGGGCAACATCATGAAGTACACCGAAGGTGGCTTCCGTGACTGGGGCTACGCCCTGGCGCAAAAGGAGTTCGGCGCCGAGCTGATCGACGGCGGCCCGTGGTGCAAGTTCAAGAGCCCCAAGACGGGCAAGGACATCTTGGTCAAGGACGCCATCGCCGACGCCTTCCTGCAGCAGATCCTGTTGCGTCCGGCCGAATACAGTGTGATCGCCACGCTGAACCTCAACGGCGACTACGTGTCTGACGCGCTGGCTGCGCAGGTCGGTGGCATCGGCATTGCTCCGGGCGCCAACCTGTCTGACTCGGTGGCCATGTTCGAAGCCACCCATGGCACCGCACCCAAGTATGCTGGCAAGGACTACGTGAACCCAGGTTCCGAAATCCTCTCGGCCGAGATGATGCTGCGTCACATGGGCTGGCTGGAAGCGGCTGACCTGATCATCTCCTCTATGGAGAAGTCGATCCTCAGCAAGCGCGTCACCTATGACTTCGCGCGCCTGCTGGACGGCGCTACCCAGGTTTCCTGCTCTGGCTTCGGTGAGGTCATGATCGAGCACATGTGATCGATGGGACTGCAGGCAGACGCAGTCCCTCTTACCGACTCGAGCCCCTGATGCGCAAGCGCGTGTCAGGGGCTTTTTGCATGCCGTTGTACGGCAGGTGCCGTCAGCTCCAGAGGTCCAGGGGCGGATCGGTGGCCAGGGCGCGCAGCAGGTCCGAGCGGGACACGAAGCCAATCACCTGTCCTGCATTCTCGGTCACTGGCAGGCCCGGCAGACCCGTCTCCAGCAACAGCGAAGCGACCCGTCGCAGATCTGTGTCCACATGTGCGCTGGGAACGGGGGACCACATGACCTGGCTGACCGGCTGACTCAGCATGGTCCGCCACGTGGTGGCATCATCCACGGTCGGCGCTAGCCACTGCGGCGGCAGCAACTCTGCGCGTGTGACCAGTCCAACCAGGGTGCCTTGCGCATCGACGACAGGCGCCTGCCCGATGCCGTGGTTTTTCAAGATTTGCCACGCCTCGCGAACGCTGGCGTCAGCACGGACTACATGAGAGGGGCGTTGCATCACGTCCCCGACCTGGGTCAAGGGCTGTCGGGCTGGCGATGCATAGGCTTGCAGGGCATGCTGTGCGCCAGGAGGCGCGCCCGCTCCTGCGTAGTCTGGGCTGTCTTCGTCCAGGCCGGTGGACACCGCGGTGGATGCGCGCACCTTGGCTGCCGGCGTCAGGGCCTGTGTCTTGCGAAGTTGCTCCAAGGTGCCGGAAAACACCTGGCCGATGGGGCTGTAGACATAAAACATCTGCGTGCCTCAGGACCTTGTCATGTAGGAATGTTGAAAAGGGTACCGCAATTCGACCCCGTAAATGAAAAAGCCCGCCTAAGGCGGGCCGTACAGCAGCGGTGGATGACAGACACCGATGCGGTCAATGGGGCAGGCTGTACACCGAGCTGGGGTGGTCTCGGAAGTGGAGATCATCCAGTCCGCCAGGCGTGGTGTCGGACACTGCGCCGTCCATTTGTTGGATGTTGTGGGCGAGCATGCCCTTGGGCCCCGCCACCAGTTCGTACTGCACTCGCGAACCCTGCTTCAGCGTACGAAAGCCGTCCATCTGAATGGCAGAGAAGTGCGCGAACACATCGCCTCCACCGTGATCCGGTTCAATGAAGCCAAACCCCTTGGCATCGTTGAACCATTTGACAATCCCTGTGGCCATAACTTACCCCCTTCTGTTAATTTGTTCACATTTTCCGAGTGCTGACGCAACACTGTCAAGCCTCTAAATGTGACGAGGGGGGGCTCGTAATCCCTTGGAAACGCGGACAAACCGACCTTGAATCTGCCAGGGTGAACCCAAGATGACCAAGCAGGAATCCAGCGCTCCCGTAGAATCAATTCATGATCATGTCTTCACACCCGCGTGCATCCACGCAGCCCCCTCCGTCCGGCGGAGAGGGTGAGGGCACGACCGTTGTCGAGAAGCAGGCGCAGAAGGTGGAGCCCCCGAAGCTCTATCAGGTGGTGATGCTCAATGACGATTTCACGCCCATGGAGTTCGTTGTTTACGTATTGCAGGCCCATTTTCGCCACGACATCGAATCGGCTACTCAAATCATGCTAAAAATCCATCACGAAGGTCGTGGTGTGTGCGGAGTCTTCACCAAAGACATCGCGGCCACAAAGGTCGAACTCGTTCTTGCCGCCGCCCGCGAAGCCGGGCATCCCTTGCAGTGCATTATGGAGACCGCATGATTGCGCAAGAGTTGGAAGTCAGTCTGCACTTGGCCTTCGTTGAGGCCCGTCAGCAACGCCATGAGTTCATCACGGTCGAGCATCTGCTCCTGGCCTTGATCGACAACCCTTCAGCTTCCGAGGTGTTGAAAGCTTGTGCCGCAAACACAGATGAGCTGCGTAAAAGTCTGGATCAGTTCGTCCGCGACAACACGCCCACCGTCGGAGGCACCGACGAGGTGGACACGCAGCCCACGCTGGGTTTCCAGCGGGTGATTCAGCGCGCCATCATGCACGTGCAGTCTTCGGGCAATGGCAAGAAGGAGGTCATGGGCGCCAATGTGCTGGTGGCCATCTTCGGCGAGAAGGACTCGCATGCTGTGTACTACTTGCACCAGCAGGGTGTGACCCGTCTCGATGTGGTCAACTTCATTGCGCACGGCATCCGCAAGACCGACCCGCCGGAGTCTTCTCGGTCAACTCCGGAGCCCGGTGCGGGCGCTGGTGAAGCTGAACGCGAAGAAGCTGAAAGCAAGGCTTCTCCGCTGGAGCAATACACCCAGAATCTGAATCAGTTGGCCCGCGACGGCAAGATCGACCCACTCATTGGGCGAGACGCCGAGGTGGAGCGCGTCATCCAGGTGCTGTGCCGTCGCCGCAAGAACAACCCGCTGCTGGTGGGTGAGGCCGGTGTGGGCAAGACCGCGATCGCTGAAGGTCTTGCCTGGCGCATCACCCAGAAGGACGTGCCTGACGTGCTCGCCGACGCCGAGGTGTTCGCGCTCGACATGGGCGCCTTGCTTGCCGGCACCAAGTACCGGGGCGATTTCGAGCAGCGGCTGAAAGCCGTGATCAAGCAGTTGAAAGAACAGCCCGGGGCCGTTCTCTTCATTGACGAGATCCACACCCTCATTGGTGCCGGTGCGGCTTCGGGCGGAACGCTCGACGCCAGCAATCTGCTCAAGCCCGCCTTGAGCTCGGGGCAGCTGAAGTGCATTGGTGCGACCACCTTCACCGAGTACCGCGGCATCTTCGAGAAGGATGCAGCCTTGTCGCGCCGCTTCCAGAAGGTGGAAGTCGCCGAGCCCTCTGTTGAGCAGACCATCGAGATCCTTAAGGGCTTGAAGTCGCGCTTCGAAGAGCATCACAGCGTCAAGTACTCCCTCAACGCCCTGCAGGCGGCAGCGGAGTTGTCGGCCAAGTTCATCAACGACCGTCATTTGCCGGACAAGGCCATTGACGTGATCGACGAGGCCGGTGCAGCCCAGCGCATCCTGCCCAAGAGCAAGCAAAAGAAGACCATCACCCGTGCCGAGGTGGAAGACATCGTGGCGAAGATCGCCCGGGTGCCTTCAACCAGCGTGTCGAGTGACGATCGCTCCAAGCTGAAGACGCTGGACCGCGATCTCAAGAGCGTGGTGTTCGGTCAGGACGTGGCCATTGACGCGCTGGCTTCGGCCATCAAGATGGCACGCTCTGGCCTGGGCAAGCCCGACAAGCCGATCGGCTCCTTCCTGTTCAGCGGGCCGACCGGTGTCGGCAAGACCGAGGTGGCCAAGCAACTGGCGTACATCCTGGGCATCGAGCTGATCCGCTTCGACATGTCGGAGTACATGGAGCGCCATGCGGTCAGCCGCTTGATCGGTGCTCCTCCCGGCTACGTCGGGTTCGACCAAGGCGGTTTGTTGACCGAGGCGGTGTCCAAGAAGCCGCATGCTGTGCTCTTGCTCGATGAAATCGAGAAAGCGCACCCGGACGTGTTCAACATCCTGCTGCAGGTGATGGACCATGGCACCCTGACCGACAACAACGGTCGCAAGGCAGACTTCCGCAATGTCCTGATCATCATGACGACCAACGCCGGCGCGGAAACCCTGCAGAAGTCCACCATTGGGTTCACCACGCAGCGCGAATCGGGCGACGAAATGGCCGACATCAAGCGCACTTTCACGCCAGAGTTCCGCAACCGTCTGGACGCGATCGTGGGCTTCAAGCCGCTTGACGAAGACATCATCCTGCGGGTGGTCGACAAGTTCCTGCTTCAACTCGAGAGTCAGTTGGTCGAGAAGAAGGTCGAGGTCACGTTCACCGATGCCTTGCGCCGTCACTTGGCCAAGCGTGGGTTTGATCCGCTCATGGGCGCCCGCCCGATGCAACGCCTCATCCAGGATACGATCCGCCGTGCACTGGCCGACGAGTTGCTGTTCGGCAAGCTTGTGGATGGGGGGCGTCTCACGGTGGATGTGGTCGAGAAGGCCGATGCTGAGCCTGAAATCAAGCTGGATATCCAGTCGTCCGGCAAGAAGAGCGACAAGACCAAGCCGGAGCCGGCCACAGCAGCCTGACCCGTGCGAGCTTCGCGCGTGACCGACCCTGGTCGCGCGGCACCATGACAAAGGGCCAGCAATGCTGGCCCTTTGTGTGTGCGCTTCGTCTGCTTCAGGCCAGCGCGATGCGCTCAAAACCGGAGGTCTGCCAGCGCAGCACTTCCGCGCGTGGATGACCATGGTCCAGATCCCAGTCACTGAGGACGTGACGGATGCCGCCTGCGCGACCGAACGGGTGGCTCTGAGGTCGATGAGTGTGACCGTGGATCAGGATGGTGGCATCAGCCGCCTGCATCCATTCGCTGGCCGCTGTTTCGTCCAGATCAGCCCATTCCGATTGCGTCTGCATCTGCTGGTGGGCCTTGCTAGCCGCGCGCATCTGACGCGCCTGGTCCAGGCGGGCACTCAGGGGTGCCGACAGGAAGGCCGACTGCCACGCGGGCTGGCGCACCTGCGTACGAAAGCGCAGATAGTCAGTGTCTGCCAGGCAGAGTTCGTCCCCATGCAGCAGCAGGGCCCGCTGCCCCCAGGCGCTGAGCACCGTGGGGTCGAGCAAGGGATGCGCGCCACAGTCGGCCAACATGTCCGCACCCAGCAAGAAGTCGCGGTTACCGACCATGATGCCCAGATAGCACCGACGACCGACGTCACGCAACATGCCGACACAGGCTTGCTCGTACGGCTGCTGGCACATGTCGTCGCCCACCCATGCCTCGAACAGGTCGCCCAAGATCAGGACAGCATCGGCGGGCGTGCTGCGTAGGTAGGCAGCCAGCGCGGCGGTGGTCCGCGGCAGGTCCTCGTGCAGGTGCAGGTCGGAGATGAAGTCAATGCACCGCCACGAGGGCGGTGCATCAAGAAAATCCGGCGTGGGGAAGGGGGGCTTCCCCATGGAATCAGACTTCGACAGCCTTGGTGATCACCACGTCTTCGAGCGGGACGTCGTCATGGAAGCCCTTGCGGCCGGTTTTGACCTTTTCGATCGCATCAACCACTTCGCTGCCAGCGACCACTTTGCCGAACACGGCATAGCCCCAGCCTTGCGCCGACTCCGACTTGAAGTTCAGGAAATCGTTGTCCGTGCCGTTGATGAAGAACTGTGCGCTGGCCGAGTGCGGGGCGCTGGTGCGGGCCATGGCGATGGTGTACTTGTCGTTCTTCAGGCCGTTGTTGGCTTCGTTCTGGATCTCGCCTTTGGTCGGCTTTTGCTTCATGCCGGGCTCGAACCCGCCACCCTGGACCATGAAGCCCTTGATGACGCGGTGGAAGATCGTGCCATCGTAATGACCGGCCTTCACGTACTCAAGGAAGTTGGCCACGGTGATCGGGGCCTTGGCGTCGTCCAGTTCCAGGCGGATGGTGCCAGCGGTGGTTTGCAGTTCAACGGTCTTGGTCATGCTTATTTCTCGATGGAGACTTGTTTGATGATGATGGGCGTGGCGGGGACGTCGCCGTGAGGGCCCACGCGCGTGGTGCTGACTTTGCGAATCTTGTCCACCACATCCATGCCTTGTGTCACCTTGCCGAACACGGCATAGCCGTCACGCGAGGCGGGCCCCGTGGCATTCAGGAATGCATTGTCCTTCACATTGATGAAGAATTGCGCGGTGGCCGAGTCAGGCACGCCGGTGCGGGCCATGGCGATGGTGCCGCGCACATTGCTCAAACCGTTGGCGCTTTCCAGCGGGATCGGCGGGTTGGTGGGTTTTTCACGCATGTCCGGCGTCATGCCGCCGCCCTGGATCATGAAGCCATCGATCACACGGTGAAAAATCGTGCCGCTGTAATGACCGGCCTTCACGTAGGCCAGGAAATTCGCCACGGTCTTGGGGGCCTTGGCCGCGTCCAGTTGAATGACGATGTCACCCTGGCTGGTGCTGAGCTTGACGGTCTGAGCTTGCGCCGCCAAGGCGCTAAGGCCGATGACGCTGGCCAGGATCACATTGCGAATCATCCGATCACTCCTTCATAGAAGATTTTCCAGAGGCCACCCTCTTTGCCCCAGTATTGACGTTTGACCGACCCAGTTCGTTGACCGCCAGCGACTTCACCGAAGGTCACGACGAGGATGTCCCCCTTGTCCTGCCAACCCAGGATGGCCAGATCTTTGAGTTCGATGGCTTTGCCACGCAATTCGCTGACATCACGCTCAACAGATTGGCGCCAACGTGTGAAGTCCTTGTTGCCGCTGGAGAACTGCGGAGAGTAGAAGGACATGACACGGCCAATGTCGCCACTGGCACGGGCCACCCGCCAGCCTTCGATCATGTTTTGCAGGCTGCGTCGTTGAGGCTCGACCTTGGTCGGGGTGACCCACTGCAACGAGCGCGCGATCACAACGGGGGTGGTGCGAGGCTGAACCTGGTCGAGGATGCTCTGGAGCTCAGGGTTGGCCAGCGCCACACAACCATCGGTGCTCTCGGGGCTACGGGCATAACTGTCGCTAGGTACACCATGCAGCCAGATGCCACTGCCTGTGCGGCCGAGCCGCCGGTCATACTCGTTGGGGTAATTGAGCGGCAAGGCGCCGGCGCCATAGAAATCGGTCAACTGGCTCGCGTCGAGTCGACTGGTGATGTAGTACACGCCCAACGGCGTACGTTGATCGCCTTCGAAGCTCTTTTCGGGGCCCAGTTTGCCGATGGAGGCGTAGTGGTCGGCGATCAGCCGCAATCCGTCGGGGCCGTTCTCGAAGAGATACAGGCGCGAACGGCTGGCATCGACCGCAATGGCGTGCCGGGTCGTGGCTGGCAGGGAAATGAACTGTGCTGGCAGCGACCCCTCAGGGGGGCGCTCACGCAAGGCTGTCAGACGCCGGTTGGCTTCGACACGCAGTTGTGTGAGGCGCTCCTGCGCCTTGCCCGCCAAGGCGGCAGGGGCGTTGCCCATGGTGGGCAACGTGTGGGTGCGTGCCAGCAGCAGGTCGCCGTACACCAGTTGCGCCAACTGGAAGTTGGGTACATCGCGTACCAGTGATTCGGCCTTGGCCATAGCCGTATCGGCCTGGGCGCTGCCGACCAGTCGGTAAATCTCAAGCAGGCGAGCCTCGGCACTGGCCGATTGACGGGGCAGGGCGCGTGGTGTGGGAGTCGGGCGCGGTTTGACCTGGGGCGCTACTTTCGCGGCTGCCGGAGGCGCTTTTTTTGCTCGTGTGGGTTCTTTTTCACGAGCTGCTGCGCTGCCGCACAGGCACACAGCCAGGCTCAGCAGCAAGGCCGAAACAGGTGTTCGGCGGGACACGTACTTCATCACGAACCGGCGCTTTCCTTCGCAATCAGCCACTTGCCGCCCGAGCGGACCATTTCCAAGCGTTTGGTGCTGTTGATGTTCAGGCTGTCAGCACGATAAGCTTGACGGTAACGCACCGTCGCCTTGTCGCCTTTGATGTCCACATCAATGTTCGACACCTCGACGTCGATGCTGCGCTTGCTGACAATGCGGGCACGGCGCTCTGCTTCCCAATCCTTGCGTGATCCTTTGCCACCATTGAAGTCGCGGGTGTAGGCGGCGTAATAGCCGTTCATGTCCTTGCGGCTCCAGGCAGAGGCCCAGCGTTCAATGGCAGAAGCCACATCGCGCTCTGCGGCTTTGTCATCGACCTTGGGTTCGGCCTTGGGCTCAGGTTTTGGCTCAACCTTGGCGATCACAGGTGCTGGGGCTGGCTTGGGCGGCGTTGCGACGGGTGCCGGCGGCGCGAGGACTGCGGCTGGGGGGGGGGGCACCACGGCGGGGCGCGCAACCACTGGCGCAGGCTGATTGGCGTTACCACCTGCGGCGGCGACGATGCTGTTGCGTTCCTTGGGGAACAGGTCGCGCACCATGGCCAACTTGGGAGCGACGGCCGAGCGGGTGTCGATTTGCAGGGCTTTGGAATAAGCCTGGCTGGCCAGCTTGGCGTACACGTCGCCCAGGTTTTCGTAGGCGGTTGCGTAACTGGGGTTGGTCCGGATGGCCATTTCCAGGGCGTTGCGGGCCTTGTCGTACTGACCTTGCTGGGCGTAGAGCACGGCGAGGTTGTTGAAGGGCTCAGGCAACTCTGGATAGTCTTCAGTCAGTTTGGTGAACACCGTCACGGCTTCGGCAGAGCGGCCAGCTTGCGACAGACTGATCCCGCGCAGGAAGCGCATCATCGGGTCGCGGGGCTTGCCGTTGAGGTATTGGTCTGCCTTCTGGAGGGCTTCGGTGTTCTTGCCAGCGGCAAGCAACTTCTGAACATCGGCGATGTCATCTGCGCGGACACTCAACGTGGTCATCGACAAGGCGGCAACGGTCAGGCATTGAGCCGCGAGGGACGTCAGACGCAACCCGAATCGGGACGCAGCAGCATGCATGAGAGACATGGGCAAATCAGTGTGTGTTCGTGAAGCGCACTGTGCGCGGGGTGCCGGCGGCAGACAGGGCAGGACAGACCCATCAGATCGCTCGCAACAGAAGCACAAGAATAACAGCCCATGCGCGCCGCCCCCGGAGGGTTCCCCCTGAACACAGGTCATCCCGCTATACTCGCCGGATTGTATCTGAGTGGTTTCGGCGTCAGATCTCGCCTGCCTGCTGGTGTTTTACCCGCGGTCCAGAGGCCTCGCCGCCGCACCCCGATCCCATCTTTCCCATGAGTTTGCGTCTTTTTAACAGCCTGTCGCGTCAGATCGAGTCTTTTGTGCCCCTGACGCCCGGGCAGGTCCGCATGTACGTCTGCGGCATGACCATTTACGACTTCTGCCATGTCGGCCACGCCCGCATGATGATGTCGTTCGACGTGGTGCAGCGCTGGCTGAAGGTGTCGGGTTACCAGGTCACCTATGTGCGCAACATCACCGACATCGATGACAAGATCATCCGTCGCGCGGTGGAACGGGGCATCACCATCCGCGCGCTGACCGACGAGATGACGAGCGCGATGCACGAAGACATCGCTGCCTTGGGGATTGAGCCACCGACGCACGAGCCCCGCGCCACTGAATACGTCGGCCAGATGCTCGACCTGATTGGCAAACTCGAAGACAAGGGACTGGCCTACCGGGCTGTCAATGGCGACGTGAACTACGCCGTGCGCAAGTTTGATGGCTACGGCAAGCTCTCGGGCAAGTCGCTCGACCAGTTGCGTGCCGGTGAGCGCGTGGCGGTGGATGATGGCAAGCTGGACCCGCTCGATTTCGTTTTGTGGAAAGCTGCCAAGCCGGAGGAGCCGGACGACGCCAAGTACGCCTCGCCGTTTGGCGCAGGCCGCCCGGGTTGGCACATCGAGTGCTCCGCCATGAGCTGCGCGCTGTTGGGTGAGCATTTCGACATCCACGGCGGGGGGCTGGATCTGCAGTTCCCGCATCACGAAAACGAGATCGCGCAGAGCGAAGGCGCGTCTGGCAAGCCGTTCGTCAACTACTGGTTGCACAACGGTTTCTTGAACGTCGACAACGAGAAGATGTCCAAGTCGCTGGGCAATTTCTTCACCATCCGTGACGTGTTGAAGGATTACGACGGCGAAACCGTCCGTTTCTTCATGTTGCGGGTGCACTACCGCAGCCCGTTCAACTTCAGCGATGCGGGCCTCGATGATGCGCGCACGGGCCTGCGCCGGCTGTACACCGCCCTGGATGCGGCTGACCTGGACGCGGCCCTGGCGGTGGAGATCGACTGGTCACAGCCGCAAGCGGCCCGCTTCAAGGCGGCCATGGACGAAGATTTCAACACGCCGATCGCCGTGTCGGTGTTGTTTGACTTGGCCGCCGAGGTCAACCGCACGCGTTCCGCCGATGCGGCTCGCCTGCTCAAGGGGCTGGCGGCGTGCCTTGGATTGCTGCAACAGTCGCCCCAGGCTTATTTGCAAGGCGGCGCTGCGTCCGGCGGACTGGATGTTTCCGCCATCGAGGCTTTGATCGTGGCGCGCGCCGAGGCCAAGAAGGCGCGCGATTTCGCGCAGGCCGACCGCATCCGAGCGGACCTGGCTGCACAAGGCATCGAGTTGAAGGACGGCCCGCAAGGCACGACCTGGGTGAAGGCCTGATGGGTAGCCCTGCTCCAAAAATGGCTGCACAGGCAGCCGACGCACCCGCCGATGCGCTCGTCACGCCTGCTTATTGGGACGAGGCGTGCAAGCATTTGGCCAAGCGCGACCGGGTCATGCGTAAGCTGGTGGCCGACCACGGCCACGCGCGGCTCTACAGCCGTGGCGATGCCTTCACCACGCTGGCGCGCTCCATCGTGGGGCAGCAGATTTCGGTGAAAGCGGCGCAGTCGGTGTGGAATCGTCTGCTGGCTTTGCTCGGGCATGACGATGTGGGCTTCCGTGGCCCCATCCCGGTGGCCGATGTGATGCGTCAGGACCCAGATAGCTTGCGTCAGGTTGGGCTGTCTGCCCGCAAGGTTGATTATTTGCGTGACCTGGCGTTGCACTTTGACGAAAATCGCCTGCATGTCGACGACTGGCAGCACATGGGCGATGAGGCCATCATTGACGAACTGGTGGCCATTCGTGGCATCGGTCGCTGGACGGCTGAGATGTTTCTGATTTTCCATCTCATGCGGCCCAATGTGCTGCCCCTCGATGATGTGGGGCTGATCAAAGGGATCAGCATGAGCTATTTCAGTGGTGAGCCGGTGTCGCGTGCCGAAGCGCGCGATGTGGCCGAAGCCTGGGCACCCTACCGAACGGTGGGGACCTGGTATCTGTGGCGCAGTCTTGATCCGCTGCCCGTAGAGTATTGACGCCAAGCGGCGTGAAGAAGGAAATTTGCCATGAGCAAACGACACTTTCTGGAGTTCGAGCAGCCGATCGCCGAACTGGAATCCAAAATCGAAGAGCTGCGTTATGTGCAAAGCGAATCAGCCGTGGACATCTCGGAAGAGATTGACCGCCTGAGCAAGAAGAGCCTGCAGCTCACCAAAGACATCTACTCGACGCTGTCGCCCTGGCAGGTCACGCAGATCTCTCGTCACCCGCAGCGCCCCTACACCATGGACTACGTGAACGAGTTGTTCACGGACTTCCAGGAAATGCACGGCGACCGTCACTATGCCGATGACCTGTCCATTGTGGGTGGCTTGGCGCGCTTCAACGGCCAGCCCTGCATGGTGCTGGGCCACCAGAAGGGCCGTGACACGAAAGAGCGCACCATGCGTAACTTCGGCATGTCGCGCCCTGAGGGTTATCGCAAGGCGCTGCGCCTGATGCAGACCGCCGAGAAGTTCGGCCTGCCGGTCTTCACCTTTGTGGACACACCGGGTGCCTACCCTGGCATCGGCGCCGAAGAGCGCAACCAGTCTGAAGCCATTGGCCGCAACATCTTCGAGATGGCGCGCCTGGAAGTGCCCATCATCACCACCATCATCGGTGAGGGTGGTTCGGGTGGCGCGCTTGCCATCAGCGTGGCCGACCAGGTGTTGATGATGCAGTACTCGGTGTACTCGGTGATTTCGCCCGAAGGTTGCGCCTCCATCTTGTGGAAGACCTCGGACAAGGCTTCTGATGCGGCCGAAGCCCTGGGCATCACGGCCCATCGCCTGAAGGCCCTGGGTCTGATCGACAAGATCGTCAGCGAACCTGTGGGCGGTGCGCACCGCGATTACAAGCAGGCTTGTGCCAACCTCAAGCGTGGCCTGAACGACGCAATGCGTCATGTCGGTGACATGAAGGTCAAGGATCTGCTGCAGACGCGTTACGACCGCCTGCAAAGCTATGGTCGCTACAACGACACCAAGGAATCCTGATCCTCGGGTGAGGGCGGGATGATGGCAGGCTACGAGCCTGTCTGTGTCGCGGTGGCCTTCAGCGGCGGCCGCGATTCCACCGCCTTGTTGCATGCCACAGCCGTCGCAGCGCGCGACTGGCCGGGCGCCACGGTGGTCGCCTTGCATGTGCACCACGGCTTGAGCGCCCAAGCCGATGGCTGGCAGCGACACGCCGAGGCGGCCTGCCAGGTGTGGGCCGCTGAGGGCTTGCCGGTTCGCCTGCTGTGTCGCCGCGTCCGTCTGAACCTGAGCGTCGGTGACAGCGTCGAGGCCGTGGCCCGTGCGGCGCGCTACACCGCGTTGCAGGAGATGGCCCGTGAGGCGCATGCAGATTTGCTGCTGTTGGCACACCACCGTCAGGATCAGGCCGAGACGCTGTTGCTGCAGGCCTTGCGCGGCGGCGGATTGGCCGGACTCGCCGGCATTCCCCGGGATGTGATCCGTGAGGGAGTGCGCTGGGTGAGGCCGTGGCTGGATCATCCCAGATCGGCCATCGAGGCCTACGTGGCCGCGCACGGCTTGGTCTACATCGACGATGACAGCAATGCGGACCCGCGGTATGCGCGCAATCTGCTGAGGATGTCGGTGTGGCCCGCGCTGGTGAGCGCCTTTCCTGATGCCGAGGCGAATCTGGCAGCGTCCGCGCGGCGCCTGTCGGATGCCTTACCGGTGATGGCTGCTTGGCGCGCGCAGGCTCTGCCGCCGCTGCTCACGCCGACCGTGGATGCTGTGCCTGACGGTGGGGTGGCGCCGGCGACTGCGGCGCTGGACGCCCGCTTGTGGGCAGTGCAGCCAGCGGCCTTGCGACGCGAATCTCTTCGTCATTGGTACCGTGAGGTCTCCGGGCAGGGCATGTCGGCGACATGGGTCGAACGCCTGGCAGAGGAGTTGCCCAGGATGGTGGCTGCACACGGCGTGGCGCAGTGGGCCGCCTTGAGTTTGTCGCTCTACCGTGGGGTGCTGAGTTGGGAGCGCCCTGCTGCGTATGGGGCCGACGCGGTGCAGGACGCTGAGTTGGGACTGTCCGTGCGCGGCGCCGGAGACTGGCCGGCGGCGCCGTGGGGTGGCAGCCTGCGCGTGCGTGAGGTGGTCTCTGGCGGTGTCCCATTGTCCCTGTTGGGGGATGTGGTTTTGCGCCGGAGGGTTGGCGGGGAGCAATTTCAGATGGGAGCAGGGCGTCCGGCCCGGTCTTTGAAGAAGCAGTTCCAGGCCTTGGGGGTTCCAGCCTGGCAGCGAAATGGTCCTTTGGTGTTTGCCGGGGAGCAACTCCTCTACGTCCCAGGCCTGGGCATCGACGCCCGCGCTCAAGCGGCCGAGGGCATGCCGCAGTGGTCCATTGAGTGGTTGCCAGGCGCCAATTCGCACTGATTCCGGGCACTTTCAGGGGGCGATGTCTCCATGAGCGTGGGGTCCGGGTAAAATCGAGAGTTTGATCGCGTGAGCTGGTGATAGACATGTGTGTTTGACACGCGATCGTTTCCAACAACATCTGACATGGCACTGATTGTTCACAAATACGGCGGCACGTCGATGGGCTCCACGGAGCGCATCCGCAACGTGGCCAAGCGCGTGGCCAAGTGGGTTCGGGCCGGGCATCAAATCGTGGTCGTCCCATCGGCCATGAGCGGCGAAACCAATCGTCTGCTGGGGCTGGCCAAGGAGCTCTCCGACCGCCCGAGCGAGCGCGAGCTCGACATGATCGCCTCGACCGGCGAGCAGGTTTCTGTGGGCCTGCTGGCCATCGCACTGCAGGCCGAAGGCATGCAGTCGGTGAGCTATGCAGGCTGGCAGGTGCCGGTCAAGACGGACTCGTCGTTCACCAAAGCACGCATTGAAAGCATCGATGATGTCCGCGTGCGCGCTGACCTGAACGCGGGCAAGGTGGTCGTCATCACCGGTTTCCAGGGCGTGGATCCCAACGGCAACATCACCACGCTGGGTCGCGGCGGTTCGGACACGTCGGCCGTGGCCATTGCCGCCGCGATGAAGGCGGACGAATGCCTGATCTACACCGACGTGGATGGTGTCTATACCACCGACCCGCGCGTTGTGCCGGAAGCCCGTCGCCTCAACAGTATCAGCTTTGAAGAGATGCTGGAGATGGCTTCGCTGGGCTCCAAGGTGTTGCAGATCCGCTCGGTGGAATTCGCCGGCAAATACCGTGTGCCCCTGCGTGTGCTGTCCAGCTTCACCCCCTGGGACATCGATCTGGCTGAAGAAGCCAAGTCGGGCACGCTCATCAGTTTTGAGGAAGACGAAAAAATGGAACAAGCCGTTGTTTCGGGCATCGCGTTCACCCGCGATGAAGCCAAGATCACCGTGGTCGGCGTGCCCGACACCCCCGGTATCGCATACCAGATCTTGGGCAAGGTTGCTGAGGCCAACATCGAAGTCGACGTGATCATCCAGAACGTGTCGCACGATGGCAAGACCGACTTCTCCTTCACGGTTCCCCGCGGCGACTACGCTCGCACGGTGGAGCTGTTGAAGGGCAATGTGTTGCCTGCACTGGGCGCGCGTGATGTGGTGGGTGACGCCAAGATCGCCAAGGTCAGCATCGTCGGCATCGGCATGCGCAGCCATGTCGGCATCGCCAGCACGATGTTCAAGACCCTGTCGGACGAAGGCATCAACATCCAGATGATCACCACCAGCGAGATCAAGACCTCGGTCGTGATCGACGAGAAGTATCTGGAACTGGCCGTGCGTGCCCTGCACAAGGCTTTCGGGCTGGACGACCCCAAGGCCTGATTGTTGTTTTGAGCACAACAGGCAGAACGCCCAAAATTCTGGGCTAGAATGCTTGCTGTTGTTGGAGACGTGACCGAGAGGCCGAAGGTGCTCCCCTGCTAAGGGAGTATGTGGGCAAAACCTGCATCAAGGGTTCGAATCCCTTCGTCTCCGCCAAGATTGAACCCCAAGTGATTCGTCACTTGGGGTTTTTTCTTTTGTGTGTACGAGCTGACAGGACGACCATGTTCAAGAATCTGACGGTGTATCGAATGGGCCCCGACTGGACTGCAACCGCAGCCGAGATCGCGGCAGAGTTGGACAAGGGCCGTTTCGTGGAGTGCGGAGCCTCGCAACAGAAGTCCATGGGCTGGGTGGAGCCGCGCGGCGAAGCGAATGCGCCCCTCGTCGAAGTGGTGGACGGTCAGATCCTGCTCAAGCTGATGACCGAACAGCGGGTGGTGCCGGGCTCCGTGATCAAGAAGCGCACGGAAGAGATTGCCGCCCAGATCGAGGAGCAGACGGGCCGCAAACCGGGCAAAAAGCAGATCAAGGACCTGAAGGAGCAGGCGCTGCACGAGTTGCTGCCCATGGCCTTCACCAAGCAGTCGACGACCCGGGTGTGGATCGCGCCGCAGGAGCGACTGTTGATGCTGGACACCGGCAGTCAGTCCAAGGCTGACGAGGTGGTGACCTTGCTAGCCCAGACCTTCCGCGGCTTGTCCATGAGCCTGATTCAGACGGCCATGTCGCCCACAGCGGCGATGACGCATTGGCTGGGCACTGGCGAGCCGCCTTACAACTTCACGATCGACCGTGAGTGCGAGCTCAAGTCCACGGACGAGATGAAGTCGGTAGTGCGTTATGCGCGGCACAACCTCGACACCGATGAGGTCAAGCAACACATCGTCAGCGGCAAGGTGCCCACACGCGTGGCCTTGACCTGGCGTGACCGCGTCTCCTTCATCCTGACCGAATCCATGGCGCTCAAGAAAGTGGCGTTTCTGGATGTGGTTTTCGAGGGCGCCGTGTCCGTGGACAAGGGTGAAACCTTCGATGCCGATGCAGCCATTGCCACGGGCGAGTTGATTCAGTTGATCCCAGACCTGGTGGAGGCGCTGGGCGGTGAGCAGATCATTGGGGGCGTTGCGCCAGCCACGCCTGCACCTGAGACGCCACCCACGGCCCCGCATCCAGCGGCAGATCATGCCCCGCCGTGGGATGTGTGATCAAGGGTAGCTGCCACGTCTGAGCCAGGGTCTGTGAGCAGTCGGGATGCACCAGCTGATCCCCCTGGCCATTGAGCAGCAGCATCGGCACCTTGGGGGGGTGGCTGGGTGCTTGGTAGCGCACCGCGGCCAAGAGTTGGCGGCAGGCATTGCCTACACTGACCGGGTGTGAGCGGCGCGTTTGCGCCCATCTCTCAACAGTGGCTTGGGGATCTGCGGGGTGGCAGGTGGTCATCTCCAGAATGGCTTGTTCCCATTCCACGTTGGTTGGGTGACAGGTCAACAGACGCAGAAGGCGGCCGTATTGAAGCGGACGCAGTCGGTGCCAAAAGGGACTGAAGGGCCGCATGCTGGTGCTGATGAGGATGGTTGCCGCCAGTTCATTGGGGTAACGATCCGCCCAATCCACCGTCACCATGGCACCCAGTGACATGGCTAGCACGTGGTACGGGGGGGCATGGCCGACCTCCCGCAGTGCCTGTCTGCAGTGCTCGACCATGTCTTTCACAGAGCAAGGGCTGCGCGACTGCCACAGCGTGCCGTTGCCGGGCAGGTCTGGCGTCAGGATGAGTGCGTCTCGGGGCAAGGTTTTGCGCAGCAACTCAGGGAAGGGCCCCCAGTGGGCTTGTTCGCGTGTCAGTCCGCGCAGCAAAATCCAGGTGTTCATCGTGGTGCTTTTCGGCGTCGAGGGCGTGGTTGCTCCGGATACCAGCGGGCCAGTGCCTGTCGATGGTGAAGCTCACGGTCGTCTCCCTGGGGCATCCATCGCAGGTTGCTGGCTGTGGCGCGCGCCATGAAGTCCAGCATGCTCAGATGACGTCGCAGTACCCGTGCCTGCCGATGGGTGATCAGCGGGTTGAAGATGCCGTGACGACTGAACAACTGACGCGGGTTCTTTTTCACCCACATCCAGGAGCCCATCTCCAGCGTCAGGGGCAGAAAGACGTGAGCCGGCTGCAGTGTCCGGGATTGCAGGTACAGGTGGTCCCACAGATCCCCATGCGTCAGGTACTGCAGGCTTTGAGGTTCGAAAACGTAGGGGTGATGCGCCTGAGTCTGGTCAAAAATTCGCCGCAGGGCATGCACTTCGGCGAGGTGGGTGATGGGCTCTCGGGTGTGGGCAAAGGGAAACCAGAGCCGATCTTCGGTGCCGAAGCCGGAGTGGCAGTCGACCACCAGGCTGAAGGGGCGTGGCAGCAGTTCTTTGGTGATCAGTTCGCACAGTGCCGCGCCTTCTGGCTCCATCGGGGCGCCCAGCGGCCCCCGGTACCAGGGCAAGGCCGAGCTGAGCCGTTGCCCTCCCACCAGAAAGGGCACATCCTCCCTGGCCTCAATGGGGGCGTTGCGCATCAGGTCCACGCCACGAGGGTTGGCGCGGGTGCCCAGGCTAAGGCCTCCGGGATTGACCAGCGGCACAAACACCAGGCGCAAATGGGTCAGCTCGTGGTGCAGCAGGCTGTCCCACTTCAGGCGCTGCACCAGGCTGGCGAGGTAGGTCAGCACGACCTGTGTCCCGATGCGTTCGAGCCCATGCACGCCGCCAATGAAGGCCACAGCTGGCACGTTGGGCGCGTCACTACCGAGTGTCACCGCCATCACGTCAAAGCTGTGGTTGCCTGCGCGAACGGTGCAAAGCGATTGCGGGGTGACGTGGCTACCCCCCATCTCGATCAGGCGATGCAGTTCGTCCAGTTCGGGCAGGGAGTCGTTGGGCAAGCTGGCAACGTGAGAGTGGAGCGAGTCGCCGCATGCTGAGTCTGTTTCATGTCAGGCTGACGACAGTGGACAGCACGGCGTGTCACCGGGCCGTCACAAGGGCGGGATAGGCTGGCGCGAGACACTATTCGGCACACCATGCTCCCATCCCGCGCTTCCTTGTTCCGCTTCTTGTTGCTGTGCATCGCTGTGTTGGCCGGATGCCGTGAGTGCCTGGCGCTGTGGCGTGTGCGCATGATGGGTCAGGCGCAGCCTCGCTGAGGTGGGGGCCACCGCGCCGCGTTGACAGAGAGGTTCTCTGTCAACGTCCACCAACTGTCGGGGCGTGATGCTTTGCGGGTGGTTTCGTCGGTGAGAATGTCAGCATGACTGACACCCGCCCCTCCTTGATCATCTACAGTCCCGCCGGCATCGTTCCGGCTGCCGCGCCCGTGCGCAAGGCGCTCAGGCGTTTGACCGCGCTGGGGTTCTCGCCCACGATCGATGCATCGGCCTTGAGCAAGCACCAGCGCTTTGCAGGTGACGATGCCGAACGTTTGGCAGCCATCCATCGTGTGGCGGAAGCTGCGCCTTCTGTGGCCCTGGCCACGCGCGGTGGCTATGGCCTGACGCGCCTGCTCGACCAGATCGAGTGGCCTTTGATCGCCCGCAGCGTGGAGCAAGGCACTGCCTGGGTGGGCTACAGCGATGTGACGGCTTTGCAGCTTGCGGCGCTGGCGCACAAGGCCGCTGGCCCAGACACGGTGGAAGAGGGCGTCACGGCCGGTTTCTGGGCCGGCCCGATGGCGAACGATGACTTCGGTCGCGCGGACAGTCCGGAGGGTGGTGATGACGTCACCCAGGAGGTGTTTGTGGAGGCCATGACCGGTGAACTGGAGGCCGTGGGTTTTCGCACCGAGGCCGGCTTCGACGGCCTGGAAACACGCGGGCGCCTGTGGGGCGGCAATCTCGCAGTCGTGCAGTCGCTATTGGGCACCGCGCATTTCCCCAAGATCAAGAACGGTGTGCTGTTTCTGGAAGACATCAACGAGCACCCCTATCGCATCGAGCGCACCCTGCTGCAACTGCACCAGGCTGGCGTCCTCGACCAGCAGAAGGCGATTTTGCTGGGCAGCTTCAACGGCTTCAAGAAGTCGCCGCTCGACCGGGGCTACACCCTCAAGACGGCGATCGCCTACCTGCGCACGCTGACGTCAACCCCCATCCTCACCGGGCTGCCCTTCGGTCATGTGCCCACCAAGTTGTGCCTGCCCCTGGGGCGCAAAGTGAACCTGGTGGTGCAAGGACGCGACGTTCTGGTGATGTGGTGAAACCCTCAAGGTGGAGGGCGTGCAGGTCAGGACACAATCAAGACATGACACAGAGCGGGACTGGGTTGAACAAAAGGGCGTCGTGGCTGAGCAGGCTGGGGGTCGGGCGCGTCTGCGTGGCGCTGGGCCTGGCCTTGAGTTTGGCTGCCTGCAACAACAGTCCCTATCCGGTGGGGGCCGCCGACAGCAACACGCTGTACACCGCCTTCAATGAGCGCTCGCCCCGCTATCTGGACCCGACCTCGTCGTACAGCAGCAACGAGACGCCTTACACCTACCAGATCTACGAGCCACTCTACGGCTACCACTACCTGAAGCGTCCCTACACGCTGGTACCCAAGACGGCGGCGGCCGTGGTGCAGCCGCGTTACCTGGGCAGTAAAGGGCAGGTTCTGCCTGATTCGGCCCCGGCAAGTCAGATTGTGGAGAGCGTCTACGACATCCCGATCAAGCGCGGCGTGTTGTTTGCGCCTCACCCGGCGTTTGCCAGGAATGCGCAGGGGGAGTACCTCTACCACCGGCTGAGGGCCGACCAGGTGGCCGACAAGCGCAGCCCCTGGGCGTTCGAGCAAACTGGCACGCGCGAACTCACAGCCGACGATTTCGTCTACGCCCTCAAGCGTCACGCCACCACGCGCACCGCAGCGCCGGTGTTCGGCATTTTCTCGGAATATGTGGTGGGTTTGGCAGACTACGGCAAGCTCATTCGTGCTGAAGACCAGAAGCTGCGCGCCAGTGTGCCGCCGACCAGCAAGGACAAGCCCTTTCTGGACTTCCGTCGTTGGCCGCTCGCTGGCGCCCAGGCGCTGGACTCCCACACGCTGCGCATCCGCATCCACGGCAAGTACCCGCAGTGGAAGTACTGGATGGCAATGAGCTTTATGGCGCCCATTCCCTGGGAGGCCGATGCTTTCTATGCTCAACCCGGCATGGCTGGCAACGGCCTGTCGCTCAACAGCTGGCCGGTGGGGACGGGCCCTTACATGATGGCCGAGTTCGTGCAGGACCGCCGGCACGTGATGAAGCGCAACCCCAACTACCGGGGCGAGCCGTACCCCTGCGAGGGCACGCCGCAAGACAAGGCCGAAGGGCGCTTGAAGGACTGTGGCCAGAAGACGCCGTTCATCGACACCTTGGTCTTCAACATCGAAAAAGAAGCCGTGCCGCAGGACGCCAAGTTCCGCCAGGGCTATCTGGATGTACCCGAGTTCGACCAGATGAGCTATGGCAACGCCTACAAGATCCAGATGGAAGATTCGCCGAACTTCCACAAAGAGTTCACTGACAAGGGCATCGTCCTGTCGCGCACGGTGGACCTTTCCAGCCGTTACATGGGCTTCAACTGGCTTGACCCGGTGGTGGGCAAGGGCGATACGCCTGAGCAGCAGGTGCGCAACCGCAAGCTGCGGCAGGCCTTGTCCATCGCCATCGACTGGGATGAGTTCAACCGCATCTTCCCCAAGGCAGCGGGTGAAGTGGCTCAGGGGCCGCTGCCCGGCGGTGTGTTCGGTTCGCGCCACGGCACAGCCGAGGGCCTGAACCCGATCACCCACCGCTGGGTCAATGGCCAGGCGGTGCGCCGGCCCATTGAGGACGCCAAGAAGCTGCTGGCCGAAGCGGGCTATCCTGACGGGCGTGATGCCCGGTCTGGCAAGCCTCTGGTGCTCAACTACGACGTGGGCGCCGCGAACACGCCCGACAGCAAGGCCAACCTGGACTGGACCGCCAAACAGTTTGCCAAGCTGGGCATTCAGCTGGAGATCCGCGCGACTGACTACAACCAGTTCCAGGACAAGGTGCGCCGTGGCAAGCATCAGATCTTCACCTGGGGCTGGCTGGCCGACTATCCGGATGCCGAGAACTTTCTGTTCCTGCTCTACGGGCCCGGAGCCAAGTCGGTGCATGACGGTGAGAACGCGGTCAATTACCAGAATGCCGAGTACGACCGCCTCTACAGCACCTTGCGTTTCATGGACGACGGCCCGGCCAAGCAGGCCGTGATCGACAAGATGGTGCGCATCCTGCAAGAGGACGCGCCGTGGTCCTGGGGCTACTTCCCTTATTCATCAGGCGCGTATCACCGCTGGGTGCGCAACGGCAAGCCCAGCATCATGGTGCGTGACCAGGCGCAGTACTACCGTCTCGATACCGTCGAGCGCAGTCGGAGCCTGCAGGAGTGGAACCACCCGGTTTACTGGCCGGTACTGGCCGTGCTGGCGGTATTGGCGGCCATGGCCTGGGGAGCCGTCAAGATTCTGCGCGCACGTGACCAGCAGACGGCCTTGCCTCGCCCCGTGTCTTCGTCACAGAGAGGTCGGTGATGCTGCAGTACATCCTTCGCCGCCTGGGTTATGGCTTGGTCATCCTGATCGGGGTGAACCTCATCACCTTCTTGCTGTTCTTCACCGTCAACACGCCCGACGACATGGCGCGCCTGAACATCGGCGGCAAACGTGTCACGCCCGATCAGATCGAGAAGTGGAAAGTGGAGCGGGGCTATGACAAGCCCATGCTCTTCAACGATCAGGCTCAGGGCACCGACAAGCTCACCCAGACCGTGTTCTGGGAGCGTTCGGTCTCGCTGTTTGGCTTTGATTTTGGGCGCGCCGACAACGCCAGCGGCGGCGACATTGGCTACCAGATCGCGCAGCGGATGGGCGTGAGCCTGAGGCTGACGGTGCCGATCTTCGTGCTCGGCTTGCTGGCCAGCGTCATCTTTGCCCTGTGGCTGGTGATGTTTCGAGGCACCCGCGTAGACTTCTGGGGCGTGGTGGCCTGTGTGGTCATGATGTCGATCTCCAGCTTGTTCTACATCATCGTCGGCCAGTATCTGTTCTCTCGAGTGGCCAGGTTGGCGCCCATCTCGGGCTATGCCGGTGGGCTGGATGCCATCCGCTTCCTGGTCTTGCCCATCTGCCTGATGCTGGTCGCTTCGTTAGCGGGACAGGCGCGCTTTTTTCGCACCCTGTTCCTGGAAGAGGCGGGCAAAGACTATGTGCGCACCGCGCGCGCCAAGGGTCTCGCCGAAACCGCCGTGATGGGTCGCCATGTTTTGCGCAACGCCATGCTGCCCATCATCACCAGTTCGGGCAGCGCCTTGCCGGGCCTGTTCATGGGTGGCCTGCTGACCGAGAGCTTCTTCGGCATTCCGGGCCTCGGTTCGTACACGATCGACGCCATCGCCAGCCAGGATTTCGCCATCGTGCGGGCCATGGTGTTTCTAGGCTCGGTGCTCTACATCGTGTCCAACATCCTGATCGATGTGGCCTACACCCTGGCCGACCCGCGTGTGCGGATGCAGTGAGGATGCCCTGACATGGACCTGCCCTTCAAATTTGTGACGTTGTGGACCGATGTAGTCCTGTGGGTGATGTTGCTCGGCTTGGGGCTGTATGTGCGCCAGGTGCGCCGGGACGCCGCGCTGCGCGCCACCTGGCGCCGCGTGTTCGTCACGCCCTCGGCCATGGCGTCATCGGTGCTGCTGTGCCTGATGCTACTGATGACCCTGGCAGACAGCATGCATTTCCGTCGCGCCCTGCCCGATGTGGCCGGAGGCGTACGCGCGTTCGATACCCGCACCGAGTCCGTGCTGGACATCGGGCTGGCCAAGCTGATCGCCAGCCGCGAGAACAGCTACTCTCAGCCCTTGGCGACCTATGGATTCAGCAAGGAGGCTGTGCCTCCACAGCCCGATGCCAAGCCTGTGCTGGATGAACACGGTGTCCCCACCTTGCCTGTACGAGCCTATCCGCGCTTGCGGCACGGCGGGGCAGGCCTGGCCGATGCCGAGCGTGACTGGGCCGGTGACATCGCGGTGCGCTTGGCCTGGGGCACCCTGGCTGGTGCGGCCGTGAGCCTGCTACTGTGGCTGCTGGTGCGCCCGGCGCGCGCCACCTCAACAACGACGACCCCACCCTTGGCATGGCGTGCTGCCTGGATCACGGCTTCGGTGATGGCCGTGCTGGTGGGTTGGGGCGTGGCGCTCAGCTGGGGGCAGGGGTACCACGTCTTTGGCACCGACCGCACTGGCAATGACGTGCTGTACATGACGCTCAAGAGCGTTCGCACGGCCTTTGTCATTGGCAGTCTGGCCACCATCGCCACCTTGCCGTTCGCACTGATTTTTGGCATCGCGGCGGGCTATTTCAAGGGCTGGGTCGATGACGTCATCCAGTACCTCTACACGGTGCTCTCGTCGGTGCCCAACATCTTGCTGATCGCGGCCTGCGTGCTGATGGTGCAGGTCTTCCTCGACAAGCATCCCGAGCTGTTCGAGACCGGGCTGGAGCGCGCCGACCTCAAGATCTTCCTGCTCTGCCTGATCCTGGGCCTGACCGGCTGGGCCGGCCTGTGCCGCTTGCTGCGGGCCGAGACGCTCAAGCTGCGCGAGCTGGAATACGTGCAGGCGGCCACCGCCTTCGGAGTCAGCCACTGGCGCATCATGCAGCGCCATGTGCTGCCCAATGTCATGCACCTGGTGCTGATCACCACGGTGCTGGAATTTTCCGGCCTGATCCTCTACGAGGCCGTGCTGTCCTACGTGGGCGTGGGCGTCGATCCGTCCATGAACAGCTTTGGCGGCATGATCAACCAGGCACGGGTCGAGATGTCCCGCGACCCCATCGTCTGGTGGTCCTTCCTGGCGGCGTTCGTGTTCATGGTGGCCATCGTGCTGTCGGCCAACCTGTTTGCCGACGCCGTGCGCGATGCCTTTGATCCTCGCGCCCGTGTCTATCGCGCCCGTCCGCGGGCGGCCGTTCACTCAGCCTGAGGTTCCGATGCTGCAGACCCATGACCTTCATGTCACGCTGGACGCCGAAGCGGGCCTGGTGCGCGCGCTCGATGGCTTGAGCCTGACGCTGGAGCGCGGCGAAACTTTCGCCTTGGTTGGGGAGTCCGGTTGCGGCAAGAGCATGACCGCCCTGGCGCTGATGCGCCTCCTGCCCGACAACGGCCGCATCGAGCAGGGGAGTGTCGATCTGGGCGCCGACGTGCCCGACGGCAAGCCAACCGAGCTGCTCTACCTGCCTGAAAGCGAGATGCTCCGCATCCGTGGCGGGCACGTGGGAATCATCTTTCAGGAGCCAGCCACCAGCCTCAACCCGGTGATGCGAGTAGGCGACCAGATCGTCGAGTCCATCGAAGCGCACACCAGTCTACGTGGGGTGGCGGCGCGGCGCAAAGCCGTGGACTGGCTGCGCCGTGTGGGCATCCCCGAGCCGGAGCGCCGCATCGACAGCTACCCCTTCGAGATGAGCGGCGGCCAGAAGCAGCGGGTGATGATTGCCATGACCTTGGCTGCCGAGCCCCGTTACCTGATCGCCGATGAGCCGACCACCGCGCTGGACGTGACGATCCAGAAGCAGGTGCTGGACCTGCTCAAGGCCCTGCAGCAGGAGCGCCAACTGGGACTGCTGCTGATCACCCACGACCTGGGCGTGGTGGCCGATATGGCGCACCGGGTGGCCCTGATGTATGCCGGGCAGATCATCGAAGAGGCGCCGGCCGCCACGTTCTTCGCGCAACCGCATCACCCCTACGCTCGCATGCTGCTTCAAGCTCTGCCGGATGCCGAACGCAGAGGCGAGCCTTTGGTGACGATTGGCGGCTCGGTTCCACCTTTGTGGCAGACTTTTGAAGGCTGCCGCTTTGCGCCCCGCTGTGACCGGGCCCAGGCCAAATGCCGTGAACAGGCGCCTTCGCTGGCCGAGGTGCCAGGCGACCGGGGTGCCGAGGTGCGCTGCTGGTTTCCGCTGAGCCGGGACGACGCGATGGTGCGACCGCCCGCCGTTGTGGCAGGCGCGACCGCTGCAGCTGCAGCTGCAGCTGACGCAAAGCCAACCATCGGGCCGGCCGAGGTGGGTGCGCAACCGCCGCTGTTGCTTGACGTGCAATCGCTCAGCGTCACCTTCCACAGTGGGGGCGGCTTGTTTCGGCCGAGCCATGCCGTGGCCGCCGTGCAGGATGTGTCGTTCAGCTTGCGCTCGGGGCAGACCCTGGCGCTGGTGGGGGAGTCCGGTTGCGGTAAGACCACGACGGGTCGAGCCATCGTCCAGTTGCTGCGCGGCCAGCCTCAGGTTCGCGTCAGTGGCCAGGTCTGGCTGCACCAGGGCCCCTCACGCGCAGACCTGTTGACGATGCCGGCGCCGGCCTTGCAGGCAGCCCGTCAGGCCATTCAGATGGTCTTTCAAGATCCGTTTGCTTCGCTCAATCCGCGCATGCGGGTGGCTGACATCCTGGAAGAGGGCATGCGCTCCCTGCGCCCCGACTGGTCGGCAGATCGCCGCCTGCGCCAGGTGGCCGAACTGGTCGAGCGCGTGGGTTTACGGCCCGATGCCTTGCAGCGTTTCCCGCACGAGTTCTCAGGCGGGCAACGTCAGCGCCTGGCGATTGCACGGGCCCTGGCCGTCGAGCCGCAGTTGCTGGTGTGTGATGAGCCGACGTCTGCACTCGATGTATCGGTGCAGGCGCAAATATTGAATCTGCTGCGCGAACTGCAGTCCCAACTGGGCCTCAGTCTGCTCTTCATCACGCACAACATGAGCGTGGTCGCCTACCTGGCCGACCATGTGGCGGTCATGCAAAACGGTCGCATCGTGGAGCAAGGTGACACAAAGCAGGTGCTGGAGCGACCGCAGCACGGCTACACCCGCACCCTGCTGTCTGCCGTGCCGGCGCACCCTTCGCGCCGACACTGAGCGGGATCAGATTCCCATCTTGCCCAGCAGATCCATCACATCACGCAGCGTGTTGGCCAGATAGGGATGCTCGGCCGAAAAGCGGGCGTCAATTTCCTGCGCACGTTGAGCCAGGCTCTCGTCGTTTTCGGTCTCGGAGAGCGGGCTGCCTGCGCCCAGCACCTGCACGATGTCCTCATCGAGCTTGCGCAACGAGGCACGCAGTTCTTCGTCCACAGGCTGGCCGGATGCCAGCTCCGACTGCAACTTCTTGAGCAGCGCTTCCAGTTCTGTGCGGTTCATTCGGGCTCCTTAGGGGTGTATGCAGGCATTTTGCCAAGCCCCATCATGTCTGAAAAGCAACAAAGGGGCCCTGAGGCCCCCCCTGCAAGCGATGTGTTGACGCAACTCAGGCTGCGTCAGCGCCGCCGCCCATCACCTTGCTGAACCCGCCGTCCACATAGGTGATCTCGGCGGTGATGCCCGAGGCCAGATCCGACAGCAGGAATGCGGCCACATTGCCCACGTCATCGATCGTGACGTTACGGCGCAGGGGCGCGTTATCTTCCACCACGCTCAGGATCTTGCCGAAGCCCTTGATGCCCGAGGCTGCCAAGGTCTTGATCGGACCGGCCGAAATGCCATTGGCGCGGATGCCCTTGGGGCCCAGGCTGCCGGCGGTATAGCGCACGCTGGCTTCCAGAGAAGCCTTGGCCAGACCCATCGTGTTGTACGCCGGCACAATACGCTCCGCACCCAGATAGGACAGCGTCAGCACCGACGCACCCACGTTCAGATAGGGCAGGGCGGCCTTGGCCATGGCCGGGAAGCTGTAGGCAGAGATGTCGTGGGCGACGCGGAAACCCTCGCGGGACAGGCCCTCCAGGAAGTCGCCGGCGATGGCCTCGCGGGGGGCAAAACCAATGGCGTGGACGAAGCCGTCGATCTTCGGCCAGGTCTTGGCCAGGTCGGCGAACATCGCGTCAATCTGCTCGTCGCTGCCGACGTCGCAGTCAAAAATCAGCTCGGAGTCGAACTCCTTGGCGAACTCGGTGATCCGGTCCTTGAAGCGCTCACCCACATAACTGAAAGCCAGTTCAGCGCCTTCGCGTTTGCAGGCCTTGGCGATGCCATAGGCAATCGAGCGGTTGGACAGCAGGCCGGTGATCAACAGGCGCTTGCCAGCGAGAAATCCCATGGGGTCTCCATACAGAATGCTTAACGAGGGGGCGATTTTGGCACGGGAGCAGCGCAAAACACGAAATTAACGTGCATGCCTTGCTGCGGCGCATTCCTCAGGCTAAAATGCGGAATTGGTTGCTTTGTCCGATGCAGACTTGTATCGCATCGGGTGCAAAGTGGATCGTCTCGTGTTTGTCACGAATGGGCGGATCTTTCCAGCCCATTTTTTTTGCTCGACCGTTTTTCATTGGATGACCTGGCTCAAAGTTGTTGAAACCACCGTATCCGGCCTCGGCTACGAACTCGTGGACTGCGAACGCAGTTCCGGCGGGTTGCTGCGCGTGTACATCGATCGTTTTCCTGATCAGGCCTACGATCTGCCGGGTGACCTGGTGACCGTTGACGATTGCGAGAAGGTGACCCGTCAGTTGCAGTATGCGCTGGAGACGGTCGATGCCGATTACAGTCGTCTGGAAGTGTCTTCTCCGGGTGTCGATCGCCCGCTCAAGACCCCTGCGCACTTTGCGCGCTTCGAGGGGGAAGAGATCGCGATCACGCTGAAGGTGCCGTTCCAGGGCGTCAAGAAGTACAGCGGTACCTTGTGTGCAGCGCAGGATGCAGATCCGGCGCAGATGGGGGCGGGGCAGGCCTGGGGCTTGGTGCTGCGTTCGCCTGACGCAGACAAGCCTTTGTCCAAGACGGCCGCCAAGAAGTTGGCCAAAGAACAGGCCAAAGCGGGCCCGGACGCTGTCCAGGGCCCGGTCGATCAGATATTAAGTTTCACGCTCGATGAAATCCGCGAGGCACGTCTGGTGCCTGCCGTGAGTTTCAAGGGGCGTAGTCGTCGGGCGGCAACCCCGGCGGCCGGTGAGGTTGCCGTAGATGAGGCGCAAGAACTCGGAGGTCAGAAGAAATGAATCGTGAATTGTTGATGCTGGTGGATGCCATCTCTCGTGAGAAGAGCGTGGACCGTGACGTGGTGTTTGGTGCGGTGGAGTCCGCCCTCGCTTCCGCGACCAAGAAGCTCTATCAAGGCGAGGTGGACATCCGTGTGGCCATCGACCGCGAAACGGGCATCTACGAAACCTTCCGTCGTTGGCACGTGGTGCCCAACGAGGCCGGCCTGCAACTGCCCGATGCTGAAATCCTGCTGTTCGAAGCCCAGGAGCAGATTCCTGACATCGAAGTCGACGACTACATCGAAGAGTCCATCGAGTCCGTGCCCATCGGCCGTATCGGTGCCCAAGCTGCCAAGCAGGTGATCCTGCAGAAGATCCGTGATGCCGAGCGTGAGCAGTTGCTCAACGACTTCCTGTCGCGTGATGAAAAGATCTTCGTCGGCACGGTCAAGCGCCTGGACAAGGGCGACATCATTGTCGAATCGGGTCGTGTCGAAGGTCGCCTCAAGCGCACCGAGATGATCCCGAAGGAAAACCTGCGCACCGGTGACCGCGTTCGTGCCTATATGCTGGGCGTGGACACACTGGCCCGCGGCCCGCAGATCATGCTGTCGCGCAGCGCCCCTGAATTCATGATCGAACTGTTCCGCCAGGAAGTGCCCGAAATCGAGCAAGGCCTGCTGGAAATCAAGAGCTGTGCGCGTGACGCCGGCTCGCGTGCCAAGATCGCTGTCTTGTCGCATGACAAGCGCGTCGACCCCATCGGCACCTGTGTCGGTGTGCGCGGTTCGCGTGTGACCGCCGTCACCAACGAGCTGGCTGGCGAGCGTGTCGACATCGTGCTGTGGTCCGAAGACCCGGCGCAGTTCGTGATCGGCGCACTGGCCCCGGCCAATGTGCAATCTATTTTTGTCGATGAAGAGCCGCACGCCATGGACGTGGTGGTGGACGAGGAAAACCTCGCCATCGCCATCGGTCGTGGTGGGCAGAACGTCCGTCTGGCTTCCGAGCTGACGGGCTGGCGCATCAACATCATGTCGGCGGAGGAATCCGCTCAGAAGCAGGCCATCGAGTCCGACTCCATCCGCAAGCTCTTCGTCGACAAGCTCGACGTGGACGTGGAAGTGGCCGACATTCTGATCGCCGAAGGGTTCACCAGCCTGGAAGAAGTGGCCTATGTGCCGCTGCAGGAAATGCTGGAAATCCAATCGTTTGACGAAGACACGGTCAATGAGCTGCGTACCCGCGCGAAAGATGCTTTGCTGACCATGGAAATCGCCAAGGAAGAAGAAGTCGAAACTTTGTCGGAAAATCTCAAGAGTCTGGAAGGTCTGACTCCTGAGTTGTTCGCAAAGCTGGCTGACGCAGGTATCCACACCCGTGACGACCTGGCCGATCTGGCCGTGGACGAACTCACCGAAGTCACAGGTGTGGCGGATGAAGAGGCGCGTGCCCTCATCCTCAAGGCACGCGAGCACTGGTTCGCCTGATACCGCGCTCATCGCCCAAGCCACTCGACTCATTTAAGCAAGCTCATCGCAAGGATACAAACACATGGCCGTGACCACCGTCGCACAACTCGCCGCGGAGCTCAATCGCCCGGCTGCGACACTGTTGGATCAGCTCCAGTCTGCTGGCATGCAAAAAGCTACGCCGGAAGACGTGCTCACGGAGGCCGATAAAGAGCGTCTGCTGGAACACCTGCGTACTGCCCACGGCTCTGCCGCTGGCGCAGATCGCAAGAAGATCACGCTGACCCGCAAGTCGACCACCGAAATCAAGCAGGCTGACGCCTCAGGCAAAGCCCGTACCATTCAGGTCGAAGTGAAGAAGAAGCGGACCTTCGTCAAGCGTGATGACGCTGTCGATGACACCGCTCAATCTGCTCAGGAAGAAGCTGAGCTCGCTCGCCGCGAAGAAGAAGCACGCAACCAGGCTGAAGCCCTGCGTGTTCAGGAAGAGCAACTGGCGCAAGCCCGTCGCTTGCGCGAAGAGCAGGACCGCCGCGAGCGTGAAGAAGCCGAGGAGCGTGCGCGTGCCGCCGCTGAACGTGCTGCGCGTGAGCTGGCTGAGCAAGAAGCTGCCGCTTCGTCGTCCAAGGCCGGTTCGAAGGCAGCTGCTGCTGCCATCGCCGCCAAGACGGCTGAGCAGGACGCTGCGGAGAAGGTGGCTCAAACAGCCCGCCGTGCCGCAGCTCAAGAAGCCGGTCGCGCTGAAGCTGCTGCCCTGACGGCTGCCGCTCAGCGTGGCACCCGCAGTGGCATGGCCAAGGCAGCCGAAGCAGCCAAGGTGGCTGAAGCGGCCAAGGTGGCAGATGCGGCTGAGGCGGCTGAAGCTGCCAAGGTCGTGAAGGCTGCTGAAGCGGCCAAGACGGCTGCCGAAGCAACCAAGGCCGTTGCACCCGCACCCGTACCCGAAGTCGCCAAGCCTACCGCCGTACGTGTGGTCAAGGCTGCCGACATCGAGGCTGAAGAGAAAAAGCGTGCCGACGATCTGGCCTCGCGCCGTAAGGCCGCCGAAGCCGAAGCCGCAGCCATCCGCGCCATGATGAATGCACCCAAGAAGGTGCTCGTGGCGAAGAAGGAAGAGCCTAAGCCTGTTGAGGCTGCCATCAAGGGCACCATTCACAAGCCCAAGGGCGCGCCAGGTGCGGCTGCACCAGGTACGGTCGCGGGTGCTGCCAAGCCTGGCGACAAGAAATCGGTCAAGTCCGAGAAGCTGTCGTCGAGCTGGGCCGATGAAAAGAAGCGTGGCGCGCCGGCCAGCAAGGGCCGCAGCGATGCAGGTGCTTCGCGCAGTGGCTGGAAAGCGCCGGGCGGACGTGGCGGTCGTCGCGGCAATGACCGTGGTGAGAGCCAGTCCAATTTCGTGGCGCCGACCGAGCCGCAAATCATCGAGGTCCATGTCCCGGAAACCATCTCTGTGGCCGATCTGGCTCACAAGATGGCCATCAAGGCTTCCGAAGTCATCAAGCAATTGATGAAGCTCGGCCAGATGGTGACCATCAACCAGCAGCTGGACCAGGAAACGGCCATGATTCTGGTCGAGGAAATGGGTCACAAGGCCTTCGCGGCCAAGCTGGACGATCCGGATGCGTTCCTGATGGAAGAGCATGCCGATCAGGCAGCCGAGTCCTTCCCACGTGCGCCGGTGGTGACCGTCATGGGCCACGTCGACCACGGCAAGACCTCGCTGCTGGACTACATCCGGACCACGCGTGTGGCTTCGGGTGAAGCCGGTGGCATCACGCAGCACATTGGCGCTTACCACGTCGATACGCCGCGCGGCATGATCACCTTCCTCGACACCCCGGGTCACGAAGCCTTCACGGCCATGCGTGCTCGTGGTGCCAAGGCAACCGACTTGGTGATTCTGGTGGTGGCCGCCGATGACGGCGTCATGCCCCAGACCAAGGAAGCCATTCACCACGCCAAGGCGGCGGGTGTGCCCATCGTGGTGGCGATCAACAAGATCGATAAGCCTGGTGCAGCCCCTGATCGCGTGAAGCAGGAACTGGTGGGTGAGCAAGTGGTGCCTGAAGAATACGGCGGCGATTCTCCGTTCGTGCACGTGTCTGCCAAGACGGGTCAGGGCATTGATGATCTGTTGGAGCAAGTTCTCCTGCAGGCCGAAGTGCTGGAATTGACGGCCCCGACCACCTCGCAGGCCAAGGGTCTGGTGATCGAAGCGCGTCTCGACAAGGGCCGCGGCCCGGTTGCCACCGTGCTGGTTCAATCCGGTACGCTGCGTCGGGGCGACATCGTGCTGGCCGGCGCAAGCTATGGCCGCGTTCGTGCCATGTTGGACGAAAACGGCAAGGCTGCGACCGAGGCTGGTCCGTCAATTCCCGTCGAAATTCAGGGCCTCACCGAGGTGCCGTCTGCGGGTGATGAATTCATGGTCCTGACCGATGAGCGTCGTGCCCGTGAAATCGCCACCTTCCGTCAGGGCAAGTACCGCGATGTGAAACTGGCAAAGCAACAGGCCGCCAAGCTCGAAAGCATTTTCGAGAACATGGGCCAAGGCGACGTGCAGACGTTGGGTCTCATCATCAAGGCCGATGTGCAAGGTTCGCAAGAAGCGCTGGCGACCTCGCTGCTCAAGCTGTCCACACCGGAAGTGCGTGTTCAAGTCGTGCACGCCGCAGTCGGTGGCATCAGCGAGTCGGACGTCAACTTGGCGATTGCCTCGAAGGCGGTCATCATTGGCTTCAACGTGCGTGCCGATTCTGGCGCTCGCAAGCTGGCTGACAACAACGGCGTCGACCTGCGCTACTACAACATCATCTACGACGCTGTGGATGAGGTGAAGGCAGCAATGGGCGGCATGCTGGCTCCGGAGCAGCGCGAGGAAGTCATCGGTACGGCCGAGATCCGTCAGGTCTTCGTGGCCTCGAAGATCGGCACGATCGCGGGCTGTATGGTCACCGACGGTGTGGTTCGCCGCAGCGCCAGGTTGCGCCTGCTGCGCGAGAACGTGGTCATCTATACCGGCGAGCTGGAAGGCCTCAAGCGCTTCAAGGACGATGCCAAGGAAGTTCGCGAGGGCTTCGAGTGTGGCCTGAACATCAAGGGCTACAACGACATCAAGGAAGGCGACGTCCTCGAGTTCTTCGAAATCAAGGAAGTGGCCCGTACGCTGTAAGCAGCGCGCAGGTTGCTCTGCCCCTCAACCCCGCCTGAGTCCAGGCGGGGTTTGTGTTTCCGAGCACCGACCGCCATGACAGCAGGAATTCACCATGCGCCATAAAAAAGCTACCCCCAACCGCAGCAATCGGGTCAATGACCAGATTCAGCGCGACGTGGCCGAGCTGATCCGTGATCTGAAGGATCCGCGGATCAGCAACATGGTCACCATCACCCACGTGGAGGTGACGCCCGACTACGCCCATGCCAAGGTGTTCTTCTCCTTGTTGGTGGGTGACGCCGCGGCTTGCGAAGAAGGCCTGAATGAGGCGGCGGGTTACATCCGCAACGGGCTGTTCAAGCGCCTGCAGATCCACACCGTCCCGACCTTGCACTTCCATTTCGATCGCACCACCGAGCGTGCGGCGGAGTTGAATGCCTTGATCACCCGTGCCGTGGCCGACAAGGCCAAGGACGATGAAGGTGAGGGTACGCCTTCGTGAGCAAGCCACCGCGTCAGCCGCGTCGCCCACTGCATGGCGTCATCTTGCTTGACAAGCCTCTGGGCCTGTCGAGCAACGATGCTTTGCAGAAAGTGCGTCGACTGATGCGTGCGGAAAAAGCGGGCCATACCGGCACGCTGGACCCACTGGCCACGGGCTTGCTGCCCTTGTGTTTCGGCGCTGCCACGAAGTTTTCCCAGGTGTCTCTGGATGCCGACAAGCGCTACATCGCCACGGTGAAGCTGGGGGTCACCACCACCACCGGTGACGCCGAGGGTGAGGTGCTGCTGACGCGACCCGTGACGCCTGAGCAGGTCAACGCGGAGAGCATCGCACAGGCCTGCGAACGGTTCACCGGCCCGATCGAGCAGGTGCCACCGATGCACTCGGCGCTCAAGCATCAGGGTAAGGCCCTGTATGAGTACGCGCGTGCGGGCATTGACATTGAGCGCCCACCGCGTTCGGTGACCATTCACCGCCTTGACATTCTCAACTGGCAGGGTGACGTGCTGGAATTGGATGTGCAATGCAGCAAAGGGACGTATATTCGCACCCTGGCGCAGGACATCGGTGAGGCCCTGGGTTGTGGGGCGCATCTGATCGGGCTGCGTCGCACGGGCAGTGGTGGTGTGCGATTGGACGGTGCGGTGACGTTGGAGGCCCTGATGGCCGCGAGCGAAGTCGAGCGGGACGCCCATCTGCTGCCTGCTGATATTTTGTTGAACGATTGGCCGGAGGTGCTCTTGAGTGAGCCTGAGGCCGCGCGTTTCCTCACCGGCTTGCGCCGGAGAACGAGTTTGGCCGATGCGCCCCAGGTGCGTGTGTATGGGCCCCATCCTGAGCCGGGCAGCCACCCGGATCGCCGCGTGTTGCTGGGCAGTGCCCACATCAAGGGCGGCGAACTGATCCCTACGCGCCTGCTGAGTCCGGCCGAGGTGGAAGGCATGTTGACCCAGTCAGCCCCTTCCGCTGCGGTGGCATCAGCCTCAGAAATTTGATTTAGGACCAAAGAGCTTTTATGAGCACTCAAATTCGCAACATCGCGATCATCGCCCACGTTGACCATGGCAAAACCACCATGGTTGACCAACTTCTGCGCCAGTCCGGCACGTTTGCCGATCACGAAAAGGTGGTCGACACGGTCATGGACAACAACGCCATCGAACGTGAGCGCGGCATCACCATCCTGGCCAAGAACTGTGCCGTGAGCTGGGAAGGCACCCACATCAACATCGTCGACACCCCAGGCCACGCGGACTTCGGCGGTGAAGTCGAGCGCGCGCTGTCGATGGTCGATGGCGTGGTGCTGCTGATCGACGCGCAAGAAGGCCCGATGCCTCAGACGCGCTTCGTGACCAAGAAGGCCCTGGCCCTCGGTCTGAAGCCCATCGTGGTGGTCAACAAGGTCGACAAGCCCGGTGCCAAGCCTGATGCCGTGATCAACGCCGCTTTCGACCTGTTCGATAAGCTGGGCGCGACTGACGAGCAACTGGACTTCCCCGTGGTGTACGCTTCGGGCATCAATGGCTGGACGTCGCTGGAAGAAGGGGCGCCTGGCGAACAATGGGGTCCCGACATGTCGGCCCTGTTCAACACCGTGCTCAAGCACGTGCCGGCGCAAAAGGGTGACCCCGCTGCACCGCTGCAGCTGCAGATCTCTGCGCTCGACTTCTCTACCTTCGTGGGCCGCATCGGCGTGGGTCGCGTGAGCCAAGGTACGGTCAAAGCGGGCCAAGACGTGGTTGTGATGGAAGGCCCTGAGGGCAAGTCCATCAAGGGCCGTATCAACCAGGTGCTGACCTTCCACGGTCTGGACCGTGTGCAAGTGACCGAAGCCGGTCCTGGCAACATTGTGCTGATCAACGGTATCGAAGACATCAACATCGGTGTCACCGTGACCGATCGTGAGAATCCTCAGCCTCTGCCGATGCTGAAGATCGACGAGCCCACCCTGACCATGAACTTCTGCGTGAACAACTCGCCTTTGGCCGGTCGTGAAGGCAAGTTCGTGACGAGCCGTCAGATCTGGGATCGCCTGCAGAAGGAACTGCAACACAACGTGGCGCTGCGCGTCAAGGAAACCGACGAAGACGGTATCTTTGAAGTGTGCGGCCGCGGCGAGTTGCACCTGACCATCTTGCTGGAAAACATGCGTCGCGAAGGCTATGAACTGGCCGTCTCGAAGCCGCGCGTGATGTTCAAGGACATCGACGGCGTGAAGTGCGAGCCGATGGAACTGGTCACCGCCGACGTGGAAGAAATCCACCAGGGTGGCGTGATGCAGGCCCTGGGTCTGCGCAAGGGCGACCTGGTCAACATGGAGCCGGACGGCCACGGCCGCGTGCGCCTGGAATACCGCATTCCGGCGCGTGGTTTGATCGGTTTCAGCAACGAATTCATGAACCTGACCCGTGGTTCGGGCCTGATCTCGTCGATCTTTGACGGCTACGAAGCGCACAAGGGCGAAATCGGCGGACGCAAGAACGGCGTGCTGATCTCGATGGACGAAGGCGAAATCTTCACCTACGCGCTGGGCAAATTGGACGACCGTGGTCGCATGTTCGTGAAGCCCAACGACCCTGTCTATGAAGGCATGATCGTGGGCATCCACAGCCGTGAAAACGACTTGGTGGTGAACGCGACCCGCACGAAGCAGCTGACCAACTTCCGCGTTTCTGGCAAGGAAGACGCGATCAAGATCACGCCTCCGATCGACCTGACACTGGAATACGGTGTGGACTTCATCGATGACGATGAGTTGGTCGAAATCACGCCGAAGTCGGTGCGTGTGCGTAAGCGCCACCTGAAGGAACAGGACCGCAAGCGCGCTTCGCGCGAATCCTGATCCGCTTTGACGGATTGAGGTAAAAAGGCCGCGTGTGACAACGCGGCCTTTTTTTGTTCGATGCCTGGAGAGATGTGATGCAGCGTGTGATTCAAACGGAGATCGTGGGCGGCTTGGGCGTCATTACCCTCAACCGGCCCAAGGCGCTCAATGCCTTGTCGCTGGAGATGGTGCGTGAGCTCACGGTGGTGCTGCGTGGCTGGGCTACGCACCCGGCGGTCCATGCTGTGCTGCTGCATGGTGCGCCGCGTCCGGCGGACGGCAGCAAACATCCGGCGACGCATTTTTGCGCCGGAGGAGACATCCGCTTCATGCATGACGCCGCTCTGGCGGGGGATGCGGCGGTCGAGGACTTCTTCACCGAGGAATACAGCCTCGACCACCTGATCCACACCTACCCCAAACCCACGATCGCCTGGATGGAAGGGGTCACGATGGGGGGCGGTATGGGCCTGGCGCAAGGATGCGATTTGCGTGTGGCCACCGAGTCACTGCGTATGGCGATGCCCGAGACCCGCATCGGTTTGTTTCCAGATGTGGGGGGCGGCTACTTTCTGTCGCGTTGCGTGGGGTCGGTGGGCGAGTTCCTGGGCATGGTGGGGCCGCACCTTCATGTGACGGATGCCTTGACCCTGGGCTTCGCCGATGTGCATGCTCGGGCTGAAGCACTGGCGTCGATGCTGGCCGAATTGCGTGTGCGGCCGGCACATGGTGGTGAGGAGTTGATGGGGCGCTGTCGTGCGTACATCGACCTGCATGGGCTGACGCAGTTGCCGGAGGCAACCGTGACGGCGCATCTGGAAGCCATCAATCGACATTTCAGCCTGCACACGCTTCAGGATATCTGGGCATCTTTGCTGTTGGATGCCAGTGAGTGGGCGGGGCAAGTGCGCCAACAGATGGCGGGGCATTCACCGTTGATGATGGGCGTGACGCTGGAGCAGATCCGCCGTGGACGCAGTATGCCTTTGGCAGATGTCTTCCGCATGGAGCGCACGATGGTGAGGCATTGTTTCCAGCTGCGCTCTGGTGCGGCCAGCGAGACGGTCGAAGGTGTGCGGGCGCTGGTGGTGGACAAGGATCACCAACCCCGCTGGAACCCATCGGAGGTGGAGTCGGTGACGCCCGCCATGGTGGAGGCCTTTTTCGAGGCAGTGTGGCCCCCCCATGCTCATCCGCTGCGAGACCTGCACGACCTGCTGTGAAGCTACTTGCAGCGGTAGGCGCGTGCGGTTTCTGTGGTGTTGAAATAGCCCACCGTGGATTTGCCCCACACGACATGGGTGGCCCCCATGGCCTCGGCGCGGCGCATCAGGCCATGACGGATGTCATCGACCCCTTTCATGCCGAACAAGCCGGTGAGACCCGAGGAGCCGGACAGTTCGCCCAGGATTTGGCAGCGCTCGGTGGCTTGCGCGTTGCTGACCACGACCTGACCACTGTAGTGATCAGGTGCGGTGGCGCAGGCCCCCAGGGTGAGGGTGGCCAGCACGCTCAAGGTGGTCAGGATCTGCTTCATGGAGGCCTCACGTGATGTCATCAGACGAAACTCACTGTAGCTGACAAGACCCTGGCTTGTACATGGGGGCCTGCGGGGGCGATGCACAGACCCGAGCTACCGCCCACACCTCCCTCGGCCTGGTTCACTCTCTCAGGAACGACAGCAGGGCATCGTTGAATGCTTGCGGATGCGACACGTTCAACCCGTGCGGTGCGCCGGCCACGCGCACCAACTTGCTGTGAGGCACAGCGCGGTGGGTGCGTTCGCCAGAGCCCTCGATGGGCACAATCGCATCGGCATCTCCATGAATGACGAGCGTCGGCACGGTCACCAATTTCAGGTCTTCGCGAAAATCGGTCGTGGCGAAAGCATCCATGCAGGCCAGCGCAGCATGCAGCGAAGACTGTTGACACAGCGCGATCGCGTCTGCGCGCTGCGCCTCAGTGACCTGGAGCGCGCCGTTGGCCGAGAAGAAATTCCGGGTGAACTGGTCGAAGTAGGCGTCTCGATCCTGCGCGCACGCCTGTTTCTTCTCTTGCGCCTTCTCGGGGGTGAGTGGCCCGTCCGGGTTGTCGGCGGCCTTCATCAGGTAGGGCGGTACGGCTGCGGCAAACACCACGCTGTGCAGTCGCGATTCGCCATACCGGCCGATGTAGCGTGCAACTTCGCCCCCACCCATCGAGAAGCCCACCAGCGTCACGTCTTGCAGTTCGCACTGATTCATGACACGGTGCAGGTCGTCGGTCAACGTGTCGTAGCTGTAGTCTGACTCCGGTTTGTCTGAACGGCCAAAGCCTCGTCGGTCATAAGCAATCACGCGATAGCCGGCGGCTTGCAGCGCCGAGATCTGTGGGCCCCAGGCTTGGGCAGACAGTGGCCAGCCATGGATCAGCACCACCGGTCGGCCGCTGCCCCCGCTGTCTTCGATGTGCAGGTGGATGCCGTCCTCATGGGCTGCTTCGGTGCGATCCGACTCGTCGGGCGTGCTCGAGGCGCCAGCAGCGGCGCCACCCAGGGCCCCGGCAACGGCGCCCATGGTAGCCCCGACCAGCCCGCCCACGGGGCCGCCCACGACGGTGCCGATGGCGCCGCCCGTGGCCATGCCGGCTACCATGCCGCCGCCCATCAGTACGGAGTTGGCCTCGCGGTCCGCTTCGTCCGGCGTCAAGCGAATCTGGGCTTTGGGATCAGGGTCCTGGGACGGGATACCGTGACCAGGGACGGCCTGCTCGGCAAGGTCTCTGTCGGCGGGATCGGCTTTGAGCTGCGGGGTGGTAGATGGGTTCATGGGACTCTCCTGTGTGAGTGAACGACGGAACGAGCGCGAGACGCTCGTCGTGAACGATTGATTGAACTTATGTCCGCGAAAACGGATGCTGTCTGTGCGGCACCGGACGTTCGGCATCGCCGCTGTCCGGCTCACTGGGGAGACCTGTTGCGAGCAGCCTGGTTCTGAGGTCGGTCTTTAGGCCGCCGTCATACGGCCGGTCATGGCCTTGCACGTCAAAGAAGCTGGGACTCTGAGAAAATGAGGGCCCTGGAGGTGTGTGAAAGCCGCCCCTGCATAGTGTGAAATGTGACGGCCCTTGAGGTGGCCTGCCCGATGGAAGACAAAGAAAATCAACAACTTGTGGATTCGGCCTCTCCGTGGCGCGCCTGCGTGGCGCCGATGCTCGACTGGACGGACCGTCATTGCCGCTACTTTCATCGCCTCCTGAGTCCCCATGCACGGCTCTATACCGAGATGTTGACCACCGGGGCGCTGGTGCACGGCAACATGCTGCGTTTTCTGGAGTACAACCAAGAGGAGCATGCGGTGGCCTTACAGCTGGGCGGCAGCGAGCCAGCCGACCTGGCCTACTGCGCCAAACTGGCCCAGCAGTTCGGCTACGACGAGGTGAACCTGAACTGCGGGTGTCCGAGTGAACGGGTGCAGCGCGGGGCTTTCGGCGCGTGCCTGATGAACGAGGCCACGTTGGTGGCCGACTGTGTCAAGGCCATGATCGATGCCGTGGGAGGTGACCCGAAGGTGCCCATCACGGTCAAGCACCGCATTGGCATCGACCAGATCGAGTCCTATGACTATGTGCGCGACTTTGTGGGCACGGTGGCCAACGCGGGCTGCGAGGTGTTCATCGTGCATGCGCGCAATGCCTGGCTCAAGGGGCTGAGCCCGAAAGAGAATCGCGAGATTCCACCTTTGCGTTACGAGTTTGTCCACCAGCTCAAGCGCGATTTCCCGAACCTGACCATCGTGCTCAATGGTGGCCTGGCCGACAACGCCAGCTGTGTGGCGCAGTTGCAGCGTGGCGCCGTGATCGACGGGGTCGCGCTGGACGGCGTGATGGTGGGTCGTGCGGCCTATCACAACCCCTGGTTGATGGCCGAGTGGGACGAGCTGCTGTTTGGCTTGCCGCCGCGCGAGCAGGCCTTGACGCGTGAAGCGGTGGAGGCCGAGATGGTGGCTTATACCGAGCGCGAGATGGCGCGCACGTCGGGTTGGGCGCATGGCGAGGTGCGCTGGCCCCAGGTGATCCGCCACATTCTGGGGCTGTACCACGGCTTGCCGGGCGCGAGGCGTTGGCGCCAGGTTTGGTCCGACCACAAGCTCAAGGACCTGCTGCCCTCTGAAGTGATGGCGATGGCGCATCAGCGACCTTGATTGGCCGTCTTTGTTTGAGGCGCGACGCGCAGACATGAAAAAAGGACACCGAGGTGTCCTTTTCGTTTGGCGAGGCGCAGTGCCGAGATGGCTTAGACGCGCTTCTTGTACTCATGGGTACGGGTGTCGATTTCGATCTTGTCGCCAGAGTCGACGAACAGGGGCACGGGGATTTCGAAACCGGTGCCGACGATGCGAGCGGGCTTCATGACCTTGCCGGAGGTGTCACCCTTGACGGCGGGTTCGGTTTCGATTTCGCGCACGATCGTGGTGGGCAGTTCAACCGAGATGGCCTTGCCGTCGTAGAACACGACTTCGACTTCCATGCCGTCTTGCAGGTAGTTGATCGCGTCGCCCATGTTCTCGGCTTCGATCTCGAACTGGTTGTACTCAGCGTCCATGAACGCGTACATCGGGTCGGCGAAGTAGGAGTAGGTGCAATCCTTCTTGTCGAGGATGATCTGGTCCATCTTGTCGTCGGCCTTGAAGACGGTTTCCTGACCGAAGCCGCTCAGCAGGCTCTTCATCTTGATGCGGACGGTGGCAGCACCACGGCCGCCGCGGCTGTATTCAGTCTTCAGGACGACCATCGGGTCCTTGCCCTGCATGATCACGTTGCCAGCGCGGATTTCTTGTGCGAGTTTCATGTGGATTCCCGATTAGGGTCTATGCAAAACTGGGGCGCTCCCGGCTCCCCGATGATTGCAAAGCTGAGTTTGCACGGGGGAATCTGCCAGAAGCAAAGCCTAACATTTTACCCTGTCTGGGTGACGAAGTGAATCAATTGCGTGACGAGATCCGTCTGTTTGAGCAGGGTTTGATGTGAATCTAGCGTGTGTTGTGCCCACCCGGTCTGCGGGGATTGCCACGCCGGGAGTGATGCCGGCAACGGCCCCAGCCCGTTCCACCCCCGCCAGAGGGCCCTCACGTCTGCGCTGAGTTGGGCAGGCCAATCGCGCATCCACCGGTTCATGAAAGCGTCGAGTTTGTCGGCATGCACACCGTCATCTTGCTCATAAATCTGCCAGACATGCGGGCGGCCAGCCCACAGCGCCCGCACGGCGGAGTCTTCGCCCCGCACGAAGTTGAGGTCGCTCGACCACAAGAGGTGATCGAACTCCGCCTGCGGCAGGGCCGGCAGGGAATGCAGACGCAGCGCATTCAGGTGCGCGCGGGGCTCGCCGGGAGCGGCTTGGGGCTCACGATGGGGGAGGGCGGCGATGTGGGTTTGGGCTTTCTCCCAGGCGTGCCCCAGTTCGGTGGCATGGCCGTGAGCCAGCAGTACATGGGTGACGGGGTGCGGGCTGGCCGCCAGATGCGTCAGAAGGGCATCGACCGGGGCGTTCGCGTAGCAAAAAATGTACACCACCCGGTCACCGGGCGCCCAGGGGATGCCGTGTTGGCGCAGCCAAGTCTGTCGGACGGTGTCGTCCCACGTCGCCCGTCGTGCCAGCAGGTCGGCTTCTCGCAACAGCCCGCCGGTGGCAGGCGTGAATCCTGGGTAGTAAAACCGCTTGCGCAAACCTGCACCGGGCCCGTGCCAGACGGGGGAGGGCAGGCCGTGGCTGCGCTCGACATAGTCTTCGGCGCTGAGGTATTCGAGGTTTACCCACTGGGGGGGCGAGGGCCGCTGCATGCGGGCGACAAAGGCATCGGGCAGGTGGCAGCCGAAGGTTTCGATGACGACATCACCGGGTACCAAAGGGTGCGCGTCTGACAGGGCTTCGGCGTCTGCCCAGTGGCAGACGGTGACGCCAGCCTGGCCGCGCCCCGTTTGCTGGCCCAGATCGGCGTCTGCGCTCCAGCTCACCTGTGGGGCCATCCATTGCAGGATGCGGGCGTCGTCCACCCACAGGCGGACCTGATGGCCGCGCTGGCCCAGGTCTGAGGCCAGGCGCCAGCACACCCCCATGTCACCGAAGTTGTCGATGACGCGACAGAAAAGATCCCACAGCATGGCGCGGATTATGGCAACCCATAGGCGGGGAGGGTCTGCACTCGGGGACAATCTCATCCCATGAGTGAGTCGATTGACGTAAAGGATGCATCCAGCGAGGGGCCCGCACCCGCACCCGCACCCGGCCCAGACCTGGACCGTGAGCGCGAGCTGATCTGGGCGCGCCTGCTGCAGGAAGTGAGCAGCTTGCCCGCCTTGCCGGGCGTGTACCGCTATTTCGACGCAAAGGGTGATGTGCTGTACGTGGGCAAGGCACGCGACCTCAAGCGCCGGGTGTCGAGCTACTTCCACAAGAACCACGGCGGCTCCCGCATCGGGCACATGGTCTCGAAGATCGTGCGGATGGAGACGACCGTGGTGCGCAGCGAGGCCGAGGCGCTGCTGCTCGAAAACAACCTCATCAAGACGCTCAATCCGCGCTTCAACATTCTGTTTCGGGATGACAAGAGCTATCCGTACTTGAAGATTGCCTCGCACGCGTTCCCGCGCATGAGCTACTACCGGGGCGCGGTGGATCGCAAGCACCGGTATTTCGGGCCTTTTCCGAATGCCTGGGCGGTGAAGGAAACCATCCAGCTGTTGCAGAAGGTGTTCCAGATACGCACCTGCGAGGACTCGGTCTACAACCACCGCACGCGTCCGTGTCTGCTCTACCAGATCAAGCGTTGCAGCGGCCCCTGCGTGGGACTGGTGAGCGACGAGGACTATCGCAACAGCGTGGCGCAGGCCGAGCGCTTCTTGCTGGGCGAGCCCGAGGCGGTGATGGCCGATTTGCAGCACCGGATGATGGCGCACGCCGAGCGCATGGAGTACGAGAAGGCGGCGGAGTTTCGAAACCAGATCTCTGCGCTATCGACCGTGCTGCACCAGCAGTCGGTGGACACGGTGATGGACAAGGATGTGGACGTGCTGGCCGTGAAGGTGAACGGCGGGCGCGCGTGCGTGAACCTGGCCATGGTGCGGGGCGGCCGCCACCTGGGCGACCGGGCGCATTTCCCGGTGCATGTGCAGGACCATGTGTTGGCGCCGGATGAGATGGAAGATCAGGAGGCTCATGCTGTGCCGGGTGCGCCTGGGGCCGGAGCGCCGGACATGGATGCCTTGGTGCAGGCGACCGAGGTGCGGGTGCTGGAGGCCTTCCTGACGCAGCACTATTTGGGCGGCGCGGTGCCGTCTCTGTTGATCTTGAGCCATCCGGTGAACCCTGCGCTGGTCGAGGCACTGGCAGAGCAGGGCGGCCGCAAAATCACGGTGGTACACCAGCCGCGGGAGCAGCGTCGGGCCTGGCTGGAGATGGCCATCAAGGGCGCCGAGCTGTCCTTGGCACGTCTGCTCAGCGAAGAAGGCTCGCAACAGGCACGCACGCGCGCGCTGGTGGAGGCGCTCAACCTCGATCTGGATCTGGATGCCCGCGAGGCCGGTCTGGACGATGCGGCCGAGACACCGGAAGAAGGCGATGCGGCGGCACCGGCGACACCCGTGGCCGCGGTTCATGACCCTCTGTCAGGCCTGCGCATCGAGTGTTTCGACATCAGCCACACAGCTGGAGAAGCCACTCAGGCGTCCTGTGTGGTGTACGAGGGGCACAAGATGCAGCCCTCGCAATACCGCCGCTACAACATCTCGGGCATCACCCCGGGTGATGACTATGCTGCGATGAAGCAGACCCTGGAGCGACGTTACAGTGCCGCTGGTACCAAGGCCGCCCGGGTGCCCGACCTCGTGCTGATCGACGGGGGCAAGGGGCAGGTGGCGATGGCCCGTGACGTGTTCCAGTCCCTGGGCTTGCCCTTGTCCATCATCGTGGGGGTGGAAAAGGGCGAGGGGCGCAAGGTGGGCCTGGAAGAGTTGGTGTTTGCCGACGGGCGGCCCAAGCTGGCCCTGTCACCCAGCTCGGCTGCGCTGATGCTAGTGGCGCAGATCCGGGACGAGGCGCACCGCTTTGCCATCACTGGCATGCGTGCTCGGCGTGCCAGTGTGCGCACCGGCGGCAGCCGCCTGGAAGACATCGCCGGGGTGGGCCCGAAACGCCGTGCGAAACTGCTGCAACGGTTTGGCGGCGTCAAAGGCGTGGGCTCGGCGAGCGTGGAAGAACTGGCAAGCGTGGAGGGAATTTCGCATGAACTGGCAGAAGAGATCTACAAGGCCCTGCGCTGATGCGCCGGGAGCGCGTGCCGGCCTGTTGGGTGTTTTGGCCTTGTCAGCCTGGCTGGCAGGATGTGGCCTGATGCCATCGGACAAAGGTGCGCCACCGCCGCCCAAACCGCCACAGGTTGGGGCGCCCACCGCAGAGCCGAGTCGCCCGGGAGCGCCGCGTGTGGTGAAACTGGCCCCGCCCGACACGCCACGGAACTGGGCCCACGCCCGTGAGCAGGCCGCGCGGCGCATGGTGGCTGCCAGCCCCGGTCTGAGCTACTCGGACGCATCGCCCCCCATGCTGCTGGCCATTCCGGTGCTGACCATCGAGCTGAATGCCGATGGCTCTGTGCGCGACATTGATGTCATGCGTTACCCCAGTCAGGCGCGCGACACGGTGCAACTTGCCATCCAGGCCGTGCGTCGTGCTGCGCCGTTTGGCAATGTGTCAAGGTTGCCGCGACCGTGGAAGTTCAATGAGACGTTTCTGTTCAATGAGCAACGCCAGTTCAAACCGATGACACTGGATCGCCGGTGAGGACCACTGACGACCGTGGTTCACGGCACAATGCTCCCATGTTTCTCACCTTGCCCACCATGCTCACTTGGGCGCGGATCGTTGCGATTCCGCTCATCGTGGCTGTTTTTTATCTACCTTGGACTCAGTCGCAGATCAATGTGACTGCGGCCGCATTGTTCGTGGTGGTGGCCGCCACAGACTGGCTGGATGGCTGGCTGGCGCGTCGCTTGAACCAGACCTCGGCTTTTGGCGCTTTTCTGGATCCGGTGGCCGACAAGTTCCTGGTCTGTGCCTCGATTTTGATTTTGCTGGACCTGGGCCGTGTCGGGGCGCTGGTGGCCTTCATCATCATTGGCCGCGAAATTGCCATTTCTGCTTTACGAGAGTGGATGGCCAAAATCGGTGCCTCAGGCAGCGTGGCGGTGCACATGTTGGGCAAGCTGAAAACGGCAACCCAGATGGCGGCCATCGTACTGCTGTTGCTGGACGCCGATGTGTTCGGGTTGTTTCACAGCCACCTGGTGGGCACTTGGTTGATCTACATCGCCTGTGCGCTCACGATCTGGTCGATGATTTACTACCTGCAGAAGTCTTTGCCGGACATCCGGGCCAAGTCGCGCTGAGTTTTTTCGTTGTACTGTGGAGGGAAGTTTTCGTGAACAAGTCCGAGTTGATTGAACACATTGCCCAACAGGCAGACATCTCCAAGGCGGCCGCAGGTCGTGCGCTGGAGGCGGTGATCGGTGGCATCCAGACTTCCCTCAAAAAAGGTGACAACGTGTCGCTGTTGGGTTTCGGCACCTTCGCGGTGAGCACCCGCGCGGCGCGTACCGGACGCAATCCCCGCACGGGTGCCGAGATCAAGATCAAAAAGGCCAAGGTGCCCAAGTTCCGCCCAGGCAAGGCCCTGAAGGACGCGCTCAATTAATGTAAGATAGCTGGCTTGAGTGCGATCGGGTGCTTAGCTCAGTTGGTAGAGCGGCGCCCTTACAAGGCGTAGGTCGGGGGTTCGAGCCCCTCAGCACCCACCATCCCGATGGCCACTCCTGCAAGGCGAACCCAGGTTCGCCTTTGTGTTATCTGGGTCACGCTTGTTGACAGCGTGACACCGATTCCCAAGCTACAGCAGGCCAGTCTCCAACTGGCCAACAGCCATGTTTGAATTCGTTCGCAGAAACACCCGCATCCTCCAGCTGATTCTGGTTCTGTTGATCCTGCCTTCCTTCGTTCTGGTCGGTATGGAAGGGTATTCGCAGTTCACCGACGGTGCTGGCACCGTGGCGAAGGTGGGCAAGCAAAAGGTGTCCCAACAGGAATGGGACAACGCGCACCGCAATTTTGTGGAACGTCAGCGTTCCCAGCGCCCGGATCTCGACCTCAGCCTGTTTGACCAACCTTCGGTGAAGCAGCAGTCGCTCGACGCCTTGGTTCGCGAGTACGTGCTGCTGATGGCGGCGAACGACCAGCACCTGACCGTGCCAGTCGGCCGCATCATGCGCATCTTTGCGAACGATCCGCAATTTGCCGCCTTGCGCAACCCGGATGGCTCGGTCAATAAGGCCTTGCTTGAAGCCCGTGGCATGTCGCCGCTGCAACTCGAAACCATGCTGCGCCAGGAGTTGACGGTGTCGCAGGTTCTGGGGGCCGTGCAGGTGTCCAGCCATGGTGCGCAACTGTCCACGCGCGCCGCGGTGGATGCGTTGTTCCAGGTGCGTGACGTTCAGTGGATGAAGTTCGAGCCCAAGGCCTACATGGCTCAACTGAACCCGACCGCTGAACAGCTGCAAGCGTTCTACAAGGATCCGGCCAACGCCGCCTGGCTGACCACGCCCGAGCAAGCTGACGTGCAGTACCTGGTGCTGGACCTCGACACCTTGAAGGCTCGCGTATCGGTGTCAGAAGACGAGTTGCGTCGTTCCTACAAGGAAAACATCCAGCGTTACTCGACGCCGGAAGAGCGTCGTGCCAGCCACATCCTGATCAAGGCCGAAGCCAGTGCTTCGGCTGAGCAGAAGAAGGCGGCACGTGCCAAGGCCGAGCAGCTGCTGGCGCAATTGCAGAAGAACTCCGCGCAGTTTGCCGAGCTGGCCCGCAAGAACTCCGACGACCCGGGTTCAGGTGCCAATGGCGGCGACCTGGACTTCTTTGGCCGTGGCGACATGGTCAAGTCGTTTGAAGATGCAGCCTATGCGCTCAAGCCTGGTCAGCTCAGCGGTTTGGTCGAGAGCGAGTTTGGCTTCCACATCATCCAGTTGACGGGCGTTCGCGGTGGCGAGACCAAGCCTTTTGAGTCCGTGCGTGCCGAGATCGAAGACGATGCCCGCAAGCAGCTGGCTCAGCTCCAGTACGCCGAAGCGGCTGAGAAGTTCACCAACATGGTGTACGAGCAGTCGGACAGCTTGCAGCCGGTCGCCGACGAGCTGAAGCTGCAAATTCAGACGGCCAATGGCGTCTTGCGTCAGCCTGGCACCAAGGACCAAGGTGCTTTGTCGAACCGCCGCTTGCTGGACACGCTGTTTGACCCGGCCAACCGTGGCAAGGGACACAACACGGAAGCAGTGGAAGTGGGTACCAACAAGCTGGTGTCCGCGCGCATTGTGAAGTACCGCCCGGCCGCCTTGATGCCGTTCGACCAGGCCCAGGCCCTGGTGCGTGAGCGCTGGATGACGGCTCAGGCCCTGAAGGCCGCGCGTGCTGACGCCGAGCAGAAGATGGCGTTGTGGAAGCAGTCGCCCGAGAAGGCGGCGTTGCCGGCTGCGACGCAAATGTCGCGCCGCACGGTGTTTGCTCAGCCTGCTGCGGTGCTCGATGCGGCCTTGCGTGTGCCTGAGAAGCAACTGCCCGCCTGGACCGTGGTGAGCCTGGGCGATGAAGGTGTCGCCCTGCTGAAGGTCAACAAGGTGGTGCCCTTGGAGGTCAAGCCTGAAGAGCTGAAGGAAATGCAGGCGCAGTTCAGCGGCTACTGGGCGAGAGCCGAGGCCGACGCCTACTACCGCGCCCTCAAGCGCGAGTACAAGGTCGAGTACCTGAACGAAGGTAAGAGTGTGGCGGACAAGGCCGCAGCGGCGCAAAAATCTGCGTCGGCCTTGTAAAAAGGTGCGAAATCGCGCTATACTTTAAATCTGTTCTGCGGTGGCTATAGCTCAGTTGGTAGAGTCCCAGATTGTGATTCTGGTTGTCGTGGGTTCGAGTCCCATTAGCCACCCCACCGCATAAGTAAACGCCGACAAGTCTGGTACTTGTCGGCGTTTTGCTTTGTGGGATCGCCACACGAGCGTGACGATCGGCACCTCTGTGGTGCATCAGAGACAATGAGCAGCCCATCGCGCTTGTTCCATCCTGGCTCACGCCATGAGCCAGGAATCGGGGAAGATGAGCGTGAATTCATCCTGCACCCCACTCATGCGCACTGACATCCAGACGGGTCTGTTGGCCCTGCACGGTAACCGCTCCGAGGCCTTGGCCGAGGCGGTGTTGGCGTGGCTGCGTCAACGCCCATTGGCACCCCTTGAAGAAGAGGTCATCCTGGTGCAGAGCGCCGGCATGGCCGAGTGGCTGAAAATGACGCTGGCCCGCGATGGCGGGGTGTGCGCAGCCATGCGGGTGGAGCTGCCGGCGCGTTTCATGTGGCGCACCTACCGGCAGGTGCTGGGGCGCGACCAGGTGCCCAGCCAGTGCGCGACCGACAAGGCCCCGCTGACCTGGCGCTTGATGCATTTGCTGCCGCAGTGGATGCACGCGCCCGGGTTTGAGGCAGTGGCCGGTTTTCTGCAAGGTGACGAGCCGGATCGTTTGTATCAATTGGCCAGCCGATTGGCCGACCTGTTTGACCAATATCAGGTCTACCGGGCCGATTGGCTGGAAGCTTGGGCCGAGGGGCAGGATGTGCTGCCGACCCCGGGGCGGCCCACGCAGCCGGTGCCGACCGAGCAGGGCTGGCAGCCCATGCTGTGGCGCGCCTTGCTGGCCACCTTGGCGCCGTCTGATCTGGAGAGCATTCGGCCGCGCGTGCACCAGCGGGTGCTGTCCGCCCTGGAGCAGGGTGTGCTGCCGGTCAGCCCCGTGGCGCGTCGGGTGGTGGTGTTTGGCATGACCAGCGTGCCCTTGCCGACGCTGCAGATTCTGGCGGCCTTGAGTGCCCACAGCCAGGTGCTGATGGCCATTCCCAACCCTTGCCGCTTCCACTGGGCAGACATCATGGAAGGGCGGGAGCTGTTGCGCGGCATTGCGCGGCGCCGCCATGCCTTGCGGGGGGATGTGGACCTGTCGGCTTTGTCGCTGGACCAGATGCATGCGCATGCCCACCCCTTGCTGGCCGCGTGGGGGCGGCAAAGCCGCGACTTCGTGCGGCAGCTCGACGAGTTCGATGACGTGCAGCAGGCCCAGGCCAACTTCGCCATCCCGCGCGTGGACCTGTTTGACGAGGGCGAGGACGACGATGCGCCGCTGCTCAGTCAGGTGCAGCAGCGCATCCGCGATCTGACGCCCATGGGTGAGCACCCGAGGCGGGCCGTGGCCGCCAGCGACCGCTCGATCGTTTTCCATGCTGCGCACAGCATGATGCGCGAGGTGGAGGTGCTGCACGATCAGTTACTGCAACTGTTTGCTGACACGGCATCGTCGGTGTTTCCGGTGCAGCCGCGTGACGTGGTGGTCATGGTGCCAGACATTGATCAGGTGGCGCCGGCCATCCGGGCGGTGTTTGGACAATACGGGCGGCACGATGCCCGCTACATCCCGTTTGACATTGCCGACCTCAGCGCTCGCGCGAGCAGTCCCTTGGTGGCGGCGCTGGAGTGGCTATTGCGCCTGCCTCAGCAGCGCTGCCGTTTCAGCGAGCTGCGGGATCTGCTGGATGTGCCGGCGGTGGCGGCGCGTTTTGGGATCCCTGCCGATGCCTTGCCCCGGCTGACACAGTGGATGGCCGGGGCGGGGATTCGCTGGGGGCTGGACGAGGCCCATCGCGATAACCTCGGGCTGTCGGCGTGCGGAGATCAGAATACCGGATGGTTTGGCTTGCGCCGCATGCTGTTGGGCTACGCTGCCGGGGAGGGCGTGTTTGACGGCATTGAGGCGTACCCCGAGGTAGGCGGGCTGGAGGCTGAACTGGCCGGGGCGCTGGCCAGTTTGCTGTCGCGCCTGTCGCACTGGCGCGAGGTGTTGAGTGAGCCTGCCACGCCCACCGGCTGGGCCGAAACTGGCCGCGCTTTGATGGCCGACATGGCAGCGGCTCAGGATGACAACGACCGTTTGATGCTGTCGGCCCTGGACGATGCACTGCATGCTTGGCTGGAGGCCTGCGCGCAGGCAGCGTTTGACGCGCCGGTGAACCTGCACGTGGCGCGTGAGGCCTGGTTGTCGGCACTCAATGAGCCCACCGTGAACAAGCGCTTCAAGGCGGGCGGGGTCACCTTCTGTACCTTGATGCCGATGCGGGCCATTCCGTTTGAGGTGGTGTGTCTGCTGGGCATGAACGATGGCGACTATCCGCGCCGCGCCATGCGCACCGACTTTGACCTGATGCTGCAGCCCGGGACGAACCGCGCAGGCGACCGCTCACGTCGCGACGACGACCGGCAGTTGATGCTGGAAGCGGTGCTGTCGGCGCGCAGGCAGTTCTACGTGAGCTGGACGGGGCGCAGCGTGCGTGACAACACTGAGCAGCCCTCTTCGGTACTGGTGTCGCAGTTGCGGGACTATCTTGCGGCCGGGTGGGCGGGAGATGTGCTGGGACCCCGTACCACCGAGCATCCCTTGCAGCCGTTCAGCCGCCGTTACTTCGAGCAAGGCACGACGCTGTTCACCCATGCGCGGGAGTGGCATGCGGCGCACACTGACGTCCAGGCCGATGCCGATGCCGATGCCGATGTTGATGGCAACGTGCCTGACCATGTGCCGTCCATTCCGCCCATGCCACCGTTCGAGCCTGATCCGAACGTGCCTTTGACGATGGCGCAATTGGCGCAGTTCTTGCGCAACCCGGCGCAGGTGTTCTTTCGGCAGCGCCTGAATGTGGTGTTCCATGACATGGATGCCGAGCCCGAAGACGAAGAGTCCTTCGGGCTGGATGCCTTGGAAGAGCATCAACTGGTGTCGACCCTGATGGACGAGGTGCTGGCCGACCTGGATGCGTGGTTGGCATCGCAAGAGGCCGTGACGGATGAGCCAGCGCAGCTGGCGGCCTTGCGGGGGCAGGTGAGCGCGCGCATGGAGCGTTTGCGTCGCTCGGGGCGACTGCCGATGGGGGCGCTGGGCACCTGGACCCAGCAAGAGCTGGAGGGTACCTTGTTGCCCATGTTGGCCGCGTGGCAGCGGGAGGTTGCGCGCCATCCGCATCCTGCGGCGCGTCAACCAGTGCGGATCGAGCAAGACGGCGTGGTGCTGCAGGACTGGTTGGATCACCTGCGCTTGAGCGATGACGCGGACGCCGTGCCAACCTGGCTGGAGCTGTCGGCAGGCAAGCTGGCCAAGGGCAAAGGCAACAAGAAGGAGCCCCCGCAGCCGCGCTTGGACAAGCTGAGGCTGGCCTGGGTGCGCAGCCTGGTGGCTGCGTGTGGCGGCGTGACGGTGCAAGGCGTGTTGGTGGGCAGTGACGCGACGCTGTTGTGCCAGGCCATGGACCCCGCTGCCGCCCAGGACGACCTGCGTGCTTTGCTGAAGGTGTGGCGCGACGGGCTGGATGCGCCGGTGCCGCTGCCGATGCGCACGGCGCTGGCCAAGGTGACCGAGGCGGAGGAGCCCGAGGCGGTGTACGAAGGCGGCTTCATGCGCAGCGCGGAGAGCGAAGATCCGTGTTGGTCGCGCCTTTACCCGGATTTTGATGCGCTGATGGCCGATGGGCGGTTCGACACGCTGGCGCAGGAAGTGTGGGGACGGGTCGTCGCCTGGGCCGCGACCCACGTCACGGTGAGTCTGCACGAAGCACCGATGGCTGACACGGGATCGAACGCGTCTGAGTCCAACCCTGGGGAGCGTGCTGCATGAGCCAGCCTCTGAACGCATTGAGTTTTCCGCTGTGGGGCAGCCGGCTGATCGAGGCCAGCGCGGGCACCGGCAAGACCTGGACGATTGCGGCGCTCTACCTGCGTCTGGTCTTGGGGCATGGGGGCGAAGAAGGCTTCATGCGGCCGCTGTTGCCCGCTGACATCCTGGTGATGACCTTCACCCGCGCGGCCACCCGAGAGCTGTCGGACCGCATTCGCTCGCGTCTGGTCGAAGCGTCGCGTTGTTTCCGCGGCGAAGTGCCCGCAGACCAGGTCGACCCGATGTTGAGGGACTTGCTGGCGGCGTATCCCGACGAGGCGACGCGCAGCCAGGCCGCGTGGCGCTTGTCGATGGCGGCCGAGGGCATGGACGAGGCCTCGGTGCACACGATCGACGCGTGGTGCCAGCGGATGCTGCGTGAGCATGCGTTCGACAGCGGTTGCCTGTTCGACGAAGCGTTGGAGCCAGATGCCGAAGCCCTGTTGACCGAGGCAGCGCAGGACTACTGGCGCCAGCATTGCTACAGCTTGAGCGGCGATGAGCTGGCCGAAGTGCTGAAAGTGTGGGCGGATGTGCAGGCCTTGACACGCGATGTGGGGCGCTTGCATGAGCAGGATTTGCCCGAGGGCGCGGGGCAGGGCAGCTTGGCCGATTGCCTGCGCGAGAGCCTGCAACAACGTCGCCAGCGACTGGAGGCGCTCAAGGCTGGATGGGCGCAACGCGCGCAGGCCATGCGGGACTGGTTGGATGGGCAGACGGCGCCGGCAGTGTGTGACTGGAATCGCGCATCGCTCAAACCTGCCAATTACCAGAAGTGGCTTGCCAATCTGGCGGCGTGGGCGGACGCCCCTGATCTGGATGCACATGGTTTGACCCCGGCCGCTTGCCATCGCCTGAGTCCGGAGGGTCTGCTGGAGGCGCGCAAGGCGTCGGCTCCCGGCATCGAGCTGCCTGAGGACTTTGCAGCTTTTGCGCAATTGCTGGACGATCTGCGGCATCTGCCCGATGTGCGCACACCCGTCCGGCTGCATGGGGCCGCACGCGTGGGGCAGCGGCTGGCGCATCTGAAGCGGCAGGCGGGCACCTTTGGCTTTGCCGACATGCTGCACCGCCTGGATGCAGCCCTTTCAGGCCCGCATGGTGAGACCCTGCGTCAGCGCGTGCTGGCCCAGTATCCGGTGGCCATGCTCGACGAGTTTCAGGACACCTCTCCGCTGCAGTACCGCATCTTCGATCAGATCTACCGCACGGCCGACCACGACCGGCACAGCGCGCTGCTGCTGATCGGGGACCCGAAGCAGTCGATTTATGGCTTTCGGGGTGCCGACATTCACAGCTACATGGCGGCACGTCGGGCCACGGCCGGACGGCACTATGTGCTGGACACCAATTACCGCTCGACCCAGGCGCTGGTGGGCGCGGTGAACGCGTGGTTCCAGCAAGCTGAAGAGCGTGACGGGCCGGGGGCTTTCCTGTTCGGTGAGCCGGGGCAAACCGAGAGCGTGCTGCCGTTTGTGCCCGTGCAGGCCAAGGGCCGTGCCGAGGTGCTGGTGGATGGCCGCGGCGCGGTGCCTGCCATTCAGGTGATCCATGCCCTGGACGGGGTGCGTCCGGCCAAGCAGGCGCTGCGCCCTTATGCCGCCTGCTGCGCCGAGCAGATCGTGACCTGGTTGAACGACCCGGCTGTGGGCTTTGCACAAGAGGGCCAGCCGTTCCAGCGTTTGCGACCGGCCGACGTGGCGGTGCTGGTGCGCGATGGCAAAGAGGCCGAAGCCATTCGCCGTGAGCTGCGGCACCGCAAGGTGGCCTCGGTGTACCTGTCGGACAAGGACTCTGTGTTCCTCAGCGAGGAGTCGCGCGACCTGCTGCACTGGCTGCGCGCTGTGGCGTCGCCGCTGGATGTGCGGCTGGCGCGCGCCGCGCTGGCCACGCGCATGGTGGACCTGAGCCTGGACGAACTGGCGTATCTGGCCAGCCACGACGAGGCTTTTGACGCGCGCAGCGAAACCCTGCGCGAACTGCACGGCATCTGGCAGAACCAGGGTGTGCTGACCATGTTGCGCCAGACCTTGCACCGGCTTGACTTGCCGGCCCGATGGCTGGCGGAGGCCGGCGGCGAGCGCCGTCTGACCAACTACCTGCATCTGGCCGAGTTGCTGCAAAACGCCAGCACGCAACTCGACGGCGAGCAGGCGCTGGTGCGCTGGCTGGGCATGCAGATCGACGAGGGACGCAGCGGCAGCGAAGAGCAGATCGTGCGGCTGGAAAGCGATGCCGACCTGGTCAAGGTGGTGACCGTGCACAAGAGCAAGGGGCTGGAGTACCCAGTGGTGTGCCTGCCTTTTGCGGCGGCGCACCGCAAGGTGGACCCTTCGCGCACGGCGTTTGTGCACCTGCTCGATGAGGCTGGGCAGCGCCGCCTGGTGCTGGATCTGTCCGATCCCGAGGTAAAGGAGGCCGCCGACCGCGACCGTCTGCGCGAAGACCTGCGCCTGCTGTATGTGGCCCTGACGCGTGCCCGCCATGCCTTGTGGGTGGGCCTGCCCGCCGTCAGCGATGGGCGCAGCCAGAGATGCACGAACCACCTCAGTGCGTCGGGCTATCTGCTGGCGGGGCCGAGCCCGACCGAGCCAGAAGGCTTGATGGCCTGCCTGGAAGCTTTGTCAGCGCGGGATGCCAACATCGCCTTGGCGCCGTTGCCGACCCACATTGAGCGTACCCCTTTGAGGCGTGACGAAGCAGTGGTGCCTTTGCAGGCCCCGTCGGTCTACACCGCGCGGTTTGACCGCCGCTGGACCATTGCCAGCTTCTCGGCGCTGGTGCGTTCCTTGGGCAGTGTGGTGGCGTCGCCAGCCCCCCTGGCCGCGCCGCGACCTGCTGATGACGAATGGCCGATGGCGGAGGTCTTGGCAGGTGACGCGGTTAGTGACACGTCGCCTGGTGGCGATCTGACAGCCACGGTGATCCCGCCGACGGACGAAGCAACGTTGGAGACCACGGCCGATGTGCCCGCCTGGCATCGCTTCACCAAGGGGGCCGTGGCCGGTAACTTTCTGCATGACCAGCTGGAGTGGCTGGCCGCCGAGGGCTTCGCCGTGAACCGCCCAGATGTGGCAGAACGCCTGAAGCGTCAGTGCGAGCGGGCAGGGCGGCTGGCGCAGGCCGATGAGGTAGCGCAGTGGCTGCAAGCCGTGGTGAGCCTGCCTTTGCCGGGCGTGGGCGCCAGCCTGCAATCGCTGCAGCGCCGCTTGCCCGAAATGGAGTTCTGGTTGCCAGCAGGCCGGTTGCAGGCGCAGACCATGGATGCCTTGTGCCGCATGCATCTGCTTGCCGGACGGGAGCGACCGGCTCTGCCTGAGCGCGAACTGCACGGCATGCTGATGGGTTTTGCCGACCTGGTGTTCGAACACGAAGGCCGCTATTGGGTGCTGGATTACAAGTCCAACTACCTGGGGGACCAAGGCGCGGCTTACACCCACGAACGGCTGGAGGGGTCGATGGCCGAGCATCGTTACGACGTGCAGTCCGCCATCTACCTGCTGGCCTTGCACCGCCTGTTGCGTGTGCGACTGGGGGATGCTTACGAGCCCACCGAACACCTCGGGGGCGCGGTGTATCTCTTCCTGCGTGGCATTGATGGCCCTGAGCGTGGTGCGTATGTGATGCAGCCGGCATGGCCCCTGCTGGATGCGCTGGACACCTTGCTGGCCGATGAGGAGCACGCCGCATGAGCGCGATTTGCCAAACCCTTGACCAATGGGCCGAATCGGGATGGCTACGCCGGCTGGATGCCGCGCTGTCGGCCTTCCTGTCCGAGCGTGACCCCGAAGCTCAGCCTGCGGTACTGGTGGCGGCTGCCGTGTTGTCGCAGATGGAGGGGCGAGGGCATACCTGCCTGCCGTTGGTCCATGTGCTTGTACCGCCCGTGGCTTTGCTGGCGGGACCACCCGAGGCCCAGGCGGCCTTGCACACGGTGTGGGCCACCTTGCCCGCGACCTTGAGCGGGTGGCTAGATGCCTTGCGCAGCAGCCGCGTGGTGCGTGATGCGCGCCGGTCTGGCGATCAGAAGGCCCCAGTTGATGCCGACGAGGGCCAGCCGCTCGTGCTGGGCGGCAGCGAGTTTGCCCCGGTGCTGTATTTGCGCCGCTACTGGGACTACGAGTGCCGCGTGGCGCGGCAGTTGCGTCAACGGGTGTCAGAGCGCGTCCCGGTGGACGAAGTGGCGACCCGCGCATGGCTGGACCAGTTGTTCCCTTTGCCTGAGCGTGCTGACGCAGGCACGACCAGTCCAGTCACCGATTGGCAGAAGCTCGCTTGCGCTGTGGCCTTGCGGGCACGTCTGTCGGTGATCACCGGTGGGCCCGGCACCGGCAAAACCTACACGGCCGCACGCCTATTGGCCTTGCTGTTCGCGGTCGATGCCGATGCCCAGCGTTTGCGTGTGGCGCTGGCGGCGCCCACGGGCAAAGCCGCAGCCCGCCTCAAACAATCCATCGATGCCTCGCTGGTGCAATTGCAAGACGCCCTGGGTGATCGGATCGACCTGAACGCACTCACTCAGCGGGTGGGCGCAGCCCGCACCCTGCACGCCTTGCTGGGCGCCCGGCCCGACACGCGCCAGTTCCGCCACAACGCCAGCCATCCGCTCGATGTGGACGTGCTGATCGTGGACGAAGCCTCCATGATCCACCTGGAGATGATGGCGGCCTTGCTCGACGCTTTGCCGCCCACAGCGCGGGTGATCTTCCTGGGCGACAAGGACCAACTGGCCTCGGTGGAAGCGGGGGCGGTGCTGGGTGACCTGTGTCGCGACGCCGAGCGGGGGTGCTACGAGCCCGAGACGCTGCGCTACGCACGCGACGTGGCCGGCCAAGATCTGGATCTGATCTACCAGGACCACAGCGGCGCAGCCCCCTTGCTGGCGCAGCAAACCGTGATGCTGAGGGAAAGCCGTCGTTTCGGTGGCCCCATCGGCAAACTGGCCCTGGCGGTCAACCAGGGCGATGTCCGTGCCAGCCACGCCATCCTGTCGCAGGACAAGTCCGGCGCGGTTCGCAACCTGGCCGCCACGGGTCCCGAGGTGGCTGTGCAACTGGCACTCCAGGGACGCCCCAAGGCCGAGGGCGGTTATGCCGAGTACCTGCGTGCGATGGCCGAGCGGCCCGAGGCGGGCGACGAAGCCGCCCATGCGCAATGGGTGCGCCAGGTGCTCACCGCGTTCGACCGCTTCCGCCTGCTGTGTGCGGTGCGCGAAGGCGAATGGGGTGTCGCGGGTTTGAACCGTGCCGTGCAACAAGCGCTGGCCAGTGCAGGCTGGCTCAAGCCCTCAGGCGAATGGTTTGAGGGGCGACCGGTCATGGTGACACGCAACGACCCGACTTTGGGTGTTTTCAACGGCGACATCGGCATCGCGCTGCGCCCGGTCACACGCGGGGCCCCGCTGCGCGCCTACTTCATGGACGGGCCCGAGATCCGCTCGGTGGGCGTCAGCCGCCTGGCCCATGTGGACACGGCCTTTGCGATGACGGTGCACAAGAGCCAGGGCTCCGAGTTCCGTCACACGGCTTTGGTGCTGCCGCCCTATGGTCTGGGCATGTTGCAGCGTGAGCTGGTCTACACCGGCATCACCCGTGCACGGGAGGCGTTCACCTTGGTGGCGCCCGATGCAGGGGCGCTGGCCAGTGCGATCCAGCATCCCACGCAACGGGCCAGTGGCCTGCTGGGTCTGCTGGCGGACGGCTGAGCGCCACGCAGCGCCACGCCGCCTCGAGGACGCTGGACAGACTCAGGTCAGCAGGTAGTCCCTCGGTTCCATGGGGGCGGGCAGATCCCGGTCGCCCAGCATCTCCAGCACATGGACCTCGATGTTCAGCGACATGGCATCCAGCGCCAGGTCGTTGGGCATGGTGCCAAAGGGCTCTTCGATTTCGTCGCTCAAGGCCTCGATGGCGAAGAAGGTGTAAGCCACAAAGGCCACCATCAAAGGTGTCATGAACCCGATCGAGTCCAGCAGGCCGAACGGCAGCATCAGGCAGTACAGGTAGACGGTGCGGTGCAAGATCACCGAGTACGTGAAGGGCAGGGGCGTGTAGGCGATGCGCTCGCAACCACCAAATGCATCGTTCAGGCCAGACAGTGAGTGGTCGATCTCCGCGGCCAAAATGGGTGACAGCTTGCCTTCATCATGAGCTTGTTTCACCTGGGCTGACAGCCACATCATCACCTGCAGCGCCGGCGTACGGCGCCCTTCGAGCTGCTTCACCACCTGCGGCGGCAGCAGACGAGTCATGTCAGCCGTGGGGTCGGTGCCGCGCATTTGATGGCGTGCGGCATGCACAAAGGCGGCAATGCCCAGTACGAACGGACGTGGCTCGTCGGGCATGAAACTGATGCACTGACGCGCGGCGTTGCGGCTGTCAGTCAGCAGCTTGCCCCAGAGCTTGCGGGCCTCCCAGTAGCGGTCGTAACTGGCACTGTTGCGAAAGCCCAGGAAGATGGCCAGCGCCACCCCGACCAGGGAGAAGGGCACGGCGGTGAGGGTGACCTTCCAGTCGAGCAGTTCACCGTGGAAGATGACGACCGCAATCGACAGCGCGGTGGTGAAGCAGAGCTGAGGCAGGATCTTGTTGAGTATCGACCCGCGCCAGACGAACAGCATGCGCAGCCAATTGGGACGGGGACGAACAATCACGCGAGACCTCTGGCCGTGGGGCCCATTTTCTCAAGGACGATATTGTGTCACCCGCACTTCGGCCCAGCCATCTTCGCAGCTTGAGTTGGCCTCATCGCAACGAAAAAAAACCTGGCCCGCAGGCCAGGTTCACTGTGACGCAGACAACGCGGTACGTCAGCCTGCGGCAGACAGGGCCTGAGTCAGATCGGCCAGCAGGTCGTCGATGTGCTCGATGCCCACGCACAGGCGCACGGTTTCCTCGCTCACGCCGGTCTTGGCCAACTCCTCCGGCGACAGCTGGCGGTGCGTGGTCGAGGCGGGGTGAGTGGCCAGCGAGCGCACGTCGCCGATGTTGACCAAGCGGGTGAACAGCTGGAGCTTGTCCAGGAAGCGCGCGCCGCCTTCGCGGCCACCGGGCACGCCAAAGGTCAGCAGGCCCGAGGCCTGGCCCGACAGGTACTTCTGCACCAGGGCATGGTCCGGGTGGTCCGGCAGACCGGCATAGTTCACCCACTTCACCGCCGGATGCGCCTTCAGGAACTCGGCCACCTTCAAGGCGTTGCTGCTGATGCGGTCCATGCGCAGGCCCAGGGTTTCGATGCCCTGGATGATGAGGAAAGCGTTGAACGGCGAGATGGCTGCGCCAGTGTTGCGCAGGGGCACGACGCGCGCACGACCGATGTAGGCGGCGGCGCCCAGGGCTTCGGTGTAGACCACGCCGTGGTACGACGGATCGGGCTCGTTCAAGCGCTTGAAGCGGGCCTTGTGCTCGGCCCAGGGGAACTTGCCCGAGTCGATGATGGCGCCACCCAGGCTGGTGCCATGGCCGCCCAGGTACTTGGTCAGCGACTGCACCACGATGTCCGCGCCGTGCTCGATGGGGCGGCACAGGTAAGGCGAGGGCACCGTGTTGTCCACGATCAGGGGCACGCCATGGCGGTGTGCGATCTCGGCGATGCGGGCGATGTCGGTGACATTGCCGGCCGGGTTGCCCAAAGACTCGACAAAGATCGCCTTGGTACGCTCGTCAATCAATGCCTCGAAGCTGGCAGGGTCCTTGTGGTCGGCAAAACGGGTGGTGATGCCGAACTGGGGGAAGGTGTGGGCAAACAGGTTGTAGGTGCCGCCGTACAGGGCGGTGGACGAGACGATGTTGTCGCCCGCCTCGGCAATCGTCTGGATGGCGTAGGTGATGGCCGACTGACCCGAGGCCACGGCCAGTGCGCCAATGCCGCCTTCGAGGGCCGCCACGCGCGCTTCCAGCACGCTTTGCGTCGGATTCATGATGCGGGTGTAGATGTTGCCTGGCACCTTCAGGTCAAACAGGTCAGCGCCATGCTGGGCGCTGTCAAAGGCGTAGGCCACCGTCTGGTAGATGGGCACGGCCACAGCTTTGGTGGTCGGGTCGGGCGAGTAGCCGGCATGCACGGACAGGGTCTCAAACTTCCAGTCGGGGTTGCTCATTCAAATCTCCAGAATTGATCTTGTGGCGGCCTTCACGCCGCAGGTGCGTGTGAGGCGAGGTGACACGATAGACGGGTAATCGATGCTGGGCAAGGAATCAGCGCGTTCACGCTTCATTGGAAAGCGCATAAAGGGCTGGCACGAGCTTGCGCTGTCTCGGTAAAACCACTCGGGTCAGGCGAAGCGGCCCGTCCTAAACTGACCCAAACCATCCCGTACGTCACCCCGTCATGGGCAAGCTGTGTGTCGCCCACGACACCATCGCCGACCGCAGGAGGTCGTGATGAACGCGCCTTTGCCACACTCGTCCCTGCAGGTCCTGTCCGACCTGTCGCTGGACGACAAGTACACCCAGGAGCGAGGTCGCGTCTATATGAGCGGCATTCAGGCTCTGGTGCGCTTGCCCATGCTGCAGCACACCCGGGATGCGCTGGATGGCTTGCGCACCGCCGGCCTCATCAGCGGCTACCGGGGCTCGCCCTTGGGCGCCTACGACCAGGCTTTGTGGGCTGCGAAAGCCCACCTAAATCACCATCACATCGTCTTCCAGCCCGGTGTCAACGAAGAACTGGCGGCGACTGCCGTGTGGGGCAGCCAGCAGCTCGACCTGACACCGGGGCCACGCCGCTACGACGGCGTGTTTGGCATCTGGTACGGCAAAGGGCCGGGCGTGGACCGCAGTGCCGATGCCTTCAAGCACGCCAACATGGCCGGTACGGCCCGGCATGGCGGGGTGCTGGCCGTGGCGGGCGACGACCATGTGGCCAAAAGCTCCTCGGTGGCGCACCAAAGCGACCACATCTTCAAAGCCTGCGGCCTGCCGGTGTTCTTTCCCAGTAATGTCCAGGAGATTTTGGACCTGGGCCTGCACGGGCTGGCCTTGAGTCGCTTCTCGGGCCTGTGGGCGGGGCTCAAGACCATCCAGGAGGTGGTGGAGTCGTCCAGCACGGTGTCGATCGACCCCGACCGTGTGCAAATCCACTTGCCCGAAGATTTCGACATGCCGCCGGGCGGCCTGCATATCCGCTGGCCGGACTCGCCGCTGGAACAAGAAGCCCGCTTGATGGACCACAAGTGGTACGCCGCGCTGGCCTACATCCGTGCCAACCGCCTCAACCACACGGTGCTCGACAGCCACCATGCGCAACTGGGTTTGATCTCCAGCGGCAAGGTCTACAACGACCTGCGCCAGGCCTTGCATGACCTGGGCCTGGACGACGACGCCTGCCGCCGCATCGGCCTGCGCGTGCACAAGGTGGCCGTGGTGTGGCCACTGGAGGCCAGCATCACCCGCGAATTTGCCACCGGCCTGCGCGAGATCCTCGTCATCGAGGAAAAGCGCCAGATGATCGAGTACCAGTTGAAGGAGGAGCTCTACAACTGGCGCGAAGACGTGCGCCCCAATGTGCTGGGCAAGTTCAACGAACCCGAAGGGGATGTGAGCGGCGGCGAGTGGTCGCACCCGCATCCGGCATCGCGCTGGTTGCTGCGCGCCAAGGCCGACCTCAACCCGGCCCTCATCGCCAAAGCCGTGGCCCAGCGCATCGACAAACTGGGCCTGTTGCGCGACGCCGACCCGACCCTGCGCGCGCGCGTGGCCGAGCGCCTGCGCACCATCGAAGCCAAAGAACAGGCGCTGGCGCATGCCCCCGCCCAAGTCGACCGCCCGCCGTGGTTTTGCAGCGGCTGCCCGCACAACACCTCTACGCGCGTGCCCGAGGGCTCGCGGGCGCTGGCCGGCATCGGCTGCCACTACATGGCGATGTGGATGGACCGTGACACCCGCACCTTCACGCAAATGGGCGGCGAGGGTGTGAGCTGGGTGGGCCAGGCGCCGTTCACCGACGAGCCCCATGTGTTCGCCAACCTGGGCGATGGCACCTACTTTCACTCCGGCCTGCTCGCCATCCGACAGGCGATTGCGGCCGGGGTCAACATCACCTACAAGATCCTCTACAACGATGCGGTGGCCATGACAGGCGGCCAGCCCGTCGATGGCAAGCTCAGCGTGGCCGCGATGACACGCGAGCTGGAGGCCGAAGGGGTGCGCCAGATCGCGGTCGTCAGCGACGACCCGGACCAGTACCACGCCGATGCGGAGCTGGCGCCCGGCGTACAGGTGTACCACCGCGACCGGCTGGACACCGTGCAGAAAGCGTTGCGTGAGGTGCCGGGCTGCACGGTACTGATCTATGAGCAAACGTGTGCCACCGAAAAGCGCCGGCGTCGCAAGCGCGGCACCGAACCCGCCCTGGCACGGCGCGTGGTGATCCACGAAGAGGTCTGCGAAGGCTGTGGCGATTGCGCCGTGCAATCCAACTGCCTGAGCGTGGAGCCGGTCGAGACCGACCTGGGCCGCAAGCGCCGCATCAACCAGAGCAGCTGCAACCAGGATTTCTCCTGCCTCAAGGGCTTTTGCCCCAGTCTGGTCACCATCGAGGGCGGCCAGTTGCGGCGCAAGCAGTCATCCGCTGAACAAGCCGACCCCGCCAGCCTGCCACCACTGACCGAGCCAACACTCCCCAGCTGCACACAGGCTTACGGCATCGTCGTGGCCGGCATCGGCGGCACGGGCGTCATCACCATCGGGCAGCTGCTGGGCGTGGCAGCGCACCTGGAGGGCAAGGGCGTCGTCACCCAGGAGGCTGCCGGTCTGGCCCAGAAAGGCGGCGCCACCTGGAGCCATGTCCAAATCGCCGAACACCAGCGTGCCATCCACACCACCAAGGTCGGCATGGCCGAGGCGGATCTGGTGCTGGGCTGTGACCCCATCGTCTCGGCCCACGAGGCTACCTTGTCCGTCATGCAGCGCGGCCGCACCCGCCTGGCGCTCAACAGCCACGGCACCCCAACAGCCGCCGTGCTGCATGACCCGGCCTGGGCCTTCCCCTCGGGGCAGTGCGACAAGGTGCTGACCGAGGGCGTGGGGCCCGAGCACCTGCGGCGGCTCGACGCCGTGGCCTTGGCCGAACACCTGCTGGGCGATGCCATCTACGCCAACCCCTTGCTGCTGGGCTTTGCATGGCAGATGGGGTGGGTGCCGCTGCAGCGGGCCTCCATCGAACGCGCGTTGACGCTCAATGCCACCCAGGTGGAGCGCAACCTGCAAGCCTTCACCTGGGGGCGGCACGCGGCGCAAGACCCGGCCTTGCTGTCGCGGTGGGGCGCTCCCGCGCAAACCGTGCAATGGTTCGGGCGGGGCAAGCCGTCTGGGTCTGTGCAGACGCTGGATGAGCTGGTGCAAGATCGTCATGCGCGCCTGGTGGACTACCAGGACCGGGCCTACGCCCAGCGCTATCTGGACGTGCTGGCACGGGTGAGGGCGGCCGAGCAGCCGCTGGGTTCGCAGCAGTTGAGCCTGGCCGTGGCGCGCTACCTCTACCCACTCATGGCGTGCAAAGATGAGTACGAGGTGGCGCGCTTGCTCACGTCCGACGCGTTCCGTCAGCTCATCGCCAAGCAGTTTGAGGGGGCGTGGACGATGGTGTACCACCTGGCACCGCCCATGTTGAACCAGGTACTGGATGACGCGGGCCGCCCGGTCAAGCGCGCCTTCGGTCCGGCCTGGCGCGGCGCCCTGCGGGGGCTGGCGTGGGCACGCAGGCTGCGTGGCACCTGGCTGGACCCCTTGCGGCACTCTGCCGAGCACCGTGAAGCTCGCCAGGTGCTGGACGACTACCTGCACGCCCTCGACCAGATCCTGCCTCGCCTGACGCAAGCCAACCTGCCGCTGGCCTGCCAGATTGCCGAGTTACCCAAGACCATCAAGGGCTACGGCCCCATCCGCCAACCCCATGTAGCGGCGGCGAGGCAACAATGGCAGCAGTGGCTGGCACAAGGATTCAGCGCCCAGCCAGGGCCTTGAGGCGCGCAGCGGACGTGCGCAGGCCAGATGTACCCCCAAAAGTGCCTACACTGGCGCCTGATTTCGCCTCCCTGCCATGCGCATCCACACCCTCCGCCAGCGTCTTCGTGACCTGGGCGCCAAACCCATCCACGAACAGCGCGTGCTGCGTCTGTGGTCTCAGGCCTTGCCGCAAGACAGCGGCCGCCGCCAGTTGCAAGACTTTCTGCCTCAAGAGGTGCGCGCCGCCTTGCCCGACATCGTGGCCGAGCTCGAGGGCCTGGCCCGCCTGCGCTCGCAACATCCAGGTGATGACGGCTCCGCCCGCCTGCTGGTCGAGCTCGCCGATGGTCAGATGGCCGAGAGCGTGCTGCTGCCTCGTGACGGCCTGTGTGTCTCTACCCAGATCGGCTGCGCTGTGGGCTGTGTGTTCTGCATGACCGGCAAGGAAGGCCTGCTGCGGCAGATCGGCAGTGCCGAGATCGTGGCTCAGGTGGCCTTGGCTCGCACCCTGCGCCCAGTCAAGAAGGTGGTCTTCATGGGCATGGGCGAGCCCTCGCACAACCTCGACAACGTGCTGGAGGCGATCGATCTGCTGGGCACCGTGGGCAACATCGGCCACAAGAGCCTGGTGTTCTCCACCGTGGGCGACCCTCGCGCTTTCGAGCGCCTGCCGCAGGGTCGGGTCAAACCGGCGCTGGCCTTGTCTCTGCACTCCACCAAGGCCGATGTGCGCGCCGAACTGCTGCCACGGGCTCCCCGCATCAGCCCGGAAGAGTTGGTGGAGGAGGGCGAGCGCTACGCCCGTGCCACCGGCTATCCCATTCAGTACCAGTGGACCTTGCTGGATGGCATCAACGACACGGAAGAAGAGCTCGACGGCATCGTGCGCCTGCTCAAGGGCAAGTACGCCCTGATGAACATGATCCCGTATAACGACGTACCCGAGTTGCCTTTCCGTCGCCCCTCGTGGGAGAAGGCGGCGGCCATTGCACGCACCCTGCACCAGCGCGGCATTTTGACCAAGCTACGCAACTCAGCCGGGCAAGATGTGGATGGGGGATGCGGTCAATTGCGCGCCCGTCACGCCGTGGCGACGGGCCGCAAGGTGGTGCCGATTCAGCGCGAGCAGTCCAGACCGTAACGTCGTTTCAGCACGGCGGCGTCTTGCGGCGCCTCTTTCTTGACCTGGGCGCAGGCGATGAACTGGCCGTGCATGGTCTTCTTGACCTTGTCGGTGTACATCCAGTCCACGATGTCTTCGGGCTTGAACGTGTAGCTCATGCGAACCTGCATGCGCTGCAACACCACGGGGATCGTGGCCACATAGCCCACATAGCCCTTGTCGGTTTTCTCAATGGGCTGCAGCCAGATGAACTCTTGCAGCTTGCCCTCGCGGACCAGCACGCGCACGGCAACGTTTTCATACCGCTTCTCGTCGCCGGTGGCGGCCACCTTCAGCACCTCGCTTGCGGTGGCGCGCCCTTTCTTCATCGCCGCCTGGATGTGCGGCTGGCTCGGGTCGATCTCCAGCTCCGTGCGTGACTCGGCCTGCGCGGCCGATGCGGGCGCAGAGCTTGCGGCCGGCGCAACCGGCTTGCGCGCCTGGGACCAGGACGCCGAAGCCGTGCACAACAGGGCCGAGGCCAACAAAGTCAGGGAAAGATGGCGCATGAACACAGACTCAGACAGTGAAACAATCGGGGCAGTGTAGGAGGGCGCCAGCCCCGCCTTGCTAGGGATCATCACCCGGGTAACCCGATCAAGTCCCCTCAGAGGCCCCTTCATTTGAGGGGCGTGGCGCTGACGCGCTGCCTGTCACCGGTTCGCTTGCTGTGGGGTTGGCCGATGCGGTGCCACTGGCGGCCGGTGTCACGGCGCTGGCGGCCACCTCTGCCGAGGTCACGGGCTCATCACCCACGGTGACCTCTTCATCGGTCTCGCTGGCGGCGCTGGCGGGTGCGGCCGGCTGCAAAACGCCACCCAGCCAGTCATTGACGCGCTTGATCACATCGGGGTCGTGCTCACCCAGGCGCAGGCGGGCATCGATCACCCGGTTGCGCAGCGCCTGTTGAAACACCTCACCCACGATGGGCAAGGCACTTTGCGAACCTCGTCCCCAGTAGTCGCTGCGCAGGGTGATGCGGTTGTCGTTGAAGCCCACCCAGGCGCCGCCCACCAGTTGGCCGTGCATCATGATGAACCAGCCATCGGTGTTGTTCTGCGTGGTGCCCGTCTTGCCCGCGAGGTCAGCCCGCAAGCCGTAGCGGCTGCGAATGGCCGAGCCGGTGCCCTTGTCGATCACGCCGCGCATCACGTCCAGCAAGGTGGCGTCCACCTCGGGGGGCAGCACCACCTTGGGTTTGGGCATCGCGAACTCTCCCAGTACCTTGCCTGCTCGGTTTTCAATGCGGGTCACAAAGCGGGGCGCAATGTAGCGCCCACCATTGGCCATGGTGCCGTAGCCCGTCACCATCTCATACAGCGTGACCGGGCTTGTGCCCAGCGAGAGCGACATCACTTCTTCCAGCGGGCTCTCGTTCACACCCATCTTGCGCGACAGGTCGGCCACCTTCCCGGGGCCCACCTGTTGCATCAACTGCGCGGTGATGATGTTCTTGGAATAGACCAAGCCGCTGCGTAGTGTGATGTTGCGGCCACTGGGTGGGCGGCTGTCCGTGGGGCGCCACACGTCGCCGCCCTCGGTTTCGATCTCGATGGCCTTGTCGGGCAAGGTGTCTGTGGGCTTGGCGCCTTGCATGAACGCCGCGGCATACACAAACGGCTTGAAGGTGGACCCTGGTTGGCGACGTGCCTGCTGCACATGGTCAAACTGGTCCTGCTCAAAATCGCGGCTGCCCACCCAGGCGCGAATCTCGCCTGATTGCGGGTCCAGCGCCATGAAGCCAGCCTGCACCTGGGTCTTTTCTTCCTTCAGCGCCTTCATGAAGGCAGCATCGCCCGTCAGCCGCGCCATGGCTTCCGATTCGGTCTGCCCGGCCTCGCGGGCCTTCTTGTACTCGCTCGACTCACGCACGAAGGCCTGCACCATGTCCAGATCAATGGACCAGACCGACGAGGGTGCCCAGGCGCTGTCGGCCACGGACTGCAGCTGCCGCCCCTGACGTTGCACCGCCTGCGTGGCCCACGCCTGCAGGCGCGAATCGATGGTGGTGTGCACCACCAAGCCATCTGCATAGATGTCGTAATCGTTCTGATCCGCCCATTCGATCAGCCACTTGCGCAACTGCTGCATGAAGTGCGGGGCCTCGCCGGGGGCCTCCGTCTGGCGCTCGAAGTCCAGGCGCATCGGGCGCTTTTTAAGGCGATTGAACTCGGCGTCGGTCAACTCACCGCGCTTGAACATTTGCGACAGTACGGTGTTGCGCCGCTGCTCGGCCCGCTCGGGGTTGAGCACCGGGTTGTAGTAACTGGTGCCCTTGAGCATGCCGATCAGCGTGGCGCTCTCCAGCACGTCCAGCCGGCGGGCAGGCTTGTCGAAGTAGGTGCGAGCCGCCATCTCGATGCCGAAGGCGTTGTACAGAAACGGCACCGTGTTGAGATAGGTCTCCAGAATCTCGTCCTTGGAGTACAGGGCCTCGATCTTGAGCGCCGTGATGGCCTCTTTCAGCTTGCGGGTCAGCGTAGGCGCACGGCCAATCTCCTCGGGGTAGAGGTTGCGTGCCAACTGCTGCGTGATGGTGGAGCCGCCTTGGCGGTCGCCCGAAAAGGTGCTCAACGCGGCCGAGGCGGTGCGTCGCCAATCCAGTCCAAAGTGCTCGTAAAAGCGGTGGTCTTCGGTGGCCACCAGGGCTTTGACCAGGTGCGGCGACATCTCGTCGAGCTTCACCCAGGCGCGGTTGGCCCGTTTGAACACGGCCATCTCTTTGCCGTCGGCCGCCAGGATGCGAGCAGGTTCGGTGATGCGGGCCTTGCGGATGTCGCTGATGCTGGGTGTGAGCGGAATCAACACCAGCACATACAGCAGGCACAACGCCGGGATGGCGGCGATGCCCCAGAAGATGCCACGACGGGTAGGGTGCCGCAGGTGGTGCAGCGTACGGCGCAGCAGCACAACAGCCTGCGCCTGGATACGGGCCAAGTCCAGTTTCATCGGAACAGCGTGAATGAAGGATCAGGACAAGGGCGTCGTGGGCGCGCCGAGAAGCGACATCGCGCCAGCGGTGAGGATGGCGGCGCTCAACCACGCGCCGATGCGCTTGAGCAAGCCCACATCCACCGAGCGCCCGTGTTGCGTGGGACTGCCGCCAAAGCCGAAGACAAAAGCGTGCGCGGGCAGGGCGACGAACACCAGCATGCCCAATACCATCCACATGCTGCCGGACGAGCCGGGATCTGTGAACAGCGGCCAAAGCCAGGGCCAGGAAAACGCAGAGAGGCAGCCGGCCAAGGCCGCGGTGAGAACAGTGGGCGTGATCTTCATGGGCGATTCAAATGGGGGGCGAGCGCACGGTGTGTGCCCCCCGGAAACTTACCACGAAGCCACGCCTGCCCGGCGTCACGCTTATCGAAAGATGCCCAGCTTGCCCAGGATGAAAATCAGCAGCACCGCGCCGGCGATCGAGACCACAAAACGCATGATGCCGCCCGCAGGCGCAATGCCCAGCGCTCCGGCAATCCAGAAGCCCAACATCGAGCCCACCACGCCGACCAGCACGTTGGCGATCCAGCCCATCTGGGCGTCGGTGTTCATGAACATGCTCGCCAGCCAGCCGACGATGCCACCAATGATCAATGAAATGATCCAACCCATGTCTGTACCCCTTTCAGGTGTCAGAACTTCTCGGCAGCGAGTCCCGGCGGGACTGACGCTGCCCTTCACGCGCTGACGCAGGCGTGCATCAGCGGGTTACTTTACCGATCATCCCCATGATGTCGTCCAGCGGGTTGCCGTCACCGTTGAGGTCCAGCATGGAGGCGAGTCCACCCGATGCGGGGGCGCCCTGACCGGCGCCACCACCGCCACCGCCGAGCAGGCCACCCAGCAAACCGCCAAGGCCTCCACCCAGCCCCCCCAGACCGCCCGCAGAAGGATCTTGCTGAGCGGATGCGGCACCGCCACCAGCTTGCTTGGCCATGTACCCGGTGACCAGCATGGCCAGCATGGGCAGCATCTTCTTGAGCAACGAGGGGTCGAGCCCTGACTGCGAGGCAGCGTTCTGCGCCACCGCGCGGCTCACATCCTTGGACCCGAAAATCTGACCGAGAACATCGTTGCCCCGGCTCACGTCTGTGGGCTGCGGACCCAGCACCTGGTCGAGCAGGCCACCGCCGCCGAGTTGCCCCAGCAAACCGCCCAGGCCTTCAAGGCCCCCAGGTCGTGACTGGGCCTGCTTTTTGAAGCCGCCAAGAATGGCCGGGGCCAGGGCCTCAGCGGCACTGGTGGCCTGCGTTTCGCTGACGCCCAGTTCCTTGGCAATGGACTGGAGTCCGCCCATCTGGGCCAGAATGTCGGTGATCTGCATATGACTACTCCTGTGCCGGGTGGTGATGTCGCTGGCTCAGTCCAGCAGCTCTTTGGGCACGTTGCCACCGTTGGCAGCGATGCGAGTGAGCACGGCTTTGTGCAGCCAGGTGTTCATCTTGGCCGAGTCCGCCATGAGGTCGGCAGGGCAGTTCAATTCCGTGGCCAGCTCTTTGCGTGCAGTCAGGCTACTGTCCATGTCGAGGAGCTTGAGCAGATCGACAATCGAGGTTCGCCAGTTCAGCTTTTGGGCATTGGCGCTTGCTCGTTGCTCCAGTTGCGCCACCACATCGACAATTTCGACAGGTTTGGGTGCAGCCGGTGCAGCCGGCGCCGTTCCTGCGGGAGGAGCTGTCGGTGTGGTCGAAGGGGCTGTGGTCGGTGCCTTGGGGACTGCGGCGTCTTCCTTGCCGATGCCGAGCTTTTCGAGAATATTGCTGAAAAATCCCATGGTTCTCTCCCTGGTTGATTGGCGAGCCAGCATGCACCCGCCGGGTGACAAAGGCGTGTCGCCTCTGCCTGTTGCACCGCACAGATTCACACTAACTCAACACACCAGCGATCAGCGTTGCTTGCCACCGATCACGAGGAGGAGGCCTCCGGCAACGATGGCTGCGATGCCTGCCCAAACGGGAACATTGACCGTTTCTTTCTCTTGGACGGAAAGCTCGAGAGGACCCAGTTTCACGGCCGTCGTGTCTTTGGTGTAACTGAAGCCGCCATAGGTCAGGCCGAGTACCCCACCGATGATGAGCACGATGGCGATGAGTTTGATGGCGTTCAAGGTTCAGTCTCCTTTGACTGGGTACTTCATGCGCGATAAAGGAAAATGCGCCGCCAACGATCGACCAGCGGAGCGGCAGCGCGTACAGCCTTACTTGGACTTGCCCTTTGAAGAGGCTTTGAGCACAAACGTGATCTTCAGCATCACGTTGTAGGAAGTGATCTTCCCGTTGCTGACCTCAACGCTTTGATCCTTGACCCATGCACCCGTCACCTCATTGACCGTTTCGGCTGCACGAGAAACGCCTTGCTTGATCGCATCCTCGAAACTGATCTTGCTTTTAGATATGACCTCTATGACCTTGGCGACTGACATGGTTGCTCCACAGAAAGTTATAGGAAAGTTCATTCTGCGGCCGTGTGGTGTTCAGGGCAAGCAACATTTGGTTGACGCATGTAAACACCCCAAAAGCTCTGGCGCGCGCAGGCCAATGCGCAATGAGCCATCAAGCGCTGTGGCGCATGGCTGGGTCACCGATCCACTTGGGCGAGCGCCTACCGGGTTGGCTTGGCAATGCGATGCAGTTCGCGCTGCATGGCCTTTTGCTCGTTGATGGACTGTACGAGCCGCTTATCGGCCTCGTGAACGATCTTGAACAAGAGCTTGGCATCGGGATCCTGCCAGTTCGCACCAGACGATCGCGCCATGAACGCGACCGCGCGCGAGAAGTCCACCAAAGAGAGCTCGGCACTCCCGCCGCGAGCCGGCATGGCGCGCACACCAACCCAAGCATGCCCTGTCAAGACGTGCTGGCCCTCTGCAATCAGTGGTGCCCATGCGGTGCGATCGCCGAGTTTGGGTGCGTGCGCAACGCCGCTGTCGTGACAGGCAATGCACACCTTTTGATAGACCTGCTCACCAGAACTGCGCGCTTGCAAAAGGGCAGGCTGGGCATATGCACCTTGCGCGACGAGGACCGTCAGCGTAAGAAATCGAATCAAAAACTGAACAGACATGTGACTGCAATCGAGCGTAAAACCCGCGCTGGCCAGTAGCCCAGTGCTACTTGTTCTTCAGCTTGCCCTTGGGGGCCACCGATGTCATGGGCGGTGTCGGGCGGGTGGATGGGGTACCAAGGCCTGAATCTTTGGGTGGACTGGTGTCCTTCTTGGCCTTTTTGGGCATCTTGTTGCTACGTTGTTCGCCTTTGGGCATGTTGGTCTCCTGATGGTGCTGCTCAATGTAACTGCTTTATAGGTCAAGCAGTCGCGGGTGCGACGAGACTTTGAACACAGGCGATTGCGGCCGCAGGGTTGGGCGACGTGCAGCGTGGCATCCGCTCGGATGAGCGTACCGTCAATGGATTCACCGGCGTTGTCGTGAGCGGGTCACGCTCATGTCTCACAGAATGACGGGATTAAGCAGAATTTCCGCCTTCCATATCGACGGTGTCATGAAAATACAGCCGGTTGGAATCAGATTTTTTGGATTTGTACATGGCCTGATCGGCTGCCTCCAGCAACGCAACAGGTGAGGATGCGTCATGTGGGTAGAGTGATATCCCGATGCTGACTGAAATCTGGACAGGCTGATGCGCGATGTTGAAGGGGAGGGTGAGTGCATCAATGATGTTTTGAGCCACCATCGCCACATCCGCGCGCTGCTTGGCGCCGGTGAGAATCACGGTAAATTCATCGCCACCCAAACGGGCCACCGTGTCTCCCTCCCGAACACAATTTGTCAGGCGCTTTGCAACGTCAGACAATAAGCGGTCCCCCGCTTCATGGCCGAGCGTATCGTTCACATTCTTGAAGCCATCAAGGTCCATGAAAAGTACGGAGAGAGGCGTCTTGCTGCGCTTTGCGTGTTTGATTGCCTGCTCCAGTCGATCTAGGAAAAGACGTCGATTTGGTAGCCCAGTCAAAAGATCATGGTGTGCGGTGTGCCATATTTTTTCTTCGGCGAGCGCCTGCTCGGTCACGTCTCTGCAAATGCAGACCACCGCTTCGGTGTTCTGATGTTCGTCAAGCACAGGTGCCAGCAGATACTCGAACCTTTCGCCACGGGCAGAAGCAAAGGTATAAATGAACTTGCCTCGGTGTGTGGACTTGTCGGCAATCACCTTTTCAAGATGATGCTGGATTTCAGAGGCGAACGAAAAACCGAGGTCCAAGACGGATTTTCCGATGATCGCATCGAGCTCCATCGCAAAGAGGTCGGTTGTGGCCTTGTTGGCATATATGAAAACGCCTTCGAGATCCAGCACATAAATCGGATCAGGCGATGCAAGCAGAACAGCACCGAACAGCCGGGTTTCTGTCTCTTTGACGGTTGCATACTGCTCCAAGGATTCTGCGACCGCCTGGTCTATCGCTTCATGAAACCGGGTGAGGTCTTCAACCTGTTGCCCGGTAATGGTGGGGTAAGCCTTTGTCCAGTGTGATACCACGCTCGCGCGCAGGGCACGAAACTCGGAAACTGTGTCAATGACGCTGAAGCCGCTGGACTGTCGATCGCCACCATGTACCTCTGCCGAAGTCTCCCCTTCAGCCTTCGGCTCACGGCCCATCGATTTGGCGGCCTGTTCTGACTCACTCTGGTGTGAGTCGAGATCTTCGGCGATCTCCAGAAGCATGCCCCTGGCGTGGTCGCGTAGGCCAGTCTTGCCCATATCCTTGGCTGGAAGGATGGTCAGGGCAAATTCCTCCCAATCTTGAAGAATCGGCTCAATTTCCGCTCGAATGAAGTCCGCCAATCGCATATTGATCTGCATTTCTTTGACTCTCAATGAAAACAGAAGGTTAGTTGCCGGCGGGCAGCGTCACTTCGCGCAGCGAAGGCAAGAAGCGAATCGCTACTCCGTCACGTTTGGCCAGCGGACCAAGCCATTCCATCGCGACGTTCATGTTGTCGGCGAAAAGGGGAAGTGGAACGAGCGGGGCTCGCAGCGATTGGGTGAAGTCGTCCCAATGCACAGGCAAGACAAGCTTGGCCCCGGTCTTCGTCACGACCTCGTTCCAATAGGTTTCGGTGAACACATTTGACTGTCGCCCGAGTGTGCCGATTCCCAGAATAACGATGTCTGCCTGCAGCCCCTCAAATGCGTTGACGCTGTAGTTGGCGCTTGGCACGATGAGCACTTTGCCAAGCGGGTGCTCGACAAAGAATGAGTGGTTCTCTGCCGCTCGGAATTCCCCAAGCTTTGCGGGAAACTGAACGGGGTGTGTGATGAACCCGGGGCTGATGGCATCGGGAGAGTGCGGCGTCTCAAAGGCAGTGACACGAAAATGACCAATCAGAACGGTCTGCCCCACCTTCAGCACGCGCAATTGGTGCTCTGGCGTGCTCTGGCCTCTCGCAATGTTCAGCGTCGACTCAGAGCCGTAAACGATGGCGTCGGTTTTCTGCGCAACGAGACCCGAGTCCATGGCATGGTCATGATGGGCGTGAGCGACGAAGATCGCGTCGATCTTGCTTGGAGCCTTGCGCAGGGCAAAGTTGATCTCTTCTGGATCCGGCTTGATCGACATCATCAGACGCAACCAGGATGGCCGCGAAAAGAAGCCGTCCGTCATGATCGAACTCATCCCGTCGGTCAAGAGGATTGTGCTGGTGCCGAAGAACACTGCACGCAAGCCTGGCTTCCTGCCTGCGTCCCGCTCATAAAGGACCTCAGCGGAATCAACATCGACCGCTGGCCTTGCATAGACAACCCCTTGCAACGCGCCAACGAGAGCCGCCAAAACGATCAGAGCCGTGACAGTGACGATCTTGATGCGCCGACTGCTGAAGCCAGTTGCTGGCCTTAAAAATTCCATGATGCGTAGTCCAAATGGTTCACCTTGTCGACGTTCGGGGCGCCGCGTTTGGCCGTGATTCGCGCAGAACGCACAAGGCGGTGGACAAGCAGCCTGTGCCTCACGAATCAATGAACCGGCGCCGTTGCCTGCATGCGGAGGATCGACTCATGAGCGCCATGGAGGGATTGAACGACTGTGCCGGTGTCGTGCGTGAGCTTGCCGAATGAGGCAGATCTTCTCAGATGCAGCAAGGAATGACTACCCTTATTGGCCAGTGACATGACCGCAAGCAGTTCAAATGTCGGCGTTCACATCGAACTCACCGGCAGACGGGGAGCGAAGCTCAGTACAGCCCTTGCAATGCGAATTCAGGGCGTTGTCGTTGATGGAATGCTCATGCGGCAGCGCGTTGGTGGGGGTTCCGGGACTTCATTGCAGACTTCAAATGCTCCTGGCCTTATGCCTCCGCCAACGGTTCTGTATGGGCCGAAACATTCCGCGCTTTCCTCATACAAGCGCTGCCAAGTCACGCAGTCCGTTCGGTCATTCGGAACCTGGGCTGGGCGCTTGGCGGAAGGAGCAGACGCGACAGAAGCTGGTGCGGCGCTTGAGGCAGAAGCACTGCGGTTGGTAGAAGCCAGCAAGGCTTTGGCGCGCTCTGCTTGACTGCGCTCGAGTGCTTCGCGTTGTTGCTCAGCTGTTGGCTCGGCACCGCCAGCATTCACGGGCTTTGCGATGCGCTTATACCGGTCGGGCACCACGTCTGAATAGTGAACCCTCCCTCTTTCATCGATCCAGCGATACACAGTGGAAGCGCCTGCCACAGACGACATCAGCAAGGTCGCGCCGAAAACGATGGTGTAGGCGAGCGGTAGCATGGGGGTGCTCAAAGAATTTGTTGGCGGGCGTCAACGTTGAATGATGGGATGGACTCTTACGCTTTTTCCGCATCAATGTGCCAGCCAGCTTTCAGGTGGTGTGACGGCCGGCGCTCAACACGAAGGCGTTCGAAATGAATGCTACAGCCCGTATTCAGAAGATTCAATCCCATCGCGGCGTGGTGGTTGGCGTTGATATAGCGGACTTGGAGTTTCAAGTGTGTGAGGCGGGTGCGCACTGGCGGCGTCTCGGTAGAGCCACCGGCTGAGTCGCCCGCAGTTTGAGCGCTTTTGTGATGAGGTGGCGTGCGCCATGGCGCACCATTGGTCACGCAGGCTCAAGCAGTGAAGCAATTGAGGTGGTGGTGCGCATGTATCGATGTGACACACCGCAACGGAGGCGCAGTCACAAGGCAAACCACTGGACACGATCAAACGCTGGGCTCTGTAAGTCCAAGTCAAAACGTGCCACAACAAAGCCACATCTGCATTGGCCAACAAGCTTCCATGATCTCGGATGTGTCAGACGCCATGATCAACATTGAAAGCGATGTCGAGGCGTGGGTAGCCAATGTATGACTGTCCTCTGTTACCTATCGATGAACAGCGCCTCCTTCAATATTGATGTGATCTAGGCTGCTTCATTCTAGTTAGCTGGCGCCCATCAGGCGCATCCGAAGCGATGGGCCGCATCAGCTACCGCTAGGCTGAGGTGCGAAGGCACGGTGTTGCACTTGAGGCGGTAACCTACGCCTTACGTGCGAAAGCCGCGACCTTTTCCAACCACTTTTCCTGTTGATCCGGAGAAGCGTAGCGGAGGGGGCCAAAAGAAGTGATCTTCACTGGCTTGACGCCAGAGAATTCTAAGATGGTTCTCTTGATTTGATGATGACCTGGCATCTTGTACACGAGCCGAAAATACCATGGAGGAGTGTCCATTGTAGTAAAGACGTGTGCACTGCGGCCAGTAAGCAATTTGTCCCAAAGTTGGGAATTCTTGCGATACTTGAATGCGAAGCCGGGTAAAAAGGTTCGGTCGAAGAAGCCTTTGAGTATTGCCGGCATAGAGCCCCACCAAATAGGATAGATAAGAACTAGATGATTTGACCACTGGATTGCGTCTTGCGCCTCCGCAAGGCATGGCTCTAGTGCTTGAATATATTTATATCCACGGTGGAGAATTGGGTCAAAGATGAGATCGCCCAACATCAACATGCGCACTTCGTGCCCTGAATTTTTTGCTTCCTGCTCGTATTTTTTTGCAATAGAGCCACAATAACTGCTTGAGTCAGGGTGCCCAAGAATGATTGTAATTTTCTTTTTCATACATGCCCTATTTTAGGATGACACGCCGACTTCCTCGGCCTCACATCCATGTTAATTGGCAAAAAAGCTGCGCATTTTTTTCCGTGCTGAACCTGTGGGTAGGCTGGCCGATGACTCGGAAAAATTTGCATTTCTCTCGCAGGTGAGCATGTTGAACGTTGACAGAAGATCCTTCTTGAGCCGCTGCAATTCCTTGATGTGAGTGTCTATCTGCCCAATTTTCTTGCGCAAGCCTTCCTCGATCTGCGTGCGACCGAACTGACCGGCGGTCATTTGCGGAATGATCGAGCCGATTTCAGCAAGCGAGAAGCCCAGTGACTGCGCGCTGCGTATGAATCGTACGCGGCTGATGTGAAGTTCATCGTAGCGGCGATACCCGTTTTCTGCTCGCTGTGGCTCATCAAGCAGCCCAAGCTTTTCGTAGTAACGCAGCGTATCTGCGGTGGTACCAGTTGCTTTGGCCAGGGAGCTGATGTTCATTGGTGAATTCCCTTAAAAAAAACTGCTTGACATTGGAGTCTACACCAAGGTTTAAGGTGCCGGCATTGCTACCAATCGAAAGCGATTCATGAAACGATACCTACTTGCTTTGACCGGCCTGGTGCTTGTTAGCCTCGCTTCTGCAGGCGATGCTTCTGGAACGTCGCACCACAAAAAAATCCCGCCGAGAGTCGGCATGTCAATCATCCGCACTGCGAGCTCGACCACGCTTGAAGGGCTGCTCTTTTCGGGGGGGAGCATGACCACCAAGGTAAAGGCCAACTTCTCGGCGTTCCTCATTAAACATGGAGAGGATATCTTGTTGTTTGACACTGGGCTCGGTAGCCATGTCTCCCAACAATATGAGCAAGACATGCCATTCTGGGCCCGCCCATTATTCAAGTACGACGAACCTGTCGTGACGGCACGCAGTCAACTTGACAAGGAAGGCGTATCGCCGGTCGGCAACATTATCATCAGCCACAGCCATTGGGATCACGCGAGCGGCATTTCCGACTTTCCTGAGGTCACAGTCAGGGCGCCAGCATCCGAGTTGGAGGTGATCCGTCATGCCGGAGACGGCTTTGGGGGGGCCTGGCCTTCACAAGTTAGCTCTCCCAGTATCAAATGGAAGAGTCTCGACTTCAAGCCAGGTCCTTATGAGGGCTTCGATGCCAGCCTAGACTGGTTTGGTGATGGATCGGTGGTGCTAGTACCTCTATATGGACACACGCCGGGCTCAGTTGGGGTCTTCGTAACAGTTGATTCAAAACGACGCTATTTCTTGGTGGGCGATACCGTCTGGCGTGCCGCAGCCTTGAAAGAAGGACGCCCCAAATTTTGGGCGGCAAGCTTGCTTGTTGATCATGACAGGGAGAAAACTCAGCAAGTTGTTGAACAGATACGTGCTGTGGTCAAGCGGAACGCTGATCTAACGGTCGTGCCATCTCATGATGCTGCCGTGCAGGACGCGCTTGGTTACTTTCCAGATTGGGTGAAGTAATTTCTTTGCCAATACGGACCTTGCGGCATAGCCGCCGCAAAGCCTAACGAATGAAAGGGACTTCCCCTGCCCGAGCTAGCCGCGATTTGCGGCCGCGGATTCACATTCGAAGTGCAACACCTGTTTTAGAAGTTGGGGAGCTGGGATACTGCGGCTTCCTCTCTCCGGCCAGACAGGGGTTGCCAC